>Ga0255336_100256_pt1 | contig 106879 bp, 95 predicted proteins | sample MeOH1_35cm_T3_17_FD_189102 | JGI IMG/M metagenome (GOLD analysis project Ga0255336, IMG submission 189102) | Sandy soil microbial communities from University of British Columbia, Vancouver, Canada - MeOH1_35cm_T3_179 | ecosystem: Engineered > Artificial ecosystem > Sand microcosm > Unclassified ...
AGTTAATCGACGACGAGATCCAAAAATTACCGGCACGTCAACGGGAGGCGTTTCTCATGCGTTATTGGGAAGATATGGATGTCGCCGAGACTGCCGCCGCAATGGGCTGCTCCGAAGGCAGTGTGAAAACGCACTGCTCGCGGGCCACCCACACGCTGGCGCAAGCGCTCAAGGCCAAAGGAATCACGCTATGAGCTCCCTCGAAACGAAAGAACTCGAGTTCGCCCGCCAGGTGCGCCGCGCGCTCGACGAAAACGCTGCCAATATTCCGTCTGCCGCCGTCGATCGGCTCGCCGCGGCGCGCCGTGCCGCGCTCGCCCGCAAGAAGCCCGAAACCGTGAGCGCGCCCGTGTTCGTGCCGGCCTTCGCCGCTGCGGGCATGTCCGCCGGCATGCCGCAGGTCGAACTGCCGCAGCGCCGCCGTTCGCCGCTGCGCCGCTTTGCCCTTGCGTGGCCGCTCGCCGCGCTGGTCGTCAGCCTCGTGGGCATTGCCTACTGGGAAGACCAGCAACGCACCGCCGAGCTCGCCGATATCGATGCCGCCATGCTAAGCGACGACCTGCCGCTCAATGCCTATCTCGACCACGGTTTCAACGCGTACCTTTCACGCGCCCACTGAGCGGGAGATTTTCCGGGTGAGTTACAAGCGCGGCCTGGCCGTTGTTTTCGGATGCACGATCGCGGCGCTGGTGTCGTTTGCCGCGACATATCCGCGCTTTTATCCGGGCCCGTCCGCTGTTAGCGCCCCCGTTGCGGGCGGCAACGCCACCGCCAAGGCGCCCGCGCCCACGCTCGCCGTCGAATTGCCCAGCCTGCCTGGCAGCAACAGCCCGATGGCGTGGTCGCACCTGACCGCGGCCGAGCATATCGCTCTCGCACCGTTCGAATCCCAATGGGATTCGTTTAGCGAAGAACGCAAGCGCAAATGGATCAAGATCGCGTCGCGTTATCCGAAGATGTCGCCGGATGCACAAAAACGCCTGCATGAACGCATGACCGAGTGGACCCGCATGACGCCCGATCAGCGGCGTGTCGCGCGCGAAAACTATCAGGTGTCGAAGGAATTGCCGCGCGAAACCCGTCAGAACGCGTGGAAGGCCTATCAGCAGTTGCCCGAAGAGCAGAAGGAGCGGCTCGCCGCCAGCGAGCGTAAGCGGCGGCCCAGCGTGGTCAGCGCGCCGCCCTCGGGCCGCACTGAGATCAAAGGGCTCGACCGCCTCGTCAATGCGCGTGAGCACGGCGCGAGCGGCGCCGCGGCGGCAAGCGCCGCGGTAGCCGCAGCCGCGTCGTTGCCGAGCCCGGCCGCCGCGCCGCCGGTGCCCGCCGCCGGCAGCTTCGTGCCCGCTACGCCACTGCCCGTTTCGCCGGCCGAAGCGCCGTCGATCTTCAACGGCTCCTGACCGGCGCCCGACTGTGTCCCAGCCGCTCACGACTCCGGCATCACCCGCTGATACGAGCGGCAGCGTGCCCACCGTCCGGCGGCGTCTCGCGGCGCTGCTCTACGAAGCGCTGATCCTGTTCGGCGTGGTGTTCGTCGCCGGCTATCTGTTCAGCACGCTAACGCAGCAACGCAATGGGTTGACTCATCACAACCTGCTGGCGGCATGGATCGGAGTGGTGGTCGGCGTGTATTTCGTCTGGTTCTGGACTCACAGCGGCCAGACCCTGCCGATGAAAACCTGGCGCCTGCGCGTCGTCGCCGCAAACGGCGCGCCGCTCTCCGCCGGCCGCGCCATCGCTCGCTACGTGCTTGCGTGGCTGTGGTTTCTGCCACCGCTCGCGCTGCATCCGCTGCTTGGGCTCACGCTGCCGCAAACCTTGCTGATCGCCGGCATCTGGTTCGTACTGTGGGCCGCCACCGGCCGGTTCGATCCGCTGCGCCAGTTCCTGCACGATCGCCTCGCCGGCACACGGGTCGTCAGCGTCTCGCGCTGAGCGGTCGGCTAGCCGGCCGATTATTCGCGCTCCTCTCGATCGACACCACATCGTGCGAGCCGCGCCAGCCGGCCTGTCGCGCGCTGAGTTCCGCCTCCCGCAATTCGCCGCGTCTTCCGCTTCATCGCTCATCGCACCGTGCTGCGTCTCCCGTTTCCCCGCCTCTCGCTCTCCACGCCTCTCCCGTTTCCCCGCCTCTCGCACCTCATCGTCCCGCATCCCACCCGACCGCCTCATCTCCCCCGCGCCGCGCAGTAATAAGAACTTCTCATGACTGTCACGGCACAGTCACGCACACCCGGCCCAATACGCACACCGCAACTCGACGCGTGAGCCATGGACCCCAAAACGTCCGCGACTTCCCTGTTCCGCCAGACCGGCCCGAGCGTCGACTCCGTCGCGTTCCACCCGGAACCCAATCAGGGTCACGGCTTGCCGTTGCCCGTGGCGCCACTGCCGTTCGACGTCAACGCCGGTCAGCACGACGACGACCACGCCGCGCCCCACCGCTACCGCACCATCTGGCTCTCCGACATCCATCTCGGCTCGAGCGGCTGCCAGGCGCCCTATCTGCTCGATTTCCTGCGCCACAACGAGTCGGAGTATCTGTACCTGGTCGGCGACATCATCGACGGCTGGCAGTTGAAGAAAGGCTGGTACTGGCCGCAGGCGCACAACGACGTCGTGCAGAAAGTGCTGCGCAAGGCGCGCAAAGGCACCCAGGTGATCTACGTGCCCGGCAATCACGACGAAGCCGCGCGCCAGTTCTGCGACCTCGCGTTCGGCGACATCCACGTGCGCGGCGAGGCGTTTCACACCACGCTCGCCGGCAAGCGTCTGTGGATCGTGCATGGCGATCTGTTCGACGGCGTGATCCAGCACGCCAAGTGGCTCGCCTACCTCGGCGACACGCTCTACACGATGATCCTGATCCTGAACCGCTGGTTCAACCGGATCCGCAGCCGGCTCGGTTTTCCCTATTGGTCGCTGTCGCAGTACCTGAAGCATCAGGTGAAGAACGCGGTGAATTTCATCTCGTCGTTCGAACGCGTGATGACCGACGAAGCGCGCCGCCGCGGCTGCGACGGCGTGGTCTGCGGACACATCCACAAAGCCGAGATACGCGATATCGACGGCGTGCTGTATTGCAACGACGGCGACTGGGTCGAAAGCCTGTCGGCACTCGTCGAGACGTATGAAGGCGAATTGAAGGTGATCTACTGGACCGTGATGCGCTCCCCGGAAGTGGGCGTGCAAAAGGCCCGGGCGACCGCGTAATCCCTCTTAACTTCTATTGGGCCAAAACCGATGAAGATCATGATCGTCACCGATGCGTGGGAACCGCAGGTCAATGGCGTCGTACGCACGCTGAAAAACACCACGCGCGAACTGAGCGCGCTCGGCCACCGCGTCGATCTGCTGACACCGCTCGAATTCAGGACGATCCCTTGCCCGACGTATCCGGAGATCCGTCTGTCGCTGCTGCCGCGCCGCAAGCTGCGCCAGCGTATCGACGCCTTCGCGCCCGACGCCTTGCACATCGCCACCGAAGGTCCGCTCGGCATGGCCGCGCGCGCCTACGCGATCCAGCACAAGCTGCCGTTCACGACCGCTTATCACACGCGTTTTCCGGAGTACGTGCAGGCGCGCTTCGGCATGCCGCTCGCCGCGACCTACAAGTTCCTGCACTGGTTCCACAAGCCGTCGCTGGCCGTGATGGCGCCCACGCCGGTCGTCAAGACCGACCTCGAAAAGTTCGGCTTCACCAACGTCGTGCTGTGGACGCGCGGCGTCGACCTGGACATCTTTCACCAGATGGACTCGAAGGTGCTCAACACCGCTCGGCCGATTTTTCTGTACGTGGGACGCGTGGCGGTCGAGAAAAACGTCGAGGCATTTCTGAAGCTCGATCTGCCCGGCTCGAAGTGGGTTGCCGGCGAAGGCCCGGCGCTCGCCGAACTGAAGTCCCGTTATCCGCAAGCGAATTACCTGGGCGTGCTTACGCAGGCTGAGCTCGCGAAGGTCTATGCGGCGGCGGACGTCTTCGTATTCCCGAGCCGTACCGACACGTTCGGACTCGTGTTGCTCGAAGCGCTTGCCTGCGGCACGCCGGTCGCGGCGTATCCGGTCACCGGTCCGATCGACGTGCTCGGCGAAGGCGGCGCGGGTGCAATGCACGAGGATCTGCGCGAAGCCTGCCTGGAAGCCCTGAAGATCGATCGCAATCATGCGCGCGCGTGGGCCGAACGCTTCTCTTGGGGGGCGGCCTCCGAGCAGTTCGCCGCGCATCTGAAGCCGCTCCCGCGCGCAGCGTACCGCGAGGAAAGCGCCGCCGCATGACGCGGCGCGCGGAGCTGTCCATGCGAACCAGACCCTCCAGCGCGGCACGCGCGTCGAACGGCGCGCTGCGTGCCGTCGATACCGACAGCATCGAACCGTTCGACGACGTGAGCGAACCGGGCGCGCCGAATCATGCAGATCGCGCGCATGGTTTGAACGGCTTTAACGGCGCGAGCGTTGCCAAAAGCACGGCACACGACACGCAGCCCGGCACGCAACACGACGTGCAACACGACGCGCCGCATGAACCGCTCAGTCCCGACGATCCGCTCGCGCCCCTGCCCTTCAATCCGTACAAGGGCAATCGCGGCGTCACGCGCGCGTGGCACGCGATGAAAAACTCACTCGCCGGCTTTCGCGTGGCGATTCGCGAGGAAAGCGCGTTTCGCCAGGAACTCACGCTCGCAGCGATCCTGATTCCGTGCGGCGTGCTGGTGCCGGTCGATCCGGTGTCGCGCGTCTTGCTGCTCGGCTCCGTGCTGCTCGTGCTGATCGTCGAGCTGCTCAATTCGAGCGTGGAGGCGGCCATCGACCGGATTTCGCTCGAACGCCACGAACTCTCGCGACGCGCCAAGGATCTCGGCAGCGCGGCCGTGATGGTCGCGCTCGGCATGTGCCTGATGACGTGGTTGCTGATCGTCGGGCCGCTCGTCGTGCAATGGCTCAAGGCATGGCTGTGAGGTCGTGCCGCGAGCCGCTTTTGTGCGGCCATGCCGCCGTCGAACCACACGCGACATCGCCTCGATGAATGAAAACCCTGAGTATCCCCTTGGCATAAGAACGCTCGGTTTATAATCGTTCGATACACCAACCGCGTCCGGGCGGATCACGCGAAGAGCGGCACGCCGCCGTGCGTCCCAGCCCGGCGTAACCAGGGCCGGACGACATGGAAGCCAAACCTCCCCGCCGCACGCGCGAACGGATTCTCGAACTGTCGTTGAAGCTGTTCAACGAAATCGGCGAGCCGAACGTCACGACGACGACGATCGCCGAGGAAATGGAAATCAGTCCAGGCAACCTGTACTACCACTTCCGCAACAAAGACGACATCATCAACAGCATCTTCAGCCAGTTCGAGCAGGAGATCGAAAAGCGTCTGCGTTTCCCCGACGACCACCGCGCGACCATCGACGAAATGTGGTCGTACCTGCAGTACATGGTCGATTTCACCTGGCGCTATCGTTTCCTGTATCGTGATCTGAACGATCTGCTGGCACGCAATCGCACGCTCGAAACGCATTTCAAGCAGATCATCAGCCACAAGGTGCGTTTTGCGAGCCAGTTCTGCGAACAGCTCGTGGCCGACGGCGAAATGGTCGCCACGCCGGAAGAGCTGCAAGTGATCGCCACCAACGTCGGCGTGATCGGCACGTACTGGCTGTCGTATCAGTTCGTGATGAACCCGCGCAAATACAACGAGCAGGAAGCGATTCGCGCGGAACTGCACCAGGTGAGCGTGCAGATCGTGTCGCTGATGGCACCTTATCTGCGCGGCCGCTCGCGGCAGATTTTCGACGATCTCGTGTCGGGCAAGCTGCCCAAGCGCGAGTTTTACGACTACCTGCCGCCCAAGGAAGGCGCCGCGCCCCGCAACGAACCGAAGGACGCCTGAGCATGAAGTCGGTGTGTGTGTATTGCGGCTCCTCCAGCGGGGCCAAACCGTTGTACGCGCAAGCCGCGCGCGCCTTTGGCCACGCGCTGGTGCAAGCCGATCTCGCGCTCGTCTACGGCGGCGGCAAGGTCGGCCTGATGGGCGTGATCGCCGACACGGTGATGGCCGAAGGCGGCCGTGCGATCGGTGTGATTCCCGAGCTTCTGGTCAACAAGGAAGTCGGCCACGACGGCCTGACCGAACTGCATGTGGTGCCCGACATGCATCATCGCAAGAAGATGATGGCCGACCTGTCCGACGCGTTCGTCGCGATGCCGGGCGGCGCGGGCACGCTTGAAGAGCTGTTCGAAGTCTACACATGGGCGCAACTCGGCTATCACCAGAAAGCGGTGGCGCTGCTGAATATCGACGGCTTCTACGACCCGCTGATCAAGCTGTTGCAGCACACCGTCGAAGAAGGTTTCATGCGCCAGACCTATTTCGACATCCTGCAGATCGACGCCGATCCTGCCGCGCTGATCGGCAAGCTGCAACGCTATCAGCCACCCGCCAGCGACAAGTGGGCAATCAGCCGCGACGCGGTCTGACTCTGCCCGAACCATGAGGTTGCGATGACGAAAGCCGTTCTGATCACCGGTGGCAGCCGCGGCATTGGCCGCGCAACCGCGCGTTTGCTGGGCGCGCGCGGCTGGTCCGTCGGCGTGAATTACGCGCGTAATCTCGCCGCGGCGCAGGACACCGCCGCCGAAGTGGAACGCGCCGGTGGCCGCGCGCTGACGATCGCCGGCGACGTCGCCAACGAAGCCCACGTGCTCGCCATGTTCGACGCGCTCCAGCAGAAGTTCGGGCGGCTCGATGCGCTCGTCAACAACGCTGGAATCGTCGCGCCTTCCAGCCAGCTCGCCGACATGGACCTCGCGCGCCTGAAGCGCATGTTCGACGTCAACGTGCTGGGCGCGTATCTCTGCGCGCGCGAAGCCGCGCGGCGCATGTCGACCGATCGCGGCGGCGCGGGCGGCGTGATCGTCAACGTTTCGTCGGCGGCGTCGCGTCTCGGTTCACCGAACGAATATGTCGACTATGCCGGCTCGAAAGGCGCCGTCGATACGATGACGCTCGGCCTTGCCAGGGAACTTGGTCCGCGAGGCGTGCGCGTGAACGCAGTGCGCCCCGGTCTCATCGACACCGAGATCCACGCGAGCGGCGGCAAGCCCGAGCGCGCCGTGCAACTCGGCGCGACCACACCGCTGGGCCGTCCCGGCACGGCCGGCGAAGTGGCCGAAACCATCGTCTGGTTGCTGAGCGACGCCGCCTCGTATGTGACGGGTGCTTTGCTCGACGTGTCCGGCGGCCGCTAGAGGCTGCTTTGCTCCTGCAACGTTCCTTGTCGTGATGCGGGTGTTCGTGCGGGTGTTCGTGCGTATGTCAGCGGCTGCACTCGCCTGATAGAAACAGCGTCGTATGCGTTTGCCTTATGTCTAGAACGACGAGCCGGGTTCGCGCAGGAACGCGGTTTCTTGGGTCGTCGAGGAACGCCCAAGCAGCGCATTGCGATGCGGAAAGCGCCCGAATCGCTCGATGACTTGCGCGTGCCGCACAGCGGACCGGTAATACGACGCGCCGCCCGGCTCCGCTGCCAACTGCTTGAACAGACGCACCGACTCGCGCTGACTCGCGATCGTTTCATCATGCTCGAAAGGCAGATAGGCGAACGCGCGATGATGCACGCCAGGCAACAGGCAGTCGGCTCCGCTTGCGATCATCTGCTGCGCGGTGCGCAGTGCTTTCTGATCCGCAGCGAATGCGCGCGATGTGCCGCGATGACAATTGCGGGAAAACTGGTCCAGCACGATGACGAGCGACAACGCGCCGAGCGGCGTTGCCGCCCAGTGGTCGAGCATGGACTCGCTTGCCGCATCGATCAGGGTACCGAAGCGTTGCCGCAGCATCGTGTCGAACGCCTGGTCGCGTGAAAACCAGCATTTGCGAGCGCTGCCGAACTCCGGCGTGCCCGGTGCGCCGAACCAGCAGTCGAGAACCTCAAGGACCTGCTGAGGCAGAGCGGCATAGTCCGGTGAAGCCGTGCGACCGGCATGGCCGACCTTCTCAACCATTCCGGTTGCGCATCCAGTCAGCCGTTTCGAAAAACGAGCCGAGCAGGCGTTCCCTCAGCGGCTCGGCAAGACCCACATCTTCCATCGCCCACGCCATGCACCTGAGCCACTGATCCCGCTCGCTGGAGGCGATCGCGAACGGCAGATGCCGCGCGCGCAAACGCGGATGACCGAACCGGCTGATGTAATGATCCGGGCCGCCCATCCATCCGCACAAAAACCAGAACAGCTTGTCGCGCGAACCGTCGAGCGATTGCGGATGCAAAGCCCGGATTCCGGCGAAATCCGCTTCGAGATCCATCAGATCGTAAAAGCGGTCAACCAGTTCGCGCACGCGCGCTTCGCCGCCCACCAGTTCGAAGGCCGTCGGCTGCGCCGCGGACACTTCGTCGTTCAAATCGCTCATACCCACTCATCAACCAGAAAATAAGAATTCACGCGTCCCGCAGCGATTGCAACGCCGGACGCGCCAGCACATGCCGCAAGCTCAGCCAGCCGCCCACGCCGGCACACGCTATGCCGGCGCCAATGCCCGCCGGCAGCAGCCACGGATTGAAGCTCAGATAGAACTCGAATACGCGCGTGGCCAGCACGTAGCCGATCGCCTGCGCGCCTACCGCCGCCATCAGACCCGCCAGCGCGCCTACCGCGACAAACTCGGCGATCTGCACCGAGCGCACCTGACGATGCGACGCCCCCAGCGCGCGCAGCAGCGCGGATTCTCGCATGCGCTCATCGCGCGTGCCGGCGAGCGCCGCGTACAGCACGAGCACGCCCGCCGCGAGCGTGAACGCAAACAGGAACTGCACCGCGCCGATCACCTGCTGCAGCACGCGCTGCACCTGCGCGAGAATCGGCCCGGTATCGATCGCCGTGAGGTTCGGATAGGCGGCGATCAGGCCGTCGATGGTCGACTGCTTTTCCTGCGGCAGATGGAAACTGGTAATGAACGTCGCCGGGAAATCCTGCAGCGCCGCGGGCGGCATCAGCACGAAAAAGTTGACCTTGAACGAACCCCAGTCGAGCTTGCGCACACTCGTGACCGGCGCGTCGATCTGCAAGCCGGTCACGTCGAAACGCAGCATGTCGCCGGGCTTCACGTTGATCAGCTTGGCAAGCCCCTGCTCGATCGAAATCTGCGGCGTTTTCGTGTCGCCGTACCACGTGCCGGCGGCGAGGCGGTTGTCGTCGGGCAACTCGGTGGTGTACGACAGATTGAACTCGCGGTCCACGAGACGTTTGGCGTCGTCGCCCTTGAACGAATCCGGATTGACCGGCTTGCCGTTGATCGCCGTCAGCCGGCCGCGCACCATCGGCGAAAGCACCGTGCCGGGTAAGCCATGCGCGCTCAGATACTGCGTAACGGCGTCACGCTGATCGGGCTGGATGTCGATGATGAATTCGTTGGGCGCATCGGGCGGCGTCGATTTGCGCCAGCCGGCCACGAGGTCGTTACGCGTCATGGCGATCAGCAACAGGCACATCAGGCCGATGCCGAGCGCGGTGATCTGCAATGCGCTCGCGCTGCTGCGCCGTTCGAGCGATGCCAGCGCATAACGCCAGCCGATCCCCGCATTCACGCGCTCGCTGCGCACGAGGCGCGCCGCGCCCCACAGCGCCAGCCGCGCGATGCACGCGAACACCAGCAGCCCGCCCGCGAAGCCGCCCGCCACGATCCCGCCGAGCTTCAACTCGCCGGCCGCGACGATCAGCAGCGCGGCGAACAGCACGATGCCGAGCGCGTAAGCCGCCCATGCCGTGCGCCCCGCTTCGCCCCATTCGCGGCGCAGCACGCGCACCGGCGGTACGCGCGTGAGCGGCAACAGCGGCGGCAGCGCGAAGCCCAGCAACAGCACGAGACCGGCCGCGATGCCTTCGAGCGCCGGCCATGCGCTCGGGTACGGCAACGCGACATCGATCAGACTGCCGAGCCATGTGAGCAGCGCGAGATGCCCCAGATAACCGAGCGCCACACCCAGCGCACCGCCGATCAAACCCAACCCCACGAATTCGAGCGTGAAGAGCGCGCGCAGTGTCGTCTGACTGACGCCGAGGCAGCGCATCACCGCACAGCCGTCCAGATGCCGGCGCATGTACCGATGCGCGGCCATCGCAATCGCCACGGCCGCCAGCAACGCGGTGAGCAGCGAGACGAGCGTGAGGAAGTGACTCGCGCGGTCGAGCGTCTGGCGCACTTGCGGCTGGCCGTCCTGCAACGATTCGAGCGCGACGCCGCGCATCTTGCCGCCGTCCACCCGGTCGTGCGCGAACTGCGCGAAACGCGCCACCGACTCGTCCGCCCCCGCGACCAGCAGGCGATAGGTCACGCGGCTGCCGTAGGTGATGAGGCCGGTGGACGGCACGTCGTCGACGCGCAGCATCAGGCGCGGCGAAAAATTGACGAACGAGAAGCCGCGGTCGAGCTCACGCGTGATCACCGCGCCGATCGTGAAGTTGCGGTTGCCGACTTTCACCGTATCGCCGACATGCAGCTTCAAAGCGTCGAGCAGCGCCTGATCGACCCACACGACGCCCGGCGGCGGAATGGATCGCGCCGGATAGTCCGCCGCACCCGGCGCCGAGGCAATGCGCAACGCGCCGCGCAACGGATAACCCGGCGATACAGCCTTGATGGCGGCGAGCCGCGAGACCGGCTGCGCGCCGGTCGAATTGATCATGCTGGGAAAGATCGCCGTGCTGGCGGTGTTCAGACCAAGCGCTTTGGCCTGTCCGGCGAATTGCGGATCGACCGGATGATCGGCCCGCACGATGAAGTCAGCGGCGATCATACGCCGCGCGTCGCGCTCAAGCCCCTGATGCAGACGGTCAGCCAGAAAGCCGACACTCGATAAAGCCGCCACGGCCAGCACGAGCGCCAGCAGCAGCATCGTCAATTCGCCGGCGCGCCAGTCGCGCGACGTCATGCGCACGGACTGACGCAACAGATCCATACCGCCGAACCGGCGCGTCGAAGGTGAAGCCGTGCGCGCCGTGGAACCCCGTACCGTATCGCTCAATCGTGCCTGCTCCTGGCAAAGCGCGACACCATGTGCGTCGCCATGCCGCGAAAACCGCCCTGCACGCCGCGCCAGAGCCGCGGCAATGCCCAGCCGGCCAGCATCAGGAAGCCCACCATCAACACCAGAAAGACGAGCGGCACGAACAGCGCGAGCAGCATGCCGCCGAACACGAGCCCGTCTTCAGCGGTCGAGGTCACGACATTCGACACCGGTTCCGGCGAAAGGTTGATCAGTGCGCGCGTGCCGGCTTTGGCGAGATGCGCCGTGCCCGCCAGCGTGCCGCCCGCGAGCGCGGCCACGGTCAGCAGCGCCGGATCGGCATGGCCGAGCGCGCCGGCTGCCAGCACGGCGCCCGCCGGAATGCGAATGAAGGTATGGACCGCGTCCCACAGCGAATCGAACGCGGGGATCTTGTCGGCGAGGAATTCGGTGACGGTCAGCACGCCCGCCACGCCGATTACCCACGGCGAAGACAGCGCGGACAGCGTATCGGGAAGATGGACGAGGCCGAGACGGGCGAATACGCCGGCCAACAGGACCGTCAGATAGAGGCGCAGACCGCTGCCCCATGAGAGGCCCGCAGCGAGCGAAAGTGATTCAAGCATGGCCGCCTCCGGGCGCGCTGTGCGTGCCGGGCGCTTCGACGGGCCAATCATGGATGAGCCACGCCGAAATCGTCAGACCCGCGCCAAGCCGGCCGCGCCAAATGGGCCGCGGACAATTTCAGGTTGGATTCGGTCTCATTATAGCCACGTTAATTCGCAGAACGCAGAGCGGCGAATAAATGGCGAACTCCATGCGGGCGCGATCCGTGTGCCGGCGGACCCGCCGAATACGCCCGCCAGCGGGTTGGAATGCCAGGCTCAGTGCCCGGAAGACAGTTTCAGTCCGATCAATCCGATTACGATCAGCGCCGCGCTGGCGACCCGCGCGACGCTCAACGCCTCGCCCATCATCACGATTCCGAAGATGAACGCGCCGACTGCGCCGATGCCCGTCCACACCGCGTAGGCCGTGCCGAGCGGCAACTGGCGCATGGCAATGGCCAGCAGCGCGAAGCTGCCGAGCGCTGTCACGACCGTGAACACGGAAGGCCAGAGACGGGTGAAACCTTCGGAGGTTTTGAGACCGGCCGCCCATGCAACCTCAAGCAAACCGGCAATCAACAGAAGAATCCAGGACATGAGACAAGCTCCATGATCAGATGGGGCCGTCCCCGTTCGTGAAACCGCAAGGTCGTCCTTACGAACTGTAAATTATACCAACATCACCGCAGCGCCACGGCCAGCGGCTCGCCGCAACGGGACCCCCCAGCCGTGGCAAATTCCCCACACAGCGTCAAACCGCGCCCACCAGCCGGTAGCCGACCCCGGTTTCCGTGATGATATGTTCCGGCTGCGCCGGGTCGCGCTCCAGCTTGCCGCGCAGATGCGCCATATAGATACGCAGATAGTGATGGCTCTCGACATGCGACGGCCCCCACACCTCGCGCAGCAACTGGCGGTGTGTCAGCACGCGGCCTGCATGGCGCACCAGCGTGGCGAGCAGCCGGTATTCGATCGGCGTCAGATGGACGGCTGCGCCGTCGCGGCTCACCTGGCGCAGCGCCAGATCGACGGTCACCGTGCCGAAGCGCACCTGCGGCGACTCGTTCGCACCGCCCTGATTGCGCCGCCGCATATGCGCGCGGATTCGCGCCAGCAGTTCGGACACGCCGAACGGCTTGGTGAGGTAGTCGTCCGCGCCGGCATCGAGCGCCGCGACTTTTTCGGTTTCCTGGGTGCGCGCCGACAGCACGATTACCGGCAGCTCGCTCCAGCCGCGCAGTTCGCGGATGACGTCCAGACCGTCCGTGTCGGGCAGGCCGAGATCGACGATCACCAGATCGGGCTTGCGCGTGGCGGCTTCGACGAGACCCTGCTTACCGGTTTCGGCGTCGTGCACGACGATGCCCTCGCCTTCCAGCGCTGTTCGCACAAAGCGGCGAATCTGCTTTTCGTCTTCGATCAGGACGACGGTGATGCTGGGGTCACTCATGGCTGGGCTTGGCAAGCGGGTTAGGAGTTGATTCGCTGTCGGAATCGGCATGCGTCAAAGCATCGGCGCCTTCGTCTTCCAGGGCATCCGGCGCGTCGGGCGGCGTTTCCACCGGCAGCGTGAACCAGAAACGGGCGCCTTCCACATGGCCGTCCGCCGACACGCGATTGAGCGCGCCGATTGTACCGCCGTGCGCTTCCACGATCGCGCGGCAGATCGCAAGGCCGAGACCGATGCCCGGTTTGGCCGATTCCTTCTCGCCGCGCGTGAATTTCTCGAACACGCGCGCTTCCATGCCGGCGGGCAGGCCGGGGCCGTTATCGTCCACGGTCACGCGCACGAACGACTTGCCGTCCGCGTCGAGACGCTGCGCGCCGATCGTCAAAGGCGTGGCCGGCGCGGTGTATTTGGCCGCGTTCTCGAACAGGTTGGAGAAAAGCCGCTCCATCAGCACGGCGTCCAGATGCAGGAGCGGCAGATCGGCGGGCAGCTTCACCTGCACCGGATGATTCGCCAGCACGCGCTTGCACGCGCGCAACGCGGCGCCCACGGTTTCTTCGAGCAGCGTCCACTGCTGATTCAGTTGCAGACTGCCCGCCTGCAGGCGGGCCATGTCGAGCAGATTCGTGACGATGCCGGTCATGCGCAGCGCTTCCTCATGAATCGCTTCGACCAGTTCAGCGTTGGGCTGCGCGTCGGGCGATTGCGCGAGCATCGACGAGAAACCGACGATGGTCGTCAACGGCGTGCGCAGATCGTGCGAGATCGCCGACAGCAACGAGTTGCGCAAACGCTCCGACTCCATGTTGACGAGCGCATCGCGGGCGATGTCCACGTAATGCACCCGTTCCAGCGCGAGCGCGATCTGCGCGGCGAACGCGTCGAGCATGCGCTGCTGCTCGGGCACGTCGAGCTCGCCCTCGTTGCGCATCACGACCGCCAGCACGCCGCGCGTGCGCATCGGCGCCTTGAGCGGCAGGTATAGCGCGGCGGCGGCCGGCAGCGTGTCGGTGCCGTGGCCGGCCGGCTTCTGCTGATCGTAGACCCACTGGCCGACGTCGCTATCGAGCATCTCGCCTTCGAGCGTGACCGCCGCGTCGGGATCCTCGATCTTCTGCTTCACCTGATCGACGCTGTCCGGCAACAGAATCGCGACGCGCGCGCCGAACACCTCGCTCACATGACGGCTGCCAATGCCGACGATCTGCTCCGTGGTCAACGCCGCGGCCAGTTCGCGCGCCATCGCGTACATCGCACCGGTGCGCTGCTCGCGGCGTCGCGCCACGCTCGCCTCGCGGCGCAGGCTCGACGTGAGATGGCTGATCACCAGCGACGTCAGCAGCATGCCGAGGAAGGTCAGCAGATACTGCGTATCGGAGACCGACAGCGACATGCGCGGCGGCACGAAAAAGAAATCGAACGCGGCCACGCTCATGAACGACAACACCACACCCGGCCCGCGCCCCAGCTTCACCGCGGCGAAGATCACGCCGAGCAGATACAGCATGACGAGGTTGGTCAGATCGATATGGTCGATCAACTGGCTCGCGAGCAGCGTGATGGCCGCGCAGATCGCCAGCGCGAAAGCATAGGCGCGCGGCGGCGAGCGGCGTTCGCGCGCCGCGCTCAACGCCTCGCGCCATGCGTTCGCGGTAGTGTTCAGCAGATGCCGATGCTCGCCGCCGTCGCGCTCGGACGAGGCGCGAATCAGCGTGAGATCGAGATCGCCCGCCTTTTCGGCGATACGTTCACTGAGCGGCCGGCGCAGCCGGCGCTCCACACCCGTGCGCGCCGACGCGCCGGCCACCAGTTTCGATACGTTGCGCGCCTGCGCATAGCCGATCAACGCGGTGGCCGCGTCGGCGCCCGCCAGTGTCGCGGTTTCGGCGCCGAGTTCGGCGGCCAGCTTCAGCGCGTTCAGCGTGCGCTCGCGGCGCGCATCCGGTAAACGCTGGAGCGCGGGCGTCTCGACATAAACCGCGATCCAGTCGGCCTTCAGGCTGGCGGCAAGGCGTGCCGCCGCGCGCACCAGCATCGGCGCTTCCGGGCCGGGGCCGACGCACACCAGCAAGCGCTCACGCGCCTGCCAGATGCGCTGGATCGAACGGTCGGCGCGGTACTCGCGCATTTGCGCATCGACACGGTCGGCGGTGCGGCGCAGCGCCAATTCGCGCAGCGCGATCAGATTGCCCTTGCGGAAAAAGTTGCGCACCGCGCGCTCGGCCTGCTGCGGCAAATACACCTTGCCGTCGCGCATGCGGTCGAGCAGTTCCTCCGCAGGCAGGTCGACCAGCGTAACTTCGTCGGCGCTATCGAATACGCGGTCCGGCACCGTCTCCCAGACGCGAATGCCGGTGATCTGCCCGACCACGTCGTTGAGGCTTTCGAGGTGCTGGACGTTGACCGTCGTATAGACGTCGATGCCCGCGTCGAGCAGTTCGTAGACATCCTGCCAGCGCTTCAGATGGCGCGCGCCCTGCACGTTCGAATGCGCGAGTTCGTCGACGAGGATCAGTTGCGGCTTGCGGGCGAGCGCGGCGTCGAGATCGAACTCGCCGAGCTTGCGGCCGCGATACTCGATCTGCGCGAGCGGCAGCACATCGAGACCTTCGAGCAGCGCCGCGGTTTCACTGCGGCCATGCGTTTCGGCAATGCCCACCACAACGTCGGCGCCTTCGTCGTAACGGCGGCGCGCGGCCTGCAGCATTGCATAGGTTTTGCCGACACCCGCCGACGCGCCGAAAAAAATCTTCAACCTGCCTCGCTGACGTTTTTCTTCGTCGCGTTGCAGCTTGTCGAGCAACTCATCGGGATCGGGGCGGTTCATGCTCAATGGTTTTCATCGTTGGGCGAGCGTCAATTCATGCATGGTGGCACGGAGACGACGCAGTCGCAAATGGCGGCCTCCGCACATGGAGCCACCGCGAATGGCGGCGACTGCGACTGGCGGGCACTACGAGTACTGATCGTCGCCAATAGCTCAGCGCGGCAACCGCTGCATGCGCTCGCCGTCGCGCCGTCAAAAGGCAAAGGCGGGGTCGCCCGGACGCCGCCTTTGCAAAGCGAAGCGCTGCGCCTTGTCGCTCAGCCGCGCTTCATCTCATCCAGCGCCAGGTTCAGTTGCAGCACGTTCACGCGCGCCTCGCCCAGAATGCCGAACTGACGGCCGCTCGTATAGCGGTCCACCAGTGCCTGCACGTCGTTCGGCGCGAGCTTGCGAGCCTTGGCCACGCGCTCGATCTGATAAGCCGCGGCGGCCGGGCTGATCTCAGGATCGAGACCGCTGCCTGAGGACGTCACCAGATCGACCGGCACCGGCTTCGACATATCCGTGCCGGCCGCCTTCAGCGCGTCGATACGGCCTTTGATTTCGTCGAGCAACGCCGGGTTGGTCGGGCCGAGGTTCGACCCGCTCGACCCCTGCGCGTTGTACGGCATCGGGCTGGTAGCCGACAGGCGGCCCCAGAAGTATTGCGGCGCATCGAACTGCTGGCCGATCAGCTTCGAGCCGACCACCTTGCCGTTCTGTTCGAGCATGCTGCCGTTGGCCTGATCGTGGAAGACTGCCTGACCGAAAGCGGTCATCACCGCGGGATAGGCCATTCCCGTGAGCGCGGCGAGTACCACGAACAGCACGATCAACGGACGGAACAGATTTTTCATGATGAATGATTCCTCTTGAACAAGCGCTTAGACCCAACCGAACGCGGCCAGCACCATATCGATCAGCTTGATGCCGATGAACGGCACGATGATCCCGCCCAAACCGTAAATCAGCAGATTGCGGCGCAACAGGATCGCCGCGCCCAGCGCGCGATAGCGCACGCCCTTGAGCGCCAGCGGAATCAGCAGCACGATGATCAGCGCGTTGAAAATCACCGCCGACATGATCGCCGAAGCCGGCGTGGCCAGATGCATCACGTTCAGCGCGTTCAGCGCCGGATAGGTCGTGGCGAACGCGGCCGGAATGATCGCGAAGTACTTGGCGACGTCGTTGGCGATCGAGAACGTGGTGAGCGAGCCGCGCGTCATCAGCATCTGCTTGCCGATCTCGACGATCTCGATCAGCTTGGTCGGATTCGAATCGAGGTCGACCATGTTGCCCGCTTCCTTCGCGGCCTGCGTGCCGGTGTTCATCGCCACCGCGACGTCGGCCTGCGCGAGCGCCGGGGCGTCGTTGGTGCCGTCGCCGGTCATTGCCACGAGGCGCCCTTCGGCCTGATGCGCGCGAATCGTGGAGAGCTTCGCTTCCGGCGTGGCTTCGGCGAGGAAATCGTCGACGCCGGCTTCAGCGGCAATCGCCGCCGCGGTCAGCCGGTTGTCGCCCGTCACCATGATGGTCTTGATGCCCATCTTGCGCAGTTCGGCGAAACGCTCCTTGATGCCGCCCTTCACGACGTCCTTCAGTTCGATCACGCCGAGCACGCGCGCGCCCTGCTCGCCCTTCTCGGCGACCACGAGCGGCGTGCTGCCACGGCGGGCGACTTCGGCCACGGCGTTGCTGACTTCGTTCGGGAACCGGCCGCCATTCGCTTCGACATAGTTCTTCACTGCGTCGGCGGCGCCCTTGCGGATTTCCCGGCCAGGCAGATCGACGCCGCTCATGCGCGTTTGCGCCGTGAACGCGAGAAACACGGCATGCAGCGAGGCCATATCGCGTTGACGGATATTGAAGCGCTGCTTCGCCAGCACGACGATGCTGCGGCCTTCCGGCGTTTCGTCGGCAAGCGACGACAGTTGCGCGGCATCCGCGAGCGCTTCTTCCGTCAAGCCCGGCGCCGGCACGAACTGCGACGCCTGGCGATTGCCGAGCGTGATGGTGCCGGTCTTGTCGAGCAACAGCACGTCGACGTCGCCGGCGGCTTCCACCGCGCGGCCCGAGGTGGCGATCACGTTCGCCTGCATCATCCGGCTCATGCCGGCCACGCCGATCGCGGACAGCAAGCCGCCGATCGTGGTCGGAATCAGACACACCAGCAGCGCGACCAGCGCGGTAATCGTCACCACGTGGCCCGCTTTCGCGGCTTCGACCGAGAACATCGAGAACGGCAGCAACGTGGCGGTGGCCAGCAGCATCACGATCGTCAACGCGACCAGCAGAATGGTCAGTGCGATTTCGTTCGGCGTCTTCTGACGCTTCGCGCCTTCCACCATCGCGATCATGCGGTCGAGAAACGCCTCGCCCGGATTCGCCGTGACGCGCACCACGATCCAGTCCGACAGCACGCGCGTGCCGCCCGTCACCGACGAAAAGTCGCCGCCCGACTCGCGGATCACCGGCGCGGATTCGCCCGTGATCGCCGATTCGTCGACCGACGCGACGCCTTCGACCACTTCGCCGTCGGCCGGAATCACGTCGCCGGTCTCGACCAGCACGACGTCGCCCTTGCGCAGATCGGAAGCCGTCAGAATGCGGATCGGCGACTTCGGATGCGGCTCGTTCAACTTCTTGGCCATCACGTCTTTCTTCGCGCTGCGCAGCGACGCGGCCTGAGCCTTCGAACGGCCTTCGGCCAGCGCCTCCGCGAAGTTGGCGAACAGCACCGTGAACCACAGCCACAAGGTGACCGCGAGAATGAAGCCCGCGGGCGCCTCGGCCTGGCCGCCGAGCGCGGCGATCCAGAGAATGGTCGTGAGAATGCTGCCCACGTACACGCAGAACATCACCGGGTTGCGGAACTGCGTGCGCGGCGTGAGCTTCTTGAAGGAGTCCACGATCGCCGGGCGCAGCAGCGCCGGGTCGAACATGGACCTGGTTGCATTATGTTCAGTCATTGAATCCTCGAATTTCCCGTTTGCGCGTGCTCACCCGTTTTCATCGCGGGTCTCAATGGGCGCCCATCATCATCAGATGTTCGACACCAGGACCGAGCGCGAGGGCAGGCACATAAGTCAGCGCGCCGACCAGCAGCACCGTGCCGAGCAGCAGCACGACGAACAGCGGTCCATGCGTGGGCAGCGTGCCGCCCGTCACGCCGATGCGCTTTTTCGCGGCGAGCGAACCGGCAATCGCAAGCACCGGAACGATCGTGCCGAAGCGACCGAACCACATCGCGATCGCCGTGAGCCAGTTGTAGAACGGCGTGCCCACGGTGAGGCCCGCGAACGCGCTACCGTTGTTGTTGGCGGCCGAACTGAACGCGTAGAGGATTTCGGAGAAACCGTGCGCGCCGGGGTTGAGAATGCCGGCCTTGCCCGCGTCGCTCAATACCGCGATCGACGTGCCCACCAGCACCAGCAGCGGCGTGAGCAGCACGACGATCGACACCATCTTCATCTCATACGCTTCGATCTTCTTGCCGACGTATTCCGGCGTGCGGCCGATCATCAGGCCCGCCACGAACACGGCCAGCAGCGCGAACACGAGCATCCCGTACATACCGGAACCCACGCCGCCGAAGATCACTTCGCCCAGTTGCATCAGCAGCATCGGATACAGGCCGCCGATCGGCGTCAGCGAATCGTGCGTGTTGGCGACCGCGCCGCACGAAGCTGCGGTGGTTGCAACCGTAAAGATGCCCGACTGCGCGATACCGAAGCGCGTTTCCTTGCCTTCCGCATTGCCGCCCGATTGCAGCGCATTGGCCGACTGATCGACATGCAATGCGGCGATAGCCGGATTGCCGCTCTGTTCCGCGCTGATCTCGCCGAATACGCAGACGGCAAACGCAATCGTCATGGTGGCGAGCACCGCCACCCCCTGCTTGCGGTCCGCGATCATGCGGCCGAACACCAGTGCCAGCCCCGCCGGGATGATCAGGATCGAGAAGATCTGCAGGAAGTTCGAGAACGGCGTCGGGTTTTCATACGGATGGGCCGAATTGCCGTTAAAGAAGCCGCCGCCGTTGGTGCCCAGCATCTTGATCGCTTCCTGTGAAGCAACCGGGCCCATTGCGAGCGTCTGCGTCTTCACCGGCGTATCGACCGTCACCGCATTGCCCTTCGCGTCCTTCACCGGATTGCCTTGCGCGTCGAGCTTCGGCGCGGCATAGGTGGTGGTCTGCAAGGTCGGCACGTCTTCGTACGCCTTGAAGTTCTGGATCACGCCCTGGCTCATCAACAGCGCCGCGAGGATCGCCGACATGGGCAGCAGCACGTACAGCGTCACACGCGTCAGGTCGACCCAGAAATTGCCGATGGTTTGCGCGGTGTGGCGCGCAAAGCCGCGAATCAATGCGATCACCACGACGATGCCGGTGGCGGCCGAAAAGAAGTTCTGCACGGTGAAGCCGAGCATCTGCGTCAGATAGCCGACGGTTTGTTCCGGCGTGTAATCCTGCCAGTTCGTGTTGGTCACGAAACTGACCGCCGTGTTGAACGCGCCATCCACGGTCATCGGGCCGAACTGCTGCGGGTTGCCCGGCAGCCAGCCTTGCACGCGCAGCAGCACGTAGAGAAACGCCACGCCGAGCGTGTTGAACGCGATCGTGGCGATCGCGTAGTGCTTCCAGCTCATTTCGGTGGCAGGATCGACGCCCGCGATGCGATACAGCAAACGTTCGACAGGACCGCCGAAGCGGACCACGCGCGAACTGCCGTCCATCACGGCGCTCAGATAACGGGACATAGGCACCGCGGCTGCCAGCAGCACGACGATGAAAAGGCCCGCTTGCAGGACATTGTTCGAGTTCATTCAATGTCCTCCGCGCGCAACAGCGCATAGACCAGATACACGAACAGCAGCGCGGTCGCCGCACCGGACAACCAGAGAATCCAGGTCATGAGCGCGCTCCCTGGCCACGGCGGAACTGCATCAACTTCTCGCAGCCGGCAATTAACGCAAAGGTCAGCGCGGCGAACAGCACCAGCCCCCCGACATACAGCACATCCATTTTGTTCTCCATTACACGGACTTTGGATAGGTGCAACGTTATGCCGAACCGCGTAAAGGGCTGGTCAAAGATGGGGTGGGGAGTATAAAAATTCCGTAAACGCGGCGGACACCGCGAAATGCTGATGACGGCCTGATCGCACGTTCAGCGCGCACCCAGCCGCGGCCGTATCGCACCGTTAAAAATGAGATGTTGTTCGACACGACCAGGCTATGCTCGGCGGATTGCTTGCCGCGGCTGAACCCGCGTCGCGTCACCTGTATGCCGCGGCGCGGCGAATGATCGAACCCCGCGTGCTCCACGCTGCGTTGATTCGCCACGCACATTCCCTGCGCTCGCGGGCACCACGGTGTATAAAAATCACCTGACGTTTCGACCTCATGCCATCGGGCTCTGGGCCTTCACCGGGCATGGCCATGTCATCACTACTGCAAGAACCCGTTCTCCATGCTGCTGTTTCAATCCGCACTCGAAGCCCATCAATCAGGGCTCCCTCATGAGGCTGAACAGGCGTATCTTCAGGTACTCGCCGAAGATCCCCGCCACGCCGACGCGCTACATCTGCTCGGGCTGCTCTACGCCGATCGCGGCGAACTCGCCCAGGCAGAGACTCTCATTCGCCGCGCGCTCGGCATCGACGAAAACTCGATCTATCTGGTCAATCTGGCCAACATGCTGATCGACCAGCACCGCGAGACCGAAGGAGAAGCCCTACTCCATCGCGCGATCCAGCTCGCGCCCGGTTATGCCGCCGCGCATTACAACATCGCCACGCTGTTCGCCGACACGGAACGGAGGAACGAAGCCGAAGCGGCTTTTCGTCGTGCGCTCGATCACGATGCCGATTTCGTCCCGGCGTTGATCAATCTGGCCAGCCTGTTGATCGGCGCGGAGCGCTTTCCGGAAGCGGAGCCATACTGCCGCCGGGCCCTCCTTCTCGACGCCCGGCGCGAAAGAGCGCAGCACAATCTCGGCATGGTCCTCCTGAAGACAGGACGCCATCAGGAAGCCCAAAGCGTATTTCGTCGTGTGCTGGAGCTCGAACCCGAACATTGCGAAGCGTGCAACGGCCTGGCTGTGGCGCTCATGAAAGACTATCGCTACGAGGAAGCCGAATCCTTCGTTCGCCGCGCGCTGAACCTCGATCCCGAACATCGCGTCGCCACTCGCAATCTGGCGCACATTCTCTGCATGACCCATCGGCGCGCCGAGGCGGAAGAGGCCTATCGGAAAGTGATCGAGCGCGAACCGGATTCGGTATCGGAACAGTACGCTCTCGCGCAGCATCTTTTGACGGAAGGCCGATATATCGAGGGATGGCAACGTTACGAAATTCGTTACGATCCGCGCATGGAACCGCACGCCATTCCCACGCCGAATGTCGATTATCCGCAGTGGCAAGGTGAATCGCTGCAAGGCAGATCGCTACTCGTCTGGCCTGAACAAGGCCTCGGCGACCTTCTTCAGTTCGTCCGTTATCTGCCTTTATTGAAGGCGCGCGGCGTGGCGAATCTGAGTATTGCCTGCCCTCGCGCTTTGCACAGCCTGTTCGAACTGATCGAAGGCGTGGACCATTGCATTCCTTTGGATGGCCAGCACGATGTTCCGCCGCACGACTATTGGTGCTTCTTGATGAGCCTGCCACATCGGTTTGAAACGACCCTCGATACGATCCCGGCTTCGATGCCCTATCTGCGGGCTCCGGAGGAGCGGATCGCGCACTGGAAGCGGCGCCTGCCGGCATCGGGCTTCAAGGTCGGACTTGTGTGGGCCGGCGATCCACGCCCGCATCAACCTGATGCGAATGCCGTCGATCAGCGTCGTTCGCTGCACGCGCTCGCCTTCCTGCCGCTGCTGCAAGTGCCGGGCGTCACGTTCGTGAGTTTGCAGAAAGGCGCAACGACCCAACCGCAAATCAACGACATTCCGTCCGAATACCGTCCCATCGATCCAATGAACGAAGTCCGCGATTTTGCCGACACCGCCGCCATCGTAGAAAGCCTCGACCTGGTGATCGCCGTGGACACGTCCACGGCGCATCTTGTCGGCGCGTTGAACAAGCCGGTCTGGATTCTCTCGCGGTTCGACGCCTGCTGGCGCTGGCTCGAGCGTCGCGAGGACTCCCCTTGGTATCCGAACGCCCGGCTTTTCAGGCAGACGCGACCCGGCGCCTGGGACGACGTGATCCAGCGGGTGAAAGCTGCATTGGAGAAACAGGCGGCGGCGCCTGATCGCTGAGCACGCCGTTCGAATCTTGTTTTCACGCCGCGCGGACGGGAGCGCCTCGAACGAAACGCTCGCCGCATACCGCGTCTCAAGGCAGCAGAATCGTCGACCCGGTAGTCCGGCGCCCTTCGAGATCCGCGTGCGCGCGGCCGACATCCGCCAGCGCGTAACGCTGATTGATGCTCGTCTTGACCTTGCCCGACACCAGCACGTCGAACAGTTCGGTGGACATCGCCTCGTAGTCGCTGCGTTTGGCGATATAGGTAAACAGCGTCGGGCGCGTGAAGAACAGCGAACCGCGTCCGGCGAATTCCGACGAATCGATCGGCGGTAACGGCCCCGACGCATTGCCGAAACTCACGAACATGCCGAGGGGCGCGAGGCAATCGAGCGAGCCCGTAAACGTGTCTTTACCAATCGAGTCGTACACCACCGGCACGCCCGCGCCATTGGTGATCTCGCGCACGCGCTTGGTGAAGTTCTCGCGTGTGTAGACGATCGCGTGGTCGCAACCATGCGCCGTGGCGATTTCCGCTTTTTCATCCGAACCGACCGTGCCGATCACCGTCGCGCCGAGCGCCTTCGCCCACTGGCACACCAGCAGGCCGACGCCGCCCGCCGCGGCCTGGATCAGGATCGTGTCGCCGGCTTTCACGGGATACGTGCGGCGCAGCAGATATTGCGCGGTCAGGCCTTGCAGCATGACCGAGGCGGCCTGCCCGTCGGTGAGGGCGTCGGGCACCTTCACGACCTGAGCGGCCTGCAGCACGCGCTCCTGCGCGTACGCGCCGGGCGGGCGCGCCACGTAGGCGATGCGATCGCCCACCTTCAGACCGCTCACGCCCGAGCCGAGCGCCGTCACCTCGCCCGCCGCCTCCATACCGAGACCGCCCGGCAACGGCAACGGATAGAGCCCCGTGCGAAAGTACACGTCGATATAGTTCAGCCCGACCGCCGTCTGCCTGACGCGGATCTCGCCCGCGCCCGGCTCGCCGACTTCGACGTCGACCCACTTCATGACCTCCGGGCCGCCGGTTTTATCGAATCGGATTGCTTTGACCATCATGTCTCCTTGGTTGCGTGTGGTTGGGTGGTGGCGCGAGGGCGATCTCAGACCTGCTGCGTAAGGCGTAAGGTCAGCGAGTCGAGCACCATTCGCGCTGTCGAGATGTTGGTGGCGCACGGAATGTTGTGCACGTCGCACGCGCGCACCAGTGCGTTGATGTCCGGTTCATGCGGCTGCGGCGTCATCGGGTCGCGCAGGAAGATCACCATGTCCACGCGCCCTTCCGCAAGTTGCGCGCCGATCTGCAGGTCGCCGCCATGCGGGCCGGACAACATCCGCTCGACGGCGAGGCCGTGCGCGTCGGCAATGCGCCCGCCGGTCGTGCCGGTCGCCACGATATCGCAACGCTTGAGCGTGTCGACGTATTCGCCGGCCAGTTTGACGATGTCATCCTTTTTATGATCGTGCGCGATCAGCGCAATACGGGTGGTCATGACGTAAGACTCCTGAAACCGTTGTGATTGTCGTTGTTGTTGTGATGAGGAAGCTGCGACACCTGCCGTTCAGAACGTGCCCGGATAAGCGCCGCCGTCGATCAGCCAGTTCTGCCCTGTGATGTAGCCGGCATGCACACTGCACAGGAACGCGCAGGCACGGCCGAATTCGTCACGGTTGCCGAAGCGGCCAGCGGGGATCGTTTTCATGCGCTGCTGGCGGGCGTCGTCGACGGAAATGTTTTGCGACTTTGCCTGCGCCGCGAAGGTGACCGCGATGCGGTCGGTGTCGAACAGCCCCGGCAGCAGGTTGTTGATGGTCACGCCGGTGGGCGCGACCTTGCGCGCGAGGCCCGCGACAAAGCCGGTCAGCCCCGAACGCGCGCCGTTCGACAAACCGAGTACGTCGATCGGCGCTTTCACCGCCGAACTCGTGATGTTGACGATACGCCCATAGCCGCGCGCGCTCATCGAGTCGATGGTCGCGCGAATCAGCTCGATCGGCGTGAGCATGTTGCTTTCCAGCGCGCGGATCCAGTCTTCATGCGTGAAATTGCGGAAGTCGCCGGGCGGCGGTCCGCCCGCGTTGTTGACCAGAATATCCGGCTGCGGACAGGCCGCGAGCGCCGCGGCGCGGCCTTCGGGCGTGGTGATGTCGCATGCCACCGTTTTCACTTCCACGCCGCTTTGCTTGCGAATCTCCGCGGCGGCCGCCTCCAGCGTTTCAGCGGTGCGCGCGACGATCGTCAGGTTGACGCCTTCGGCGGCGAGCGCTTCCGCGCAGCCGCGCCCCAGTCCCTTGCTGGCCGCGCAGACCAGCGCGGTGCGTCCTGCGATTCCCATGTCCATCAGTGTTGTCCTCGTGAAGTTGTGCGTCGGGAGAAAGCGCCGGCCGTACCGGGTTTGCGGTTCCGTCGCGGCATCGCGCGAAGCGACAGGCCCGGCGCGCGCTCGTGGCGAAGTTTCCCCGATTCTAGAAGAATCGGTGCCGGACTGTGCCGGGCCGCCGCAATCTCCGGTATCTTCGGAGCGCACTCTTTCGGTAAACTTGCGCCGTGGCGCGTCCGCCAGCCAGCCGTTTTGCGGCAGCGCGGTGCGCCGAACCGATCCCTCTAGCCGCCGCTTGCGCCCCCCGCCATGACTCAGGACAGCCGTTTTCCCAATCTCTTCATCCTCGATCACCCGCTGATCCAGCACAAGCTATCGCACATGCGCGACCGGGATACCTCGACCCGCACGTTCCGCGAACTGCTGCGTGAAATCACGCTGCTGATGGGCTACGAAATCACCCGCAATCTGCCCATGACCACGCGCCGCCTGACCACGCCGCTCGTCGAGATCGACGCGCCGGTGATCGCCGGCAAGAAGCTGGCGATCGTGCCAGTGCTGCGGGCCGGCATCGGCATGTCGGACGGACTGCTGGAGCTGGTGCCGTCGGCGCGGGTGGGCCACATCGGCGTGTATCGCGCGGAGGACCATCGCCCGGTCGAATATCTCGTGCGCCTGCCGGACCTCGAAGATCGCGTGTTCATTCTGTGCGATCCGATGGTCGCGACCGGCTACTCCGCCGTGCATGCGGTCGACGTGCTCAAGCGCCGCAACGTGGCGGGCGAGAACATCCTGTTCCTCGCGCTGGTCGCCGCGCCCGAAGGCGTGCAGGTGTTCCAGAACGCGCATCCGGACGTCAAGCTGTATGTCGCCTCGCTCGATTCGCATCTGAACGAGCATGCGTACATCGTTCCCGGTCTCGGCGACGCCGGCGACCGCCTGTTCGGCACGAAAAACTGAAAGCGACCTGAAAAGCGCGCGACGGCGACGCTGCAAAGGCCGCCGCCGCACACTTTTCGCGTCGTTTGCAGCTATCTCGCCCTCTGCCGCCCCCTTGCGGCGTGATAAAATTCGAATCCGCTCAAAGAGCGGCTCAACTTGCACCACCGCCTGGCGCACCGCGCCTTTCGCGGGGCTGTCAGGCCGGCGCGGCGTTTGTCGCGTGGAGCCTCGCCGCACCGCCCGCCCCAACCGCGCTGCCGAACTGCGGTCCCGCTAGCCGGGCCGGCCGGGCGTGGTTAGGCTCGAGCGCCACGGAAACGCAACGACAATTGCACAATGCGTGCGCCCCACTGGCGCGCGCGATGGAGAAAGGTATGGCGGGTCATTCGAAATGGGCCAACATCAAGCATAAGAAAGCAGCGGCCGACGCCAAGCGCGGCAAGGTCTGGACGCGGCTCATCAAGGAAATTCAGGTCGCGGCGCGCATGGGCGGCGGCGATATCGACTCGAACCCGCGTCTGCGGCTCGCCGTCGAAAAGGCGTACGACGCCAACATGCCCAAAGATAACGTCAACCGCGCGATCCAGCGTGGCGTGGGCGGCGTGGACGGCGCAAGCTACGAAGAAATCCGCTATGAAGGCTACGGCATCGGCGGCGCGGCGGTAATCGTGGACACCATGACCGACAACCGCACGCGTACGGTGGCGGAAGTGCGTCACGCGTTCTCGAAGAACGGCGGCAACATGGGCACGGACGGCTCGGTGGCGTTCATGTTCGATCACGTCGGCCAGTTCCTGTTCGCGCCCGGCACGCCGGAAGACAAGCTGATGGAAGCCGCGCTCGAAGCCGGCGCCGACGACGTCGTCACGAATGACGACGGCAGTATCGAGGTGCTGTGCCCGCCGAACGACTTCCCGAAGGTGAAATCGGCGCTGGAAGCCGCGGGCTTCAAGGCCGAACTCGCCGAGGTGACGATGAAACCTCAAACGGAAGTCGAGTTCACCGGCGAGGACGCCGTAAAAATGCAGAAGCTGCTCGACGCGCTGGAGAATCTGGACGACGTGCAGGAAGTCTATACAAACGCCGCGATCGCCGACGAATGAGCGTGCCCCGGCGGCGCGTAGTGCGGCGGTTCCCGTCGAACCGCGCCACACCGCCGGCCGGCCCTCGCGTCGTTGCGGATAGCGCGTAAGTGTGGCGTGGGTGTGGCTTGAGTGTGATCGGGCACCGCGCTTCCACCCGCGTTTGCACTGTGCCCTGCGCGCCGCCAGCGGCTGCTGCGGGCTCGCTGCAAACCTTGTTGTCATTCCACGGCTGAGCGTGCTGCGTCAGCCGTTTATGGTTTTTAAGTCTCGGGGATTCACATGAAGTTACTCGTCGTCGGTTCCGGCGGTCGCGAACATGCGCTCGCATGGAAGCTCGCGCAATCGCCGCGGGTCCAGCTCGTCTACGTGGCTCCTGGCAACGGCGGCACCGCCCAGGACGAGCGTCTGCGCAACATCGACATCACGGATCCGGCCGCGCTCGCCGATTTCGTCGAACAGGAGCAGATCGCCTTCACGCTGGTCGGGCCGGAAGCGCCGCTCGCGGCCGGCATCGTCAACCTGTTCCGCTCGCGCGGTCTGAAGATTTTCGGGCCGACTAGAGAAGCTGCCCAGCTCGAAAGCTCGAAAGACTTCGCCAAGGCATTCATGAAACGCCACGCGATTCCGACCGCCGAATACGATACCTTCGCCGACGTCGCCGCCGCGCACGCGTATCTCGACGCCAAGGGCGCGCCGATCGTCATCAAGGCTGACGGCCTCGCCGCCGGCAAGGGCGTGGTGGTCGCGCAAACGCTGGAAGAAGCGCACGCTGCGGTCGACATGATGCTGTCGGACAACAAGCTCGGCGACGCCGGCGCGCGTGTCGTGATCGAGGAATTCCTCGCCGGCGAGGAAGCGAGCTTCATCGTGATGGTGGACGGCAAGCATGTGCTGCCGCTCGCCTCCAGCCAGGACCACAAGCGTCTGCTCGACGGCGACCAGGGCCCGAACACAGGCGGCATGGGCGCCTACTCGCCCGCTCCGATCGTCACGCCGCAACTGCACGCCCGCGTGATGCGCGAAATCATCCTGCCTACAGTGCGTGGCATGGAGAAGGAAGGCATCCGCTACACCGGCTTCCTGTACGCCGGTCTGATGATCGACGCGCAAGGCAACCCGAAAACGCTCGAATTCAACTGCCGCATGGGCGACCCCGAAACGCAGCCGATCATGGCGCGTCTGAAGGGCGACTATTCGAAGGTGGTCGAGCAGGCGATTGCCGGTACGCTGGATACGGTCGAACTGGAATGGGACCGCCGCACCGCGCTCGGCGTGGTGCTCGCCGCCTACAACTATCCGGACACGCCGCGCAAGGGCGACCGCATCAGCGATATTCCGGCTGAAACCGCGGATTCGGTCACGTTTCACGCCGGCACCACGTTGACGGACGGCAAGCTGACCACCTCGGGCGGCCGCGTGCTGTGCGTGGTTGGTCTGGCGGATTCAGTGCGCAGCGCGCAGTCGGTCGCGTACGAAACGATCAACCAGATCTCGTTCGACGGCATGCAGTATCGGCGCGACATCGGCTACCGTGCGTTGAACCGCAAGCACGACGCCAGGACCGAAGGCAAGCACTAAGCCCATCACCCCACTCACCCGCGTGCGGCGCCAACGGCGCTACACTGCGGGTTTTCGCGGCGATACCGGCGCCCACCGCACTATGTGGGCCAATCCGGGCCAATGTGGCTGAGCGGAGCCGGGAGCGTCCCGCCCGGCGCGTAAAACCGCAAGGCCGCGCCTTCGCAGGTTGCAACCTGACGCGGGCCCGGCCATCGCCCTCACGACGAACCCGCGGCACGATGAGCGTGCCGCCCTCAGCATCTGCATTCATGACCGATTCGAGCTACGACGCACAAGCCGTGCGCAGCTGGCTGCAAGGCCTGCAAACGCAGATCGCGGACGCGCTCGGCGCGTTCGACGGCACGCCGTTCGCGACCGACGCCTGGCAGCGCGCGCCCGGCGAAAAGCTGCGCGGCGGCGGCTACACGCGGATTCTCGAAGGCGGCAACTTCTTCGAGCGCGCCGGCATCGGCTTCTCGGACGTCGCGGGCGACGCCTTGCCGGCCTCGGCGAGCGCGGCGCGTCCGCAACTGGCCGGCCGCGGGTTCGAAGCAATGGGCGTGTCGCTCGTGCTGCACCCGCACAATCCGCACTGCCCGACCGTGCATATGAACGTGCGTCTGCTGATCGCGACCAAGGCCGGCGAAGAGCCCGTATTCTGGTTCGGCGGCGGCATGGATCTGACGCCGTTCTACGGTTACGAGGAAGACGCGCAGCATTTTCATCGCACCTGCCGCGACGCGCTGCAGCCTTATGGCGCGGACCTGTACCCGAGTTTCAAGCGCTGGTGCGACGAGTATTTCTTCCTCAAGCACCGCAACGAGCCGCGCGGCATTGGCGGGATTTTCTTCGACGATTTTTCGGCACCGGGCTTCGATCAATCGTTCGCGATGCTCAGGAGCGTGGGCGACGCGTTCCTCAAGGCCTACCTGCCGATCATCGAAAAGCGCCGCAACATTCCGTACGGTCAGGCCGAGCGCGATTTCCAGGCTTACCGGCGCGGACGCTACGTCGAGTTCAATCTGGTCTTCGACCGTGGCACACTGTTCGGGCTGCAAAGCGGCGGACGCACCGAGTCAATCCTGATGTCCATGCCGCCTGTGGTGAACTGGCGCTACAACTGGCAGCCCGAACCGGGCACGCCGGAAGCGCGTCTTTATAGCGATTTTCTCGTGCCGCGCGAGTGGGTGTGACGGGCTGCGCCCGCACCTCGCTCCAGTCGTCACGACAAAGGATCTTCACCTGAAGCCGAACGCTCATCCTGTTGCCCTGCCTCGCCGGATCGGACTGCTCGGCGGCACCTTCGATCCGATCCACGACGGCCACCTCGCGCTCGCGCGGCGTTTCGCGCACGTGCTGCAACTGACCGAGCTCGTACTGTTGCCGGCCGGCCAGCCCTGGCAGAAATCGGATGTGTCGCCGGCCGTGCACCGGCTCGCCATGACACGCGCGGCGGCGAGCGAACTGGTGCTGCCGGGCACGACCGTGCGTGTCGCGACCGAGGAGATCGAGCACGAAGGCCCGACTTACACGATCGACACGCTGCAACGCTGGCGTGAACGCGAAGGTGAGGACGCATCCATTGCGCTCCTGATCGGCGCGGATCAACTGGTACACCTCGACACCTGGCGCGACTGGCGGCGCCTGTTCGAGTTTGCCCATATCTGCGCGGCCACCCGGCCCGGCTTCGACCTCACGTCGATTCCGCCGGCGGTCGTTCAAGAAATCGACGCGCGCCGTGCCCGCGCCGACGTTCTGCAAGCCACGCCCTGCGGCCACTTGCTGATCGATACGACGCTTGCGTTCAACGTTTCGGCCACCGACATTCGCGCGCATCTGCGCGAGCAGGTGAACCGGCGGCTCGCCCTCGCGGGCGGCGAACAGCAAGACCAGGCGGCGAGCCATGTCCCCACTGCGGTGTGGGACTATATTCTTCAACATCATCTGTACCACCGGTAACCTCATGGATATTCGCAAACTGCAACGCGTGATCGTCGACGCTCTCGAAGACGTCAAAGCGCAAGACATCAAGGTATTCAACACCAGCCACCTGACCGCGCTGTTCGATCGCGTGATCGTCGCGAGCGGCACCTCGAACCGGCAAACCAAGGCGCTCGCTTCGAGCGTGCGTGAAAGCGTCAAGGAAAACGGCGGCGAGATCATCAGTACCGAAGGCGAGGACATCGGCGAATGGGTGCTGGTGGATTGCGGCGACGCGATCGTGCACATCCTGCAGCCGGCCCTGCGCCAGTACTACAACCTCGAAGAAATCTGGGGCGACAAGCCGGTGCGCATCAAGCTGTCCACGCCGGACCCGTTCGGCGGAGCGCGTTCGAGCGAGCCCGACGAAGACGAGGACGAAGAAGCGGCGCCGGCCGTGAAGAAACCCGCGCGCAAGGCGCCCGCCCGCCGCAAGTGAGCGGGCTTTGACCGGCTTACCGTCATAGTCTGCGATTTCTTCCGCAATGAAACTGCATATCCTCGCCGTCGGCCACAAAATGCCGGACTGGATCGCCACCGGCTTCGACGAATACGCGAAACGCATGCCGCCCGAGCTGCGCATCGAGCTCCGCGAAATCAAACCCGAGCAGCGTTCGTCGGGACGGCCGGCTGAAAGCGTGATGGCCGCCGAGCGTGTCAAGATCGAAGCCGCGTTGCCGAAGAACGCTCGCATTGTCGCGCTCGACGAACGCGGTAAGGACTGGACCACCATGCAGCTTGCCGGCGCCCTGCCTGGCTGGCAGCAGGATGGCCGCGACGTGGCGTTTCTGATCGGCGGCGCCGACGGGCTCGACCCCGATCTGAAAGCGCGCGCCGATATGTTGCTGCGTGTATCGAGCCTGACGTTGCCGCATGCGATGGTCCGCGTGCTGCTTGCCGAACAGCTTTACCGCGCGTGGACCATCACGCAAAATCACCCCTATCATCGCGTGTGAGCGAACGAGGCGGCGCGTCGACCACGCGGCTGGGTCGCGGGTTGTCGGTTGCGCCTTATAGTCGCGCTCTGTAACCGCACCTTTGTTGTCGTGCTTTCTGGGTCGCGTTTTCTGGCGCAGAGCAATGTGCATGTTGGCGTGCACAATGGCACGCGCGTAGCACGCGTTGTCCCGCTCGCATCGAAGGCTTCCCCAACGCACTGATCGACGCTCGAGCGTCACGCCCGTCGCACCCGTTGCACATCCCTACAATCCGCTTGATCGAGACCTGTTCATGTCCACGTCCGCCGCATCGCTGCATTCGTTCGTCTACCTTGCTTCGCAGAGTCCACGCCGCCAGGAACTGCTGCAACAGCTCGGCGTGCGTTTCGAACTGCTGCTGCCGCGCCCTGATGAAGACGCCGAAGCGCTTGAGGCCGAACTGCCCGGCGAGCGCGCGCACGACTACGTGCAGCGGGTGTGCGTCGCCAAGGCGCATGCTGCACGTGCGCGCCTCGTGGGCGGCGGCCATGCCGCGCGGCCGATCCTGGTTGCGGACACAACCGTCACGATCGAAGACGCGATACTCGGCAAGCCCGTCGATGCCGACGACGCCTTCGCGATGCTCACGCGCCTCGCCGGCCGCGATCACGAAGTGCTGACCGCCGTGGCCGTGGTCGACGCCGAAGGTGCGTTGCTGCCCGCCGCGCTATCCGTGTCGAAGGTGCGTTTTGCTGCACTGCACTCAGAGGCGATCCGCCGCTATGTGGCGAGCGGCGAGCCGCTCGGCAAGGCGGGCGCATATGGTGTGCAGGGGCGTGCCGCGGAGTTTATCGAGCATATCGACGGGTCCTATTCAGGTATCATGGGTTTGCCGCTTTTTGAATCCGCTGCCCTCCTGCGTGCAGCGCGCATCGACTTCTAAAATAACACCATGAATGAAGAAATCCTGATCAATGTCACGCCGCAGGAAACGCGCGTCGCGCTGGTCCAGCAAGGCGCCGTCCAGGAACTTCACGTCGAACGAACGCTGTCGCGCGGACGCGTCGGCAACGTCTATCTCGGCAAGGTCGTACGCGTGCTGCCGGGCATGCAATCCGCCTTCATCGACATCGGTCTCGAACGCGCGGCGTTCCTTCATGTCGCCGACATCTGGCATCCGCGCATTGCCGGCGAACCGCAGCATCAGGCGCCGCATCAGCCGATCGAAAAAATCGTCTTCGAGGGCCAGACGCTGATGGTGCAGGTCGTGAAGGATCCGATCGGCACCAAGGGCGCGCGGCTATCCACGCAGGTGAGCATTGCCGGGCGCACGCTCGTGTATCTGCCGCAGGAGCCGCATATCGGCATCTCGCAGAAGATCGAGAGCGAAGCCGAGCGCGAGGCCGTGCGAGCGCGTCTGACCGCCGTGCTGCCCGCCGACGAGAAAGGCGGCTACATCGTGCGCACCATCGCCGAAGATGCGACGAGTGAGGAACTGGCCGGCGACGTCGCGTATCTGCGCAAGACGTGGGCCACCATTCTGTCGCAAGGCCAGCGCATGCCGCCCACGAGCCTGCTATATCAGGACTTGAATCTCGCGCAACGCGTGCTGCGCGATTTCGTCAACGACGAGACATCGCGCATTCAGGTCGATTCTCGCGAGACGTATCAGATGCTGGCCGATTTCGCGGCCGAGTTCACACCGGCGGTGTCGTCGAAGCTGCACCACTACACCGGCGAGCGGCCGCTCTTTGATCTGTACAACATCGAGTCCGAAATCCAGCGCGCGTTGTCGCGCCGGGTGGATCTGAAGTCCGGCGGCTATCTCGTGATCGACCAGACCGAAGCGATGACGACCATCGACGTGAACACCGGCGGCTACGTCGGCGCTCGCAACTTCGACGATACGATCTTCAAGACCAACCTCGAAGCCGCGCACACCATTGCACGGCAATTGCGTCTGCGCAATCTGGGCGGCGTGATCATTATCGACTTCATCGATATGGAAAACGTCGAGCATCGCGATCAGGTGCTGGGCGAATTGAAAAAGGCGCTCTCGCGCGATCGCACGCGCGTGACCGTGAATGGTTTTTCGCAGCTCGGCCTGGTTGAGATGACGCGCAAGCGCACGCGTGAATCGCTTGCTCATGTGCTGTGCGAGCCTTGTCCGGTTTGCCAGGGCAAGGGGCAGGTCAAGACGCCGCGCACGGTGTGTTACGACGTGCTGCGCGAGATTCTGCGCGAGTCACGGCAGTTCAATCCGCGCGAGTTTCGCGTGGTGGCGTCGCAGCAGGTGATCGATCTGTTTCTCGAAGAAGAGTCGCAGCATCTGGCAATGTTGATCGATTTTATCGGTAAGCCGGTGTCGTTGCAGGTGGAGTCGAATTTGAGTCAGGAGCAGTACGATATTGTTTTGATGTAGGCAAAAATAACTGTTTTATAGCGTGACTGGCGCTGCGGCGGAGTTAAGTTCCGCCCACTAAGTCGTCACAGCTGGTGCGACTTAAGGGTTCTAGCCCTTTGTGTCAGCGTTCATGAACGCGTCTACTTCCCGCCATGCTCTTTGCGTTACATAAAAATATCAGCCTTACCATTTTCTGCTCGCCCGACTATCTCGTTGACCCGTTGCGTGCATCGCTGATATCCAAGGTCATCCTCAATCGCAAGGTGCGCCGACTGCTATATCGTTCACGAGAGTATGATCCGTCCAGCGACCTGCGAACGCGTATAAAGCCGGCCGCCGCCTCGTATGCCCCAGATCAAGCCCGGGGATAGCCTTCATCGTGTCATAAACTATCACGCGCCTCCGCTAGTGAATAGCCGTAAGCGTATTCCGAAGCCGAAGATTGATTTCTCAAGGCTGAACACGACATGCCGATTAAACCAATGGTGTCATCCACTATAGCCTGGGCAAATGCAAGGCGCCGCCAGCGGCTTCGCAACTCGGTCTCAACTTGTTGACGCGGCTGAACTCGCGAAAGCCCAATGGCAACGGAAATCGAACCGAGAACGCCTATAACCGGCACCCAAGCGGCCCAATCCCCACTTGTTTGCGGGTGGTCCAGTAAAGCGTGAACAGGATTGCAGCCAACGAGACTTTCAGCCAGCGTTTTATTATGAATTTGCGCATGATGTACTTTTTTTTGCAATCGCAGCGTGGCGATGAAAAGCTGATGTAGCGCACGCGACGGCGCCATAGGCATACATCGGAAAGAGCACTTTCCTCTTTGTTGCGGCCTATTGCTGCGCCATCAACCAAGTATCCACGCGCGCAAAAAGGGCCGTCATGATCTCGCCAATTTGCGCGTCGCGTTCCTTCAATATCTCGGCATAAGCGATGAGTATCTGCATGTGCTGCGACAGTCGAACTACGCGGTCTGTGCCGTGATAGAGCAGGTCAAGTTGCTCTCGATCTGTAACGAGCTTGTTATTCAATTGGAATGAATATATTAAGCCCTTCGCATGGGCATAAAAAGCAACGATTAGGCGCCTTAGTTCACTTAAGCGTCCGGGGCTCCATGCATACGGTGCGCGGCGCGCAGATGTACCAACATACCCGGTTTGGCGATCATCCGAACACGGGGAAGGGGTCGACCCGGCCGACTCACTGACATTCGCGGATACAGCGGTCGGTGTTGTTTCCAGAGTAGTGACGCCGTATCACCGTCGCCAGCGCTCCCGGCCCGACAATGCCATACATCCTTTGAAGGCCGCCTCGCGCGGCCTTTTTTCTGTGAGCGTCCCGGACCGCGTAACGCTATTGCTCAATGTGATGCGCCGTGCGAAGAACTGCCCGAAAAGGCTTGGGCTCCCGTGGCTCGGATACGGAATCGGCAAGCAATACAGCCGGCCGTTAGCCAAACCGGCTCTGCCAACCGCCCGATCCTTCAACACCCCACCCCCGACCGAACCCCCAATTTCCCCATTGACCGCACCCCACCCCAGGCGTATAACCATCCCATTGGATGTTAATTGGATGGCTTCAAGATGCCTCCCGGAGTGCAAATGCCCAAACTCAGCCTCATCGACACCTCCCGCCCCAAAGGCGGCGAGACCGAAAAAATCACCATCAACCTGGGTCCGATCGACCTCGGCCAGATCGATCTGCTGGTCGAAGAAGGTTTTTACTCGAACCGTACCGACCTGATCCGCACGGCGATCCGCAATCAGCTCGCCGTGCACGCGCAGGTCGTCACGGAAACCGTGACGCGGCGCGCCCTGGTGCTCGGTCTGCAGCACTTCTCCCGGCAGGATCTCGAAGCGGCTCGAGCCGCGCACGAGCAACTCGACATTCATGTGCTCGGCCTCGCCAGCATCGCAGCCGACGTGCCGCCCGAACTCGCGGCGGCCACGATTGCATCGGTGGTGGTGCTCGGCGCCTTTCACGCGCCGCCCGCGGTCAAGGCAGCGCTGGCGGGCCGCATCAGCTAGGCGCGGCGCCCGATTCGATCGTGGCTAAACGACATGACTCATTCAGTCGACCCGCTCCCGTACGCCCCCCACAGGTCACGCAGGACAACGCAAACATCATGAAGATGAACGAAGATTTTCTGAAATCAATGAAAGACGCCTTCGAGCTATTACGCACGAAGGGCCCGCAGGAAGCCACCGCCGCTGTTCAGCGCGCGCTCTCGGGCGGCAACGCAAACCAGCCTCACATGGACCACGCGCGGACACCCTTCACACCGTCCAACGCCGGCGAATGGGCGCAAGCATGGACGCAGGCGCAAACGCAAGTGAGCCCCGCGCCCCACGCCCCCGCCGCGCCTACCTTCGACGCCGACACGCCGGGCACCTTCAGCACACACACGTTCGGCAACTCGGCCGGACAACGTCAGTACAAGCTCTACGTGCCTGCTGCTTACACAGGCGAACCGTTGCCGCTGATCGTAATGCTGCACGGCTGCACCCAGAACGCCGACGACTTCGCCGCCGGCACGCGCATGAACGAAATGGCTGAGCGTCACGGCTTCATCGTCGTGTATCCGAATCAGATGCAGGCGGCCAATCATTCGAAATGCTGGAACTGGTTCAAGCCTGCCGATCAGATGCGCGACCAGGGCGAGCCGTCGTTGATCGCCGGCATTACGCGGGAGGTGATGGGACGCTATCGCGTGGATCCGGCGCGCGTGTATGTGGCGGGTCTGTCGGCGGGCGGCGCGATGGCGGACATCATGCTGAAGACTTCGCCCGATCTCTACGCGGCAGCGGGCGTGCATTCAGGCCTCGCCTACGGCTGCGCGAAGGATCTGCCCTCGGCGCTCGGCGCGATGAGGGGCGGCAAGGCGCAACGTCATCGCACGCGCGCCGTGCCGCAACGTCCGCTTATCGTGTTTCATGGCGATGCGGACACGACGGTCCATCCGTCGAATGCGGCCGAGATCGTCGCGTCCTTCGACGCCGGCACGACCACAATCAGCGCGCAAGCCGGGGCTGCAAGCGGCCGGCATGCCTATACGCAGCAACGGCATGTCGCGGCGAACGGCGTGGAAGCGGAGTACTGGTCGATTCACGGCGCGGGTCATGCATGGTCGGGCGGCAGCCAGCAAGGCTCGTACACGGACCCGTCCGGCCCCGACGCGGCCGCGGAAATGGTGAGGTTCTTCCTCGCCCATCCGCGAGCGCATTGAGTCGGCCCATGCGCGACGAGCTAGGCCGCGACCGGACAACCGGCTTGTTCGAGCGCGGCCTGCGCGTGCTCGTGCAGATCGCCGCTGGCAAGCGAGGCGTCCGGCGTGCGCACCCACGCCGCGATGCGCAGCGTCGCGCCGCCATCGTCCGGATAGTCCGCCACCGTGACGACCGGCGCGAGCGTGGCTCCGCTCAGCACGCGCGGTTCGTCGGCGACGAGTTTCTTCAACTCGCCGATCGCTGCGTCGACGTCCTTGCGCTGCGCGAGGCCCACTTCGACCTCGATACGCTGCGTGCCGCCGCCGCTGTAATTGATCACCGGATTGCTCCAGATCTGGCTGTTGGGCACGAATACCGCGTTGCCGTCGCCGCGCTCGATGCGCGTGGTGAAGAGCCCCACTTCACGCACGATACCCGCGGCCGCGCCGCTGCCTTCGATCACGTCGCCGACGCGAAACGGCCGCAGCATTAGCAGCATCATGCCGGCGGCGATGTTCTGCAGCGTGCCTTGCAACGCGAGTCCAATCGCAAGACCGGCCGCACCGAGCACCGCCAGCACGCTGGCGGTCGCGATGCCGACTTCGCTTAGCGCCGCGATGAAAACCAGCACGCGCACGGCCCATGTGCTCATGCCGGCCAGCATTGGCGCGAGCGTCGGGTCCGCATGCGTGCGCGCGAGCGCTCGGGCGAACATCGTGCCGACGCGATTCGACAGCCACCAGCCGACCACGAGGATCAGCACGGCCAGCACGATATGAAGGACGTCGTGCGTCAGCGTGACGAGCAACGACGGCTGGAAGTGAAAGAGTCGGGCGAGGAGATCGTTCATCTTGAGTCTTCGTTCCGTTACGGTTGGGTGTCCAGACGCAACGAAGCAGGATACGTTCCTGCTCTTTACGCTCACGTGGCGAGGCACAAGGCTTGCTGAAACATGCTCGGAAGAGCGGTGGCCCTGAATCGTGTACAGGAGTGAGTGCCCCATGTCCCAACTTCTGAAGCCTGGAGATCGCGTTGGCTGGAACACGCCGCAAGGCGTCACGCAGGGCAAGGTGGTGCGCGTCATCTCCGCCCATACGACCGTTGAGGGAAGAACCGTCGATGCGTCCCCATCCGATCCGCATTACGAAGTGCAAAGCGAGAAGAGCGGCAAGCATGCCGTTCATCGCGACGACGCCCTGCATCGGATCAATAATTGATATGGATGGCTAATCATCTCTGCCGGTATGGCGCCAATACTGCATGCCGGCGCGTCATCCGGCCGTCGGCAAATCCGCGCCTTAGAGTGTACCCAACGGCCTCAACAAATTCCGCAGCGCGCCAACAGTAATCGGGCGCGAAAACCAGAAGCCTTGTGCTTCATCGCAACCGAGCGCTTCCAGTTGCGCCGCCTGCTCCGCCGTTTCGACGCCTTCGGCCGTCACGCGCAATTTGAGCGCATGCGCCATCGCGATGATGGCGCCCACCAGCGCCTCACACTGCGGATCCGAGCTCATGCGCATCACAAACGAGCGGTCGATCTTCAGGCGATTCAGCGGAAAGCGCGTCAGATACGCGAGGCTCGAATAGCCGGTGCCGAAGTCGTCCACCGCGACTTCCACCCCCAGATCGCGCAGCGCAAAAAGCGTTTGCAAAGCCTGTTCGGTGTCGCCGAGCAGGACACCCTCGGTGATTTCCACTTCGAGATATGAAGGGTCGAGCGCGGCCTCGTCCAGCGCTTCGCGAATCGTCTCGAACAGGTTCTGCCGCTGGAACTGCTGCGGCGATACATTCACCGCGAAACGCGGCAACGTGCCGGTCAGCCGCAGCAATTTTCCGGCGTCGCGGCACGCGGTCCGAATCACCCACTCGCCGATCTGCTCGATCAGGCCCGCCTCCTCCGCGACCGGCACGAATTCGACGGGGCTGATCAGGCCGCGCTGCGGATGGTTCCAGCGCAGCAGCGTTTCGACTTGCGCGATACGGCCGTTGGAGAGCGTGACCTGCGGTTGATACACGAGATGCAGTTGCTGGCGCTCGATCGCTTCACGCAGCATGGTCTCCAGTTCGAAGCGGCGCGCGGCCTGACCTTCCAGCGCGGCGGAAAAGCGCCGCACCGCATTGCCGTTCACAGCCGATGCCGCCGACAACGCCACGCCCGCGCGACGCATCAGCGTAGGCGCATCGCCACCGTCGGCCGGATAAGCCACGATGCCGATGCTCGCGGTGATGTTCAACGCGGTGCCGGCGTAGTCGATCGCTTCGGCGATGCGGCCCAGCGCTTCGGCGGCGAAGGCATCGGCGGCCGCGCCGGTTTCGTTGACCAGCAGCGCGAACTGCGTCCCGCCGATCGAGGCGATGGTGCCGTCGTTTGGAAAGAGACCGCGCAAGCGTTCACCGACGATCTGCAGCACGAGCTCAGCGGCATGCAAGCCGAGCGCGTCGCGCAGGTTGCGCAAGTGATCGAGTTCGGCGATCAGCACGGTGAAACCGCTGCCATTGCGCTGGCAACGCGCGATCGTCAACTCCAGCCGTTCAGTAAAAAGCGTTTGATTTGGCAGACGGGTCACGCCGTCGTGATGCGCGACGTACCAGAGACGCGCTTCCGACTGCGCGTAACGTGTCATGTCGAATGCCATGCCCACGTAACACGCCGGTCCGGCGGCAGCACCGCCGGCATACGCCGGCCCCGTGACGAGCGGCGCCAACGCCAGCACCACGCGAATCGGCGTGCCATTGCGCCTGAGGAAACTCCATTCGCCTTCATAGCGGGACGTCACCATTTCAAGCGGCGGCAGCTCGGCGCGCCGCCTCACCAATTCGGCCGGGTCGAACAAGGACTCGAAGGTGCGCCGCCCGATCAGTTCCTCTGCCGCAAATCCAGTCAGCTTTTCGAAAGCGGCGTTGATGGAATCGAACGTGCCGTCCGCGCAGCAGATAAACATGCCGCAAGGCGCCGAGGCCAGCGCGGCGTCGCACGGACGCGCTGCGGCGTAGAGGGGGTCTTGCATCGCGCCGGCCTTTTGATATTCCTGAGTAGTGGAAGAGCGATCGAACGTGTTTTTGACGCGCGCGCAAACAGTGAAGCCCCGAGTAAAGCGGCGAAACTCCGGTCCGATGTTTTGGGCAACCGTGCGTATGATAACGGCTTTCGCGCCCCCGCCGACCTCGTAGAGCCCGCGTTCTTCGCGCCAATCGTTTCCCTTGGTGTAATCCCCGACTCTTTGCGGCAAAGGTGGCGATTTCAATCGATCTGGTCCACTCGCCAGTCTAGCGGGTCGAACCGTTCGAGCGGAACACCGCAAGCGGTTCGTCGAGCCGCGTCATACTGATGGCCTTGCCGGTGACGTCGGCGGCGAACGTCTTCGGCTGCTAGTAGCGGCTGCGACTCTGCGGAAAAACACCAGATTCCGCCGCGCCGCTACTGCGCAAATCTCAGGAAGCCTACGCGGCGCGCGGCAACGCTGCCTGGATGAACACCGAGCACAGCGCTTCCATGCCCTTCGCGTCTTCTTCGTCGAAGCGTGCGACAACCGGGCTGTCGACATCCCACACGCCGATCAGCGTGCCGTCCGGCGCGACCAGCGGCACGACGATTTCCGATTGCGAGGCCGAATCGCAGGCAATATGCCCGGGAAACTCATGCACGTCGCGCACGACCTGGGTCTGACGGGTTTGCGCCGCCGTGCCGCATACGCCCTTGCCCAGCGCGATGCGTACGCACGCGGGCTTGCCCTGGAACGGTCCGACCACCAGTTCCTGACCGTCGTGGAAATAGAATCCCGCCCAGTTCAGATCACTGAGGGAGTGAAACACGAAAGCGGAAAAATTCGCGGCGTTCGCGATCCAGTCGGTTTCGCCGGCTAACAGCGAGCGCGCCTGGGCGACCAGTTCTTCGTAGTGCGCGGCTTTGGGCAGATGCGAGGCGGTGGAAACTTCGAACATGACGGCGTCCGTGATGAAAGCGGAAAAAGAAACTGTAAACCGCGCAGTTTAAAGCAAGCCGCCGTTTCCTTCACGGCGCGCAAAGCGGAGCGCCGCGCCACGCACACAGCCTCTTTCCTTGCCGTTCCATCAAGCCCCGCGGGCTGTCATTCAGCGCTGAAACCGACGGGAATGAATCAGTCGACGATCGCTCGTCACTCCACGCCGATAATCACGCTCGATGCCTTGAAAATCGCCGTCGCCGCTTTGCCGTTCGCGAGACCGAGGCGATCGACGCTTTCGTTGGTGATGATGGCCTCGATCTGCGCGCCGCCGGCGCTGATCGACACCTCCGAATTCACCGCGCCCTTCGTGACCGCCGACACCGTACCGGTGATGCAATTGCGCGCCGAGACCTGGTTCTTCGTCACATCGACCATCACGATCACCGACGACGCCTTGACCAGCGCGAACGCCTTCTTGCCCACCGCGAGGCCGAGCGAGGTCGCGCTGCCGTGCGTGATGATCGAGACGATCTCCAGACCGTTCTGCGTACGCAGCGTGACTTCGTCGTTCACCGCGCCGTGTTTGAGTTCGGTGACTTCGCCGGCGAATTGATTGCGTGCACTGGTTTGCATGTTGTTCTCCTGTTTTGCAGCCTCGCGCGAGCGTTTCGAGGCGATGCGTTCGGGTAGGCAGCGAGTGTGGTGAAACGCTCGCCGGTTACGGCAGCCTGCGTGTGAAGCAAGGTATCGCACCGCCGCTATTGACGACGCGAACCTCAATGAAACCACATAAGTGTTGCGTATGGGCGTACACAATGGGCGCACACATGAGTGCGCACAGCGGGCGTACACGACGAAGCGCCCGCAAGACATGCGGCACAATGCGCCGACACCGTATTATCGTGCTCTGGACCTTCTTCACGGAATCCCATGCCCGTTGCCGTTCTATCCTGCTTCGCCGCCGCATGGCCGAACGCTCGCCGCGCCGCCGCGCTGTGCGCCGCGCTCGTGGCGCTCACCGCCTGCAGCAATCCGTCGCCGCCGCACGACGCACACGCGCCGCTCGACACAATCACCCTGTTCCCGATCGCCGGCTACGACCAGGACGTCGATCACTGGCTCGAACCGGACAGCCCGGGCTACGACCAGCCGTTTCTGAGCGCAGCGGATCAGCAGGCGCATTTCAGAGCCCTCTACGCGCGCTACTTCGGCACCGGCACCAGCGCGCCCTCGCCGTGGAATGCCAGCTTTGTGACGATGCGCGTCTATCGTCAGCAAGGCGCGGACATTGCCGCGTTGCAACAGCGGCGTATCGACAAGTTCGACAACACCGGCAGGAGCGGCGCGGGTATCGGCTATGGCGAAAACTTCCGGCCGCACGACAAGGCGTGGATCGACGCGATCGCGCAAAACATGAACGTCGGGCAGTTCACGCAGACGCCCGTCTATCGGCCCGAGCGGCGCGCGATCGCCACCGGCAACCTGATGGTGCGCGAACTGCCGACCACCGACCCGTCGTTCTACGATCACCGTCTGGCCGGCGAAGGCTATCCGTTCGACAATCTGCAGATTTCGGCCGTGCGGCCGGGAACGCCGCTGTACGTGCTTGGAAACAGCGTCGACGGTGCATGGTTCTACGTACAGACGCCCGATGTGCAGGGCTGGGTGCGCAGCGACGGCGTCGGCACGACCGACGACCGCTTTGTCGACACATGGCGCGCCGCGGCAGGCAAATCGCTCGGTGCGGTGATCGTCGCGTCGGCGCCGGTGCGCGACAGCCGCGGCGTGTTCCGCTTCGCCGCACCGGCCGGCACGCTGCTGCCGCTCGTCCAGGCGGATGCGGCACGCCCGGCGGCGGCAAATCCCGTCGCAAGCGATCCGGGCAACGCGAGCCAGACAAGCGGGATGACTGGCACGGCCGATGCCCCCGTCGCGCGCCAGGTACTCGTCCCGGCCCGCAACGCCGACGGCGAAGCACTGATCCGCACCGCCGCGCTGAGCGGCGCGCAAATCGCGCCGACGCCGCTCACCGCCACGCCGCGCCATCTGGCCATGCTGATGAAAGCATTGATCGGGCGGCCCTACGGCTGGGGCAACAGCGGCCTGTACAACGATTGCTCGTCGGAACTGCAAAGCATCTTCGCGGCGTTCGGCGTCTGGCTGCCGCGCCATTCGTCCACGCAGATGAGCGCAGGGCGGATGATCGACCTGTCGTCGTCCACGCCCGCGCAACGGCTCGACTATCTGGCGCAGCACGGCGAGCCGCTGCGCACGCTGATCTACATCGGTGGCCATGTGATGCTGTATATCGGCAACACCACCCGCAACGGCAGCGCGGTGCCGGTCGTCTATCAGGACGTATGGGGCCTGCGGCCCGCCGACAATAGCCGGCGCGCGGTGATCGGCGGCTCGGTGATCTTGCCGCTCTTCGAACACATTCCCGAAGACGCCACGCTGCAATCGCTCGCCGCCACGCCGACGTTCCAGATCAGCATCCTCGGCGCGCCGCATGGCGGCGTCCCGGCGCCGTCCGCCGCGCCGCCGGACGAGGACAATCCCGCCGGTTAAAACCTGCGCCCGGGCGTTCGCCGCACGCCCGGCGCAAAAATATTTTTTCCGGAGTGTCGATTCAACGGTCATGTACTCGTCGTAACGTTGGAGACCTGGCTCGTACAGTCGGTCTTTCAACACGAACCTGTTACTTCAAGGAGTCGCCGTCATGTCCAGCAATGCTGTCAAACCGATCCCCGACGGGATGCACTCGCTCACGCCCTATCTGATCTGCGCCAACGCCGCGGACGCCATCGCGTTCTACGCCAGGGCCTTCAACGCCGTCGAACAGGTGCGCCTGCCCGGCCCAGGCGGCAAGATCATGCACGCCAGCCTGAAGATCGGCGATTCCATGCTGATGCTGACCGACGAATGGCCTGAGCACCAGGCGTTCGGCCCGAATTCGCTGAAAGGCACGCCGGTCACGATTCACCACTATGTGGAAGATGTCGACGCCAGCTTCAAGCAGGCGGTCGACGCCGGCGCGACCGTCGTGATGCCCGTCACCGACATGTTCTGGGGCGACCGTTACGGCCAGCTGAAAGACCCGTTCGGCCATAGCTGGTCGTTGGCCACGCACAAGCGCGACCTGAGCGCGGAAGAAATCCAGCAGGCCATGGCCGCCATGAAGTAACGCACGGTCCGTCCGGTGAGAAGGAGAAGCGTCATGCAAAAGATTGCACCTTGCCTGTGGTTCGACGGTAAGGCGGAAGAAGCGGCCCGCTTCTATACATCCGTGTTTTCCGATTCCCGCATCGCCACGACGATGCATTACACGGACGCCGGACCCGGACCGAAAGGCGACGTGCTGGCCGTCACGTTCGAGATTGAAGGCCAGGAGTTCATGGCGCTGAACGGCGGCCCGCAATTCACTTTCACGCCGGCGATTTCGCTGTTCGTGCACTGCGGCTCGCAGGAGGAGATCGACCGCTACTGGGCGAAACTCACCGATGGCGGTACACCGTGGCAATGCGGCTGGCTGCAGGACCGGTTCGGCGTCTCGTGGCAGATCGCGCCGGACGTGCTCGGCGAAATGCTGCGCGACCCGGACGCCGCCAAAGCGAGCCGTGTGATGGCGGTCATGATGAAAATGGTCAAGCTGGATATCGCGCAGCTCGAAGCGGCTTATCGCGGCTAGCAGCGTCGCGACATGCCATGCGCTCGCGTGGAGTGGCCGTGCGGCGCGAGACCGCCATCTTTGATAGGATCGGTCTCGACCTCTAAACGGCGGGACATGAACGGTGCGCGTCAACCATCAGGCTTTTTTCTGCTCGCTGTTTGTCGCGCGTCTTGCCGATCAGGTTCTGCTGTTTCTCGTGCCACTCGTCGTATTCCAGACCACGCATCAGGTTTCGTGGTCGGGGCTCGCGTTCTTTATCGAAACGCTGCCCCGCTATCTCGTGTTTCCTTTCTTCGGCGCGTTGTGCGACCGCGTCTCGCCGCTCAGATTGATGCGCGTGAGCCAGGCCGTGCGCGCGCTGGCGTGTTTCGGCGGCGTAGTCGCTTATGCGCTATTCGGCGGTATCGGCTGGCTGATCGCGCTCTCGGCCGTATGCGGCGTGTTGACGAGCCAGGGCCTCGTCGCGCGTGAAGTCATGCTGCCTCAGATCTTCAGCACGCGGCAGTTTCAGCGTGTGCTCGCCTGGTCGCAGTTGGCGGATCAACTAGGTTTCGTGCTCGGTCCGATGCTCGCCGCGCTGCTGCTCGGCCTATGGCGTTGGGAATGGGTCGTCAGTGCGACCGGTGTGCTGTTTCTGTGCGCCGATGGCGCGCTGCTGCTCTGGCAGCGCACGAGCGGTTTTCGCGCCGCCGATCCGCCGCCCGCGGCTGCCGGCCACTGGACGCTGCCCGTGCGCATCGCGCTGCGCCATGTGCTGATGTTGCCCGACCTGAAGAAAGTCGTGCTGCTCGCCGCTGCCGAAAATCTGGTGATCGGCGTGACGCTCGCCACATCCGCTGCGATGGTGACCGGCTTTCATGCGCAGTCGAACCACTACTATGCCGCGCTGCAAACGGCCGGCGCCGTGGCCACGGTGCTGATTCTATTGACGATCGCCCGGGCCGCATGGACGGCCCGGACCCTGGGCCTCGTCGGCTTCGTTTCGATCTGCGCGGGCGGCGTGATCGCCGGCGCAAGCGCGGCGCCGTGGGGCTATGCGCTCGGCTTCCTGCTGATCGTCGGCTTCGACAAAATGTTCAACGTGTATATCCGCAGCGCGCGGCAACAGATCATTCCGCCGCAGGATTACGGCAAGACGACCGGCGTGGTGATCCTGCTGAACAACCTGACGCAACCGCTCGCCGGCCTGCTGGTCAGCGTCTTCTCGACGCGCACGCAAACCGGTCCGCTCATCGTGATCCTGTCGCTGACGATGGGCGGCATCGGCGCCGTCGTCTCGATCGGCGCGGCGCTGGCGCGACGCAAGCGCGCGTTAGCGCTCTGGGAATGATGCCGCGACGGCTCATGTGCGCGCCCTCGCCACGATGCCACGTCAGGCCGCCGTGCGTATTTCAAGGCCACGCACCTACAGCGGTTCGCACACCACGTCGAACTTCAATAGTTGCGTGGGCCCAAAGGCATTGCTGATCGCCACATCAGCCGCGTCGCGCCCGCGCGCCATCAGCACGCGCCCCGTGCGCGGCGCATTGTTGCGCGGGTCGAAGATCTGCCAGCATCCGCCGATATACGCCTCGAACCATGCGGCGAAATCCATCTGCGCATAGGGCGGCGGCAAGCCGACGTCGCTGATATAGCCGGTGCAATAACGCGCCGGGATATTCATGGCCCGGCATAGCGCCACGGCCAGATGCGCGAAATCCCGGCATACGCCTTTGCGCTCCTGCCAGGCCTGCCACGCAGTCTTGGTCGGACGCGCAAAGTCGTAGCCGAACACGATATGGTTGTGCACGTAGTTGCAGATCGCATCCACGCGCACACGCCCGAGCGGCAGCGTGCCGAAGGTCTGCCATGCGAATTCGGACAGCAGATCGGTTTCGCAATAGCGGCTGCCCAGCAGAAACACCAGCGTATCGTCAGGCAGCATTTCCACCGGATGCTGTTCGGTGTACGGCGGCCGCGTTTCCGGCTCGGAGGACACCTCCAGCACCGCACTCGTCGAAAAGGAAACTTTTCCCGGCGGCGCCACGATCCGGCTGCACAGATTGCCGAACGAGTCACGATACTGACGGATCGGCACCGGCGGATCGACCACCAGCAAATCGGGATTCAACACCTCTTTCGCATGCGAATAGTGGGTGTTCAACATCAGCAGCATCGGCGTCGGTTGCACACACTCATAGACCAGTTCATAGCCAACGCGCAATTTCATCGCAGCGCCCTTTTCCAGTTGAAACATTCAGTTGACGTGCGAACACGTTCCATTTATCCATCCGGGACGTTCGGTGCACTCTTATTCGCCCGTGCTTGTCCTCATTCGCACTCATTCACCTTCAGTCACGCTCACATCCACCTGCAAACCGCGGAACGAATGCGGCGCGCCATGCCACGTACCCCACAACGGCAGCGCCTGGTATGCGTTCCACGCCACCGCCACGCGAATCAGATGGCGGTTGCCGACGATACTGTTGGTCGGATCGAAATCGACCCAGCCGGCACCCGGCAAATAGATCTGCAACCATGCGTGCGTCGCGCCGCCGCCTTGCGCCGCGTCGTGCTCGGGCACGAACAGATAGCCGCTCACGAAGCGCGCCGCGAGACCGAGCGAGCGCACCGCGTCCATCATCAGCACGGCGAAATCGCGACAACTGCCGCTGCGGCTGCGCAAGGTGTCGCCGGGACGGTTCACGCCTTTTTCCGTGCGGCGCACATAGAAAAACGTGCTCTTGATTTCGAGCGTCATGGCGCGCAAAAGCGCCATCGTGCCGCCGCCGGCACCAGCGCCGCGCTTGCCGCTCTTTGCAGCGCCGCCGGCCGTCGGCACGAAACGGCGCGCCCACTCGTCCACGTCGCTGTCCGGATACGGACGGCTGCGCGCGTTCACGAGATCGGACGCTTCCTCGTTGGTGTACGCGAACGGCCAGTTCACCGCATACGGTTCGAGTGCATAGTCGGGCATTGGCGCTTCGAAGTGCTCGAGCGTCACTTCGCTGTCAAAGCGGAGTTCGCTCGCCTTGTCCGCGAAACTCGCGACCGCCACCGAGTTGTCGAATACATCGTGCAGCCAATGAAGCCGCGACGGTGTAGGCGTGATCACCAACTGGTTGGTAACGAGGCGCAAATCGTGGCTGGCGCGCGGGCGAAACATCATGCGATGCTCGCCGAAGCGCACGGGTTCAGAGTAACGGTAGACACTGACGTGACGCACCGTGAATCGCTGCGGCTCATTCATCTGACCGCCTGATGAATGCCGCCGGGTTCGTCCTGTCCATCGTGTTCACGCTTGTAAAAAAGCCACAGCCGCAGCAGGCGAAGAGCGCGCCGCGCGGTTTTGATCTTCAATGAGCCACGGCCGGGTTCCGGTGTGGTCGAGTGGTCTCAGACAAGTTGACCGACGGGGTCAGCATACACCCGCCATATTGGTTGAAAACACTCATTTGGGTGCTGCGTCGCGTGCGCGGAGTTATCAACAGAATCTGTGCTCAAATCTGTGCATAACTATCCGGCAAAAACTGCAAGCCATTGATACAGATGCTATTTTTACCGCGACGTCGAAGTTGTGCAGCGCTCGCCGCGAGCGCGCCTCATTCGCGCACCGCGTCGCGCGCCGTGTCCTCGGCGACGCTCGCGTGGCGCGCCTCTTCGCGCCATTGCTGGCGCGAGCGAACCATTCTCTGCACCGCGAGGCGCGCCATCTTGACCCAGCCCGAAGGTCGCGGGTCGGCCAGCATGCTAAGGGCGCGCGCATAGTCGAGTGTGAGGCCGGGCGTCCATGCCATCGTTGCGGCTCGCTTGCGCACTTGCGCGGCGACCCACAGTTCGGGTGTGGAGATCACGCGCAGAAACGGCCGCCACCCGCCGAGGCCGCCCCACACGCGCGCCGATGCCCCTTCGATAGCCGCTTCCAGTGCGCGCGAGACACTGCTCGAACAGTTGCGGTGCGTGAGGTTATACGTCGCGTCCTGCCGATACGCGTCCCAGAAACGCCGCAACCGGACCGGATCGTAATTGCGGATCCGCACCTGCACGGTGGAAGGACACCACGCTTTCGACTCGGTCGCGTAGTCGGGCTGGAACAGGCCCGGCACGTCGTTCTCACGCGTGGCGCGTAGAAGCCGCGCGAAGTCGTCGGGCGAGCGGTCGATCTCGACGCCCGGATACAGGCTGATGTAGATGCCCTCGGGCGATTCGAGCGCGGCATGTCCAGTCGATATCACGCCGTTGCGATCCACCGCCGCGATATAACGATCGACGATCGGCTGCCGCCGCGCCTCGCTTTTCGCTGAGCCGACGGGCGTCCACACGTGTACGGTCAAGGCGGCTTCATCGGCGGCGGGGGGCCCATCCCATTCGTGGGCGATCACGCGGCTCGCGGCCAGTTCGCTCGCGGCGGCGATGCCGGCATCCGCCGCAGCGCCGTTCGCGGCGAGTCCGGGGTTCGCGGCGACCGCGGGATTCGAGTCGAGCCGCCGCACCCGCGTGCTCAGCAAGAACATGTTCCAGCCGCCGAAGATCAGGCCGAGTCCGAGACAGTACGGCACCGTGCCGACGTAGTGCGTCGGATAAGGTTGATAGAAAAAAATCGCCAGCGCGATTTCGACACCGCCGCCGATCATCGCGAGCCGCCACGTGCGATAGCGGACCACTTTGGCGGAGACGATCTGCAACAGCCCATCGGCGAGAAAGAGCGTGCCGAAGATCATCGACAGAATGAAGTTGCCGTGCTCATGGCCGACGAGAATCAGCGCCGCCGCAGTGGAGAACGCAATGCCTTTTACATAGCGCAGCGTACGTTGCCCGCCCATGCCGGTCCAGGCGACGGCCAGCGTGGCGAGGCCTTCCAGCAACAGGAACAATGCGAATGGGGTGATCGGAAAGTAGAGCGCGCTATCGAGCGCATCGATGAACACGACGACGCCGAGCAGCAAACTGATGCAGCCGACGAGCCGCAACGATCGCCAGCGCGTGCGCAGGTAATCGACTCCAAGCAGAATCATGACCAGACGAACCATCGCAAGCCCTCCGTGATTGACGCGCCCTGCCGATCGCCATCTTATACACGTTCATGGCTCGGGCGCGCAACGCTTCGGCACGACGGAGCCGTCCATGCGCATGCGGCGCGCCCCGTTCAGACGCGCCGGCCTGCCACGAATCGAAACGTCTTACGCCGCCGCGGCTTGCGGAATCGCTTCGCCCTGCTCGCCGCCCAGCGCGTCGAGCAGATCGCACAGCATGCGGTCCAGTTCGGCGGTCATCAGCGTGACGTCAGAGTCGAAACGTTCGTCGTCGTTCTGCGCGGTGGGATCGCCCGCTTCCTTCAACACGTCGAGCGGCGCGATGCGCTTGATCGTGAGCGACGGCGTCAGCACGAACGACACGCGATTGTTCCATGTCATCGCGAGCCGCATGCATTGCTTGCCGGCTTCGATATGACGGCGCATGTCTTCGGCGTCCAGTGTATGTCCCACGTAGCGCACGGTGGCGTTGCCTTCCGCGGGCGAACGCAACTCGGTGTCCTGATCCAGCGTGAAGCCCGCCGGACCCTCGCCTGCGAGCAGCCATCCGGTCATGGCCGCGACCGGCGAGTGCGTGACGCGTACCGTGCCGAGCGGCAATTGATCGATCGACTTCACCAGCAGGCCGCGCACTTCATCGGCGACCGCTTGCGAAGCCGCGTCGATCACGAGCCAGCCGTTCCTGCAGTCGATCCACACGCGCGTATCGCGGCGAATGCTGAAGGCGCGCGGCAACAGTTCGTCCGTGACCTGCTCCTTGAGTTCGCGCATCTGTTTTCGGCCGGGTTTGAAGCCTTGCTGTTCCTCGAGTTCGAACGCGCGCGCCTTGGTCACTTGCGTGACGACCGAAGCGGGCAGCAGTTTCTTTTCGGCGCGAAACACCAGCAGCATCTGGCCATTGAGCGAATACACCAGCGAGTCGCTGGAATCGTTATCACGCGGCGATGCCCAGCCGTGGCTTTGCATCTCGACGCTGTTGCCGGGCGCGAACGCATGCGGCGCGAGCCATTTCTGCATCTGTTCGGGGGTGACGGACCACGGTGCGGGAAGACGGTGAAGCTGAAGGTTTTTGAACCACATGGGCAGAGTCGTGTACGGGCAAAGCGCACCATTCTATCTGACGATCGACATCGCGCGACCGGCGGGAGACTGACTCTCTGACCTCACGCCGAACCTTCGCGCCGCGCGCATCGTTTTCAAAAATAACCCGACAATCCTTTAAGAGTTAGACCAATTATCAAACACGGCAATTAGCCAGAGAATGCGCTCCATCGACCTCAACATCTCTCTGGAACGCGCCATGTCCACCTCATCGATGTCCCGAATCGCCCGCCATATGCTGATCGCCGCGAGTTTCGCGGGCGCCGTGAGCGCCCATGCCGCGAGCGACGCCGACCTGCCCGTGCCGCACCATCTCGCCGTTGCATCGAACTCGGCGCAAAGTGCCGCGATCGTGCAAACCGCGCGCCGCTACGCAGCATTCTGGAACACCGGCGGCGAGGCCTACGCGACACGCGCGCTGTCGCCGGCTTTTGTGGACCGCACCTTGCCGGACGGGCGCCCGCAAGGTCGTGACGGTCCGCTGCAGGCGTCGAAGGGATTTCGTGCGGCGGTGCCCGACCTGCACGCCGAAATCGACGACCTCGTGGTGGCCGGCGACCGTGCCTCGGTCCATCTGCATTTCTACGGGCACTTCACAGGACAGTTCCAGAATCTCAAAGGCAACGGTCAGACGATCGACTTCCAGGCCTTCGACCTGTATCGCGTGCAGAACGGCCGCATCGTCGAAAACTGGCACCTCGAAGACAATCTGACGTTACTCAGGCAGCTCGGCGCCATCAAGCCGTAATGGTTTAGCCGTAGACGTTTTGAGCGCGCTTTACGTTGAGATCACCTAGACTTTTGACAAGCGCGTGACTGGACGGAGGCGGCCATGACCGATCACACCGCAGCCTGGCAGATGGTGGAATACGAGGGATTCGAGATTCACGTAGCGCCGTTTCTGAAGAACCCGCCGAGCGAAGGGCACACGCCGACCGCGGCGAATCAGCGCTACACGTATATCGGCTACGTTTGCCATCCAGGCGCGGACCCGGCCATTCCCGGCCATGCGGTGCCGTTTCACCCCGATGGCGAAGAGAGCTTCGCCGGCGAGGACGAAGCCGTCTATGAAGCCGTGCACATGGGCCGCAGCATCGTGGAAGGCACGCATCCAGACCTGACGGTGTTGCCGCTGGTGACTGGCGGCGTGTGAATCTCGGGCTTGCGCTTCAGCGAGGCTCCAGCACGCCCGACGGCGAGTCCTGCTTCGCCAGCAGGCGCAACGCCAGTTCCAGCATCCGCTGATTGGCGCGTGGCGGCGTGAACGTCTCGACTTTTTGCAGCGCGGCTTGCGCGACGCTGCGGCGCAGCTCGGTGTCCGTCAGCAGGCGTTCGATGCCGAACGCCATAGCGTCCACGTCGCCGACCGGCACCAGCAGGCCAGCCTTGCCACCTTCCAGCATGTCTCGCGGACCGGTCGGGCAATCCGCCGACAGCACCGGCGTGCCGAGCGCCATCGCCTCACCGAGCACCACCGCGCAACCTTCGTAGCGGCTGCTCAGGACGAGCATTTCCGCCTGCCGGATATAGGGCAGCGGATTGGCACAGAAGCCAAGAAACTGCACCGATGCACCGATCCCCAGTTGGTCGGCGAGTTGCTCGAGCTCGCCCCGGTCGCGCCCGTCGCCAATCAGGACGAGCGCCGCCTCGCAGCGGCCGCGCTCGCGCAACTGCGCGTAGGCTCGTAACAAGGTCTTGTGGTCCTTCTGACCTTCATCCAGACGCGCCACGGAAACGATGAATGACTCCGCCGGACGTTTGATCTCCGCGCGCGCCGCGGAGCGCAGCGCGTCGACGTCGATCACATTCGGCAACTCGACAATGTCCATGTCCACGCCCGTTGTCGAAAAGAGTTCCCGCGCCTCGTTCAGCATGGCGGGAATCAGCACGGTGATTGCCGAGTAACGCGCGTAATGCCGCACGCGCCGGGCGATGTAGCGCGCGCTCTTGCCGCCGAGCCGGGCCGCGAGGCTGAAATGGTTCACGCCGAACCAGGGCACGTTGCAACTGCCCGCCATATGGCGCAGCGAAAAATCGAAATCGCAGACCAGATCGTGTTGCCTGACGAGATGCCGCATACGCAGCGCCAGCAGCGGCCGGATCACGCCGTAGGTCAACAGCTTGTGCAATAACTTCTCGCCGGTGCCCAGCTTGCGCCGGCGCGCCGCCTGATGCAGCGCGTACATCCATTTCGACGAGGCGAGTACGTGGACGGGAACGTCTTCGGGAATCGACTGCGCACGCCAGAACGCCAGGTCGTCGGTCGGATACGCCACCGACAGGCTCGGCGCGAACAGGCGCCGGTCGAGCGTCTTTAGCCAGGACAGCAACGCGGTCTCAGTGCCGCCTTTACCGAAATCGTTGATATGAAACAGGATGCGCAGCGGGGTGCGGTCGGCTTCGATAGAGTGGGGGTTCACGTTCGTCATCCTGGTTATTCGCCCAACTCTGCTGTCGGCGCTTCGCGCCGCTGTTCGCTGCGCAGTACCGTGGTTCTGCTTCGCACCGTTTCCAGCGACGCCTCGCCTGCTGCACCGGCGTGCTCCGCGCAGCCCAGCAGCAGGCCCGCAAAAGCCCAGAACGCGAGCATGGTGGTTTGCCACATGAAATCGTCGGTTGTATTTTTCGCGATCATGCCGGCCACCAGTGCCACGCCCGCAGCGCACAGCCAGGGGTCGACCCGCCGCAGCCGCCAGAAGCGCCCCACGAGGCACAGCAGAAGCGCCGTCTGTAGCACGACGCCGATGAATCCCGTCTGCAGCCACGTATTGATGAACAGGTTGTGCGCGTGCGTCAGCGCTTGCGGCTCGACCGCCAGCAAACTGGCCGGCATTTCGCTGCGATAGACGATACCCGGCAACGGCTTGCCGAAGCCCACCCCAACCCACGCGTGGCGCTCGGCCTCGCCGACATAAAACGCCCACAGCTTCGGACGCGTGTCGGCCGATACCGTGTCGCCGATTGCGGACAGCGAGCCTGGCACGTAGACCTGATGACCGTCGATCGCGACGTCGCGCGGCTGCGTAGCAGCGGGCACGGTGCCGGCCGTGCGCAAGCGGGAACTGAACTCGAGTGTGCCGACGCCGGCCGCGCCGACCACGGCAACGACCAGCACCGCCAGCAGCAGGCGCCGCCGGTAGAGCGGAAACAGTGCGATCAGAAGCGTGACGGCGGCCGCCGGCCAGAAGAACCGGTTGAGCGTGGCCAGTCCGATGAACAGGCACAGCGCGATGCCGCTTGCGCCGATCATGCGCCACCGCGGCCGCAGCATGAAGCCGGCGAAGAGCGGCATGGCGAACACGGCAAGCGTGCTGGTGTGACCGACGCGGTTATAGAAATGCAACGGAAAGGTATTGGCGGTGGGCGGCTGCAGATGCCCCCAGTAGAGCGCGCTGATCGCGGCGAGCGCGAGGCAGGCGAACCAGTTGATGAGCACGACGGGCGCCGGCCGCCGCAGTTGCGTACCGAACAGCCAGAAGCCCCAGAACGCCACCAGCGGATAGAGCACCTCGTCGCACCACGCGTGCAGACTGACCATCGGATACATGGACCACGCGACCGAGGCGAGGCTCCAGCCGGCCCAGCCCGCGATGGGCAGCATTAGCGGCCAGTGCCATAGCGATGGCCGGCTGGCCGAGCAGGCGGCGGCCGCCACGCCGAGCGCCATCAGGGCAAGCGCATTGAAGACGAGCGCCGTCATGTGGCCGAACATCACCACGAACAGAATGACGGGACACGCAACCCATAACACGCGCTCCACTCGCGCAGCCGTGTGAGTCATTACACCTTCACCAGAACATTTTGCAATGCGTTGTACACCGACTCCACCGACAGCCGGCCCATGCAGTCGGCATGGTCGCCGCGCCATGCGACGCAGGTCGTCTCGTTGCGATCGCAGCGCCGCACCCATGCTACCTTGCGGCGGAAAATAAAAGGCTGATCGCGGCATGGCATCTCCGCGACGGTAATGGGCACGAACGGCACCTCGCGCCAGTAGCGCCCCGCGCCGTGGATCAAGGCATTGCCGGGGCCGAACAGCGCGAGGGTGGGCACCCCGATCAGACGCCCCAGATGCGCGACGCCGGTATCGGGACAAACCACGGCTTGCGCGCCGGCAAACAGATGCCACAACTCGCCGAGGCCGAGCCGCGCCGCCAGGTTCGGATGACGAGGGTCGGGGTCGATCTCGCGAATCAGCTCTGCTTCGCCCGGACCGCCGGTCCATACCGGCAGATAGCCGAGCGCTTCCACGCGTTGCGCAAGCTCGCGCCAGCGCGCGTTGGGCCAGCGTTTGACACGGGTGCTCGCGCCCGGATGAAGCACGACGTAAGGTTTCGCGAACTGCGACGGCTCGGGTAGCGCCGCATGCGGCGGCGCGGGCCAATCGGCGGGCCGGTAAGCGCGCGGCGGCGGTCCGTCGATCAGTTCCGCGGCGAGGTCGGCCCAGGCCGCCGGCGCAGCGGGATACGGCACGCTCCGGTTGAGCGGCCAGTTCTTCCAGGCCGGCTTGTCGCCCGCGTGTCCGACGATCCAGCGGCAGCCCGCACCCAACGCGAGCCAGCTATGACGATTGTCGCCGAGCACCATGCCGAGGTCGTAAGGTCCGGAAAGCAGAACGTCGCGCACCGACCGCGGATCACGCGGATCGAACGGCAACACCGCGACACCGAAAGGCCGGCCGGCATACAGCGGCACGATCGCCTTCGGACAGGCGAGAACGATCTGCGCCTGCGGATATTGCACGCGCAGCTTGGCGAGCAGCGGTGTGAGCAGCAGCGTGTCGCCAAGCAACAGGTGGTGCGCAATCAGGATCCGGCGCGGGTGCCGTGGCTCGCGGCGCAATGGCTTGATCAGCAGTCGCGGGATGGCCCGCGCAAAAATACGAAGACGCCCGGCAAGCCGACTCATGGGCTCATCGGCGCGTTTGTCCCCGCCGCGATCTTGCTGTACGCCGTTACCCGGCGCGAGGTCGCGTTCGCCATGCACAATCTCCAGCGGTATTCTTCCCGAAGGCCTCCAGTGCAGCGGCTACAGCCCCGTCACGACGGACTGGCGCGGTTCGGGATGCGGCGCCTCTGGCCCGCCGCCTGTCCAGGCCGGCATGGAAAGTTCGATGAAGTAAGTGGGTGTTCGGCTCGAATTGAGTTCGAGCGTTGATAGTTGAAAATTATAGCATGTGACCCTGCTACGGAACGACGCGAAACCACGCCAGGAAACCCGCTTGCCCCTTCTGCGACAAGGGTGCGGCGGATCCCTAACGCGCGCTGTCGATGCCCTCGGCCAGCGTCAGCAGCGCGTCCACGTGAGCAGCCACGCCGGGGTCGTAAAGCACCGCGTCGCGAGCCAGTTCGAGTGGCGTGCGACGCGTACCGGCGCCGTGTTCCCGCACCGCCCTCTCGACTGTCGCACGCAGATCGGCCACCTCGCCCGGCGCGAAAACGAATTTCGCATGCGGGGCGATCGCATCGCAGCAGCCAATGGTCGACGGGAAAATGACCGGCGTGCCGCACATCACCGATTCGATGCCGACCAGCCCGAACGGCTCATACGTCGACGCGAGGATCGTGAAGTCCGCGGCCCGGTAGCACTCCGCGAGCTCTTTCACATAGCCGATATAGCGCAGCCGCGCGGACGGGCGCGCGGGCGGGCGGCCGGCTACGGCCACGACCACCGGCAGCGCGGTGTCGCGCAGCGCGGCTTCGATGAGCGGCAAACCCTTGCGCTCATGGCTGCTCGACGGAAACAGGAGGACGATCTCGTCGTCGGCGAAACCGTATTTGTGGCGCAAGGCGGCGCGCGTCGCGGCATCCGTGGGCGCGAAACGCGTGCCGTCCACGGGGGGATACAACACGCGGATCTTCGCTTCGTCCACGCCGTACAGTTCGCGCAATTCGTCATGCATCAGTTGCGAGTGCGCGACCACGATTTTCGAGCGCTCGTACTGGCGGCGCTCGAGCGCAATCTGCCAGCGGTCCGAACGCTTCTGCGCGCGCCCCGTCGCCCGCAAAAAGCCGAGATGCGTGCCGCCGCAGATCGCCATGTCGGACGAGTCGACGCGGTTGCAGCCGATCAGCACATCGACGTGCGCCGCGCGCCGTGCCGCGCGCAGCCGCCATGAAAACCAGCGGTCGCGCAGCTTGCCCGGCAGAAACGCGACGTTTATACGGTGCGGCTCGACCATCCCGTATTCGGGCAGCGACGCATCGAAACGACGCGCAAAGAAAGCCGGCTCGACGCCGCGCGCGGCGAGGCCGCGCACCAGATCCATTGCGTAGCGCTCGAGGCCGCCGCTGTGTTGCAGAGCGTTGCTGGAGAGTCCAAGTTTCTTCATTCAGACAGCGCGCGCCAGCGCCTCGTCAAATGTTAAGGGATGAGTCATGCGCGGTCCGGTTTGGCGGACCGCGTGCAGGGAGCCCCCAATGAATGGCCCGATTGACGTGTCGTGCGCTTTACGCCGCGCTCTGCTGGAACTGGATACGGTGCAGATGCGCGTACAGCCCGTCTTGCGCCAGCAGTTCGCGATGACTGCCGCTCTCGACGATCTGCCCCGCTTCCATCACCAGGATCCGGTTGGCGCGCTCGATGGTCGACAGGCGGTGCGCGATGACCAGCGTCGTGCGGCCCTTCATCAAGGTTTCCAGCGCGGCCTGCACATGGCGTTCCGATTCCGAGTCCAGCGCCGACGTCGCTTCGTCGAGGATCAGGATCGGCGCGTCCTTGTAGATCGCGCGCGCGATCGCGAGACGCTGCCGCTGGCCGCCCGAGAGCATCATGCCGTTGTCGCCGACCAGCGTCTCGATGCCCTTCGGCATGGCCTCGACGGTGTCCCACAAATTGGCCGCGCGTAGCGCCGCCTTGACCCTGTCGGAGTCGGCGACCTGCCCGTACGCGACGTTATTGGCGACCGTGTCGTTGAACAGCACCACGTCCTGGCTCACCATCGCGATCTGGCTGCGCAGCGCATGCAAATCGTATTCGGGGATCGCCACGCCATCGACCAGAATCTGACCGCCGGTCGGATCGAAAAAGCGCGGCAGCAGATTCACCAGCGTGGTCTTGCCGCTGCCCGACGGGCCCGCGAGCGCGACCATTTCGCCCGGCGCCACCCGGAACGACACCTTGTCGAGCGTGTAGCGGTTGTGCGTGGCGTTGCCGCTGTACACGAACGAGACGTCGCGGAATTCCACCTCGCCGTGCGCGCGTTCGAGCGGCTTGCCGCCGCCTTCCGGCTCGGACGGCTCGTCGATCAGGCCGAAGATCATTTCGCACGCCGTCATGCCGCGCTGCAGCGGCTGGTTCACGTCCATCAGGTGCTTGAGCGGCGAAATGATGAGCAGCATCGATGTGACGAAAGCGACGAACCCGCCCACCGTGGTCTGATCCGACGACGACTGCACCACCGCGATCGTGATCACGACAGCGAGCGCGATCGACGCGAGGAACTGCGTCAACGGCTGCGCGAGGCCACCGGACACCGTCATGCGCATGGCGTAGCCGCGCAGACGCTTGCTCATCGACTCGAAGCGTTCCATCTCGTACTGCTCGCCGTTGTGCACCTTGACGACCTTGTAGCCGCCCACCGACTCTTCGACGATGTACGACAGCTCATTGGTCAGCAGTTGATGCTCGCGGTTCAGGCGGCGCAGCCGGCGGTTGATCTTGCCGACCAGCCAGCCGATCGCCGGCAGCAGCACCGCGACGATCAGCGTCAAACGCCAGTTCAGATAGAACAGATAGCCGAGCAGGAAGACCACAGTGAGCGAATCGCGCACCAGCGTGACCAGCACGCTCAGCAGCACGTTGAGAATCTGGTTCACCTCGAACACGATCGCGTTGATCACGGTACTCGCGGTTTCGCGCTGGAAGAACGCGACGCTCGTGTGAATCATGCGGTCGAACATCTTCAGGCGCAGGTCGAGCAGGATCTTGTTCGTCACGTAAGCGAGCAGATACCCGGACGCGTATTGCGACAGGCTGCGAATCAGTGCGAGGCCGATCACCGCGGCCGGCACGAACCACTTGGCCCTGTCGTTGGCATGCGCGCCGAAACCCTTGTCCAGCAAAGGCTTGAGCAAGGCGGGGATCGCGGCGTCGGTCGCGGCGCTGACGGCCATCGCGACGATCGCACCAATGAGAACCCAGATCAGCGGCTTGATATACGGCCACAAACGTCGAAAGACGACGGCGGGCGACGATGCCTCACCTGAACCGATGGGTTTGCTTAACGTTGGCTTCGCGCTCAAGGAATCCTCTGAGAATGCGGGACGGCAATCGCGCGGCTGACGGAATGCTTGCCGTGCGGAATATCAAAAAAGAGCCATTGTAAACGGTTGGGGATGGGCGTCGGCGGTTGGGGATCGGCTGTGTATACTCGCTCCTGCAAACTCGCCCCTGCAGCCCGCTTCGCGCAATGCGCCCGGCGCCGGCCGCTTGCGCGAAGCGTTCCGTCATTTTGCCCTCCACGCTACTCAGGTATGCAAGAAACCACCCTCGGCGTCGCCATCATCACTAAAAACGCGGCGGCGCGGCTGGCTGAATGCCTGCAAGCCGTGGCCTTCGCCGATCAGATCGTCGTGATCGACGGCGGCAGCACCGACGGCACCACGGACATTGCCCGCTCGCACGGCGCTCGCGTGATCGAACAGACCGACTGGCCGGGCTTCGGCCCGCAAAAGAATCGCGCGGTGGACGCGCTCGGCACCAGTTGGATTCTTTCGCTCGACGCCGACGAGATCGTCTCGCCGGAACTCGCGTCAGCGATCCGCGCGGCGCTGGCCGCCCCCACCGCCGACGTTTATGCGGTGGATCGGCTGTCGAGTTTTTGCGGGCACTGGATTCATCACAGCGGCTGGTATCCGGACTGGATTCCGCGCCTCTTCAAACGCGGCGCCGCGCGTTTCTCCGACGACCTGGTTCATGAGCGACTGGTGTTCGACACGCCGGCGCAACGCCTCGCCGGCAAGCTGATGCATTACTCGTACGAGGACTTCGAAGGCGTGTTGCGCAAACTCGACGCCTATTCGACAGCGGGCGCCCAGCAACGTCACGCGGCGGGTCAGCGAGGCAGCTTCGGCAAGGCGCTCGGACGCGGTGCGTGGGCGTTCGTGCGGACCTATGTGCTGCGTCGTGGTTTTCTGGACGGCCGCGCCGGTTTCATGATCGCGGTGTTCAATGCGGAGACGGTGTATTACCGGTTTTTGAAGCTGGCGCGGCTGGGGGAGAAGGCGCGGCGCTGAATGCCTGGATGACAGGCAGGCGGGCGCTCGGTTGTCCGCGCCAACGGCGCGGACAACCCGCAACGTCAATAAACGATCTCGATCGAGCTTCCGGCAAACTCGCCGCGCAACGCCGCGAGTAGTTCGTCGGTCGGCTTCACGCGCCACGCGTCGCCCAGACGCATTTCACCTTCGGCATTCTGGCTGCGATAAACCACCTGCACGGCCAGCCCGTTCGGGATCTGCACCGCCTGACGCTGCCCACCGCCGCCATAGCCGCCACCATTACGGCCACCACCGTTGCCACCGCCGTTCCCGCCACGCGATGAGGCCGCCGGCGCCGCTGCCGCTTGCGGTTCGTCCTTGCCCGCGCTATGCGCTTCGAGCACACGACGCAAGGCCAGCGCGTCCGCATTGCCGTTCATCTGCACCTTCACGGCCTCCGCATAACGGCAGCGCGCGCGGCCGAGATCCATGACCGTGTCGACAGTAAAGCGGATGCCGCCCGTGAACGCGTCGTTACGCGCCTGGCCCTGCACGACCAGCAGTTCGTCTTCCTTGAACAGTTGCTTGTGCGCTTCGAACGTCTCGTTGAAAACCGTGACTTCGCACTGGCCGGTGCCGTCGTCGAGCAGCGCGATCAGCATCTTGCCGCGCTGGGTCATCTGCGTGCGCAGCGAGGCGATCACGCCCGCCACCAGCTTGTCGCGCCCTTCCTTCAACTCGCCGATCTTCTGGCGCACGAAGCGGCGCACTTCGTCCTTATAGGCGTCGAACAGATGGCCCGACAGGTAAAAGCCGAGTGCGGCCTTCTCTTCCTGCAGCTTTTTCTTTTCCGGCCATTCCGGCTCGTCGACCAGTTCGTGACCTTGCGAGGGTGAGTCGCCCATGTCGAACAGGCCCGCTTGCAGCGCGTTGGCGCTCGCCTGTTCGGCGGCTTCCATCGCAAGTGAGACCGAAGCGATCAGTTGCGCGCGATTCGCATGCAACGTGTCGAAAGCGCCGGCGCGGATCAAGGCTTCGACCGTACGGCGATTGACGATACGGCGATCGACCCGGTTACAGAAATCGAAGATGTCGATAAACGGGCCTTCCTCACGCGCGCGCAGGATTTCTTCGATCGCGTTCTGGCCGCTGCCCTTGATTGCACCGAGGCCATAGCGGATCGTTCGCGAACGCTTGCCGTCGGCTTCCGCAACCGGCTCGAAGCGGTACGCGGACAGATTGACGTCCGGCGGCAGCACCGCCATCTTGTTCACGAGGCAGTCTTCGAACAGGATCTTGACCTTGTCCGTGTCGTCCATGGCGAGCGACATATTCGCCGCCATGAATTCCGCCGGATGGTGTGCCTTCAGCCATGCCGTGTAGTACGCGAGTAGCGCATACGCGGCCGCGTGCGACTTGTTGAAGCCGTAGCCCGCGAACTTCTCCATCAAGTCGAAGATTTCGTCGGCCTTCTCGCCAGCCAGCCCGTTCTTCGCGGCGCCCTGACGGAACAGCTCGCGATGCTCGGCCATTTCCTCGGCCTTCTTCTTACCCATCGCGCGACGCAGCAAGTCGGCGCCGCCCAGCGAATAGCCGCCGATGATCTGCGCCATCTGCATGACCTGCTCCTGGTAGACCATGATGCCGTAGGTCTCTTTCAGAACAGATTCGACACGCGGATCCGGATACTCGACCACTTCGCGGCCGTGCTTACGCGCGCAGAAGCTCGGAATCAGGTCCATTGGGCCCGGACGGTACAACGCGACCAGCGCGATGATGTCCTCGAAGCGGTCAGGCTGCGCGTCTTTCAGCATGCCTTGCATGCCGCGGCTTTCCAGCTGGAACACGGCGACCGTATTCGCTTTCTTCAGGATCGAGAACGACGCCGGGTCGTCGAGCGGCACCTGCGCGAGCGACCAGTCCTGCTTCGACGGATCCAGGCGCCGGATATAGCGCTCGGCCCAGTCGAGAATCGTGAGCGTGGTCAGACCCAAAAAGTCGAACTTCACGAGGCCGACGGCTTCGACGTCGTCCTTGTCGTACTGACTCACGACGCCGCTTTCGTCGCCCTGCGTGTACAGCGGGCAGAAATCGGTCAGCTTGCCCGGCGCGATCAGCACACCGCCCGCGTGCATGCCGACGTTCCGCGTCAGCCCTTCCACGCGCTGCGCGAGTTCGAGCAACTGATGCACTTCGTCTTCGTTGTCGAAGCGCTCCTGCAGCAGCGGCTCTTCCTTCATCGCGTCCGCAATGGTGACGTGCTTGCCCGGCTTGAACGGAATCAGCTTGGCGATGCCGTCCGTGAACATGTAGCCGAGATCGAGCACCCGGCCGATGTCGCGCACCGCCGCCTTCGCCGCCATCGTGCCGAACGTGGCGATCTGCGACACCGCGTCCGCGCCGTACTTTTCCTTCACGTACTGGATCACGCGATCACGGCCGTGCTGGCAGAAGTCGATGTCGAAGTCGGGCATGGACACCCGCTCCGGATTCAGGAAACGTTCGAACAGCAGGTTGTAGCGCAGCGGATCGAGGTCGGTCACGCCGAGCGCGTACGCGACCAGCGAACCCGCGCCCGAGCCGCGGCCCGGACCGACCGGCACGCCGTTGTTCTTCGCCCAGTTGATGAAGTCCGCCACGATCAGGAAGTAGCCGGGAAAGCCCATCTTGATGATCGTGCCGCACTCGAATTCGAGGCGCTGGTAATACGTTTCGCGCTGCGCTTCGCGCTCGGCCGCGTCCGGATACAACTGTTCGAGACGCTTTTCGAGGCCTTCTTTCGACAGATGGACAAGGTAGTCGTCGAGCGACATGCCGTCGGGTGTCGGGAACAGCGGCAGCTTGGGCTTGCCGAGTTCCAACGTGAGGTTGCAGCGCTTGGCGATTTCGACCGAGTTGGCGAGCGCCGACGGAATGTCCGCGAACAGCGCGGCCATTTCTTCCTGCGTGCGGAAGTACTGCTCGGGCGTAAAGCGCTTCGAGCGGCGCGGATTGGCCAGAATGTCGCCTTCGGAAATACACACGCGCGCTTCGTGCGCGGTGAAGTCGTCCGGCGTCATGAACTGCATGGGATGCGTGGCGACCACCGGTAATTTCAGCGACGCCGCAAGCGCGACCGCCTGCTGCACGTAGTGCTCGCCGCCCGGCTGCCCGCAGCGCTGCACCTCGATATAAAAGCCGCCCGGGAACACCTTCGCCCAGTGCAACGCATTGCGTTTTGCCGCTTCTTCGTTACCCGCCGCGAGCGCGAGACCCACGTCGCCCTGCTGCGCGCCGGACAATGCGAGCAGCCCTTCGCCCAGACCGGATTCGAGCCAGCCGGCCTCGATTTCCGCGCGACCGCGATACTGATTCGTGAGCGACGCCTTGCTGAGCAGTTCGCACAGATTCAGGTAGCCGCGCCGGTCTTTGACGAGCAGCAGCAAACGGGAAGGCTTTTCGCGGTCGTCCGGATTGGTGATCCAGACGTCGCAGCCGGCAATGGGCTTGACCCCTTTGCCGCGGGCTTCCTTGTAGAAACGGACTAGGCCGAATGCGTTGCCGAGATCGGTGAGGGCGAGCGCGCCCTGGCCGTCTTTGGCAGCGGCCTTGACGACGTCGTCAAGGCGCACGATGCCATCGGCAATCGAGAATTCGGAGTGAACGCGGAGATGAACGAAGCGAGGATCTGACATGGGCGACATTGTAACTCCACCCTTCCGGAGTTTTCAGGCCAAAACCGCGCGTTAACCGATCGGCTCAGGACAGCAACGCGCGAGCCGCGCGCACCGGCGCTTCCCGAGCGGCGGACCATGGGACGGCCGTTCGGACGGCACGGATAAGCGGCAAGTTCGCCGACGATTTGCGCTACCGCAACCCGCTGGCCATTCGGCCGAGTCGGGGAAAGCGCCAGGTTGAGGGATAATACGGGTTTCGCCCTATTCGACGTGGCCGTGCCGCATGGCGGCTGAAGGCGGGAGCCCAATGCGCCCCGTTTTCCGCAACGCCGGTCACCTCTTACCGCTGGACATCTATGAGCATCGTCAACCTCTCTTCGTATCAATTCGCGACTATCGAAGACACGGCCGCATGGCGCCCGTTCGTCACGGAACGCTGCAATGCGCTGGGCCTGAAGGGCACCATTCTGCTCGCGCCGGAAGGCATCAACCTGTTCGTCGCCGGCACGCGCGAGAACACCAGCGCGTTCATCGACTACATCCGTCACGACGCGCTGTTCGAGGGTAAGTTCGCCGATCTGCAGTTCAAGGAAAGCCTGTCGGACAAGCAGCCGTTCACCCGCATGCTGGTCAAGCTCAAGCGCGAAATCATCACGATGAAAAAGCCGGCCATCCGGCCGGAACTCGGCCGCGCGCCGTTCGTCGACGCGCCCACGCTGAAAAACTGGCTGGACCGCGGTCACGACGACGAGGGCCGGCCCGTGGTGATGCTCGACACGCGCAACGCGTTCGAAGTCGACGTCGGCACGTTCGACAACGCGCTCGACTACCGCATTACCAAATTCAGCGAATTTCCCGAAGTGATCGAGCAGAATCGCACCGATCTGGAAGGCAAGACGATCGTGTCGTTCTGCACGGGCGGCATTCGCTGCGAGAAGGCCGCGATCCACATGAAGGACGTCGGCATTGAAAACGTGTACCAGCTCGAGGGCGGCATTCTGAAGTATTTCGAGGAAGTGGGCGGCGCGCACTATCACGGCGACTGCTTCGTGTTCGACTACCGCACCGCGCTCAATCCGCAACTGGAGCCTAGCAAGACCACGCAATGCTTCGGCTGCCGGGCCGTGGTCACGCCGGAAGCGCAACAATCGCCGCTGTACGTGGCGGGCAAGACGTGTCCAGAGTGTCATCCGGACAGCAAGGCGGCGCGCGCCGCGTGATGGCGGCGCAGCGGGCGCAATCAGAGCGTGGCTTGCCGGTAGAGGCCGCCATGACCTACCGCGGACGCTTCGCTCCATCGCCCACCGGCCCGCTGCATTTCGGCTCGCTGGTCAGCGCGCTCGCAAGCTGGCTGGACGCGCGTGCGCATCGGGGAGCATGGCTCGTTCGCATCGAAGACATCGACCGCCCACGCACCGTGCCGGGCGCCGCCGGAGACATTCTCGCCACCCTCGAACGCTTCGGCATGCATGCGGATGAACCGCCTGTCTGGCAAAGCACGCGCCTCGCGCGTTACGAGCAGGCGCTGGAGCAATTGAAGGCCGCCGGCATGATCTATCCGTGCGGCTGCACACGCAAGGAGATTGCCGACTCGCTGCTGCACGCGCATGCGCGCAACACCACCCTCGCCTATCCCGGCACCTGCCGCGACGGCCTGCACGGCAAACCGGCGCGCGCATGGCGCTTGCGCGTGCCCGACGGCGACGCCGCGGTCATCACGTTCGAGGACCGCTGGCAAGGCAGGCAGACGCAAAACCTGGCCACGGAAGTCGGCGATTTCGTGCTGAAGCGCGCGGACGACCAATGGGCGTATCAACTGGCGGTGGTCGTCGACGACGCGGACGCGGGTATCACGCACATCGTGCGCGGCGCGGATCTGATGGATTCAACGGCACGGCAGATCTATCTGCAGCGCTGCCTGGGCGTGCCGACGCCCGAGTATCTGCATGTGCCCGTGGTCATGAACGAACACGGAGAAAAACTCAGCAAGCAGAACGGCGCCACGGCGCTGGATAAGGATAAGCCGCTAGAGGCGCTGAGCGCGGCGGCACGGCATCTTGGGCTCGACTTGCAGAGCGCCGCGGCCCATACGACGCTGGACAGCTTTTATGCTGCCGCCACGGTGGCATGGGCAAACCGAATGGGATTACCAGCGGAATAAACGCGATTCGCGTCTGAAAGCGATCTCGCCGTGCGCGGCGTGCGTCGCGCAGACTGGCTGCGCCGACACACCACCCATCAGGAAGACGAAGGCGACTTTCTCGGCATGCCGAAGCCGCCCAACAGCGCTGCCAACGGCTGCTTGGAAGCCGGCTTCTGCGGCGCGGCCGAAGCAGCGTCGGCCTCCTCGACCTTGCGAACCGAGGCAGGCGACGGCTCATAAGGCTTCAGGAAGAAATCATCCACAGGCTGCGCGCGATGATGATGCGGCCGGTCGAACGAACCCGACGACGACGCGCCCGTGCGACGGCGGCCGCCCCGATCTTCGCGCCCCTCGCTGCTACGCTCGCGCCGCGGCGCGCGCTCTTCATGGTGATGCCGCACCGGCGCTTCCACCGTCAGGCGCTGCACCTCCAGCGGGCGCTTGATCAGCTTTTCGATATCGGCAAGCTGCTTGCGCTCGTTCGGGCTGCATAGCGACAACGCATCGCCCGAGGCGCCCGCGCGGCCGGTACGGCCGATCCGGTGCACGTAGTCTTCCGCGTTGAACGGCAGATCGAAGTTGATCACCGCCGGCAGTTCGGCGATATCCAGGCCGCGCGCGGCGACGTCCGTCGCCACCAGCGCTTCGATCTCGCCGCGCTTGAACGCGTCGAGCGCCTGCATCCGTTCATTCTGCGAGCGGTCGCCGTGAATCGCGGTCGCGATCACGCCGTCGCGCTCCAGGCTGCGCGCAAGACGGCTCGCGCCGATCTTGCTGTTGCAGAACACGATCACCTGCTTGAGACCGCGTTCGCGAATCAGTTGCACGACCGCGCCGGTCTTGTCGCCCTCGGCGACTTCGTAGACGATCTGCCTTACGTTGGTCGCGGTCGAGTTGCTGCGCGCGACTTCGATAGTCTGCGGGTCGCGCAGATAGGTGGCGGCGAGCTTCTTGATTTCGCCCGAGAAGGTGGCCGAAAACAGCAGCGTCTGACGTTCTTTCGGCAGCAGGTTCAGAATGCGCTGCAGATCCGGCAGGAAGCCCATGTCGAGCATGCGGTCGGCTTCGTCGAGCACGAGAATCTGCACCTGGCCCAGGTTGGCGGTTTTCTGCTGCACATGATCGAGCAGGCGGCCCGGCGTGGCGATCAGAATCTCGACGCCGCGGCGCAGTTGCTCGGATTGCGGATTCATATCCACCCCGCCGAACACCACGGCGCTGCGCAGCGCCGTGTGCTTCGCATACGCCTGCACGTTCGCGGCGACCTGGTCGGCCAGTTCGCGGGTCGGCGTGAGGATCAGCGCGCGCACCGGATGGCGGGCGGGCGAAGCGCTCGTGCTCGCCTGCGGCAGCAGGCGCTGGATGATCGGCAGCGAGAAGCTCGCGGTCTTGCCGGTGCCGGTTTGCGCGGCGCCCATCATGTCACGGCCGGCCAGCACGACGGGAATTGCCTGCTCCTGGATCGGCGTAGGGATGGTATAGCCCGACTCTTTCACGGCTTTCAGGATGTCGGGCGCGAGGCCGAATTGATCAAAAGTCGAAGTGCTGGGCGTGACGGGTGTGTCGGACATGGTGGCTTTCGCTAAAAATGCGCTTGGCGCGTGCGCGCGGCAGCGGTCGAAACCGCAGAGGGCATTGTGATGAAGGCGGAGCCACGGCGTTCCGCACGGACCCGATAGTATTGCGGGGAAAAAATGCGGCCGGCTCCGGCCGGCGGAAACACCCGCCGGAAAGGCCGGTATTGTAGCACTTCAGCAAAAACACTCATGGCGCTTGTGCCGGCTTTCTGCTTACGCCGACGAAAGCCGGGCGCCGACCCTCGCCGCACCCGCCGCACACCGCCGGCAGGCACTGGCGCGCTTCGCTCGCAGCGTAGTTCGCGGACACGACAGTGGCGTGACAACACGGTGCCTGCCCGCGGCTTTCACCACGTCTCGCGCATCACCATCAGGCGCATCTCGGTCATGTCTTCGATCGCGTAGCGCACGCCTTCACGCCCCAGCCCGGAATCCTTCACGCCGCCATACGGCATGTTGTCGACCCGGAACGACGGCACGTCGTTGATCACCACGCCGCCCACTTCGAGCTCGTCCCACGCGCGGTGCGCATGCGCGAGCGAATCCGTGAACACGCCCGCTTGCAGGCCGAAGTCGCTGTCGTTGACGGTCGCGAGCGCGGCGCCGAAATCGTCGAAACGCTCCAGAATCGCTACCGGCCCGAAGGCTTCCTTGCGGTACAGATCCGTGTCGCGCTTCACGCCTTCGAGCAGCGTGGCCTCGAACATCGCGCCCTCCACCTTGCCGCCCGCGACGATTTTCGCGCCCGCCTGCACCGCGCTTTCCATCCAGCCGGCGAGGCGTTTGGACTCCGATTCCGAGATCATCGGCCCGACAAAGGTCTTTTCGTCTTTAGGATCGCCCATCACCAGCGACTTCGTTCTGGCGATCAGCTTCTCGCGCAACGCATCATAGACCTTCGCGTGGACCAGGATCCGCTGCACGCCGATGCAGCTCTGTCCCGACTGGTAGAACGCGCCGAACGCGAGCCGGTCGACCACATAGTCGAGCTTCTCGCCCTGATCGCCGTCGACGATCGCAGCCGCGTTGCCGCCCAACTCCAGAATCACCTTTTTCTTGCCCGCCTTCTTCTTCAATTCCCAGCCCACCGCGGGCGAGCCGGTGAAGGACAGCAATTTGAAGCGCTCGTCGGTGGTAAACAGATCGGCGCCGTCGCGATGCGCGGGCAGAATCGAGAATGCGCCCTTCGGAAGGTCGGTTTCCGCAAGAATCTCGCCCATGATGAGCGCGCCGACCGGCGTGCGGCTCGCCGGCTTCAACACGAACGGCACGCCTGCCGCAATGGCCGGCGCCACCTTGTGCGCAGTCAGGTTCAGCGGAAAATTGAACGGTGAAATAAACGAACACGGGCCGATCGGCACCCGCTTCACGTAGCCGTGATAACCCTTGGCGCGCGGCGAAATCTCCAGGTTGACGATCTCCCCGTCGATACGCACCGCTTCCTCCGCAGCTACCTTGAACGTATCGATCAGGCGCGTGACCTCGCCTTTCGAGTCGTTGATCGGCTTGCCGGCTTCAATGCACAGCGCGAGCGCCAGCTCGTCGTAGCGTTCGCGAAAGCGCTTCACGCAATGTTCGAGCACCGCCTGGCGTTTGAACGGCGGGAAAGCGCGCAAGGCCGGCATGGCGTCGACGGCATGGCCGATCGCCTGATCGATCGCGGCGGCGTCGGCCATCGCGACGCGCGTGGCGACTTCGCCGCTGAATTTATCGGTGACTTCGAGATCGGTGTTGGCGGCCACCGCAACGTTAGCGAGGTAGTACGGGTAAGTCTTTTGCAACATGACACGTCTCCTTGATCCGATGCCTGCAGAAGCAGGACTGCCAGCAAGGGCCATGCCCCGCGGCCGTTCATTTGCCACTCATCTGCCGTTCATCTGCCGTTCACAATTGCGCCGAAAGCCGCTTGATCTCGCGATTCAGCACGCGCTCGTTGTCCGAATAGTCGATTGGCAGGTCGATCACATGCACGCCGGGTGTCGCGAAACATTCGCGCAGCAACGGCGCGAACTCCGCCGCCGTTTCGATACGGTGACCTTTCGCCCCGTAGCTCTGCGCGTAAGCGACGAAATCCGGATTGCTCAGCGTCATGCCGTAGTCGGGGAAATTCATGTTTTCCTGCTTCCAGCGGATCATGCCGAATGCGTCGTCGCGCAAGATCAGGATCACCAGATCCAGCCTCAGCCGCACCGCCGTTTCGAGTTCCTGCGAATTCATCATGAAACCGCCGTCGCCGCATACGGCCATGACCTTGCGGTCCGGGTGCACGATCTTGGTCGCGATCGCGGACGGCAGACCCGCGCCCATCGACGCCAGCGCGTTGTCGAGCAGCAGCGAATTCGGCTCATGCGCGCGGTAGTAGCGGGCGAACCAGATCTTGTACATGCCGTTGTCCAGACACACGATGCCGTCCACCGGCGTGGTCTCGTACACGTCGTTGACGATCCGCACCGGGTACATGGGAAAGCGGTCGTCGTGCTGGCCTTTGACCAGATGCGCCTCGAAGTGCTCCTTGATTTCCTTGAAGCGCGTGAAGTCCCAATGCTCCTGCCGCTGCTTGAGACTTTCCTTGAGCTGCCACACTGCGTTGGCGATATCGCCCACCACTTCGATCTGCGGGAAGTAGACCGTATCGACTTCCGCACCGAGGAAGTTGACGTGAATCACCGTTTTCTCGCCCGCGTCGCCGCTGCGCATGAAAAACGGCGGCTTCTCGATCACGTCGTGACCGACGTTGATGATGCAGTCCGCGTGGTCGATCGCGCGGTGCACGAAGTCGCCGTCGGACAGCGTCGCATTGCCCAGCCACATGGGATGCGATTCGTCGATCACGCCTTTGCCCATCTGCGTGGTGAAAAACGGAATGCCGATCTGGTCGACGAACTCGCGCAGCATCTTCGTGGTGGTCTTGCGATTGCCGCCCGCGCCGATCATCAGTAACGGATGCTTCGCGCTGGTGATCGCCTCGACCGCGCGCGCCACGGCTTTTTCCTCGGCCACGGGACGGCGGCTGTAGCTCTTCGGAATCGGCTTGCCATCGCCCTCTTCGTGCGCGACGTCTTCAGGCAATTCGAGGTGCGTGGCGCCGGGCCGTTCTTCTTCCGCCTGACGGGCCGCCTCGCGTACCGCCGCCGGAATATTGCTGACCGACACGATCTGCCGCGTGTATTTGGTGAGCGGCTCCATCATGCGCACCACGTCGACGATCTGGAAATGCCCTTGCTTGCTCGACTTGATCGGCTTTTGCCCGGTGACCATCAGCATCGGCATGCCGCCCAGTTGCGCGTACGCCGCGGCGGTCACGAGGTTGGTCGCGCCCGGGCCGAGGGTGGCCAGACATACGCCGATGCGGCCGGTGAGACGCCCGTACGTGGCGGCCATGAAACCGGCCGCCTGTTCGTGGCGCGTGAGGATCAGACGGATTTTCGAGCGGCGCAGCGATTCGAGCAGATCGAGGTTTTCTTCACCGGGAATGCCGAACACATACTCGACACCTTCGGCTTCCAGCGATTTGACGAACAGGTCCGATGCTTTCATTGAGGGTCTCGCTTGATGATACGGACGCGGGCCGCAACCCCGGCGCCGGGGTCCGGAAACGGACGATCGAAGACGACGACAGCCACGCGGACGCCGCCCGGCATGGCTGCATGGCATCACGCGAGCGCGCGGCGAATGCCATGCGCGACAGCTTACTACTCGAACGGAAATGATGTGCGCGGGCGACCGATGCCGCGCGGCAGAAGCGTGACGAGACAGGCGGCGGCACAGGTGGAAAGAGCCGCCGCATCGCGCTCAGCGATTGATGGTCACGCAGTCCGACAGCATGGGCGGTGCGTTTTCGCCGTCCATTGCGTCATACAGGTCGGCGCGCGGCCCCTTGGTCCACCATGTGTAGCTGCCGGCCTGATATTTCGCGCCGGAGGCCGACAGGGTGTTGACGAACAGCATCTGCTTGCCCTTCACCGGCACGAGCGCGAAGCTCTGGCCGTTCGCCGTGTTCCAGTAAGTGACCTGCAGGATCTTGCCGGTCGCACAGGTGTATTTGTGCGTCTGCCGGTTTTTGGCCTGAATCTCCGAGAACTGCAACGGCGCGGCCCACGCACTGCCGTATAGCGCCGCAAAACCCGCCGCCGTGATTACCGCAACCAGCCATTTCTTCATGAGATGCCTCGATCGTTGCTGCCGGTCAAACACGGACGGCGCGCGGCATGTCGCGCCTCGGGCCGCAGCCCAGGACGGACGACGGATCGATCATGGATCGATCACGTCGGCGCAGGCATCGGTCGGCGCGGCGGCCACGTGCCCGACCAGCGGCACGATTTTCAGGCCGGCCGAAGCGACCCGACACGGCGCGGCTGCGAGGCCGCATCCCGTCAACCCGGCACACAGCGCGAACAGCACGCCGAGTGCGCCGAGACGGCCGCCCAAACCGCGCCGCGTGTTGTTGCGGATTTCCAGCGCCATACGCACCTCTACTTCAATGAGCTTCGATGAGCCCGACGAGTCCAATCAGCCGGATTGCGCGCGGCGATTATGCCGGGCGCGCGGGACGGGCAACGCGTGGCCGTTCGTCACTGCGCTTCCCGGTGCGTCTCGCCGGCCTATTTCGCCGGCCTATTTCGCCGGCTTATTTCGCCGACACCGGCCGCACCGCCGCCGCGGCCTGCTTCGCGCGCGAGCGGGCTTCGTCGGTGGTCTCGCCGGTGGCGAGCGCCACGCCCATGCGGCGCTTGACGAAGCTCTCCGGCTTGCCGAACAGGCGCAGGTCCGCGTTCGGCACTGCCAACGCCGCAGCGACGCCTTCGAACGCAATGCCGGCCTCGTCGAGCCCGCCGTAAATCACCGCTGACGCACCCGGCGCCCGCAGCGACGTATCCACCGGCAAACCGAGGATCGCGCGCGCATGCAGTTCGAATTCCGAAAAGCGCTGCGAGCACAGCGTGACGAGACCCGTGTCGTGCGGGCGCGGACTCACTTCCGAAAACCATACGTCATCGCCGCGCACGAAAAGTTCCACGCCGAACAGGCCGCGCCCGCCGAGCGCGGCCGTCACCTTGTGCGCCACTTCACGCGAACGTTCCAGCGCGAGCGGGCTCATGGGCTGCGGCTGCCACGATTCGACATAGTCGCCCGCTACCTGCACGTGGCCGATCGGGTCGCAGAAATACGTGCTGACTTCGCCGCTCGCCGGGTTGATGGCGCGCACGGTCAACTGGGTGATTTCGTATTCGAAGTCGATAAAGCCTTCGACGATCACACGGCCGTGATTCACGCGGCCTCCGGCCATCGCGTATTGCCATGCGGGTTCGACGTCGGCGTCGCTGCGCGGCACCGACTGGCCCTTGCCCGATGACGACATGACCGGCTTCACCACGCACGGATAGCCGACTTTGGCGATGCCCGCGCGCAGTTCGTCGAGCGAATCGGCGAACGCGTACGGCGAGGTCGGCAGGCCGAGTTCCTCAGCGGCGAGACGGCGGATGCCTTCGCGGTTCATGGTGAGCTGCGTGGCGCGCGCGGTCGGGATCACTTCGGCGAGACCGGCGCTTTCTATGGCGGCGAGTTCGTCCGTCGCGATCGCCTCGATCTCGGGGACGATCAGATGCGGGCGCTCCTGTTCGACCAGCGCGCGCAACGCGGCGCGATTGGTCATGTCGATCACATGCGCGCGGTGCGCCACCTGGTGGCCCGGCGCATTCGGGTAACGGTCGACGGCGATCACTTCGACGCCCAGCCGCTGCAGCGCGATGATCACCTCCTTGCCGAGCTCGCCGGCGCCGAGCAGCATGACACGCGTGGCGGATTCAGAAAGGGGCGTGCCGATCCGTTGGCCGATCTGCATGGGGTCTCCAGATAAAAGTCGGATGAGGGTGGGATTGGGTAGAACACGATGTTAACATGCGGACCCCTCGCCGCACCTTGCGCGAGGACGCGTCCCGATCCGCGCGTGCAGGGCGACGGCGGCGCACGATTGCACACAACTGCGACGCACAACGCGCCGCGGCCTGAATAAGCGCGTGGCACGCCAATGCTCTCGCGTGCGGCGAGCTTAGTGCGTTACCCTTACGCCTTCGCCAGTTTGAAGAGGAACGACGCCATGCTCCAAAGCTCCTCCGCGCGACGTGTTGCGCGCTTCACCCCGTATCTGCGCACTGCCCTCGCCGCGTTGAGCGTCGCCGCGCTGTTGAGCGCCTGCGCGATCCCGAAACACCCCGACTCGGAAGCCGTCGCGCCCGATCCATTCAATCCCGCCGCCACCCAACTGCTCGACGACACCAGCTGGGTGCTGAGCGCGTGGAAACAGGCGGACGGCACGGCGCGCGCGATCCCGTCCGCCGACCAGGGCGCGCCGATCACGCTCACGCTTTCCACCTCGACCGGTCAACGGCACGCCAGCGGCTTTTCCGGCTGCAACCGCTACATGGGCTCGTATGCGCTAAAAGACGGCCAGCTGAGCTTCGGCACGCTGGGCGGCACGCGCATGGCGTGCATGACGCCGGGCGGGCAGATCGAAGGCGCGTATCTGAACGCGCTCACGCACATCGATCGCACCGGCGTGCAGATGCGCGCGCCGCAGCAGATGCAACTGGTGCTCGACAACGGCGACACGCTGACCTTCGACCGCAGCACCCAATGAGGACGAAATGAGCAGCACGCGGATCGCCCGCCCGGTGGCAAAGCGCGCTGATGGGCGAACCTGCCTGCGGCGCGCGCCGCGCTCGGGACGGTCCGCATGACAGGTGAAGGCGGTCCCGACAGCCGTTGTATTTCACCGACGGCGGACCGCACGCCGGTCTGCTTTCCAGCTGGACGCAAGCATACTTGCGTCTGCCTTCGAAGCATCGGGCTTCGCCGGTTTAAACCCGACAGACCGCGTTTGCGCGCGTCCGTCATTCGTTGATGTCTAGTATGCACACGGTAGTTTTCGGCTGGTTCGGCGGGTCGGCCGTCTGGTTCATTCCTCTTTTGTGGCGTCTCGTGAAGTCGGCGCTGCCGGGCGGCGCGGGTCTGCGCGGGCCCGGCACGATCCGGCTCTGGCTCGGCTTCGTCTGCGTGCTGGTGGCGAGCTGCACGCTCGAGGCGTCGCTGATCGATGTGGCCGGCGTGAATGGCTTCGGCCATGCGCTGGCCGCGGGTTTCGGCCGTCTGCTCGGGCATATCGGCACGCCGCTGGCGGCGCTCGCGCTGCTGCTCGTCAGCCTGCCCTGGCTGCTCGATTTCCGCTGGCGCGATTTTGCTGCATGGGCCGACGGCGCGTTCGGCCTCGGCCTATCGCGCAGCCTCGCCAAACGCGACGAGGAAGCGCGCCGTCATCGCAGCGCCGACGACGGTTTGCCGTCGCACGTTTCACCGTCCACCAATACGATGGCACCCAAAACCAACGGACGTTATGCGCGGCCCACGGTCTGGCGGCCGCCGGCACGCGGACGCGACGCGGCGTCGGGCGCTGCGGCGGCAGCCGCGGGCAAGGACGCGGCGGCGCGTGGTGCAGGCGCGAGCTGGCGCACTGGGGCGGCAACGCCGCGCAGCCAGGCGACGCAGGCCGAGCCGGTGCTGCGCACTGGCGCCGCGACGACACCGCCGCGGCATGTACCGATGCAAACGCAACCACTTAACGCGGACAAAGCTGCGTGGATGCCGGCCGAGCCGGTCGCGCCGGCTGGCTGGCTGCGCGACGCCGGGCCGCGCGCGGCTGCGCCGGCAGCGGGTTCGATGGCGGGATCGGGTGTATCCGGCGCCGCGGCTCGCGACAGCGCATTGCAGGTTGGACGTCGTTCGGCAGGCGAGCAGCGGCCGGTGGGATCGTCGGGGGGCGCTGCGGGACTGGCTTCAGGCGCGGGCTTCGCTGTTGCGGGTGTTGCGCGTGCTGCGGGCGCGGCGAGTACTGCGAGCGCCGCGGGTGCTGCGGGAGCAGCTACGGCGGTTAAGACAGCGCAAGTAGCTCGTGCAGCACCAGCTAATCACACCACGGCAACGGCGCGTGCCGTGCCGGGCGCGGCCTCGCACACGGCTACGGGTGCTACGGGGAACACGACCGGCGCGGGCCGTCCGTCGACGACCGCCAAAGGCACGACCGCCCCGGTGTCTTCCGTCAATCGCACGGCGGCGCCTCTGCAAGCTTTCTCGCCCGCCTCGCATTCGAGCGACGTCACGCCGACGCAGGCAACACGTCAGCCGCCCAGTTACACGCGGCCGATGCCCACGACACAGAAAGAAGCGCCACCCGCCAGTGTGCAGGAGACGCTGCGCAGCATCGCGGAAAACGCCGCCCGCTGGACCGACCTTGCCGGGGTCAGTCTCGCGCGCAGCAGCGGCGCGGAGACCGCGAAGGTCGCGAGCGCACCCGACGACGTGCCATCTTTCGAGGGACTGCAATCGAGGGTGGATGTGCCGCGAACGGACGCGGTTGAAACGCCTTTGACGCTGGATGCGCCGGTGTCTTCGGGGAAAGTTGTCGAAAGTGGGTGGGCCGGAAGCCCGGTAAAGACGCCGGTCGATTCGCCGCGGATGGAAGCCTCGTTGGATGCACCGCTGGAGGCTGGCCACGAGCCCGCCGTGCAATGGCCGATCGAGCCGCCGATCATTCGGCCGCCGTTGACGGCGGCACCGGTAGTGGAGCCTGCACCTGCATCGCAGTATGTGCCACCGGTCGCGACGCCTACGCCGTTCCAGATCTTCGCGGCGCAGTTGCACGCAAGCGAAGCAGACCCGGATGCATCGCCGTTCGAAGACGATTCCGTGCAGTCGACACCTCTCGCCGACAGCCACGCAAGCCTGGGCGCCGAAGTCGCGCCGACGCTCAGCCAGCCGGCGGATCAATTGGAAGTCATCGCGCCGAAGACTACCGAGGCGCCGACTGCTTCTGCGATCGCCGAACAGGTGAAAGAAACCGCATCGGTTATCGAGCCGCAAGCCGCTGCGCCTGCGCCGGTCGCGGAAGTCGTGATCGATAAAACACTTGTGCCTTGGGAAGCCGAGCTTGATGCCGTCTTGCCGCAACATGCGCCTTCGTCGTTGAGCGGGCCGGCTGTCGGCAGCGTCGCTGCGTCGAGTGCAGTTGTCCACACGCACGACGTCACGCCGTCGCCGGGCGTCGCGCAACCGGACGAATCCGCAGTACAGGTCGAAACGGAAACGGTGGACTCCCCTGCCCTGCCGGACGCATCCGAAGCATCGGGCTTGCTAACCGGTGCGCAAGCTGCAAACACAGCGACCGCGGCGACCGCAGTGCCGCCGCGAGACATCGTGCCGCACGCGTCGGACTCGTCCACCACTCCGCCCGCGGCAAACACAACCACCGCTGCACCGCCCGACATCGCGCAGCACGCATCGAACGTGGTTCGCTTTCCGGGCTTTGCGTTTCACGCCGCGCCCCTCGCGTCCGATGTCGTCGCCGACGAACCGGTCGCCGTAGAAGACCTTCCCAACGAAACCGCGATCTCACCGGCAGCATCGGCACCGCTCACCGCAGTCCCGCTCGCCGCAACACCCCCGGCCGCACCGAACGGTCCCGCAACCGCATCCACGGAACCCGTCGAACCCGCCGTCCAACGTCCGCCGCTGCGCGGCCACAGCCCCGCCAACGGCTTCGAATTCCGCGCGCCCGCGGCGTCGATGGTCGAACTGCCCACGCTCGATCTGCTCGCGCCCGCGGACATCGACGTCCAACCGGTCTCCGAAGAAAAGCTGATCGAAACCGGCCTGCTGATCGAACAACGTCTGCAGGAATTCAAGGTGCCGGTCACGGTCGTCGGCGCGTCGGCCGGCCCGGTCATCACGCGCTTCGAAGTCGAGCCGGCGCTCGGCGTGCGCGGCAGCCAGATCGTCGGTCTGATGAAGGATCTGTCGCGCGGCCTCGGCCTGACATCCATCCGCGTGGTCGAGACGATTCCCGGCAAGACCTGCATGGGCCTCGAGTTGCCGAACGCCAAGCGTCAGACGATCCGCCTATCCGAAATTCTCGAAGCGAGCGTCTATCAGAATTCGCATTCGCAACTGACGCTCGCCATGGGCAAGGACATTACCGGCCATCCGGTGGTCGCCGATCTGGCCAAGGCGCCGCACATGCTGGTCGCCGGCACGACCGGTTCGGGCAAGTCGGTGGCGATCAACGCGATGATCTGCTCGCTGCTCTACAAGGCGACGCCCGAAGAAGTGCGCCTCATCATGATCGATCCGAAGATGCTGGAGCTCTCGGTCTACGAGGGCATTCCGCATCTGCTCGCGCCGGTCGTCACCGACATGAAGCTGGCCGCCAACGCGCTGAACTGGTGTGTCGGCGAAATGGAAAAACGCTACCGCCTGATGTCGGCGGTCGGCGTGCGCAATCTGGCCGGCTTCAACCAGAAAATCCGCGACACCGAAGCCAAGGGCAAGAAGCTCGGCAATCCGTTCTCGCTGACGCCTGAAGCGCCCGAGCCGCTCGCGCCGCTGCCGCTGATCGTGGTCGTGATCGACGAACTGGCCGACCTGATGATGGTGGCCGGCAAGAAGATCGAAGAGCTGATCGCACGGCTTGCGCAGAAGGCGCGCGCTGCCGGCATCCACCTGATTCTGGCGACGCAGCGTCCTTCGGTGGACGTGATCACCGGCCTCATCAAGGCGAACATTCCGACGCGCGTGGCGTTCCAGGTGTCGTCGAAGATCGACTCGCGCACGATTCTCGATCAGATGGGCGCCGAGTCGCTGCTCGGCCAGGGCGACATGCTGTTCCTGCCGCCCGGCACGGGCTATCCGCAACGGGTGCACGGCGCGTTCGTCGCCGACGAGGAAGTGCATCGGATCGTCGAGTATCTGAAGCAGTTCGGCGAGCCGCAGTACGAGGAAGGCATTCTGGACGGCCCGGCCACCGAAGGCGGCGCGGCGCAGGATCTGTTCGGCGAAGCGCCGGACGCGGAAGCCGATCCGCTCTACGACGAAGCCGTCGCCTTCGTGGTGCGCACGCGGCGCGCGTCGATCTCGTCGGTGCAGCGGCAGTTGCGCATCGGTTACAACCGCGCGGCGCGTCTCGTCGAGCAGATGGAAACCGCGGGTCTCGTATCCGCGATGGGCATCAACGGCAGCCGCGAAGTGCTGGCGCCCGGGCCGGCGGAATAAGCGGCTATCGAGAGCCATCGCCCGCGTAAAACCCGCCGCAGAAAAATGGGCCGCCTGTTGTTCAAGCGGCCCGTTTTTTCATCCCGCGCGCGCGGTCACATCGCACGTTTCGTCGTCGCTTACGACGGCGAGACCAGCTTGAAATCCACCGGCGAGCCGATCTCGATCCGCTTCGGATTCGCTTCGAGCAGACCGCTCTGCTGGTCGCGCCTGAACACATACACGGTGTCGCTGTTCTGGTTGCCGACGATCAGCCAGTTGCCGGTCGGGTCGATCGCGAATTCGCGCGGCGATTTGCCGAGGCTCGATTGATGCCCGATCTTCTTGAGATGTCCGTTGGCAGGGTCGACCGAAAAGATCACGATGTCGTTCGCGTCGCCGCGATTGGAGGCGTACAGAAAGCGCCCATCCGGCGACAGGTGGATCGCCGAGCCGCCCACCGCGCCCTTGAAACCGGGTTCGGTCAGCGAAAGCGTCTGCACCTGCGTGAGCTTGCCGTCGTTGTAATTGAACGTGCTGACGGTGCCGGCCAGTTCGCTCGTCAGATAGGCGTGCTTGCCGTCCGCGCCGAACACCAGGTGGCGCGGACCCGTGCCGGCTTTCTCCTGGGTGTAGCGCCAGTCGGTCGGGCCGAACAGGCCGCTGCTGCCATCGGGCGTGTAGCGGTACGAGTACAGTTTGTCCGCGCCGAGATCCTGCGCGAACAGGTAGCGGCCGTCCGGCGAGAACACCGTGGAGTGAACATGCGAATTGTCCTGGCGGCCCTTCACCGGACCACCGCCCTCGTGATGCACCGTGAGTACCGACGCGCCGACCTGGCCGTCGGCCTGCAACGGGAACACCGCAAAGCTGCCGCCCGGGTCGGCCGCCACCGAGTAGTTTGCGCTCAGCAGATATTTGCCGTCCGGCGACAGGCTCAGATAGCAAGGATCATTGCCATCCGCCGACACCTTGTTGAGGAAGCTCAACTGGCCGCTCGCGGCGTCGAAACGAAACGCGCTGATGCCGCCGCGCTGCGAGACCGGCCCGTTGTCGCCGGGCAATTCGTTGACGGCATAGACGAAGCGCCGGTCGCGGCTCACCACGAGATACGACGGGTTGACCGTCTGCGCGACCGATACCCGCGTCGCTTCGCCGGTCTTCGTGTCGAAGCGATAGACGTACAAGCCTTCGCTCTTGCCTCCGGTATAAGTGCCGACCAGCATGTCATAGACGCCGTCGGCGGGGACCGGGCCGGAATCTTGCGCAAACGCATGCGAAGCAACAATCGAGACCATGAGCACGAAACCTTTTATTATCGAGCGGGCGGAGCGTAATGGAGCAGCCTGCCCCGCGCGCATTGAAGTGCAATCAGCAGAAAGCAGTTGAGAACTCGCAACGGCACGCATCGCGGCCCGGTGACGACGAAGCATATGACCTCCTCCTCATTCGTTATCTGGTTGAACCGGTTATAAGGGTGTCGCTGGTCTGCCGCGCAATCGGTCGAGCGTTGTTGTTATCGAAAGAAGTATAAAAGCGTTGTGTCGGATCATGCCGCGAATCCCGTCTGCAGGTATCCGGCGAGCAGGCACTGCGCAGCATGCGGTAGCAATCGTCCCGCCTGACAGGGCATTTTTTCAATCGCGTCTCACTCACGGAGTCTTCATGAACGTCACACTCAGTCTGGGCCCGCTGGTTTCGTTGATCGCCGGTATTCTGATTCTCGTCATGCCGCGCCTGTTGAACTACATCGTCGCGCTCTATCTGATCATCATCGGCATCATCGGGATCTTCGGCGTGGGGTCGTCGCACTTCTGAGGGCCGGCGGCGCTTGGTTCAGGCAGCATGGGACACACGGCCGGGCGCGGTAGCGGCCCGGCGCCATCCTGAACCGCGGCCGGACACGAGGCGTGACGAAGCGTCACGCACGCCGTTGGCCGTGAAGTCGAAGCAGGCGATAAAACGTGGTGGCGCGGCGAAGCGGTGCACCCTCGCCGCAGGCAAGAAGTCGGTTGGCGGTCGGTGCGCTGCGGCAATCGTCCGGCAACCATTGGACAACCACGCTGCGAGCGCGAAGCGCCGCTGGTCAGCCGTTCGAAAGCTGGTCGAGCCGCAGCCGCCCCTGCAACGACAGTGCGCCCACGGCATAATTGCCCTCGCCTTCCTGATAACGCCGGAAGCAAGCCCGTTCGACCAGAAAGGCGGCGGCGGCCAGCATGCCGTTGCGGCTCAGGCCCAGACGGCCGTGATCGAGCGGCAACATCGAATCGTCGGCAAGTTCGCTGGCGGCCGAGAGAATCGTGATGCAATCGGATTTCGACGGGTTCAGCATAGCTTTGGTCCTCGGAAACGGCGTGGGTACACGCCATGGGCGGGGCCGGTCCATCATCCGGAAAGCTCCGGGCGTCGGCTTGAAATCTGATTGTAGGCATTGGTTTGACAGATTACCAACTCGCGTTTCGCGGCATTGCGTGGTGAACCAAAGCGCATTGCGCGAGTCCGGTAGAAACAACGAAACCACGCGCGGCGCACCTCGCCGCGCGCCACTCTGACTCGCTCCCCATGCCCGCACACATCGAAGACTATGCGCTCGTCGGCGACGGCCACACGGCCGCGCTCATCTCCCGCGAGGGCTCCATCGACTGGCTCTGCTGGCCGCGCTTCGACTCCGGCGCCTGCTTCGCCGCCCTGCTCGGCACGCCCGACAACGGCCGCTGGCTGATCTCGCCCGTCTCGGACACGCCGCCGACCGTCACCCGCAATTACCGGGGCGAAACGCTGATCCTCGAAACCCATTTCGAAACGCCCGAGGGCGCCGTCACGCTGATCGACTTCATGCCGCCGGGCAACGGCTGGTCGGAACTGGTGCGGGTTGTGGTCGGCAAACGCGGCACGGTGCGCATGAAGATGGAACTGGTGCTGCGCTTCGATTATGGCTTCTCGATTCCCTGGGTTGACCGCCTCAAGCACGACAGCGGCATCAAGGCGATCGTCGGACCGGACACTGCCGTATTGCGCACACCGGTCCAGTTGCGTGGCGAGGACATGAAGACGATCGCGGAGTTCACCGTCAGCGAGGGCGAGCGGGTGCCGTTTTCGCTGGCCTATTCGCCCTCGCATCTGCGCATTCCGCCGGCGCGCGACCCGCACACGTCGCTGGCGCGCACCGAGAATTACTGGCTCGAATGGTCGGCGCGCGGCACGGTGGAAGGACGCTGGGCGGAGCCGATCCGCCGTTCGCTGATCACGCTCAAGGCACTTGCCTACGAGCCGACCGGCGGCATCGTCGCCGCGCCCACGACCTCGCTGCCGGAACAGCTCGGCGGCACCCGCAACTGGGATTACCGCTACTGCTGGCTGCGCGACGCCACGATCACCCTGCTCGCGATGATGCGCGGCGGCTACTACGACGAAGCGCGCGCGTGGCGCTCCTGGCTCGGCCGCGTGATGGCCGGCGCGCCCGATCAGTTGCAGATCATGTACGGCATCGCGGGCGAGCGGCGCTTGCCCGAATTCGAACTCGACTGGCTGCCGGGGTATCAGGACGCGAAACCGGTGCGCGTCGGCAATAACGCGGTCGGCCAACGCCAGCTCGACGTCTACGGCGAAGTGATGAATGCGCTGCATCTCGCGCGGGTAGGCGGCCTGCAGGCGGACGACACCGCGTGGAACGTCCAGCGCGCGCTCCTCTCCCATCTCGACACGATCTGGCGGGAACCCGACGAAGGCATCTGGGAAACGCGCGGCGGCCGTCAGCACTTCACCTTCTCGAAGGTAATGGCGTGGGTCGCCTACGACCGCGCGATCAGGTCGGCGGAAATGTTCAAGCTCGACGGCCCGCTCGACGAATGGCGCGCCACCCGCGCGCAAATCCACGCGGAAGTCTGCGAAAAAGCGTGGAATCCCGAGCTCAACGCGTTCTCGCAGTGCTACGGCACCGACCAGCTCGACGCGAGCGTGCTGTTGATGCCGCTGGTGGGATTCCTGCCGCCGCGCGATCCGCGCGTGAAAGGCACGGTGGCGGCAATCGAGAGGGATCTGATGCGCGACGGGTTCGTGATGCGCTACCGCACCACCGAATACGACGACGGCCTGCCGCCGGGGGAAGGCACGTTTCTCGCGTGTTCGTTCTGGATGGTGGACAACCTGGCGCTGCAAGGCCGCCTCGACGAAGCAATCGCGATGTACGAACGGCTGCTCGCGCTATGCAACGACGTCGGTTTGCTCGCGGAAGAATACGATCCGGGTGCGAAGCGCCTGGTCGGCAATTTTCCGCAGGCGTTTTCGCACGTGGCCCTCGTGCACACCGGCCTGAACCTGATGAAACACGAACAGGCGATGGCGCAGGTGGCCGGGCAACCGCCCCATAACGGCACCGGATCCACCAAACTTGATGCTGCGGCAACCCCGGATAGCGGCGCGGCAACATCGCCAGTAGCATGATTTAATGACAGTTTGCGTGCGAGCCGCGCGCAAATTGCTGCATTGCACAAGTGCGCTTAGTTCGATATGATCGATCAGACTGTCGGCCGAAAAACAATGTGCCCACAACCAATTTGGCCTGCCGCAACGCCATGCGCGTGTTTGCGAAGCCCCATGCGAACCGCTTAAACGGAGCACCTATGCTCTACCAACTGCACGAATTCCAGCGGGCTATGTTGAGCCCCCTCACCGCCTGGGCCCAGGCCGCCTCCAAATCTTTCGCGAATCCCGCTAGCCCCCTGGCCTATGTGCCGGGCGCCACGCGCCTTTCAGCCGGTTACGAACTGCTCTACCGGCTGGGTAAAGATTACGAAAAGCCTGAGTTCAATCTTCATCAGATTGTCAAAGACGGTCACAACATCCCGATCATCGAACAGACGATCATCGAGAAGCCGTTTTGCCGCCTGATGCGCTTCAAGCGTTTCGCAGACGACAGCGACGCTGTTACCCAATTGAAAGATGAGCCGATCGTGCTGGTGTGCGCACCGTTGTCGGGACACCACGCCACGCTGCTGCGCGACACAGTGCGCACGTTGCTGCAAGACCACAAGGTCTACCTGACCGACTGGATCGACGCACGCATGGTGCCGCTCGAAGCCGGCGAGTTTCATCTGGACGATTACGTCGCCTACATTCAGGAATTCATCCGCCACATCGGCGCGAAGAATCTGCACGTGATCTCGGTGTGCCAGCCCACCGTGCCCGTGCTCGCCGCCATTTCGCTGCTGGCGAGCCGCGGCGAAGACACGCCGCGCACCATGACGATGATGGGCGGCCCGATCGACGCGCGCAAGAGCCCGACTTCGGTCAACTCGCTCGCCACGCAGCATTCGTACGAGTGGTTCGAGAACAACGTGATCTTCACGGTGCCGCCGAACTATCCGGGTGTAGGCCGCAAGGTTTACCCGGGCTTTCTGCAACACACCGGTTTTGTGGCAATGAATCCGGAACGTCACGCGGCGTCGCACTGGGATTTCTACCAGAGCCTGCTGCGCGGCGACGAAGACGACGCGGAAGCGCACCGCCGCTTCTACGACGAATACAACGCGGTGCTCGACATGGACGCGGACTACTATCTCGACACGATCCGCGTCGTGTTCCAGGAATTCCGCCTGGCCGACGGCACGTGGGACGTCGCCGGCGAACGGGTGAAGCCGCAGGACATCTCGAAGACCGCGCTCTTCACGATCGAAGGCGAGCTGGACGACATCTCCGGCGACGGCCAGACCTATGCCGCGCACGAACTGTGCACAGGCATTCCGGAGAAAGACAAGCGTCACTTCACGGCGGAAAAGTGCGGGCACTACGGCATTTTCTCGGGACGCCGCTGGCGCACCATCATCTATCCGCAGTTGCGCGACTTCATCCTCGAGCACAACAAGGCGCCGAAGGTTGTGAAGGAAAAAGTCGAAGCCTGAGCGCCGCGCACAGCCAGTCGACAACAACGGCCTCTTCGGAGGCCGTTGTCGTTTATGAGGATCCCGAAGCCTCGACGTGCAACGGGCGATGCGACCTATTTCCGCAGCAGGTACGCGAGCAGCAACTCCGTGTTCATCTGAACCACTTCGCTGCGCTCGCTCGCGCTGCTGAAATCGCGACCGAGTGTGGCTTCGAGCGTGAAGCGGTTCGACACGATGTAGTAGCCCATGCCGGACAGCGTGACATAGAAACGCAGCGGATCGACGTTGGTACGAAACAGCCCCGCGCGTTGACCTCGCTCAAGAATACCGCCGAGCGTGGCAACGATCGGCGAGATCATTTCGCGAATGCGCGTGGATTTCTGCATGTAGCGTGCTTCATGCAGATTCTCATTGTTGATGAGACGCAGTAACTCTGGATGATCGCGGTAGTAATCCCAAACAAAATGCGCGAGACGCGTAATCGCCTCGACCGGGGCAATGCCATTGAGTTCGAGCGTGCGCTCCGCTTCATTGAGCGCGCTGAACGCGTGCTCGAGTACGGCGGTAAAAAGCTGCTCCTTGCTACCGAAGTAGTAATAGAGCATGCGCTCATTCGTTTCCGCGCGGCGGGCGATCTGATCGACGCGCGCGCCGAATAGCCCACCATTTGCAAACTCTTCGGCCGCCGCAAGCAGAATGCGGCGCCGGGTGCCTTCAGGATCTCTTTTGATTTTCGGCTGATTCATGGTGGCATCGTCTTCGTGAGCCGCGTTATCCGGATCGTGCCGCCGGCCTCTCCTCGGGCCTTGCACCGACAGCACTGAACGGGCTGGTTGGGGGAATACCCTTCTGCGGTCTTTCGAAAAAGCGCTTCGATTATGGCACATGGATTGCGGATGGCAATTGGGGAAATCGGCGATAATGTGCTATTTAGTTCAAGCTGTGCGGCCGCAAGCCAAAGCCCCACGTCGTGACCGTGACAGATACCAAAACACTCGCAGACCGCGTCGAAGATCTGCTCCCCCAGACGCAATGCACCAAGTGCGGCTACCCCGCATGCCGCCCCTATGCCGAAGCCGTTGCAAGCGGCGCGGCCAACTACAATCAATGCCCGCCGGGCGGCGCCGAAGGCATCGCCCGGCTCGCCGCCCTGCTCGGCAAGCCGGTGATTCCGCTCAATTCCGCCAACGGCGTCGAACGGCCGCGTCCGTTGGCGGTTATCGACGAACAGGTTTGCATCGGCTGCACGTTGTGCATGCAGGCCTGTCCGGTCGATGCAATTGTTGGCGCACCGAAACAGATGCATACGGTCATCGCCGAACTCTGCACCGGCTGCGACCTGTGCGTGCCGCCCTGCCCGGTCGACTGTATTGCGTTGCCGCCCGTCACCGGCCAGGCGACCGGCTGGGACGCGTGGAGCCAGCCCCAGGCCGACGCCGCGCGCGAACGCCATGACCGGCGCGAAGCGCGTCTCGCACGCGAACGCGAGGCCGCCGAGGCACGTGTCGCGGCGCGGCGGGCAGGCAGCAGTCCTGCTGCTCAGGTTACCGAAACAACGCAAGCCGGCGCCGCGGCGCCATCGGCCGCGCCCGCCGTGGAGGACGCCGAAGCAAAGAAACGCGCGATCATCCAGGCCGCGCTCGAACGCGCCCGCAAGAAGAAGGAAGAACTGGCCGCCAAAGGCCAGGCCCCGCTGAACACCGAGCATGTGAGCGCCGACGTGCAAGCCCAGATCGACGCCGCCGAAGCACGCCGCCACCGTCTCGGACTTGCCGCGGACGACACGGGCACGCCGTCCGACAAGCGCTAACCCCACCTTCACGCCGAGCATGAACGCGAACAAACGCCGCGCCATCTACGAGACGCTCAAGAGTCTCAATCCGCATCCAACCACCGAGCTCGAGTACACCACTCCGTTCGAACTGCTGATCGCCGTGCTGCTCTCCGCGCAGGCCACCGACGTGTCGGTCAACAAAGCCATGCGCAAGATGTTCCCGGTTGCGAACACGCCGCAGAAGGTTTTCGATCTCGGCGAAGAAGGCGTGGCCGGCTACATCAAGACGATCGGCCTTTATCGCACCAAGGCGAAGAACGTCATTGCGACCTGCCGCATTCTGCTCGACCAGTACGGTGGCGAAGTGCCCGAGGATCGCGAAGCGCTCGAAAGTCTGCCCGGCGTCGGCCGCAAAACGGCCAATGTGATTTTGAATACGGCGTTCGGTCATCCGACTATCGCGGTCGACACGCACATCTTTCGGGTTGCGAATCGAACCGGTCTCGCGCCCGGTAAAGACGTTCGCGCGGTCGAAGCGGCACTGGAGAAATTCACCCCCGCCGAGTTCAAGCAGGATGCGCACCACTGGCTGATCCTGCACGGCCGTTATGTGTGCAAGGCGCGCCGGCCCGAATGCTGGCATTGCGTGATCGAGCCGCTGTGCGAGTTCCGGCCGAAAACGCCAGCGCCGGATCTGTAAGCGAGACCGGTGCGTCAATCAATGCCGCCACGCCGCCAGCAGCCCGCGCCACCCCGGCGTAAAATGGCGGCCTGCCTCGCCCACTTCACGGGCTGACGCTTTACAGGCTTACGCCGCACGCCCCCACTCAACGCACCGGTCCCACGATGTTCAATCCCAGCCGCGACGAAGTCCGTCTCTTCTTCATCGACACCTGGCGCAAGCAGCGTCAAGGCGAAATTCTCACGCCGCTGGAGGCAATCGCCGCCGACTGGATCGTCGAGCATCCCGAATACCACGCCGACCTGACCGATGGCGAAGCAGCGCAGGCGCAGGACTACTCGCCCGAACGCGGCCAGACCAACCCGTTCCTGCATCTGTCCATGCATCTGGCCATTACCGAACAGTTGTCGATCGACCAGCCGCCCGGCATTCGCGCGGCACATGAACGGCTCGCCGCACGCCTCGGCTCGACCCACGAGGCGCAGCACGCCATCATGGATTGCCTGGGCGAAACCATCTGGGAAGCGCAGCGCACCGGCATGCCGCCGGACACGGACGCGTATCTGCAGCGCATCGAACGGCGCGCCACACGTGACTGAAACCGGCACCGAACCGGCGAATCACATCGCAAAAGCACCACCCCAAAAGCACAACCCCAAAAGCACAACACCCCGCCGAAGCGGGGTGTTGTTCAATCCGAAAGCAGCACGAGAACCGAGCGACTCGCTTACTTCTTCTGCACCAGATCGCCGTTCAGCGATTCGACATAAGCGGCGATGTCTTTCATGTCGCTTTGCGACAGGCTTTGCACCTGCGCCTGCATGATCGCGTTGTTGCGACCGAAGTGCGGGTTGCCGTTGCCCATCTGGTATTGACGCAACGACCAGTAGACGTAATCGGAATGCTGACCGGCAAGCTTCGGATACTCCGGGCTCACCGGCTTGTTCAGGTTCACGCCGTGGCAAGCCGCGCAGTTGTGGCTGTCCGCCAGCACCTTGCCGTTGCCGGCGTCTGCGGCGTGCGCGAGGTTCGCTGCAATCAGACCGATCATTGCCGCCGACGCGCATGCAGCCTTGAACACCGTGTGGAGTGCCTGTTGGGGCTTATTCATGAATTCTCCTATCCCGCGAATTTAATAGCCGAGTGACTGGATGGATGACCGCAGCCGATCACTTGTCGGGATTGCTTTTCGAAGAGGAATTTTGTGCGGCGTAGTAGGCGGCGATGTCGGCGATATCCTGATCCGACAGCGACGCGGTGATGGCGCGCATTGTTTCGAAATGACGGTCGCCCTTCTTGTAGCCGTGCAGGGCGTTTTCGAGGTACGCCTGGTTCTGGCCGCCGAGCATCGGCACGCGGTAGACCTCAGGGTAAGCCGTGCGGTATTCAGGAATGCCGTGGCAGCCGATACACATCGCGACCTTGCCCTGGCCCGCCTTAGCGTTGCCGACGACATCCGCTGCCTGCGCACTGGCCGCATAGCCCGCGAGCACCGACAGCGCTGCGATCACGACGTGTTTGCCAACGAATTTATTCATAGCATGTAACCTGGCTTGAGGGGAAACGGGCGACCAAAAAGGCAACGGCCCGCGCCGTTATTCTTATAGGGTAGCCACGCAGGCCAAAAAAATCGGGCTAATTGTACCGCGACGCCGCGCCAAACGTCCACCGCGCGGGGCCGGCGGCCCATCCGCCCGTCGCAAAACCACGCCTAGCGCCGTTTTGCTCCGCCGCGCCTGCTCCGCAAGGCGGGGCGGCTGCCGTCGCGTACCGGTCCGGCGCGGCGGTTCAACACCGCATTCAACGCTGCGACAGCCTGATCACCCGGCGTGACCGCCCGCCGGGTCCGCCGGCCGAGCATCCGGGCCGCCCGCCAGCGCCGTGTACGCGCCTGCCGCGCCCTGCAACGGCGCGGGTGACACCTTACGCGAGCCGGTTTCAGGCCAACAGGTCTTCTGACTTATACTGGGTTTTTTCCCCGAAAAAGAGCATCTCGCCATGCGTTTCGAAGGCTCATCGCAGTACGTCGCCACCGACGACCTCAAGCTCGCGGTCAACGCCGCGATGACGCTCAAGCGCCCGTTGCTGATCAAGGGCGAACCCGGCACGGGCAAAACCATGCTCGCCGAAGAGGTCGCCGCCGCGCTCGGCATGCCGCTCCTGCAATGGCACATCAAGTCCACCACCAAGGCGCAGCAGGGTCTTTACGAGTACGACGCGGTGTCGCGCCTGCGCGATTCGCAACTCGGCGACGAGCGCGTCAAGGACATCCGCAACTATATCGTCAAGGGCGTGCTGTGGCAGTCGTTCGAGTCGGAGGAGCAAACCGTGCTGCTGATCGACGAGATCGACAAGGCCGATATCGAATTCCCGAACGACCTGCTGCGCGAACTCGACCGCATGGAGTTCTACGTGTACGAGACGCACGAGCTGATCCGCGCGAAACAGCGCCCGCTCGTGATCATCACGTCGAACAACGAGAAGGAACTGCCCGACGCGTTTTTGCGCCGCTGCTTCTTTCACTACATCAAGTTCCCCGATCCGGTCACTATGCAGCAGATCGTCGAGGTGCATTATCCCGGCATCAAGAAGGAACTGCTCGCGGCCGCCATGCAGAGCTTTTTCGAACTGCGCAACGTCGCCGGATTGAAGAAGAAGCCGTCCACCTCGGAACTGCTCGACTGGCTCAAGCTGCTGCTTGCCGAAGACATTCCGCCCGAAGCGCTGCGCTCGTCCGACCAGAAGCAGATCATTCCGCCGCTGCACGGCGCGCTGCTGAAGAACGAGCAGGACGTGAGCCTGTTCGAGCGGCTGATCTTCATGAACCGCAATAACCGTTGATTGATGGTTGGTCGGTTGACCGGGCGTCGACCGATCATTGACTGAGCGCCGGGTCGCCGCCGCGAGGCCGCCATCGAACAGCGCGCCACACCGACCACCCGCCGCCGCACAGGACCCAGCATGCTGATCGACTTCTTCTACTCGCTGCGCGCCGCCAAGCTGCCGGTGTCGGTGAAGGAATACCTGACGCTGCTCGATGCGCTCAAAGCCAACGTGATCGCGCCGTCGCTCGACGAGTTTTACTATCTCGCGCGCATGACGCTGGTCAAGGATGAGCAATATTTCGACAAGTTCGACCAGGCGTTCGGCGCGTATTTCAACGGCGTCGCGCAAGCCTCGGAGCTCGCTTTCGACGTCCCGCTCGACTGGCTGAAGAAGAAGCTGCAACGCGATCTCTCGCCGGAAGAAAAAGCGCAGATCGAAGCAATGGGCGGCCTCGACAAGCTCATGGAGCGCCTGAAGGAACTGTTCGACGAACAGAAAGAGCGCCACGAAGGCGGCAACAAATGGATCGGCACGGGCGGCACGTCGCCGTTCGGCAATGGCGGCTATAACCCCGAAGGCGTGCGCATCGGCGGCGACGCGGCGGGCAACCGCACGGCGGTGAAGGTCTGGGACGCCCGCGCCTATCGCGATTACGACGACCAGGTGGAAATCGGCACGCGCAACATCAAGGTCGCGCTGCGCCGCTTGCGCCGTTTCGCCCGCGAAGGCGCCGCCGAAGAGCTCGACCTGCCCGACACGATCCGCAGCACCGCCGCGAATGCCGGCTGGCTCGACCTGAAGATGGTGCCCGAGCGGCACAACAAGGTGAAAGTGCTGATGCTGCTCGACGTGGGCGGCTCGATGGACGACCACATCAAGCGCACCGAAGAGCTGTTCTCCGCCGCGAAAGCCGAGTTCAAGCATCTCGAGTTCTACTACTTCCACAACTGCGTGTACGACTTCCTGTGGAAGAACAATCGCCGCCGTCACGCCGAGCGCATGCCGACGTGGGACGTGCTGCACAAATTCACGCCCGACTACAAGCTGATCTTCGTCGGCGACGCGACCATGAGCCCGTATGAAGTGCTGCAGCCGGGCGGCTCGGTGGAGTACAACAACGCCGAAGCCGGCGCGGTATGGCTGCGCCGCCTCGCCGATCATTTCCCGCATCACGCGTGGCTCAATCCCGAGCCGGAAGGCTTGTGGGCGTACCGGCAGTCGGTCAGCGCGATCCGCGAAGTGCTCGGTCACCGCATGTATCCGCTCACGCTCGCCGGCCTCGAAACCGCCATGCGCATGCTGAGCAAATAGTCCGATCACGTTCACGCTTTACCTTCAACCATAAGAAAGCTTCTGCATGAGTCCGTCGTCATCGCCCGAATTGTCCCCTGCCGCAACGCCGCCCGGACGCCTGAATCCCTTCGCCGACACTTCGCTGTCCGCCATCGTCGCCGGTTTCGTCGCGATGATGACCGGCTACACCAGTTCGCTCGTGCTGATGTTCCAGGCGGGCCAGGCCGCGCATCTGACCGATGCGCAGATTTCGTCGTGGATCTGGGCGCTCTCGATCGGCATGGCCGTGTGCACGATCGGCCTCTCGCTGCGATTCCGCGCGCCGATCGTGATCGCATGGTCTACGCCCGGCGCGGCGCTGCTGGTGGCCTCGCTGCCGCAGGTGCCGTATGCGGTGGCGATCGGCGCGTTTATCGTCTGCGCGCTGCTGCTCACCGTGGTCGGCCTGACCGGCTGGTTCGATGCGCTGATGAAGAGGATTCCGGCCGGCATCGCCTCGGCCTTGCTGGCGGGCATCCTGTTCGAGATCGGCATCGAGATTTTCCGCGCCGCGCAGTTCCAGACCGCGCTCGTGCTGACCATGTTCTTCACCTATCTGATCGTCAAACGGCTCGCGCCGCGCTATGCGATCGTGACGACGCTGATCGTCGGCACGGCCGCCGCCGGCGCGCTCGGGCTGCTCGACTTCAGCCACTTTCACGTCGCGCTAGCGCATCCGGTATTCACGATGCCGGCGTTTTCGGTGGCGGCCAGCGTCAGCATCGGGATTCCGCTCTTTGTCGTCGCGATGGCCTCGCAGAACGTGCCGGGTATGGCCGTGCTGCGCGCGGACGGCTACACCACGCCCTCCGCGCCGCTGATTTCGACCACCGGCATCGCTTCGCTGCTGCTCGCGCCGTTCGGCTCGCACGGCATCAATCTTGCGGCGATCACCGCGGCGATCTGCACCGGTCCCGAAGCGCACGAAAACCGCGACAAGCGTTATACCGCCGCAGTCTGGTGCGGCATCTTCTATCTGATCGCCGGCATTTTCGGCGCGACCATCGCCGCGCTGTTCGCGGCCTTGCCCCAGGCGCTGGTGGTTTCCGTCGCGGCGCTGGCGCTGTTCGGCTCGATCATGGGCGGCCTCACCAACGCCATGCAGGACGTGAAGCAGCGCGAGGCGGCGCTGGTCACGTTCATGGTGACCGCTTCAGGGCTGACGCTGCTCTCCATCGGCTCGGCATTCTGGGGGCTGGTGGCGGGCGTGCTGACGCAAGTGGTCTTGACCGCGCGGCGCGCCTGAAGGACCGCGGCGCTGCGGCTGTAAGTTCCGGCAATGTCTGCCGATGCCCGGATATCGTCGGCGGAAAAATTGCCGCTCGAAATCCGTGTGAACGGATCGCCACGGGCAAGTGTCAACACTGCATCAGGCGATCGCCATAGAATAGAAGCATTCGGCAGCGTTTCCCGGCAACATGGCGGGCAGTGCTGCAGCGTGACCCGCGGCCGCCGGGCCTGGTTTGCCTTGCAGGCCGGCGGCAATCTCATTTCTCCTGAACCACGGCGCACGCGCGCCCTGAAGGCCCGAACATGACAACCGCACTCGACCAACTCAAGCAATACACCACTGTCGTGGCCGATACCGGCGACTTCCAGCAGCTGGCCCAGTACAAGCCGCAAGACGCCACCACCAATCCGTCGCTGATCCTTAAAGCGGTGCAGAAAGACGACTACAAGCCGTTGCTGGAAAAGACCGTCAAGGCGCACGCGTCGAAGCCGGTCGGCGCAATCATCGACCAGTTGCTGATCGCATTCGGCACCGAAATTCTCAAGATCATTCCAGGCCGTGTCTCGACCGAAGTCGATGCGCGCCTGTCGTTCGACACAGAAGGCTCGATCGCCAAGGGCCGCGAACTGATCGCGCTGTACAAAGAACACGGCATCGGCCGGGAGCGCGTGCTGATCAAGCTCGCCTCCACGTGGGAAGGCATTCGCGCGGCGGAAGTGCTGCAGAAGGAAGGCATTCACTGCAACATGACGCTGCTGTTCTCGCTCGCCCAGGCCGCCGCCTGCGCCGAAGCGGGTGCGCAGTTGATCTCGCCGTTCGTCGGCCGGATTTACGACTGGTACAAGAAAAACGCCGGCAGCGCGTGGGACGAAGCGAAAGACGGCGGCGCCAACGATCCGGGCGTCAAATCCGTGCGCCGCATCTACGCGTACTACAAGAAGTTCGGCTACAAAACCGAGGTGATGGGCGCGAGCTTCCGCACGCCGGGCCAGATTCTGGAACTGGCCGGCTGCGATCTGCTGACCATCAGCCCGGATCTGCTGCAAAAGCTGCATGACAGCACCGAGAAGGTGGAGCGCAAGCTGTCGCCGGATATCGCCAAAGAATCGGATATCGAGCGTGTGCCGGTCGACGAGTCGTCGTTCCGTTTCCTCGTCAACGACGAAGCGATGGCAACCGAAAAGCTCGCCGAAGGTATCCGCGCCTTCGCAGCGGACGCAATCAAGCTGGAAAAGCTGATCGACGCGCTGCGCTAAGCCCGCCTCGCGGCGCTCAACGCCCGCGCTCGAAACTCGCGGCCCTGGATCGCACGGTTCAGGGCCGCGCGCCGTTTACTCGCGGTGTTCTGGAGGGTTTGGAGAGCCGCGTCCGGCGGTGAGAACCGTCGCCCGCCTCCATGACACATAGTCACAATTGCCTCCCGACGGGCGCCTACAATCGTTTGCACGAGCGCTCTCCCGCCGCCCTGTTCCGGGGATAGCGCCGCCGCTGACCTTTATTCCGGGAGACGATCATGCAGGTCCAACCTTACGTATTTTTCAACGGGCGTTGCGAAGAAGCGCTCGATTACTACTGCGCGAAGCTCGGCGCCCAGGTAACGTTCAAGATGCGCTACAAGGAGGCGCCGCACGATCCGCAGAACCAGCCGCGCCCCGGCCTCGAAGAAAAAATCATGCACGCCAACGTGCGGATGGGCTCGACCGACTGGATGGCCTCCGACGGCCATTGCGATCCCGCCGTCGGCCCGATGAGCGGTTTCAGCCTGTCGCTGACAGCCGACGACACGGCCTGCGCCGAAAAGTACTTCAATGCCCTCGCCGACGGCGGCCAGGTGATGATGCCGTTTCAGCCGACCTTCTGGAGCAAGGGCTTCGGGATGGTGGTGGACCGCTTCAATCTCATGTGGATGGTGACGCTGCCGGAAGGTTGAGCGCGCGGCGGCGGGCGCTCTCGCGCCGCGAGGGCCGAGGCTTGTCGTGGTTGATCAGTTGGTGCGACTGGTGCAGTTCATCGCAATCGGTGCGGTCTGGGCGAGGTTGGCCAATCGCGCCCGGTCCGGCTCCCACTATCGCGCCTGGTCCAGCCACCTCGCCAGCGCCGGTCAGCCTAAACCTTCGCCAAAAGCCGCGAATGCCGTTCGATGTTCCAGTTCGGCTCCGTTTCCAGCAACAACTCGCGCAACCGGTCAACCTGTTCGGCAAGCCGCTGCCCGAGCCAATACGGTCCCTGAAACTCGGCCGGCAGCTTGAGCGCCGCGTCGGCGTGCCTCTGCGCGAGCGGCAACGCGGCCGGAATGCTGAAGTGCGTCGCCCGGCCAAAACGCAGGGCGCGCGCCATCGCCAGCAAAATCGCGCGCACGGTGCTCACCTCCGCGCCGCATTGCCCGGCATACGCCGCCCGCGCCACCGCGTCGGCGTGCATCAGCGGACCGGTGGCCAGCAACTCCAGCGAACTGAGCACCGAGCGGTGCAGCCGCTGAATCTCTTCGAGCTTCGCTTGCGGCACATCGATTTCCTTCGCCACCGATGGCATCAGCGAACGCAATTGCACGAGCCCCTTGTTGATTGCGAGAAAACGCTTGACCTGCTCTTCCTCGCTGATCGTCTCGCCCTCCAGCAGGCGCGTGTAGATGCGTGCGCATTCGCGCAGATTGGCCGCGATGCCATAGCGCCACGAATAGGTGGCATGCAGCGGCAGCGCGAACGAAAACGCCAACGCGATCACAATGCCGATCAGCACGTTCAGCGTGCGCCACAGGCCGACGTCGATCAGGTTGTCGCCGTGGCCCGCGACGATACACATGGTAATGGCCGTCAACAGCCCGATATAACCCGACGAGCCGATCGCAAACCACGCGCAGATGGCGGCGACGATCGACATTAGCAGATAGGTGAGCGGCAGCGAACCGGTCAGGTTTTGCAGGAGAATCAGCGCAAGCCCGATCGATGCCCCAAGCAGCGTGCCCGCCGCCCGTTCGGCCGCCTTCTTGCGGATGTTGCCGTGATGCTGCAAGCCGCCGATCACCACCAGCAAGGTGACCGAAGACCAGATGCCATGCGGAATATCGATACCCGTGGTCGCCAGAATCGAAACCAGCATGGCCAGGCCGACACGCAGACTGTGCAGCACCTTGGCGTGGCGATAGCGGTAGTAAGGCGAGGTAATCGCGCGAACCATCCGGCTGAGCGCCGAGCGGCGTGGAATCAAGGTGTGGGAATCGGCAGAAGCCATACGGACGCGCTCGAAGCAGTAAAGGACGGTTTCGCTATCCTGCCCTGGAGTACGCTATCAAGACAAACGCCCGCAGACTTTCGTCTGCGGGCGCTGTAGTTTTCAGGCTCCCGAACCCGTTGAGGCGGGACGACGCAAGTCGCGCGCGCCTAGCTTTCCACCACGTCCAGATAGTCTTCCGGGCGGGTGCGGTCTTCGGCGCGCTGCATGCCGGCCGCGCGCACCAGCAGGCTCACCACCACCGCCACCACCAGATTCACGATCAGCGACCATACCGCCGCATAGCCCGGAATCGCCATGCCGAACAGGTGGATCGTAAAGATCGAGCCGGCCAGCTTCAGCGAAATCGCCATCCACGTGCCGGTTGCGATGCCGACCGCCCAGCCGATCAGCAGGCCGCGATAGTCGAGCACGCGCGTGTACAGACCCAGCACGATGGCCGGCAGCGTCTGGATGATCCAGATACCGCCGAGCAGTTGCAACTGAATCGCGTACGTGAGCGGCAGGCCGAGAATGAACGCCACCGCGCCGACCTTGACGATCAGCGAGACCAGCTTCGCGACATTGGTCTCCTGCTCATGCGTCATGTTGCGGTTGACGAACTCCTTGTGGATGTTGCGCGTGTACAGGTTCGCGGCCGCGATCGACATGATCGCCGCCGGCACCAGCGCGCCGATGCCGATTGCCGCGAACGCCACGCCGACGAACCACGACGGGAAGTAATGCAGGAACAGCGCCGGCACCGCGAAGTTCGGGCCGAACGCCTTGAAGTACGGTGCGAACTCCGGCATGTCCTTCACGCCCGAGGCAAGCGCCATGAAGCCGAGCAGCGCAAGCAGGCCGAGCACCAGCGAGTAAGCCGGCAGCATCGCCATATTGCGGCGAATCGTGTTACCCGACTTCGACGAGAGCACCGCCGTGATCGAGTGCGGATACAGGAACAGCGCGAGCGCCGAGCCCACCGCGAGCGTTGCGTACGCGCTGTAGCCGTTCAGGCTCGACACGTCCGGCGCCTTCAGCAACAGCTTGGCCGGCGGCACCACGCTGAAGATATGCCCGAAGCCGCCCAACTGCGGCGGAATCACAATGATCGCGGCGAAGATCGTGATGTAGATCAGGATGTCTTTGACCACCGCGATCATGGCCGGCGCGCGCAAACCCGAGGTGTACGTGTACGCCGCGAGAATCGCGAACGCGATGATCAGCGGCAGGTCGCCGACAAAGCCCTTGGTGTCGAAACCAAGCGCGCCGATCACCACTTCGATACCGACCAGTTGCAACGCGATGTACGGCATGGTCGCGACGATGCCGGTCACGGCGATCGCCAGAGCGAGCATGCGGCTGCCATAGCGCGCCGACACGAAGTCCGCCGATGTCACGTAGCCCTGACGTTTGGCGATGCTCCACAGTTTCGGGAACACGACGAACGCAAACGGATAGATCAGGATCGTGTACGGCAGCGCGAAGAAACCGGTTGCGCCCGCACCGAATACCAACGCCGGCACGGCGATGAAGGTGTACGCGGTGTACAGGTCGCCGCCCAGCAGGAACCAGGTGACGATGGTGCCGAAGCGCCGGCCGCCGAGACCCCACTCTTCCAGATGCGCGAGATCGCCGCGCCGCCAGTGGGCCGCGATAAAGCCGAGAATCGTGACGCCGACGAAAAACAGCACGAAGACGAAGGTAGCTGTGGCGTTCATTATCGTGCGCCCCCCTGCGGACGGCCATTGGAGCGCGTCTTGGTCTTGAAGTACACGAGCGCCGTGATGACCGCGCTGATCAGCACCCACAGGAGCTGATACCAGTAGAAGAACGGAAAGTCGAACAGCACCGGTTCGACCTTGTTATATGACGGCACCCAGATCATCGCGATCCAGGGCAACAGCAGCAACCAGAGCCAGTGCTTGCTGGCTTTGTTCGCGTCGGCGTCGTGAGCCATGACGTCTCCTCTTCCCTATTATTGAAATGTTGGCCCGTGTTTGACGGGTGGTGGACCCACGGCGGATGGCCACGGGCGCCCCGAAAGCTCCGAAAGAGTATAGGAGCCGCGAACGCGCGGTCAAGCAGGGACGACCCGAGCACGAGCGTGCTTTCGGGGTCGGCGGGATGGTGTCCGAACGGGCGTGTTCGAAGCAATGGGACGGCGCACGTGAGAGGCCGCGCGGCCTGGCTGAGAGGCCGGCCTGTGTCGCATGGACGCGGACCGGCTGCTCGATGCGCGATGGATGGCGGCGCGCGCAAGCGTCGCGCGGGCGCAACGACGCCCGGCGCCGAGGCGGGGCTATCGAGCCTGCGCGCTGCCTTGGGCCGCACCGGCGTACGCGAGCCCAACCACCTTCGGCGCCGGAATCAGATCGAGAACGAGGCGCCGGTCTGTCCGGTCGATTCCTGCAAACCCTTGATCCACTTGCGCGCGGGCAGACCGAGTTCGGTTTCGATCAGCTTCGCGCGCGTTTGCAGCGCCGTGAACGGCACCTCGAGCGGCGGCCCCGAAAACGCGATCGCGATGCGGTTGCCGTCGTGCACTTCCGGCAGCGCGACCACGCGGCCGTTGAAGGCTTCGTTCAAGCGCTTCATGTTGCGCACGAAGCTCGGATGATCGCCGAACAGGTTCACCGTCACCACGCCCGCGTCGGTCAGACACGCGCGCACCGCGCGATAAAAGCCCACGCTGTCGAGCACCGGGCCGCGCGCGGTCGCGTCATAGACGTCGATCTGCAGCGCGCCGATCGTGCCGTGGTTGGCGCGGTCGTTGACGAAGTCCCATGCATCGGCTTCATGCACGGTCAGCCGCGCGTCGTCGTGCGGCAGTTCGAACATCGTGCGCGCGGCCACTACGACCGCCGGGTTCACTTCCACCGCCTCGACCTTCGCGCGCTTGAGGAAGCGGTACGCGAACTTGGTCAGCGCCGCGGCGCCCAGACCGAGCTGGACGATACGCTTCGGTGTTTCGATGAACAGCAGCCAGGCCATCATCTGCTCCGCGTATTCCAGTTCGATGTGATCCGGCTTGCGCAGACGCATGGCGCCTTGCACCCACTCCGTGCCGAAATGCAGAAAGCGCACGCCGCCCTCTTCCGAGAATGTCACCGGCGCGAAACGAGGCTTGCGCGGCGCTTCGATTTGCGGCGCGTCGTGCAGATCGTCGCCGAGCGAGGCGCGCTTTTTATTGCGCATGGCGTGGTGCTCTTTCTGTGTTTTCTGTTTTCCGCCGGCGGCATCAGCGTCACGGTTGCGGAAGGCGCGCGCTTCAGCCGAAGCGCGCTTGATCAATTTCGTCATGTAAGGATGTCGCGCCAAAGACGCAATTTTTGGTCGAAGGAGAGCATAGCATTCGCCGGACTCGACGAAGGCAATACCAGGGTGACGTAGCCCGCCGCACCGATCACCGGCGCGAAGCGGCCCGCCGTCTTGCCGTTGAAGCAGACTTTCGCGAGCTTCGGCGCGTGCTCGCGCAATGAAGCGAAATCGTTGGGGCTGGCATTGCGGATCGCCGCGTCGAGACTGCCTTCGCGCGTGCAGGCGGCGAGCACGTCCCACACACCGATGCCGTGAGCCAGCACGCGCCGCAGACGCTCTGTGTAGCCGAGTTCGGCGAGCGGCTCGTCGAGCACGGTGCCGAGAAGCCGCCAGAACTGGTTGCGCGGATGCGCGTAATACTGCGTCGCGGCCAGCGACGCCTCGCCGGGAAAGCTGCCGAGAATCAGCGTATGCGTATCCGCGGCGACGACGGGAGGAAAGCCGCGCAGCATCAGCGGCGCTGCTCGTCGGACGCGCGCGTGGCGGGATGCGCGCGCGAGGCGGTGTGTTCGAGCGGACGGCCGTGTTCGCGCACGCGCGGATGCGCAGACCAGTCGCCTGATATGCCAGCCCCGGACACAGTGGCCAGATGCGCCCACAGCGCCGGCAGCATGCATTCGGTCACCATCAAGGGCGCGCCGTGGCGCTCGAACACCGAGCGGCGCGCGACCAGCGCGTGCGGCGGCAGGCTCTCGATCGCGCACGCCGCGAGGCGATAGAGCGGATGCCGCGCGGTCAGCCTGCGGCTCACCAGCGACGAACGCGCCACGCTGCTGTCGCTATACAGCAGTTCAGCCAGCGGCCGCGTGCGCAAGCGCCGCATGGCCTGCCACACGCCGGCACTCGCGGCGAGCGGCGCGACGCTATGCGCCGCCACGAACGGCACGCCGTCGACCGCGAGCACGACTTCGCGCACCCAGACCGGCACACGCGGCGCGAGGCCGAGCGCGGCGTGCTCGTCGGCCCACGGCAGCGCGACGCCTTCGCGCGTCACGCGAACCGCGACCGCGCCGAGCGCGCGCAGATGCGCGGTCAGTGAACCACCACGGGTCAGCCAGTCTTTCTGCGCGGCGCTCAGGCCGGGCAAGGGAGCGACGCGCCAGTGGGCGTCGGCGGCAACGAAACGGATAGACATGGTGTCGGATTATAACGGCGCGGACGTCGGACCATTCCGCACCGGGCACGCTCTATCCTTCAGCAAAATCCGTCCACTACGCCGCGGGTCGCGAAGCACCTCGACTGGACTGCCGCTCCCGGTTAGTTCCGCTTCTCCGCCGCTCAGCTCGCGCCTGAGCGCGCCTTCATTTTCAGCCGGCGACAAACTCGCGCAACGCTTGTGCGACTTCTTCGAGCACCGGATCCCACCGCCCCAGCTCGCGCTGCCTGAACAGACGCGCCGACGGATACCACGGACTATCGTCACGCTCCGTCATCCAGCGCCAGTCCGTAAACGTGGGTACCAGCACCCAGACCGGCGTGCCGCACGCGCCAGCCAGATGGGCAATCGCGGTATCCACCGTAATGACCAGATCGAGCGACTGCACGATCGCCAGCGTATCGGCGAACGTGCCGATCTCCGGCCCAAACCTGTGCATGTCGATATCCGCGCGCCACGCCGCCGCCTCGTTCTGCGCGTCGCCCTTTTGCAGCGAAAACCATCTCACGCCGGTCTGCTCCAGAACCGGCAGCCATTGGGGCAACGGAATGGACCGGTAGCGATCGAGCCCGTAAGCCGGATTGCCGGCCCAGACAATGCCGACGCGCTTTCTGAACGGACCGCGCGCATCTACCGGACCGATTGCGGCGAGACGGCGGCGCCAACGCTGCATCTGGGCCGGGGCCGCACGCAGATAGGACGTGGCGAGCGGCAACATCGGCAGATCCAGCTTCATGGGCTCCGGCATTCTGAGCATCCGGCACCAGTAGTCGTACGGTCCGGGCGGCGCGGTGGTCCACGCGGCATGCACACCGGCCGCGAGACGCGCCACGTCGCCCAGCGGCACCTCGACCCAGACGTCGACCCGCGCGCCATGCCGATGCAGCCAGTCGGCCATGCCCAGAAACTGCAATTGATCGCCAAGCCCCTGCTCGCCGACGAGCAGAAAGCGGCGCCCCGCCACCGGCTCGCCCCGCCACTCCGGATAAGCGGGGCGAGCCAGATCGCGATTTTCCGGCAATGCCTCATGCCACCGGTATTGCTTCCAGCCGCTTCGGAAATCGCCCGCGCGCAGTTGGGCGGCAGCCAGATTGAATTGCATCAGCGGATGATCGGGCATCAGCCGCGCGGCTTCCACGGCATGGGCATGCATGGCGCGGAACTCGCCCAGCATGTTGAACGCAAACGACGCGTTGTGATGCAGCCAGCCGTTGTGCGGATCGACGCCGAGGCCCTCAAGAGCGACACTCACCGCGTCCTTGAAACGCTCCACGCCGTTCAGGGCATAAGCCACCTGTTGCAACGCGGACGCGTCGGCGGCGAAACGGCTGCGCAGCCCGGCGAGCAGGTCGTCGATCTCCGCATCACGCTGCGCCGCGGACAGCGCCGCGATCAGTTCGAGCGCGTCCGGCAGATGCGTCGAGTCGAGTGTCCACGCGCGTAGCCAGCAGTCCGCTGCGTCCTCGCGGCGATCGAGTTCCGTACTGATTCGCGCAAGCGCGCGCACGGCATGATGCAATGCCGGCTCGAGTTCGAGCGCATCGAGATAGTGCCGGCATGCCTCGGCAAGGCGCATCGACAGCTTCAGACAGTCGCCCAGATTGCGATGCAGGCTCGCAGTGCCGCCACCCAGGCTCATGGCGCGATGGTAGAACGCTTCGGCGGCGATCAGCTCGCCGCCCAGCGCGGCAATCAGGCCGCGATGCTCCCAGATATCCGCGCGCTCGGGCGCAATGTTCAAGGCCCGATCCAGATACTCGCGCGACCGTTCGGGCCGATCGACGCGAAATGACGCGAGGCCGAGACGGTGGAGCGCGTGTACGTTTTGCGATTGTTCCGCGAGGACTCGCTCGTAAGCGGCAATCGCTTCATGATGGCGCCCTGCGGCGAAGCAGACGTCGGCGTGCGCGGTGATCGTGACGACGTCGTTGGACAAGGAAGTGCGCAATGGTGAATCTGTTTCGTGCATCAACATCAATCAATCGGTTACGTGGGTTGCTCAATCTGCAATCGCCTGCGCCGCTCAGGCGGTTCGGTCCGACACCAGCATCGCCGTGAGACGGGCGGCCACCCGCTCGACGACCGGCGTCCACTGCGCGGGCTGCGGCTGCCGGAACAGATCGACGGAGTCATACCAGGGCTGCGTCTCTTCGGTGCCCCAGGACCAGTGCGAGACGTGATCGAGCACCGCCAGCACGCGATGCCCCAGCGCGCCGCCGAGATGCAACGGTGCGCTGTCGATCGTCACCAGCGCATCCAGTGCGGCAAGATGGGCCGCTACGTCGTCGAAACCGTGCTCGTATTCGCCGCTCAGATCGCACACGCGATAACCCTGCGCGGCGAGCGCGGTCACATCGGCGCGGCGGCCGGGCGTGAGCGGATGGAATACGACATCCGGGAGCGCCAGCAGCGGCGCCAGTGCGGCAAGCGGTATCGACCGTTTGGCGTCGCGCCGGTGCGTGGCGCTGCCGGACCACACGAGGCCGATTCGCCACTTCGCTTCGGGCACGCTTGCGTCGACCCGTTCGCGCCACGCCGCCGCCTTCGTTGCATCGGCCCGCAGGTAAGGCGTGCCGCGAACCTGCTGCGGCTGGAGGCCGAGCACGAGCGGCAGGCTCATGATCGGCAAAGCATAGTCGGGCAAGCCGAGCGGGCCGTCTTCGATCGACACGCAATCCGCGTAGAACCGCGCAAACAGCGGTTGCAACGCGCGACGCACGGCGAGCACCAGACGGCCGCCCTCGTCGCGCACGCGCGCTGCCAGTTGCGGAACGAAGCGGACCATCTGGATGTCGTCGCCGCTGCCCTGCTCACTGTGCACCACCAGCGTCCTGCCGCCGAGCGCTTCGCCATGCCAGCGCGGGCACAAGCGCGCCATCAGGCTGACGACGTTGTTCTGTTCGCGGTCTTCGCGCGCAAGACGCGCCTCGAAACGCGGCCATGCGCTCGACCAGGCGCCGCACCTGAGCCCGAGGTCGGCGAGATCGACCGCGGCCTGTATGCCTGACGGATCGATCGCGAGCGACGCCACCAGCGCCGCTTCGCTGTCCTCATAGCGCGCCTGCTCGCCGAGATACATGCCGATTGCCGCCAGCACGTCGGCATTGCCGGGCGCGGCGGCATCCACGGCGCGCATGGTGACTTCCGCGGCGGCCGCGTCGCCGCACTGCCACTGCGCGTGACTGAGTTGCCACGCCATTTCCGCGTCGGCGGGATTGCGGGCAAGGCTCTCGCGACAGATGCGCTCCACCGTCGGCCAGTCGCGAATCTCGCGGAACGCCAACGCGAGTTGCAACGGCAAAGCCGGGTCGATCGCGGGGTCGAGCGCATACGCCCGCAGCAGCGCCGCGCGACGCTCCGCACGCGCGTTCATCCCGGTGAGCGCCGCCAGCGCGATCGACAAGCACCACGGCGCGCGCGCGTCCCACGGCGCCCGACGCTCATAGGCGCGCAGCATATGCGCGGCCGCCGACTGCGCACCGCAGCCGTCGATCAGCCAGATCACCCAGTCGATCGTCGACTCCAGCGGCTGAGCGGCCACCGCCAGTTCGCTGTTGCGCTGCGCGGCGTCGGCGCGGCCGAGCGCGTCGGCGAAGAGCGCCACCCGCGCATGGCGCGCTCCGTTCGAGCACGCTAGTGCCTGGGACGCGCTGTGATAGGCCTCCTCGAAACGCTCCGCGCTCGCGCACAGGTCGGCGTGCAACTGCGACGTCACACCTGTCGCGGCGAACTCGACGGCGCGGCGCGCGGCGGCATCGAAACCCTGCTCGCGCAGAATCGACCACAGGAGATGAACGGAATCGGGAGTTACAGCGAGAGCGGAATCGGACATGGGAGTCGGGAGCGTGGTGGTTACGCGCGAACGCGTAATCGTAAAAATAAGATCCTGTGCTTACGATGCTTAAAGATTGCAAACAATCCTTCAAGCCTCCGAATAAAAAACGCGCGATCATAAGATAAAGCCGCGCGTTTGCATCTCACAAACCAATCTCAATTTAATGCCGTTGATTCTATTTAGTTAGTTAACCATAATTAATTTCAGTCGACGAAGGGCACGGCCCTGCCGGTCGACCAGATCAACCCGTCACCGTATGGAGCAACGCTTGAATACTGAAAAATTGAAGGAAACGTCCGACCGCATCGCTCATCTGGCCGCTGTGGTGTTGCGGCGCACGGGCATCGCGCAACTGGAGAAGGAACTGGCAGGATCGGCACTGGCGCAACATCACACGTCGAAACAGACCAGCAAGGCGATCGGCAGTCTCGCGGCGAAAGTGCTGGCCGATCATGTTTCGTGTCACGAGGCAAAGGAACTGGCCGGTTGTGTGCTCTCGCAAGTGCGTCATGTGGAGGGATCGGCGCCCGCGCGTTGAGCGCGCCACCTGAGACCACCCAAGCGGCCTCGGCTCCGCCGCGTCGGACAAAAAAAATGCGCTGCCGGAGCAGCGCATTTCTCAACCACAAGCGTCAGCGCGACGCAGCAGAATCAGGTGCGATTCATGCCTCGTTTGCGCGCGCCAGCAGCAGCGCATTGGTGCGCTTCACGAAGCTCGCCGGGTCTTCCAGCGCGCCACCTTCGGCGAGCAAGGCCTGGTCGAACAGCAAATGGCACCAGTCGTCGAAGTTCGCGCTGTCCGCATGCAGCCCCTTCACCAGCGCGTGCTCCGGATTCACCTCGAGAATCGGATGAAACGACGGCGCCTGCTGACCCGCAGCCTTCAGCATGCGTTGCAGATAGCCGCTCATTTCGCCGTCGTCGGCAACGAGACAGGACGGCGAATCGGTCAGGCGGAACGTGAGGCGCACGTCCTTGGCCTTGTCCTTCAGCGCTTCCTTCATCTTCTCGACGAGCGGCTTGAACTCTTCGCCGACCTTTTCCTGCGCTTCTTTTTCTTCGTCGTTCAGCGCGCCCAGATCGAGATCGCCGCGCGCCACGCTTTGCAGCGGCTTGCCTTCGAACTCGTTCAGGAACGACAGGATCCACTCGTCCACGCGGTCGGTCAGCAGCAGCACTTCCACGCCCTTCTTGCGGAACACTTCGAGGTGCGGGCTGTGGGTCGCGGCCTGCCAGGTGTCGGCGGTGACGTAGTAGATCTTGGTCTGCTCGGGCTTCATACGCGCCACGTAATCGGCGAGCGATACGGTCTGCTCAGGCGTGTCCGTATGCGTCGACGCAAAGCGCACGAGTTTGGCGATCCGCTCGCGGTTGGCGAAGTCTTCGCCGATGCCTTCCTTCAGCACCTGGCCGAATTCCTTCCAGAAACCGGCGTACTTTTCCTTGTCCGCCTCGTTATCCGAATTGGCCAGATCTTCGAGCATCGACAACACGCGCTTGGTCACGCCTTCGCGGATCGCCTTCACGTCGCGGCTTTCCTGGAGGATTTCGCGCGACACGTTCAGCGGCAGATCGGCCGAATCGACCACGCCCTTCACGAAACGCAGATACGCGGGCAGCAGCTGCTCGGCGTCGTCCATGATGAACACGCGTTTCACGTACAGCTTCAGGCCGCCGCGATGATCGCGGTTGAACATGTCGAACGGCGCGTGGGTCGGCACGTACAGCAATTGCGTGTACTCGCTGCGGCCTTCGACGCGGTTATGCGTCCATGTGAGCGGATCCTGATGATCGTGCGAAAGGTGCTGATAGAACTGCTTGTACTGCTCGTCGGTGATGTCGTTCTTCGAACGCGTCCACAGCGCGCTGGCCTGGTTGACGGTCTCGTCTTCGTCTTTCGTGACCATCGCGCTCTTTTCCGCGTCCCACTCTTCCTTCTGCATCAGGATGGGCAGCGCGACGTGGTCCGAGTACTTCTGAATGATCGATTTCAGACGATGCGACGACAGCAGTTCGTCCTCATCGGCACGCAGATGCAGTGTGATGGTCGTGCCGCGTGCGGCGCGCTCGATCTGCTCGACCGCGAAATCGCCCTCGCCCGCGCTTTCCCAGCGCACGCCTTCAGAGGCCGGCAGACCGGCACGGCGCGTTTCCACGGTGATCCTGTCCGCGACGATGAAGCCCGAATAAAAGCCCACGCCGAACTGGCCGATCAGCGCCGCGTCTTTCTGCTGGTCGCCGGAGAGCTTGCCGAAGAATTCCTTGGTGCCCGAACGCGCGATCGTGCCGAGGTTGGCGATCGCTTCGTCGCGGCTCATGCCGATGCCGTTGTCGTCGATCGTGATGGTGCGCGCGTCCTTGTCGTACGACACGCGAATCCGCAGGTTCGGATCGTTCTCGTACAACGCGCTGTTTTCGATCGCTTCGAAGCGCAGCTTATCGGCCGCGTCGGACGCATTCGAAATCAGCTCGCGCAGGAAAATTTCCTTGTTGCTGTACAGCGAATGGATCATCAGATGCAGAAGCTGTTTCACTTCTGCCTGAAAGCTCATGGTTTCTTGTGCCATGGTCGGACTTCCTCTCTGTTGCGAATGGGGTTCAAGTCAAGGCGCGGCGCCGTTCGTTGCGGCCTGAGCGCTGGCGTGTCGGCTGGCGGTGGGCCGGCCGCCGCCAGCCGTAGCCGTAGCCGTAGCCGTAGCCGTAGCCGTAGCCGTAGCCGTAGCCGTAGCCG
>Ga0255336_100259_pt1 | contig 105855 bp, 98 predicted proteins | sample MeOH1_35cm_T3_17_FD_189102 | JGI IMG/M metagenome (GOLD analysis project Ga0255336, IMG submission 189102) | Sandy soil microbial communities from University of British Columbia, Vancouver, Canada - MeOH1_35cm_T3_179 | ecosystem: Engineered > Artificial ecosystem > Sand microcosm > Unclassified ...
CCTCGGTCACCAGCGTGGCGTTCTCGCCCGACGGGAGCAAGCTGGCCTCAGGGTCCCGTGACCAGACGGTCCGGGTGTGGGACGTGGCGAGCGGGCAGGCCGAGCAGACGCTGGAAGGCCACTCCGCCTGGGTCCTCAGCGTGGCGTTCTCGCCCGACGGGAGCAAGCTGGCCTCAGGGTCCGATGACCGGACGGTCCGGGTGTGGGACGTGGCGAGCGGGCAGGTCGAGCAGACACTGGAAAGCCACGCGGGATCCTTAACAGCATTATTTCCTGACTCGGGCTCGTTGCAATTGGAAACAGCTACGGACGGCGTTGAATCTTTTAGATCCTATGGTGTGGATGGAACAAGAAATTGGGTGACTCGGGACGGTTCAAAGATATTGTACATTCCATTTGCTCATCGGCCGGGCCCTGTCGCTGCAGCGGGTAGTACTCTGGCGTTAGGTGGTGACCGGAATGGTCGTGTTACGATTCTCATTTTTTGACCACTAGAATCCCACGTGGAAGGAACATGAGACACTGGTAACAAAGCTCCTGAGATGCGCGTCGTCGATGATGCTTACGCCCGCTCCTCTGTCTCCCCATCTGAACATGCTTTCCCTTATATATCATCGAGTGGCAAACAAATTAAATCATCTGTCAGATGACTCTCAATCACTAATAGACGCACTAATAGGATGGCCCCCAGATCTCCGCCACTCCTAAGCCAAGCCATCGGTTTGACCACCTGTGAGGACTGGCACAGCCTTGCCAAGGTATCACGTGTGAACACCACTTGAGCGCCGTCGCAGCGCCTCCTGTACATAGCTTCTTCGGCGTTTGTCGATGTCCCTAGGCAGGCAATGCGATTGCTTGGAACGACCCCCTGAAACCACCTCACTAACTCGAGAGACGGTCCTGAAACAAAGCTCTATGATACTGATATTCCCGGACTCTTCTGGTCAATTATCTGCTGGACGGCGCCGAGCTCGACACCTGAGGTTGCTGAGGCATCGCAGGGGTGGTCATCGCAGTCGTCATACGCACAGCTCAAGAGACAGAGCGGTTCGAGCCATGACCTCTGACAAAAAGTCTGCATTGGCTGTTTCGATGAGGCCGTCATAGGGTTTCTCCCCGTCGAGAATATTGTCAACCTCTCTCATCCTGCTGACATGGCTAGCGGATGATTGAGCGCTCCAGATTGTCTCGGAAATTTATCTCATGTGTCCAGGCTAGATGTCCGACTCTTGTGAAGGCGATCCATACCACCTTAGGCACGAACAGTGAGTGATGGGATCCGAAAACTGATCTAGGGACAACCGTGCTTCGTACTCTGCCGTTTTGGACGTGGTTTGAGGATATCTCCTGTCAAAGCATACTGTCAGTCAAAAAATCATGCAGCAGCGCCCAGTGATCTTTGCTTGGGTAGAAACCTAAGGAATTTCGGGCTAAACACTGAAGAGGGGCGGCGTAATTATGCCGACCCATCTCAGAGACAAAATGACTGGCCAAACCTGAGCCCTACAAAGCACATCACGTGAATATCAAGAACGGGAGCCGTGTTTACAGTGTTTGGCTTACAAGCACCTTCTGTCTGCTACCAACAGGCCCAGACGATATCACTGATCCGAACCATAAATTAGCCTTTGATATCAAGTCCAGGTCCGACGACGAGGCTTGCAGCTTGTTTCGTCTGCTCAGCACCTCTTGATACGCACAAAGATCTATGCCTCAACCCCGCTGATCTGCTAACTGCTCAATAACAATCACCTCCCTTTCGAATTCTCGTGCTTCAATTTGCAGTCAACGAATAGCACCCTTCAAATCCAACTCTGTTCAGCCGTGCGACCAGATCTGCTGCCGGTGATATCCTGGAGTCTGACAACTTTCTGTCTCGCCGCTGGCACAAATATACTACATTGTGGCTGCACACTACTGCCAGATTCCTCAATCACCTGCTCCCTCGAGAGATGAACTCTGGTCTGAGCATTGCAAGTCCATGCCGTAAGTGATAGCAGCCGTGGTCCAGGCAGGCGACGGCGGAATCAGATTGACTGTCACTTGGTAATACCGTTTCTATCGCTCCGTCAACCTCGCCAACCTTCTATTCCGATTTTGCCAGCAGACGGTGATTTATCACTTCAAACCTCGCGACTTCACGTTAGTATCGAAAGGTACATCACATCTTTAGGAAGTGGGCTTGTGGCTATGTCACTGTTCCCATCCTGAAAATATGGGGTCTGCTCAGTCGACTGGGAATGCCCAGGCTGAGCGAGAACGAGATGTGGTGATACAATACGACACCCCGGCCCCCAACCTTCGCAAACGGGTGGCCGACGATGAATACCCCGGTGGCGTGGTCCACGTTAGGAAGAAGAGAAACGACGGTGACACCGTTAGAAGGATAGAAAGTGCTACCTTGACGGCTTCAGGACGTTCACCTTCGGCTGACGCTGACTACCCTGACGGCATGGCCCCGACAACCAAGGAGAGAAAAAATGGCGATACGGAAAGAAGGATTGGGAACGCTACCATGATTACTTCAGCACGTTCTCTGGTGACCTCTCTGGACTTGCGATTTAGTCAGACGGCCAGCGAAAAGGCCATCAAAGTTGCGCCGTCTGAACTCGACCGAAGGTATGGCCAACCGGATCAACAGGATCCTCAAGCCAAAACCATCTCGGAATATCCCTTGTTTCTCGAAGGTGCAGCCTTTTTCCAACGGCTATGCCTGGGACTTATCCCTGAAGCTGCTTTCACACATCCTGGGGAGCGCACTTGGCCGATGCCAAACTCGAAGCAGCAGAAGACGGAGCGACCAAACTCTGAAGAATCCAGCTTCGAGGAAGACCGCCATACAGAGCCCGGCTTCGAGTCCGATGGCGAGTTGAACGAAGAATTGGAGCCCGACCAGCATCGACGTCTGGACACGACAGCCGCCCCGCTTTCCAATATATATGCCATCTTCGATCATTTGGCCCAAAAAGCAGAGAGCTGGGGATTTCCCATTGCCTGCCTCGCACTGGGAGAGCACGGCTTAAGAGTCTTCACAATGTGCTCTGGCACCGAGAGTCCGGTCCTCGCCATGAATCTTCTGAAGGAGTCATTTGCGACTCGGGACATGTTCGACTTCAAATTTCAGCATCTTGCCAGTGCAGAGATCGAACCGGAAAAACAGGCCTACATTGAACGTAATTTTCACCCGCCGGTGATCTTTCGGGATGTCACGGAGTTTTCCAAGCATAAGAAAGGACTTGATCAAGGCCTCCCACCGTACCATCCTCACACTGCCTATGGGGGGGCTGCTTCTCCCCCAGAAGGGGTGCATATTCTGATTGCTGGCTCTTCTTGTGTGGACTATTCGCGGCTCAACAGAACACCAAAGGCCTATGGCGCCACGGGCGAATCCTACAGCACGCTGCAAGGCATCAGTGCATATGCTGATGCATATCGTCCCAACATCGTCATCCTTGAGAATGTCAAGTCAGCTCCATGGGAGCAGATCAAGAAGCACTGGGAAGATCTGGACTACTACGCGGCTGTCGTCATCCTGGACAGCAAGAACTATTACATTCCTCAAACTCGCCAGCGGGGATACATGATCGCGTTTGATAAGAAACATGCCCGAGAAATGGACTTCGACGTCGAAAAGGCTGCTCAGAAATGGATTGACCTGATGGCCGTCTTTCAGCGACGGGCATCTTCGCCTTACACCGAGTTCATACTTGGAGACGACGACCCAAAGCTGGAACACGCCAAGCACGCCCTTTTGCATACCACCAAGACCAATGACAAGTCGCAGGACTGGTCTGCTTGCCGCCACCGTTACTTGACATTTAGGAACGAGCACAACCTTGGCCACCTTCGGCCATATACCAAGTGGCGAAACAATGGCTCTTGTCAATTTCCCGATTTCGGTTGGCTCGCCTGGGCTAGGATGCAGCGCGAGCGGATTTGGGATACGCTCGAGATTGACCATCTCCGCTACGTCTCGGAGCGCGACTACGATATGAGCTACAAACAGTAAGTTGGCCAATGGTAAGGGTTTCACATTCTTGAACCTGACATGGCTTCTAGCCGCTATATCGAACTTTCCCAGAACGTAGATCGAGACATTGATGCCCGGCATTGGGGTCTTGTCGGCTGCCTCACCCCAAGCGGCATGCCGTACGAGACGATGCGCGCTGGTCCGATTCTTGGTCTCGAATCGCTCGCCCTTCAAGGTATTCCCATCAACGACCTCGTTTTGGCTACACATTCTTCACGACAGCTGCAGGATTTGGCAGGAAATGCCATGACCACGACGGTCGTAGGTCCTGCGATTTTCAGTGCCGTCATCGCAGCACAGCCGATGGCCTTCCGGGGAGGAGAATGGCGGCTTACCGGAACCTCGTTTTTCCAATCCTATGCAGAAAAATTCGCTCCAGAAGGATTCAAGACTGCCAATACCGTCTCCACCCACGGTTCTGTACAATTAACCGCACTGAGCAAGGAGCAGCTCATCAGCAAAAATGGAGCATTCGCTCTGATACACTCACCCGAATTCTTGACTTCCAACAGCAAGAACAAATTGGAGAAGTTGAGTGTGGTCCTGGGGAATGCCGCGGCGAGTCGACAGCTTTGCAAATGCGAAGGTCTCATGCCTGCACGCGAGTCAAAGTTCAAAATTTGCACCGAGTGCGGTCATATTTCGTGCCGGAATTGCGGTCAGAACCCTCGCCACCACTATGTGCCCACATCAATCCACCGTCGAATGAACCCGGCCGACTTTATGACCGCCATGAAAGAAATCCTCCCGATGTCTCTGCAGCTATTCCCTCCGCATGACACAACAATCCGGGCAGCACTCAGTGGCCTGACTCGAACATTAAGGGGCGCCACAGAGTCGGCGTGCAAATCAATCAAAGAGGCACTACAAAGCGTAGTCCATTTTCAGCATGTCAAGAGGGACCAGGGATGGAAGGTCATCTACGAATCCGACCAGGCAAGATTGGAGCTGCATTTTGACCCTAAATTTCGAACCCGGCCGCGGAACAGAGAGCACCTGATGGAACCCCAGTCGGTTGGATGCCGTTGGCTCCTTTTTGCCAAACCGGCGCCTGATGAGTTTGCGTTGAGTGAAACAAGAAAGCTCTTCGTGAGTCCGATTGCGAGGATGGTGCCAGAGCAAGACCTGCTGACCGGTTCATGGCATATATGGGGTGGCCCAGGCACCTATTGCGGTGTCCAAATCTCTGGGAAGGGGGTCAAGATCGACTCATGGGAGAAGAAGCTTGGACTCCGCGCAAGAGTCTTCACCACCCTCATGGTATTTCCCGAGTTGGAGGTCAAGCTGTGCTCGAACTCGGACCATCCGGGCCTCCAACGTATTGGAGGCACGTACCGGCTCCTGCCAGACTGCGGCTGTGCCGGCGGAACTTTGCACCGTCAGATCCTCTCCGAGTCGACTAAATCGGAGGCGGACGAACCGATGTATCTGTTTATGGATCCGGAGCCCCTCGACGACGCGAAGAACGATCGATTTGTGTTCTCTCCTGACCCTCGTCGTCGGTGCGATCGTGGCTCGAGGACTATATTCGCCAAGCTGCCGCCCAGATGGAAGCCTGTAGGCACGGGACGCCTTGGTTTGGATGCATTCAATGATTGTGAAGACTTTTCCCACTGGACATTGGCTGAGGACATGGTGCTGACCCCTACGCCGAAAGAGAGAATCTTGGAGGTCTGGTTTCCCCAGTTTCCTGCTTCTGCATTGCTCGAACCTGATCAATGTGTACACACCCCCTGGAGGGTGTTGGTTGTCGAGATTCCTCTAGACAAGAGCCGGCAGCAGAGATGGCCAGTTGGTCGCGCTATATCGATTGGACTTTCCGAACAAGCAGGTGCACCCAAAGATTTTGACTGGGCGTTGAAGCGCGCAGCCAACAAGAGATTCCAAGATCCGCGCTGGCACTCCGTGCGGTTCAATGGGGCCACTTCCATCTGCCGCCGCTGCGTTCCTTCTGCGCCAGAACTGGAATGGCTGTTGACCAGGAAAGCCGGCTCGGAATCCTACATTGTCAAACCATTTGAAAGCCCATTCCAAGCCGCGAATTATGAGAACGACTTAAAGCGAGTCCCGCCGCCGGTCACGGCGCAGGTGCATTGTCATGCCTCTGTGGCCTATCTCGAGGTGCTGTTGAATGTCGTCACGTTGATTCACCGCGCGTTCGCCCAGCTTCCGTCAGAAGGCCACGACGAAAGTATAGTCCATCCGATCACGAGGTGGAGACTCACGCGTTATGACGAATTCGATTTGGACCCCGAGTTTGGCACCTTCAGACCGCCAAACAACACTGCAGATCCGCCCTGGCCGTTTGAGGATCCGATAGAATTTGAAGAATGCGATTGGGAAAATTGGCCACTCCCGACGGAATTCATCAGACATACCTCGAGGCTCGGGAGTGAATTCGAAGGCACACGGAAGCTTTGGATCCCGCAGCGCCAAATTCTCACATGGATGCAGGCGCAGGAACTTTACCCACAACCTTGGATGGAAACGGGGTTTGTCGAGGCTTGTATCCCTGCCTTGGGATGGCTGTTTCAGGCACAGGCTTCGGTTCAGAAGCCAATCCGTGGTGGTGTGATTGCTGATGAGGTGGGCGCGGGAAAGACCACGACCTCACTCGCTCTGGTTGCCATCGATCTTGACAATCAGCAAGATGGAATCGCCTTTGACCATACGTCGAATGACAGCCGAGTGATGACCGAGGCAACACTGATTCTGGTGCCGAGCAACATCATTGGGCAGTGGGAAGAGGAGATTCATCGATGTCTACCATCCATGACAAAGATGACACCGGGGCAGGCCAGAAACGATAGGCAGTGTGCTTCTTGTCCTGCTGAGGGAGACGACAACCCAGACAACGCCGATAGGGGACGGAAATACCTCGTCATCAAGACTATGCAGGATCTCAGAGCTGCGCAGATGTCGGACTTTGTTACGGCAACGGTTGTTCTTGCCACGTCGGACTTGTTGGACAATGACGACTATTGGGAGCTGGTCAGGAATGTATGTTGCGCTCCCAATGTCCCGAAGACGTCCGGACGCGCCTTTGACCAGTGGTTGGCCCAGGTCCTGGCCTCGCTCAGTGGTCTCGTGGAGGCGTCCAGTCAATGTGTCGACATGGATCGTTTCTGGCAGGAATGGCGAAAACACAGAGGATGTGCTACAAAATACCGACGTTTCGAGGGATTCAAGCGTCGAAATCTTTGGAAGCAGGAGGATGATGACAGGAAGAATACCAAGGCAGACTCCATGAACGAGATTCGCAAAATCTCCCTCGGGGCAGTGACGGAACAAGAATCTCATCCCAACGCGCTTGAGCAGAGCACTGGGGTTGAGGCTGTGGATAAAGACTTTGAAATGGCCTTGGATGCGTTTGAAGCGGACGAGAAGATCTATGCGTTGTTTCACTTCTTTTCTTTCCGTCGCATCATGGTCGATGAATTCACCTACCTCAACAGCCGATCCCTTCTCAGTATCATCAAACTCACAGGTGAATGTCGCTGGATTCTGTCAGGCACACCCCCCCTCACCGACTACGATGCCATCAACACGATGGCGAAGCTCATCGGGACCAAGATTTCCTCTTCCTACGACGAGCACGACGGCTGCTTTGCCTTTAGCAAGGACGGGGCCAAAATGACCAAAGACAAATCCTGTCCGTTGTCCGCTTCACCGTGACCCTATTTCGCCGCTGACTTTCACAGATGTGGAGGAATTTCGCTTTTACGACGGCGGAGTCTCCGGGGCCTACAAGAAGATGCTTTATAAGAAGGCCCGTCAATTCGGCCGGCTCTTTATCCGAAAGGTCAACACGACGCTTGATCTCTGGCGTCGCGATGAGCTGACTTTCTTAGAACCCAACGAACCTTGACAATGTCGAAAAATTTGATCACTACCATGTCGTGAACCTGTCCCCTATCCAGAAAGCGATATATTGGGAGGTCTACCAGACTGTCATGGGACAGAGTGTCAAATTTAACAAGAAGTTTTCGGCCAAGTCTCTTCCACAGATGGACAGACAGACTCGAATAGAGGCCGCCATCTCCTCCAGCTCCGGGCCCGAGGCTGCGCTTCTCCGTTGCTGGTCCGAGCTGCGTGATCACCATGACACAGCAAGAGGCACTGTGTCTGCCGCACAGCGGTGCGCGCGTATCATCGCCGACAAGCAGACCAGTCTCCAAACCATGTGCGTCACTGTCCTCCGAAAGATGCAGGAAGCCTGGTATTATTTCTACAAGAATGCTGGAGAAACTCACCAAGAGAATCCTCACTTGGCGACCTACATGAACAATATCAGACACCTTCGGTTTGGCGACATCTCCATTCTGCAAGTTCTGAACTGTTTCCTCTGGTATGCCGAGGGCAACAGGACACCTCCTGCCGAGATGAGATGCAATCCCAGCCAGCCACAGACAACGGCGGGCGATGGAGCAAGCAACGGCCACGACGCAGGCCATCGGCTTGATGACATGTCGCCACGGACGCGCAAAAAAGAACTGGCCACGCGTGCCACCGAACTCCACACGCTGACGGACCAGCTGGTCACTCAATTTTGGGCACTGCGATTTTTCCAAGTCATCGACAAGATCATTGCTGGTCACCCTTTGCCGCCGTGTTCATTTTGCGGGGAGGTGCGGGAAACGTACCAGGAATCCTACATCCTCGGTCAGTGTGGACACGTGGAATGCCAGACGTGCTTCGAGGATAAGGCCCGACAGGATCGCTTCCCAGATGGCTGTGCCGAGGAGGGCTGTCAGGCGGCCGTGTTGAGTTATCATCTCATCCCGGCCAGCGAATTCGTCGGCATTCCATCCCTTCGGCCGGGCATCCTCGGTGGCAGTAAGAGCCAAGCGGTGGTTGAGACGATCCGGGCGATCGACCCAGACGACCGCGTCTTGGTGTTTGTACAGTACAACTCGGTGAGAGACGAATTCTTCGAGGCGTGCAACGCGGCTGGAATCCTGTACGAGGATGGCACCAAGGACGCCCAGCGCACGGTCGAACGATTTAAGAAACTCGCCCAAACCGGCAGCCCGAGGCCACAGCGCAAGAGTCAGGACATGGGTAAAGGACGAGGCATTCCGCACGTGCTGGTCCTGAAGATCGACAGCCCCGACGCCGCGGGATGGTGAGTTTTGCGCGAGTAAGAAGACCACAGCAAGAGAACTACTGACTGATGGTCGCCAGGAATCTGCAGTGCGCAAACCATGTCATCTTCGTTTCCCCACTCCATGCCCGGTCTGAGTATGAATACCACTCGATTATGACCCAGGCCGTCGGTCGCAGCCACCGTGCTCGCCAGCAGAAGCCAGTGCATGTCCATCACTTTGCGGCCGCCCGGACGATCGAGGTGAATATCCTGGAGAAGTGGAACAAGAAGGTCATGGTGATGCGAAATGGTGATTTCATCTTGGTCAGTCCGAGCCAAATATTGCCCGGCGACATTGCAGATTGGTCCGGGCCGAGTTTACATGGCGCGGTGAGCGGTGGAATGGAGCAGGACTTTTGAGGACAACAGGAGCGGAGGGGGGTGGGTGGAGAAGATTGTTCTATTTTTTCCGTCTGGCAATCTGTCTCAGTGGAATGATTCCCCCAGAGACATCTTCCGGCAGTCACAGCCTCTCAGCTCGAGGTGTGTGATACAAAGCACCGAAGCAAAAGACACTAAGCGGGAGGCGCATCGGCTGGGGGCCCAACACCAAATTTAGAGCCAAAATTCGGGCACGGCAGAGATCGACTTGGAAAAATGCCAGGGGGCCAACCGACTTTCATCCATTCAGCGGGGACAATCCCATGCCCAACCACTCCTCCCAGCCCGAAGAGGTAAAATGGCAGATCTCGATAGCATTCGACGCTAACACAGGACGAGTTACGGCCAGACAGGCCACTGCCCCAAGCCCCGGCATTCTGACGTGCCCGGCACGGAGACCATCGTTCCTGAGGGCATTTTTCAGTTATAGCGATGCACCGTGTGGCATCTCTGCTGCGCGCAACTGGACGAGGTCAGAGGGAAGCAGATCTGGAGATAGGAGGGGGCGGCACATCCAGATATTATGATGCAGTGATGCGACCACACGGAGTCCGAAATTTGGCATTTGGAAGGGGGGCGGAGTCCGCCCCTGGCGCCACGGCGTGCCGCACACGACTCTACCGCTGCTGTGCCGGCCATGTCTATAGCACGACGGTGCTTCTCGGATGCGGCGACGGCATCTTTTCCTCTACCGCGGACATATTCTCTGTGCAAGATTGAAGATCAAGAGCAGGAAAGGAGGAGCCGCCGTCACGGGTTCGGCTCAACGACCACGCTGTCCAAAACTGTTGGAAGTCAAAGTTGGCGTTGGCGTGTATCTGCGAGATGGACCACAGCCAATCCCGTGGTGGCTCCTGCTGGGCCCGGCCGGCTGGCCCTGTTAGCCCTGCTGGTCCTGGGCCGATTTCTCTCAACTGCCTGCACGGGCCGGAAACAAGCATCCAACAATATTTCGGTGACTTGAGCAGATGCCATCATCGCAGCCCTCTTATTATACCGACCCTGGTCCCTGGCTTTGCACGTCGCCATCACTTGTTGCTGACTTCCTCCACTACTCTCTTCTTCCCATCTTCTTTACTTCCTTCGCCGTTCGTTCCTTTGACGGCTTCCGGCATTGATAGACTTGGGCTATTTTTCCTTGCGGGGACGGACTAGCATCGGTATTCTGGCATTGGCGCATTTCCAGTCTCCTTTTCCCAACGCCCTGCAGAGCGGCCTCACGCGTCGACTGTGCCAACACCGCGCCTCTCGGCTGTATGAGATAGTCGACTGAGTGCATCATGGCTTCTGCCGTCAATGGTGTCAATGGTGTCAACGGCGTGAATGGCGTCCGGAAGACCTCCCTGGTCAATAGCGTTCCCAGCCCCTGGCAGGCGAAGCACAAGGTCTCGTCACTCTTTATTGGCGGCAACCGTCTGGAGAACGCTCCTCCCAGCCGAGTCAAGGAATTTGTGCAGGAGCATGATGGTCACTCGGTCATTACCTCGGTACGAGAGCGTCCTCCGTCGAGCGGCCGGCTCAGGTCTAACCGCGCGTTCTAGGTGCTCATTGCCAACAACGGCATTGCGGCGGTCAAAGAGATCAGATCCGTGCGGAGATGGGCCTACGAGACCTTTGGCGACGAGCGGGCCATCCAGTTTACGGTGATGGCGACGCCGGAAGATTTGCAGGCCAACGCAGACTACATTCGCATGGCCGACCAATACGTGGAGGTATGAACGTGCCCCAGGGGGCCCAGAAGGAGGTCCACGGCACAAGACCGGCGGCAACAGAAGGTGCTGACATGGTCATAGGTCCCGGGTGGTACCAACAACAACAACTATGCGAATGTCGGTTTAATCGTTGATATTGCGGAGCGGATGAACGTCCACGCGGTCTGGGCCGGTTGGGGCCACGCGTCTGAAAACCCCAAACTGCCGGAATCGCTGGCGGCTTCGCCGAAGAAAATTCTCTTCATTGGGCCGCCCGGGTCGGCGATGCGGTCTCTGGGTGACAAGATCTCGTCGACCATCGTCGCCCAGCATGCCAAGGTGCCCTGCATCCCCTGGTCCGGAGAGGGCGTGGATGAGGTCGAGATTGACAAGGACGGCATGGTCACGGTCAGCGACGATGTCTACGACAAAGGCTGCGTCCATTCGCCCGAGGAAGGCCTCGAGGCCGCACGGAAAATTGGCTTCCCCGTCATGGTCAAAGCCTCCGAGGGAGGTGGAGGGAAAGGCATCCGAAAAGTCGACGACGAGTCGGAATTTGTGAGCCTGTACAACGCCGCAGCCAGCGAAATCCCGGGATCTCCGATATTCATCATGAAGCTCGCGGGGAATGCCCGCCATTTGGAGGTGCAGCTGCTGGCGGACCAGTATGGGAACAACATCTCCTTGTTCGGCAGAGACTGCTCCGTCCAGCGGCGCCACCAGAAGATCATCGAGGAGGCGCCTGTCACCATTGCCAATTCGGAGACGTTCCGATCGATGGAGCGGGCCGCCGTCCGTCTGGGAGAACTGGTCGGCTACGTGTCCGCGGGGACGGTCGAGTATCTCTATTCGCACGCCGAGGACAAGTTCTACTTCCTCGAGCTGAACCCGCGCTTGCAAGTCGAGCATCCCACCACGGAGATGGTGAGCGGGGTGAACCTGCCGGCGGCGCAGCTCCAGATTGCCATGGGGATCCCTCTGCACCGCATCCGCGACATTCGCTTGTTGTACGGGTTGGACCCCCACCGGGCGACCGAGATCGATTTCCATTTCGAGAAAGAGGCCAGCTTGAAATCACAGAGGCGGCCACAGCCCAAGGGTCATTGCACCGCGTGCCGCATCACCTCCGAGGACCCCGGTGAAGGGTTCAAACCGTCGGGCGGGACGATGCACGAGCTCAACTTCCGATCCAGCTCGAATGTGTGGGGATACTTTTCGGTCAGTTCGGCGTCCAGCATCCACAGCTTCTCCGACAGTCAGTTTGGTCACATTTTTGCCTATGGTGAAAATCGATCAGCCTCCCGGAAGCACATGGTCGTGGCGCTGAAAGAATTGAGCATTCGTGGCGATTTCCGGACCACGGTCGAGTACCTCATCAAGCTGCTGGAAACGCCGGCGTTTGAGGACAACACGATCACGACGGGATGGCTGGATCAGCTCATTTCGAACAAACTGACGGCCGAACGGCCCGATCCGATGCTCGCGGTGCTGGCCGGGGCGGTCACCAAAGCTCATATTGCGAGCGAAGCGTGCATCGCCGAGTATCGCAAGGGCTTGGAGAAGGGTCAAGTGCCGTCCAAGGATGTTCTGAAGACGGTCTTTCCGATCGACTTCATCTACGAAGGCCACCGGTACAAGTTCACGGCGACCCGGTCGAGCATGGACAGCTATCACATCTTCATCAACGGCTCCAAGTGCTCGGTGGGAGTGCGAGCCCTGGCCGATGGCGGCTTACTCATGCTCCTGGCCGGCCGATCCCACAGCATCTACTGGAAGGAAGAGGCCGCGGCGACGCGGATCAGTGTCGACAGCAAGACCTGTCTCCTCGAGCAGGAGAACGATCCGACCCAGCTCCGGACGCCGTCTCCCGGCAAACTGGTCAAGTACACGGTCGAGAACGGCGACCACGTCAAGGCGGGTCAGCCTTTCGCCGAGGTCGAGGTCATGAAGATGTACATGCCTCTGATCGCGCAAGAGGACGGCGTGGTGCAATTCATCAAGCAGCCCGGAGTCACGCTGGAAGCGGGCGACATCCTCGGCATCCTCGCCCTCGACGACCCATCCCGTGTCAAGACGGCGGAGCAGTTTACGGGTCAACTGCCCGACCTGGGCCCGCCGCAGGTCGTCGGGAGCAAACCTCCTCAACGCTTCGCTCTCTATCTCAGCATCCTGCAGAACATCTTGCTCGGCTTTGACAACCAGGTGATTATGGCCTCGACCTTGAAGAACCTGGTCGCCGTGCTGCGGGACCCGGAGCTGCCGTATGGCGAATGGGCCGCCCAGGCGTCCGCTTTGCACTCTCGGACGCCGCAACGGCTTGACGCCCAGCTGGATCAGATTGTGGACCGCGCCCATTCACGACGAGCCGAGTTCCCGGCGAAGCAGCTCCACAAGGCCATCCAGCGCTTCATTGACGAGAACTTGTCCGCGGCCGACGGCGCCCAACTGCGCAGCACTTTGCAGCCGCTGGAGGCCATCATCGCCCAGTACACGGATGGACTGAAGGTTCACGAGTTCTCCGTCTTCATTGGACTGCTCGATCAATACTGGCAGGTGGAGAAGCTCTTCTCGTCCGGCACGCTCCGAGATGAAGACGTGATCCTCAAACTCCGCGAGCAGCACAAGGATGACATCCTGACGGCCGTGCACATCGTGCTATCACATACGAGAGTGCAGGCGAAAAACAACCTCATCCTGGCTCTCTTGGACCTGTACCGGCCGAATTTGCCCCATGTGGGCAACGTCGCCAAGTACTTCAAACCCGTGCTCCGCCGTCTTGCCGAGTTGGACTCCCGTGCGACGGCCAAAGTGGCTCTCAAAGCGCGCGAGGTCCTGATCCAATGCGCGCTTCCGTCGCTGGAAGAACGAGTGTCGCAGATGGAACACATTCTCAAGTCGTCGGTGGTCGAGTCCAAGTATGGCGAGACCGGCTGGGAGCACCGCCAGCCCGACCTGGATGTCCTGAAAGAAGTCGTGGACTCGCGGTACACCGTCTTTGACGTGTTGCCGTTGTTCTTCGGCCACCAGGATCCATGGGTCGGCCTCGCCGCGCTGGAGGTGTACATTCGACGCGCCTATCGGGCGTACACGGTCCGGGAGGTCGAGTACCACGATGACGGCGAACCGCCTTTCTTCCTCTCGTGGGATTTTATCCTCCGCAAAGTCGGCCAATCCGAGTTCGGCCTCCCATTGGCATCTTCGTATCCGTCGGGACAGGCGACGCCGTCACAGCAAGGCAACCCGTTCAAGCGGATTGCCTCGGTCAGCGATTTGTCGTATCTGACCAAGGTCCAAGGCGACGACGAGCCCTCGCGCAAGGGTGTGATCGCCCCATGCCACTATTTGGATGAGGCCGACGAATGTCTAGCCCGTGTGTTAGAGGCATTCCCCAAATCCGGCTCCAAGGAGAAGCGCCCCAGCCAGACACATCTGATGCCGACCCTGGACAACCAACGACGACCGTCGCATCAGAAGGAGGGATCGGATGACGAACTCATGCATGTCTGCAACATTGCGATCCGCGACATCGAAGGCCTCAGCGATGATGAGGTGTTGGCTCGTGCCTCGAGCCTGATCGCCGACTACAAGTCGGAACTGCTGGCCCGTAAGGTGCGCCGGATCACGTTTATCTGCGGCCACAAGGACGGAGCGTATCCAGGATACTTTACCTTCCGTGGTCCGTCGTTTGAGGAGGAACGGAGTATCCGACACAATGAACCGGCCCTGGCCTTCCAGCTCGAACTCGGACGGCTGTCTAAATTCAAGATCCGACCCGTCTTTACCGAAAACCGGAACATTCACGTGTACGAGGCCATTGGGAAAGGCAACGAGAGTGACAAGGTCGTGGATAAACGCTACTTTACCCGCGCCGTGGTGCGACCAGGTCGTCTGAAGGACGATATTCCGACCGCCGAGTACCTGATCTCGGAAACCGACCGACTGGTGAATGACATTTGTGACGCCCTCGAGATTATCGGCAACAACAACTCGGACCTCAACCATATCTTTATCAACTTCACCCCGGTCTTCCAGTTGCAGCCCCAAGACGTCGAGCAGTCGATCGCCGGCTTCCTCGAGCGTTCTGCTCGCCGGTTTTTGCGTCTTCGAATCACCGGGGCGGAGATTCGAATCCTCTGTACCGACCCTGACTCCGGGCTGCCGTACCCGCTGCGTGTCATCATCACCAACACGTCGGGGTATGTGGTCCAGGTCGAGTCGTACGTCGAGAAGAAGTCGCGCACGGGCGAGTGGGTGTTTGAAAGTATCGGCGACACGACCAAGATCGGCTCCATGCACTTGAGGCCGGTGTCGACGCCCTATCCGACCAAAGAATGGCTGCAGCCGAAGCGGTACAAGGCGCACCTGATGGGAACGCAGTACGTCTACGACTTCCCAGAATTGTTCCGGCAAGCTTTCCAGAACAGCTGGACCCGGGCCGTGGCCAAGTACCCGCCTCTGGCCGACTCCAGGCCCGAAACGGGCCAATGCCTCGAATACAACGAGCTGGTTCTGGACGATGCGGACAATTTGATCGAGGTTTCTCGCGACCCCGGGACCAACAGCTGTGGCATGGTCGGCTGGCTATTGACCGGAAAGACGCCCGAATACCCCCGGGGCCGCCGATTCATCATTGTGGCCAACGACATCACCTTCCAGATCGGTTCCTTTGGTCCTCAAGAAGACAAGTTCTTCAACAAGTGTACCGAGCTGGCCCGCAAACTGGGCATTCCGCGAATCTATCTCTCCGCCAACTCGGGGGCCCGCATCGGCATGGCCGACGAGCTGATCCCTCACTTCTCCGTCGCCTGGAATGATCCCGAGAACCCGGAGGGCGGATTCAAGTACTTGTATCTCACTCCCGAGAAGCGGAAGCAGCTCAGCGGTAAGGAAGTCATGACCGAAAAGGTGGTCGAGGACGGCGAGGAGCGTCATAAGATCGTCACCATCGTCGGTGCCAAGGACGGCCTGGGTGTGGAATGCTTGCGCGGATCCGGCCTGATCGCGGGTGCGACCTCCAAGGCGTATGAGGACATCTTTACCATCACGCTGGTCACTTGCCGATCTGTTGGTATCGGTGCCTACCTGGTGCGCCTGGGTCAGCGCGCCATTCAGATCGAAGGCCAACCGATCATCCTGACCGGCGCTCCCGCCATCAACAAACTTCTGGGTCGGGAAGTCTACACGTCCAACTTGCAGTTGGGCGGCACTCAGATCATGTACAAGAACGGTGTCTCCCACATGACGGCCAATGATGACTTCCAGGGCGTGGAGAAAATTGTCGAGTGGATGTCCTTCATTCCTGACAAGAAGAACCAGCCGGTTCCCGTCCGGCCATCGACGGACCCCTGGGATCGTGATATCGACTTCTACCCCCCGTCCCGGCAGGCCTACGATGTCCGCCATCTCATTGCGGGGAAGGAAGACGACGGCGGATTCTCCTCGGGCCTCTTTGACCGAGACTCGTTCCAGGAGGCCCTGGGAGGCTGGGCTCGCACCGTCGTGGTCGGTCGTGCCCGGCTCGGTGGTATTCCCATGGGCGTCATCGCCGTCGAGACGCGCTCGGTCGAGAACATCACCCCGGCCGATCCGGCCAATCCGGACTCGATGGAGCAGATTACACAGGAGGCTGGCGGTGTCTGGTACCCCAACTCGGCCTTCAAGACGGCACAGGCCTTGAAGGATTTCAACTACGGCGAGCAGCTCCCGGTGCTGATCTTGGCCAATTGGCGTGGCTTCTCGGGCGGCCAGCGCGACATGTACAATGAGGTGCTCAAATACGGCTCCTACATCGTCGACGGCCTCGTCAAGTACGAGCAGCCCGTGTTTATCTACATTCCACCTTTTGGCGAACTTCGTGGTGGTTCATGGGTAAGTTTTCACACCGCCGCTGGGGTACATTGACGCTAACGTCTTCCAGGTCGTGGTCGATCCCACCATCAACCCGGAGCAAATGGAGATGTACGCGGACGAGGAAGCACGTGGTGGCGTTCTCGAGCCGGAAGGCATCGTCGGCCTCAAATACCGCCGTGAGAAGCAGCTCGAAACCATGGCGAGACTGGATCCGACCTACGCCGAGCTCAAAGCCCAGTCATTGGCCAAGGGCTTGACCCCCGACCAGTTGACCGCGATCAAGATCAAGATGGCCGAGCGGGAGCAGCTTCTAGCGCCCGTCTACCAGCAGATTGCTCTGCAATTTGCCGATCTTCACGATCGTGCCGGACGGATGGAAGCAAAGGGCACCATCCGAATGCCCTTGAAATGGAAGAATGCGCGACGATTCTTCTACTGGCGTCTCCGAAGAAGGCTCTCGGAGGAGGTCCTGCTGAAGAGACTGGCCAGCAGCGCCGCCGCAGGAGCCCCGGCCTCGCCCTCGCCCTCTGCCACCGCATCCGCGGCTCAGAAAGAGACGCACCTGGCCACGCTGAAGAACTGGAGTGGCATGCTGGACGTCGAGTTTGACAAGGACGACCGCAAGGTCGCCGAGTGGTATGAGAGCCACCGAAAGGAAGTCTACGCCAAGATCGATGCCGTCAAGAGCGACGCCGTGAGCCGGAAGGTGGCCGAACTGCTCATGAGCAACAAGGAAGGGGGGCTCAAGGGTGTCAAGGAGGTTCTGAGTCTGGTCCCGACCAGCGAAAGGGACCAGCTGGTCAAGTATCTGACTGGAGCCTAAGTCAAGATGGATGAGGTCAGGAACATTGTTCCATGTGTTCACGATGCTCATAATGTCCGGGTTGAGGCTGGAAATTATGGCGTGGCGTTCTCTACTTAATTTTTCACCCTTCTACGAGTGTAAAAGCTGATATAATAGTCACCATTTAGAGCATACCTTTCATTTGCATCCACGGCCGGAGCAGGCCGAGAAATCAGCGCCTCGGTCCATCTTAACCTTCCGATGTTCCGAGCCAATTGGTGGTGTGATTTATCGGCCGTTGAAGGGTAGAATATGGAGAATCCTGTTGGTCACGTTACTATCGGCTGGATGCGCTCCACATGCTCCGGACTTTGACGATGCCAAGGGTGCTTTTTTTTGCAACGACCGCCGGGCAAATCAAAAGATACATTGGATTTATCTCCATATCCTCCAGTCTGCCCGCAATCCACGAACTGGGGATTGACTGGCCTTCTGGAGTTGATCCTCTAGATTTGACCTTCTGAAATCGAAGTGCTCTTCCGATACTACAACGCTGATCAAGCAGCGCGCCTCCTCTCTCCTCATCATCACATGCACTCCCTCGATCTATCACGCGACCGGAACCACTCGTGAAGACCAGAACCTTCGACCATGGAGGACGGGGTGAGACTTTAGCTGCACGAGGCTCTTCTCAGCGGAAGTCGACGCGCAAGTCGACCAAGTCCCCTCCTTCCAGATTTGCAACGTCGCGAACAAAGGCTGGCACGCTGAGCTCGGCTTATCGTCAAGATGGCGTTCAACTTCAATTGGTCGCCTCTGTCCACGGACGCGGGCTTCCTGCCTCGAGCGCAAGAACTGTTGACTCACGCTCTAAATCGCGCGGATCCGAAGCCGGCGATCATTGTCGACGACATCGTCGTCAGCGAGCTGAACCTCGGGGACATGCCTCCGGAGCTGGAAATACTCGAGATTGGTGACCTCGCCGAGGACCGGTTTCGGGGCACGTTTAAGATGATGTACAGTGGGAACGCGTTTATCACGTTGAAGACCAAGGTCCAGGCGAATCCGCTCAACACCTACTTGCGCACCCGGCCGGCGTTTGCCTCACCATTACCCTTGGCCGCTGACACGGGGCTGACCATTCCTCTGCAAATCACGCTGTCTGATTTTCGACTCTCCGGCTTCATCATCTTGGTTTTTTCTCGACAAAAGGGATTGACTCTGGTGTTCCGCAACGATCCGCTCGAGTCTCTGCGCGTGTCCTCGACCTTCGACTCCATCCCCTTTGTTGCCAATTTCTTGCAGAGAGAGATTGAAACTCAGCTGCGTGGGCTGATTATGGATGAACTCCCGGCCATCATCCATCGTCTCTCACTCAGACTGTGGGTTCCAGAGCCACTAGCTCGTGAAGAGCGTCGGCTCGGTTCGGCTGATGCCCCCCAGCAGGATGAAGTCGTGGTGGACCCACTGGCAAGTCCACCCCAGGATCCGGTCGACTCGACAGGCAACGTCTTGAGCCCTGCCGAGATCGCGTCCTTGTCCCTGGATTCATCCGTGGAAACCCAGTCATTATTCTCGCGGAAGAACCTCCTCCGTCTCGCCACGTTGACCGACTCTAACCGGACCTTGTCCCTCTTTACGCCCACCATTCGGGATGCCGTCTTTAGGGCCTGGACGGGCCCGTTGGAGCGTGGCGAGCTGACCGGGAATCACACTCGCGCGACCAGTCCGACATTGTCGAGAAGCCAATCGTATGCGGGCAGTCCGAGCACGGCGTACCCATTCGACACGACCTCTCCGACCCGCCTCTCTCTGTACAATTTTCCGACCGGGAATCACGGTTTCGGCATGGGCTCGGGGAGACATGCACAGGGGCACCGGACTCGGAAGAGAAAGAAGCGCGTCGTCAATCTCCGCCAGCAGCTACGGAATGGAGAGCAGCAAATGCCCAACGAAGATGGCTTCCTGGCCGACACTGCCAGTGTGACAGAAAGTACATCGACTGCACCATCCATCTTCTCGGCCCCCCCGGCGACCATGTCCTCAGAAGCGTATACCGGGCCCGAGCCTGTGACGCCCAACCGAAGCGCCACTGCTCCAACCCGAATCAGCACGACCAGCGCTGGGGCTCGGTCGGTCACCGGCTCTGAAATACCTCCTCGTGATGCATATGCACCGGCAGAACCAAAGGCAGAGGCTGCCACGCATCTGGAGAGCTCCACAGAGCCGCCGCAGAAGAATTACGACGCGACCATCCGCGCACGACGACGGCATCCCGTCCCGGCCAGCGTCAACTTGCACGCAACACCGCGAGCGTCCCTCTATCTCGCCGACGACAAAGACGCGACCGACGCTCCCGCCGTCGTCGAACCTCACTCGTTCCGCGAAGAAAAGTCAGGTGCACCCGCTCACACGGGCCCTTCGAAAGTGATGCTCCCCAGTTTCTTGCAGTTCGTCACCGACCCGAGCCACGGTGGCAGCATTGCTGAGCGGGCATGGATGATGAAGATGGCGAGTGAAATCGCCCGGCGGTATGAAGAAGAGAGACTCAAGGGTAGTTTTGGACCCTCTCATCCGGAAGAGGTGGAACGATTCCCCCCACCGGCTTATGCACAGTGAAGTCACCTTTAACAGGTCTCCTGTTTACTTTGTTCTTTTCCTGTGTTGTTGATCGGAGCGTGGGAGTTTACCGGACCGACCGACTGACCGACTGCTGTAATTGATAAATATGACGACGCTACGACTGTATATCTTTTGAGTGGGGGGTGATGGTGATAGTTTCTTTGATTGGCATTGGTGTACTGGGTCCGTGAATGCAAGACGGAAGGTGACTGTGGAGGTGCGAGCCGATTGTGCCGGGCTGGACTGGGTTGTATTCATCTCGAGTTTCGTCTCGTGACATGTCCGTCTCATGTCCTGGCAATACAGTAGGCCAATACCAATTAGAATCTCATTCTCAAAGCCCAATCCTCGATCAAATTTCCTGTCTCTTACAGGAAAAATTGTACAGTTTCAGCTTCTCACCTGTCATGGCAGGAGCAGGAACAATGAACTCCTCGCGAGTGGAGAGGAGTGCTCTGAGGTTGGTGTTGATTGCTGAAGATGCTTATATTATTGGCTTGCTTGAGCGCTACTCAACTAATGCTACATCTCGCTGAGGCTGGGCAAAGACACACTCAGTAAGGAGATACACGCGCCAGAGCAGTCAGACATTCACTCCTGTTAATGCTCTCAGATGTATGGAACTCCTGTCCTTTACATAACGGTGTCTCCTTGCCTTGGCCTAACTTAGCCTTAGGTCTCGGAAGGTGGGCGCGTGCTGAGGGAAAATTGTTACGAAAGGGGAGGTGGAGGTGAGCGTGGGACAGTGGTGGGTGAGCGGGTGGTGTTATGGTCCAGGTGAGCATCCAGAGCTCGCCGCTGAGTTTACATGGACTCATAAGATCGGTCTAATCTCGAGGTTGCCAAGACATTTCCACGTGACCAAACCTGCAATCTCCACCTGGCCATCGCTTGCAGATTTACTGGTGTGTGGAGCTTGGGCAATTGTGAATGCCCTTGATGGACCACCGTGTCTGGTAGTGAGTTGGTCTTGTTTCCACATGTTGCCCGACCCGCTCATCTGAGCAGGCAGTCTTCCTGTCAGAATGGATTATTTCAAGTCCCTCGTGGGCGGAACACCGTCCCAGGTGCCGGTGGACACGGAAGATTCTGGTGAATTGCGCCCGTTGACCTCCATGGACTGTGCTAACCAGCTTCCAAAGACTTTGCAGACTTCGCCGCCGCGCCCGCTGCGCCTGCCCCTCCCCCAGTCTCAGTACCTGACTCCCCTGCCGATGCGCCAGCGGCACCAGCTCCCGGCGCATTGGGACGGCCCGTGACCTATACCAAATGGTATCGAGTATGGGAGCGCACGCAACTTTCCGACTTTCAGATGGAAGCCGTCCTCATCCCATTCATCCTTCTCGCTCTGTTAGTCCACTTCTGGGGGACGAAGACGAACCGCAGAAAAGCGCGCAAATGGATGGCCGTGCATGCGCCCCTGCTCGAGAGCGAGTTTGCGTTGGTTGGCTTCCACCAGATCCCCAAGATCACCCCTTATCCCGAGGGTGGCCAGGCACAAGGCTTGCTCGAAGCCAGTGCAAAGCTCACGGGAGACAACCTGCCGGATGATCTGCTCAAAGAGAAGACCGCGTGGGAATACGAGACTTATGCCAGTGGACGACAGAATGTGGCCTTTGTGGACGTCAAGATCCTGCTCAAGAGACGCATGAACCCGTTTGTTCTTGCCGCCGAGGAGATCACGGGCATGTTTTTCGAGTCCATCAAGCCCAAGCCAGAGCGGATGGAGGCGGTCATCTACACATTCGATGGCAAAGAGAAAGACTTTGTCCCGCCACCGGTGCCCGGGTCGGCCGAGATCGAGAAGCCGAGAAGCGTGGGAGCGAATTCTTCATATGACCCGTTCGTCTTCGCCATCGTCAACAAGATGGTCATGCGAAAGCTGCGCGATGACCGTTACGACCTCTCCTTGACGTTCACCAAGGACCATCCTAAGCTGCCCGACTGGGTGACGGCGATGAGTGAAAGCGCTGAAGTGACGGAGATGATGTTGACCAAGGAGCTGATCTCCGCCGTCACCGCGGCCGGCGACCTGCTGGAATACCTGATCGTGACCGACCAACCGACCGACAAACCCACGACGCTGAATGAGACCATTCCCAAAAAGCGCATCCACCTCTCTCTTCGACTGCCGTCCGATGGCAACTATCTCCCCACTCTACCTCTCTTCCAAGCGTTCGTGCGCTTGCCTGATTTTCTCGCCGCGTCCGCCCATTTCCGGCCCGAAGTGAAGAGGAAGGTCACGACGATCCGCGAGTCCGAGAAAGCCAAGCTGAAGAAAGTGAGCGACAAAGAAGCGGAAGAGGAACGGCTGAGGACGCTGGACAAGCTCAAGAAGGAGGAGCGAGACAGGAAGATGAAGGGGATGAGTGCGGAGGAGCAGCGAAAGTTCCTGGAGCGGGAGAACGAAAAGGCGAGGAAGAAGCAGGGGAAGAAGATGACCAGGAAAGGCTGATTATTGTCCTTATAATGACGACTATTACTATTGACCGTTCGCATCCATCCCTGGACTGGCCATTTGGATGTCAGTCTTGGACATCCTTCAAGATAGCGTGGGAGATGTGCTGAAATCATTACAGCTTCCTCGTTATAGGGACGCCCAGAACATATCCGTCATGGAACGTGTCGTCGCTGCAAGTTTATTTGTCTTTGGGAGGCTGCTCTCGAGAATGGGCGGGATCTAAAAATAGTCCTCTGCGAGAGACCCTGTCTCTGGGGCCACAGCCGGTCAACCCCAGACACCTGCCCGACTGCGCCCCTCTCCAAGAAACTTGCATGTTTGGGTTCATGGCTAGCATACGTGTGTGCGTGCGTGTGCCTTCAGCCGCAGTTCATTTCTGTCGAAGCTGTGCTTCGTCCGCCTTCGTCTCACCTTTTTTCGCTTCGTCCTCGTTGTGATTCCGCGGTTCCTTCTTTTACTCAGCCAGTGTCACGGCCGGCCGTCTTTCCTGGCTCGACTCGGTCCACCGTCCATTCCACAAAACCGATCGGAGGACATGATGCTCTCATCCCTCTTGCTCACGACGTTGGTCGGCCTCACATCTGCCGCATCGGTTGTCCCACTCGCTTCGCGGGCGTCAGAATCGTCTACTGCATGCAACAATTCTCCCATCCTCTGCTCGAAAGCGTACAACAGTGTAGTACATCTCGGCGCTCACGACTCGCCGTTTGTACGAGACGCGACGACCGACTATTCGACCTCTGGAAACCAATATTACAATTCGACCGTCCAGCTGTCGGCCGGAGTCCGTCTCCTCTCGGCCCAAGTGCACCAGTCTAATAGTGCATGGCACCTGTGCCACACCTCTTGTGACCTCCTCGACGCCGGACTCCTGTCCACCTGGCTCCAGGAGATCAAACAATGGCTCGACAGCAACCCCAATGAGGTGGTCACCGTACTCCTCGTCAACTCAGACAACGCCACTCCCGCCGAGCTCGCGCAAGCGTTTGGAGACTCGTCCATCACATCGTATGCGTATGTGCCTGCATCGGTCACGACTCCGCCAACGACGTGGCCGACCCTCCAAGAATTGATCTCGACCGGAAAACGACTCGTGGTCTTTGTGGCCTCCCTCGACACCTCGCAGATCTCGTCCAGCAACTCCTACCTCATGGATGAATTCACGTTCGTCTTTGAGAACCCTTATAACAATGTCGCTTTGACCAATTTTACCTGCACTCCCGACCGGCCGACCTCGGTCAAGGGCAACATCGAAAGCGCCATCTCTTCGAATCGCATGCCGCTCATGAACCATTTCCTGGATACCCAGGGCCTGTTTGATATTGAGACGCCGGATGTGGCCAACATCTCCATCACCAACTCGCCCGGGTCGTCTGTCGGCAACCTCGGCGCCGCTGGAAGTGCTTGCGAGACCGCATACGGGAAACCTCCCACGTTTATCTTGGTCGATTTCTTCGACCAGGGACCGGCCATTCAGACCGTGGACAATTTGAACGCCGTCACCGATCCCGTCGGCCGGACCGCCGTGCCCTCTCGGAATTCGTCCTCTAATAGCGGTGGCCGGGCGTCGAGCTCCTTTCAGGGCGTGATAGATTTGGCCGCTCAGGTGCGACAGGGTGACCAGCCCAAATTGGCCGCTTGGATATGGGCTGCAGGCCAATGGAGTTGGGGAGGGATCAATTTGAGCGGTGGCAGTGTCGTCTCACGATGATGGATTTCATCCACTCCGCGCGGCCGCACCGTGAGAACGAATTGGGATGATACGATGGAAATTAATGGACAGGAAGCATTCACAGCATCGCATAGCATAGCGGCGGCGTTGGCATTTGGATAGCACGCTCTCGATTCAGAAGCCATGAGAATATGACCCCAACTTTGCCCGACAATAGAATAGCACCGTGGCAGTCCCTGCCGACTGAGATGATCATGTGCTTCCCCCCGACGTCCCAGGCCGCGAGGAGTCCGGAATCTTCCTGCGGGCCTTGTCGTGTCTATGAGTCCTCTGCTTCAATCTGCCTTGTCCGTTTCTCCGTCAGCAGCGAGCAGGCGGTTGACAGCGTCGACTTTGTCTTGGAACGATTGGGCCTTGTCCGTGCGGGTGCCGATGCGGATGTCGCTTTGGATGCGGACGATTCCCTGCGAGTGTAGCAGGCTGTGGGCTTGGCCGATGACTTGCATCACGACGTCCCAGGGTCCTTCTGTAGGAGAGCGGGGATGGTCAGATTCAATTGTAATGCCTCATAGGTGCCATCCCTCCATGAACTCTTCCTCTGCGGAATGCTCGTCAATCATCTTCGGACGTAGACGGGTTGAAAGCAGTCTGATGCAAAGCAACGACGGGACGGTAAACACACAGTATCACCCACTCACCGAGCGTCGTCCCGGCCGAATGCATGCTATACTTCAACCCGCTCTTCTTCAGCAGTCTCTGCACCTCGGCAATTTGCGCCGACACCGATGCCGTCGGCGTGCCAATGGGTATCAGGCAGAAGTCGGCCGTGCACTTGGTAGGAGTCTCCAGGTTTATGGAAGACATAATGACGGAGTTGAACATGAAGGTGTGAAGCCGGTTGGCCGTGGTGAGGTAGGGATAACTGGCGCCAAGAAGTCTTCCCACTGACGACACTTTCTTGCTGGCTCCAGCATGCCGATTTTCTCTTGGTTACAACCTTGGCCGAAACTCTGATCTCCGGTGTCCTCCTAACGATTACCTCTAGTAATGAAGTCCGGCTTTTGCTAACTAATTGTTCGTTTGGTGTAGTGGTTATCACGCGTCGTGTGAGTCGTGTCCGTCTACTAGTCTCTTACAGCTTCTAATCTTCAACAGTCACAATATGTGAATTTAAACCCGACGAGGTCCTCGGTTCGATCCCGAGAATGAACATATTTTTTGGTTTTGGACCGGTTTCATCTCTGATGGTGGAAGCTTTCTCCCACCTCCTCCCACGAATTTGGCGGCCAGGAAAAGTCGCCAAGTACCCAGTATACCAATATCTGGAGAGTCTCTTCCCGAATCGGCCTTCAATTGCTGAGTTTCTTTCTGTGACCGTGAAGTCGGGCTGTCTGTGCTGTTATTTATATGCCTGCCACAAATATGCAGTGACCTCAGTCTGGACGGACAGACCTATGCCAGGTCGAATTATTCAGTTGACTTTGTCTGCTATACCTGCCTTCAAAATCGATCCTCCTGCTGTTGTAACTAATTACCAACACTGTGGAAGTGTCGTGTATTCCAGGCTACTGCTCCAGAGAACGTTGTCTCCTGACCATGTCATCTAAAGCGGCTTCCAAGGCTTGTTGCAGTCGGCTCCCTTGCTGCTCTTCTACCCATAATATCCAAACCGTGGGCAATGCTTCTCTTCCAACACAGGAATTGAGAGTGTCAACACCTCCGAGACGCCTATTCTGAGGCGGTCCTTGAGACGCTTCTAGTGCCTGCCATGAGCTTTGGCACCCATCTCAGGACTCCAGCGTTGCAGAGTTGACACGAGAATGAGCGTAACGAAGAAGGAGATGACAATTTTCCAGGAGCTGGAGGGTCTGCTGGCCCGGCACTGGCTGCGAGATCATAGATAGAGGCCGATGATCGGTGACCAAAAATTTAAATTTTTGCAACGTGGACCCGTCATGGTCCGTGGCATTGTTGTGGATGAGCAAAGCTCACGGATCATGGTGCCCGTGCCGGGTTCCGCCAGTACTTACCGTACAGTTCGTGGAGTCCACCTGATGCGTGGCCGGGCGAGAGAAGCAGACTCGTCACCGGCATGGCGTAGAGACTTCGTGAGTTGTGGGCTGAGTCCAGCGGTCTGCCACTGTCTGTTTGGAAGGGAAGACGGTGAATTAGTAAGATTACTAACAGAGTCTAGGTGCGGAATGAATTTCCAGCAGCCTTCGATATGGCATCTGCATCCACGGTGGGAGAATGTATCAAGAGAGGCCGCTCGAGAATGGAGTAAACAATGTCTTGACCCAGCTGTACCAGAGAGAGCAGTGGCAAGACACTCCATGCTAGCAAGCTCCGACATTGCCGCGATCTCAACACATTGTACGTCGGCTAGTCTCAAGGTCTGCTCAGGCTCAAGTGCCTGACCGCTGGCGTCGACACCGTAGAGACACCACATTGGGAAGAGGTCTAGGTGCACCGAACGTACAGGATGAGACTTTACCATGGTTGTTGCTCAAGTCGGACGTCTCGTGGCAACGCGTCGTGGGGCCTTTTTCTTCATCCTGATTCAGCTCTGAGTAGGATACATTATGCTTGCAAGCAACTAGCAAATCAGTCGGATCTGCTTCCGAATGCAACGTCTGTGCCGTCCACAAGGAAGGCATTGGGGTGCTTGCGTGCCTGCAGGCTTCGCATAATTGGAGAGATAGGGGTCGCCATAGAGCAGCGACTGACTAATCTGGTGTATCTGGCTCCCTGTGCCACTCATTAGTGGTCGGGTTAAACCCGGTTGGGTGGCTGAGGCGCGTCCAACTCCTGGCTCCAGTTCTTGACACCTTTCATACAAAACGGCCGTGCGTGTGCTCGGTATATAGAGCGCGCCTCTCACCTACGACCACCAGTCGCCCCTGACGACCTGAGCCCGGAAAGACCACTCGTATCATTTCCGTTCTCAGTGATCGATAGACGACAGCATGCGGCCGCTCAGATCTCTGGCGGTATGCAGCCTGGCCCTTGCCGGTCTCGCCGCGGCGGATAGTGATGTCCATGACCTCAAAACCGACAATTTCAAAGACTTCATTGCGGAGAATGACCTGGTCCTTGCCGAATTCTTCGCGCCGTGGTGCGGGCATTGCAAGGCCCTCGCTCCTGAATACGAGGAGGCGGCGACGACGTTAAAAGACAAGAATATTCCGTTGGTCAAGGTCGACTGCACGGCAGAGGGGGGACTATGCAAAGAATATGGCGTCGAAGGCTATCCCACTGTCAAAGTGTTTCGTGGCCTTGAAAACATCAAACCATACCCTGGCGCCCGAAAAGCACCAGCGTCAGTCTCTTGGGCCATCCATCCAGCCCGTTGAAATCACTTCTAACCCTCTCTCAGGATCGTCTCATACATGACCAAGCAGCAACTGCCCGCCGTTTCTCTTTTGACGCCGGACACGCTGGAAGAATTCAAGACGGCGGACAAGGTCGTGCTGGTCGCCTACATTGACAAAGACGACAAGGCCTCGAATCAAACATATACCGCGACCGCCGAGTCGCTGCGGGACGAGTACATTTTTGGCGCCACGAGCGATGCGGCTTTGGCCGACGCGGAAGGGGTCAAGCAGCCGGCTATCGTCCTCTACAAGGATTTCGATGAAGGCAAGAATACTTTCGAGAAGTCATTTGACGTCGACGCTATCGCTAAATTTGCCAAAACTGCAAGCACACCGCTGGTCGGTGAGATTGGTCCAGACACTTATGCTGGTTATATGACAGTAAGGATCACCACCGCCCTCGCTGATCGGGGTACTCCCGACCCGGGACTGACTGCTGACTCACCCCCTTTTGGCAGGCTGGTATTCCCCTTGCATACATCTTCGCCGAAACGTCAGAAGAGCGCACTCAACTGGCAGCCGCGCTCAAACCGGTGGCAGAGAAATACAAGGGCAAGGTGAACTTCGCCACGATCGACGCAAAGGCATTTGGCCCACACGCGGGCAACCTCAATCTCCCCACGGACAAGTTCCCTTCGTTTGCCATTCAAGAGACGGTCAAGAACGCGAAATATCCGTTTGACGGCAACAAGCTCACCGAGGCCAAGATTGGCGCTTTCGTCAAAGACTTTGTCGACGGCAAACTGGAACCGAGCATCAAGTCGGAGCCGATCCCCGAGAAGCAGGAAGGACCGGTCACGGTGGTGGTGGCCCACTCTTACAAGGATATCGTTCTCGATGACTCCAAGGATGTTCTCATTGAATTCTACGCCCCGTGGTGCGGACATTGCAAGGCGTAAGTGCTCCTGACTCCAGAGATGAGGATCCCAGCTCACGGTCGCGTAGCCTGGCACCAAAATATGAAAAGTTGGCCGAGCTCTATGCTTCCAACTCCGACCTTTCTTCCAAGGTGACCGTGGCCAAGATTGACGCGACTGCCAACGACGTCCCTGATGAGATTTCCGGATTCCCCACGATCAAGCTTTACCCTGCTGGCGCAAAAGACTCTCCGGTGGATTATCACGGATCTCGAACCGTTGAAGATCTGGCGGATTTCATTCGCGACAATGGCAAATATGGCGCCGATGCATTTGCCGCCCAGGATGAGGACACGGACGCGACCTCGACTGCTGGCGAGACCGCGGCTAAGGCTGCGCCTGCGGCAACGACCGTGGAAGAGGGAGTGAAGGGAGATGAAACGGCAGAGGCTGACACCGATGACGAAGCTCACGAACATGATGAGCTCTAAACGGAGGTTGGGAGAGGGTGTGTATGTGTGTGTGATTTGTTTTCTTGTATCGCAGCCGCCTCAGCAGTCACTACGAAGGATGTATGAGGATAGTGTATCAAAAGGAATGACGAGATTTGGACGAAGCAAGTGACGAAGAAGCTGCATCAACACGATTGCCCGGTTGCGGATTGTGGAACGGATTTCTTGCCCATGAACGGGGACGAGGTTGATTCCAGTTTCTGTAAGATCGGAATACCATGCGTCGCTGTTACCGTTGCTTTGGACGGTGAATGCGCTCCATTTGATGGATTTTATCTCAAATACCTCCTTCTGCCAAGCTCTTTGGATTCCAATCCAAAGCACATTGCTCACGGGTCTAGACGCGCTGCATGTTATGTGACGGCTGGCTGACGGAACCCCCCAAAACCAAAAGGGGTGCTGCCGTTTGGACTGCGGATGGAGTTTTGCTTGCATTCTTATTAATAGCCTGACATTCTTGGAAAGTTCAGATGATGATCGTTCAGGTCGGGTTAGATATGTCTGCGTGGTACGTGAACGTTTCCCACCGATTAACATTGCTGCTTTCTTTCCTCCGCATAGTGAGCTTGCCGCGGTCAAATGCACAATCGCAGGCCCAGGTCAACTGAGAGGTAGCTCTGGGTATTCTGAAGCTGGAATTGTGGAGGGGACATACACGTCCGGCCCCGGAGCTGGAACGGGAGCGGGAGTGGGAGCGGGAGCTGGAACTTGTGCTAGGGCTTGACTGTCGTGGCCCGCCAGCCCGTCGTCATTGCTGAGAAAGGCGGCACCGTCGAACAGCGGATCCTGGAAGATGGTCGGCATGCTGAGGTCAAAGAACCCGTCGAAGAGGTTGTCCAGGTCGTTGAACTGGTCAAAGATGCCCACGTCGATGGCTGCCGGCGTGTAAAGTGACAGACCGTTGTCACTGACCGCCGAGGCATGCTGTACAGGATCCGAAAGCAGAGTGGCGTGTTGCTGCGCCATCGATGCTGGGTCATTGTGGATTTTACTCGTGCTCCCGTGCGTGGCGGCTGCATCAGACAGAACCTGGAGGCCGTTCTCACGGCCTTCCTGACCCAGGCCAGGCGCGGGAGTCTCGTCCCGTTTGGCAAACGGGCCGAATTTGCATGGGGTAACTTCGGCCTCCAACGAGTTGGTCATGTTGGCGGTCGAGTGTTTTCGCACGCCGGGCTGTTGGAGACTCCTCAAGGCTTTGCGGCCCAGCTTGGCCATGGCGTCTGCCGTCCACCAGGATCGGCTCAGGGCTTCCAGCGTCTCACAGCGGGTGGTCAAGTCGGCTTGTGCTCTTTCGGGATCCACGTGCTGATCGCGGAGACCACGGTATGCCACCGTGAGCGACAATGAGACCGCATACGGCACGAGCGGGACTGGCGGAATGAGGGCATGACGCCCATCTGCCATGAGTTGCTGAATGCGATCGGCGGCGGTAATACGACGGGCGTATGACGCCGTCGACGGTCCACCCGCTCGACACGTGAGGATAGCGATCACGTTGTAGCAGAGCTCGAGAACGCCTGCCACGAGTTAGTACGTTCAAGCCCGGCGGGAGATCGAAGGCTTACTCTTGTGAGAGTGGGGAAGAGGCCCGAGGTCGATATCCTTGATCATGGTCGAAAAGCTGGGAAATTCGGTTTCCCAGCCCGTCGCGTCTTGATCGGCGGTGGGCCGGTAAAACTCGATCACGTCGTCAAGCAGGTCCCCCAGCCGCAGCCACACCGAGATGACCTGGCTCGGGACATCGAGATCGATCGGTGGTCGGGCGATGTCGATATCTCTGTTGCCAATCATCACCGGCCTGCCGCCGACGCAGGCATTGATCTTGTCGAGCGTCCACAGTGTCCACCAGAGCATGCTGGATTCGTCCTGGGGCGTACGACCAGGCGTCTGAATGTGAAGACCGGCCGTCCAAGCGTCATGAATGGCGAGCGACAGGTGCAGGGATGAGTCTTCGATGCCCCCCGGCCCGTCGTTGTGGAGATGCATCAAAGTGAGAATCTGGATTTTGGTTACCCGATCGGGTTCGAGGTCGGCTTTCATCGCCGCGTCGAGCCCGGTGTGCAGACTTCTGGCAAACGGAATCGGATCGAGGAGTGGCCCATCCTCAAACAGTCGCAAATACGGTGCGGCCTCCTCAGTCTTGCATGTCACCAGACATATGGCTTGGATGAGGAATATGGAGCAGCGACCGTCGGCATAGTCCTGGATAAGCTTGCTCCCGTTCAGAATCGGTAAGAGTCCATCGATACACGCAATGTAAGTGGTGATGAGAGCGTCTTGTGTCGCCTTGGGGAGCACCCGAAAGGCGCCCACGGCTTGAAGATAGTTTCTTTGCGCACCGGTCAGAGTCCGTCGCCCGCCTTCGACCTTGCCATATTTCTCCACGTTCACCGGCGTCTTCTCTCCCGGTTTCGGGGGGTCAATTTCTTCAGGCCGAAAGTCATCTCGCTGGAGACGCGATTGCTCGATCCATGTGCCTACTCGGCTGATGCGCGCTTGGCCTTTGCTTCGAGAGGAGAGGTCTGTCAAAATCGACTCGGGATTGAGATCCCCGACAAACCGGATCGGCTCCTTGTGAGTCAGACTCGGGAGAACTTTGTCCAAGCCGTCTGTCTCCGCCTGTTGATCGGGGGGTCTGGTGAAAGTGTGGTGACATCTTTGGTAAACGAAAAGTTAGTTATTCTCGAATATAAAGTGCTGATGACATCGCGAGCATAATAACGGCCTGTTAGGGGACATCGCGTATTAGGCACATCGGGTCCCAAGCATATTGCAAATCCTATCTTCCCGGCCAAATGAACGGACTTACCGCTTCTTCCTCCGTTGGCACTGTTGACATGCTCTTGCAGCCCTTTTACGGCTGGCGAAGGCTGCCGTATCGGCCTCCCAAACAACTTGCATGATGCAATCGGCATATATGCGGGCGGGACCTTCTCAAAACAGTTATCTGGCCGCTGATGACTTTTTGGAGAAGGGTCGATTTGCCAAGAACGGGGGCATGTGCCGGAGTGGGATGTTTGGGCCAGTCAGGACCCATTTTACAGACTGGACTCAACCGCGGAAGAAAAGTACTGTAGAGTCGCCAGGAGAGTTCCTACGGCGGAGTGGTCCCTTGGCAGTATGTAATTACCAGGTTTTGTACTTGGCACGCTGACGCTGGCCTGGCAGTTGTTACATCTGCTTCCACCCACAAAGATAAGCATGTCCTCCCAAGGGTGACGCTTATCGAGTCAAGCGCCGGAACAGAACTCTATCAACCGACAGCGCAGCAACATGTCTCAAAGGAGAGTGGAGGGCACAGTGGTCCCGCCTATCTGACTTGGCGCGCATATAATTGCGCAAAGCCCAGCCCGTGATTAACCGGGAGACTGGTACCGTCACTACATACCCTCGGATGCCGTCGCTGGTACTCGCTTGCGCCTTTCGTCTGCACTGATTGCTGATGGCGGACCCCGAGATCAAAAGAAAGGTATACAAGGCGTAAGTCGCAGCCGATGACCGCACAAAAGGTTGTGGCTGACTCGTCTCACCACTTCAAGATGCATCCGATGCCGAGATCGCAAGATCAAATGTTCTGGAGTATGGCCATGTGAAAGCTGTCAACGCAGAGGCATTCAGTGTGTGCTCCCGCAACGGGACAAGAAAATTGCCGTCTCTGAAAGGTAGTGATATCCGAGGAATTGTTTGCTTCCCTAATCCTTCCGGTCCACTCTTCCCCATTCGCCGCGGTCTGAATTGACACTCATCCCAGCCAATACCATCGAATGCGAACTCGATTACAAGAGCTCGAGGGTAAGATTCTGGATGGACGGGCGCGGGAACACGCTTCCACCGGCTCAGCGGCGAAATCCTTCCGGAGTCAGTTTGGTCAAGATCAAGGCGAGCTGCGTACGGAGACGACACCCACTCCAGGCGAACCCCAGGTCTGGTCTAGGGTGGACGATAGTTCGGGACATCCTCCTCCCCGTGCCCCGGGCGTCTCTCCCGACGGCAGTGACTGCTCATCGCTTCCCGTAAGTCACGGCGTCCTTCTCAGGCCAAATCAGAGGCTGATTTTTTGACTCGGTCTCTGTAGGAGGATCACGTGAGTAATCCTCTGACGACGTCAAAGTCCAAATACACGATTGATGACCAGGGCCGCCACCGTAAGTGATGGTGGATACATGTGCCCGGGCAAGGATGTATGTGCTGACGTCTCGATTGGTATCTAGATTACCTAGGCCACAGCTCGACTTGGTCTTTCAGCTGGCATGTTCGACACACGATGAACTCGCGTCTGAAAGGTCCCCCACTACACGACTCGACCACGCGAGCAGAGACGTACAACATCAAATGGCGCCGGAAGCTATGCTCACTGGCCGATATCCACTATCCCTCCCAGGAATACGCCGAATATCTCACCAGCACCGTCGTCTTTTACCTCGGCTCCACGTTCTATACCTTTGACAAAGACGTTTTCCTCCACCATCTGCATCAATTTTATTCGGCACTGGCAAAGGATGAGACGCCGACGGCCAGCTTGTGGCACATTCAGATGCTGCTCGTGTTCGCCCTGGGACAAGCCTTGTTGGCCAAAACCGCTTCTCCTGAGGGGCCGGCGGGAGTTGCATATTTCGTCAAAGCGATGGAGGCGTTACCCGATATCCTGGGTTTCTATCAAGAGCCCATCCTCGCCATAGAGATCCTGTGTTTGCTTGCTCTCTTCATGCAAGCCGCGGATATGAAGAATGGTGCATACGGCTACGTGAGTCGGCCTCATCGCCCGAGTGTTCCGGTGATTGATCATTCCACTGACTGGGGCACCATAGATTGGTCAAGCCATGCGCATAGCACTCTCTCAAGGCCTGAACCGAGAGATTGACCATGCCTTCCTCAGTCGGTCGCAGCGCGAGCATCGCTGCAAATTATGGTGGACAATCTACGTCCTCGAATGCCGGATATCAACCTTGATGGGAGCGCCTACCTTGATCCACGTGCGCGACATTCCCCTGCCGAAACCTCCTCTGGTCTCGGTCCATATTTCGGAATCCGCGCTGGCATTACACGTGGAACTGGCCACTCAACTCGGCCACGTCATTGACAGTGAGTGGGATCTGCCAATGGCTACCTTCCTCGTCCTAATTACCTTTCAGCGGTATATGATCTCAAAGGGCATTTGGGCAGAAGATTCATTTCCAGTGTGCAGAAGGTTCTGCATTCCTTGGCCGACGTATCCACGCATTTAACCAGCAGGTTTACACTCGACCTGTCTCGTCCTAGTGTAATGACATCTCGAACTGCTGCCACCTTGCACTTGCTGTACCACCAGGTATGTCGCATCCAAGGCCCACCTGTTCTTCCGTGTCTCACTGACTGTTCGTTCTCTATGATAGTGTGTCATTCTGTCCATTCGCCCCATCTTGTTCTTTGTGGTGCAAAAACAGATGGACAGCCCAGATCGTCTGGGACTGTCTGAAACGGTAGTGAGTTTACTTCGCGCCTGTGCAGAAGCCTCGGTTCGTGTCCTGCAGATTTGCAGTGCGTTGAGAGCTCAAAACATGTTTGGTCAGTCCTCTTGGCTCAGCACGCCATCGTGCTAATATTTGAACGCTCAGATCTGTTCTTGCCTTTTGACATTGACGCACTATCCTCCGCAGCTATCGTTCTCATCCTCGTCGGTTACGTCTGCCTTGCTGTGGCAACGTCCAGTTCGCTGCTTGAGAGTGCTTTCGAAGTCCTGAAAGAGGCTGCGGCAAGAGGATCGGCGGTCGCTAAATACTCCAAGCTTGAGCTTGAAGAGGTCGCCGATCTCGTGTCCAAGACATCGACCGCAACTCTGTTGGGAGACCGTCGAATGCAGAGTACGGAAATCACGGTCCAAGCTCCACTGTCAACCGCACCAGCAGCACCGACGCACGAACAGTCGACGCGAAGAAATACTCCGCATTTGGAGGACGACGATCCTGCTGCATCAGTGAGTGTGCATCGACAACCTTCGGCCACCGGACACCACGGTGTGACCAATGCGACGTCGAGCCCAGAAGTATCTTCGCTCCGACCCGGTCGAACGAGCTCGAGTGCAGGGTGTCTGTACCCACTGTGCCTGCCAGGAGATCAGGATCATATCGCAACACAAAATCCGATGAGTTCTGCTGATTTGCCCGATGCCAGTGATTACGGGTACCAGATGAACTTGAAAATGTCCACCATTCAAGCTGCCATCAATGCTTTGGACCGGCAGCAACAGCCCACACACACATTCTCCAATGCCCAAGATCAGATAGGTCCCGAATTTTCTCCCATGGACGATCTCACTCATTGCGAATTTGACGATGCATGGCTCTGGGATACAGCGCCGACCATGGACGATGGTTTTTTACTTCCTTCAAACGAGAGGATCCCTGGACTTGGACAGGGCCAAGCATAGTCTCTGGTGGAGATCATAGAGAAATAACGAATTCGAAGAAACCTGTGGCGATTCCAGCTTGATACAGCTCATGCCATGAACGACTCTGGCTGTAGTGAGATTTTCTATTCGGGAAATCTAACACGCCCAGGCATTGTGTACCAAACCCAACCGGTCAAGTTCTCGCAAAACTCCCTTTGGCCCGTCTCCAAATTTCTCTTCTCAAGGCTACCACCGCAAGTCTCGTGCGATCCAAAGCACCTTGATTCTCGACGGCCCTTCTGACAAGGAAGTGTGTGCATTCTATTAAACTTCCCCAGCAGAGGCATTTGTACACGCTCGGAACCCAATTCTCCAATCTCATCCGCTCTGTTGCGGCCGCTTCACCGGCCACAGTTCGAGAATTCTGTAGTGTCTGCTGGTCTGACTGTAAAAGCTGGCAGCTAATTTCATCGGCCATTCCTTGTAATTGACCGTACTCGATCATCAAAGCCTGCGCGTGGCCGTGTCCGGTCAGTCGAGACCATTGATGAGCACGGGCGCGTTCGATAGATGATTGATTGTGAGTGGCCAAAAACAGCTGTAACCGTGGGAGCGGACATTCCTCTTCGCCTTTTAAAGTAACCGGATATCGGCCCTCCAATAAACTTTCCACAATGCCGTCGTAGCAATCATCCGTGCCCTCCTTTGTGGAGTGAATGACTTGGTGCCTCTCAGGTTCAGATGCTATGTAAGCGCCTCTTACCAGCTTCAAGCCGAAACACCAATGTTCACGGGCGGCCAAGCGGAGATGTCTCGACAACCGCTCAGGAGTAGACTTGAGGTAAGCTTGATAGGTGTTGTATATATACGACTTTTCTGATGAGTTATACTTGTACATCAGTCGGAGTGCCAGGTCATCGATTGAATCTTGGAAGACCTGCTGCTCAGCATCGATCCACAAACGGCAACCCTTCTGCACCACGGCCGAGCAGATGGCGTCCACTGCGGAGAGAAAGATCGGAGATGGGCCGCGTCCGTAACCACGATGAAGAGCCTCGACCGCCAGTGGGCCAGCACCCGTCAGCCTGAAGACAACCAGTCAGTCAACATCCTCAACAGCTCTGACCACGGGAGCGAGAGTGTCCCTTTGGAGGTCTCGCCTGACTGAGCAGGAATCCTGTCAAAGCAGGACTCAACGGTGCAAATAGCAAACAGCACTCGATGGCATACATACTTGACCGCTAGAATGTCGTCCTGTCCTAGCATGTGAACAGTGCGGATGTTAGCATCACGCCATTCTGACACAGCAAGTTCCCGCTCTGAGATCGGCTTCTCTGGTGCTTTACTTGCTGTTGAACCAGGTTCTCTGGCGCCCTCTCTCTTCGCCACGACCACCTCACGTCCGTGGCCGATGATGACACCTTTGAACCCCATTTTGCGCATGGCTTCTCTTGTCTTGGCCACTTCAGCCTCGTTCTCACCAGCACAAAAATGATTGTAGAACCCATTTTTCCAGAGAACTCTCAACAGCGGATTCCGATCAAGGTCGAGAATGAATGTGGTAGATTCCGCGATACGCTTCGCCAGACTCAGAATATACTTGCTGAGTATCAGAGTCGAAACGAGTGAGTAAATGGCCAGTGATCGAAGGATCTGCGGCGTACTCAACACAGCCAACGGTGGCGGACCGTGTTGCAGGTCCTTCGAGGATATAGGAAGGAAGTCCGCTGGTGCTGCTGCATGTTGCAGGCGGGGTTTTTTTGAGGTCACCGAGAGATATCTTTTTGGTCCACGACTGTGAAAAAGCACCCAATGCGCAGGAATCAGACTGCTCTTTCCGGGGGTAAGCGGCACAGTTCTTTTCAAGAGGCACAACAGGGCGAGGTATGATGGGGGGTTCATGTTGGTTTGCTCCCTCACGCTCGCTGTGTTAGAAAGCAAGGCTGGGGGATTTCAGGAGGGCTGGTGGTGTTAACAACTCCGTGCATGGCGGAGGAAGTCGCTCTGTGACAGTCTATCCTGCAATAAGTACAGTCAGCCGGCTAATAATCATGAATTGCCAATCGTCCATCTCAAGTGAGCTGGTAGGTGGTGGGACTGAGCATGCATGGAGAGCGGACCTCGATACCGAAGCTCCTCGGATCGCATGTCCGTCACCCCGAATCGGGACCATGGATCTCCTCTAGGGCATCCTCAAATTGCAAAATGGGTCCTCCTTGAATCGACGACTTTTTTTTCTCTATATGAGTGCCGAATATGCTCCAGGCAAAAATGGATAGCCCCAGTGGTCTGGTCAGCTCGAGGTTCCAGCGTCTCGTTTTCGACCTGTTTTTTCCCCGGCATGGTCAGGTCTTCGATATCTCCGCCTGGTGGCGTGTGGGTGCCATGTTTATGCTTCTTTCACAGTGATGAGTCTATCGACTATAACGCAACCGCAGCTCATATCCTTCGTCTTGCGCACGGCGGGATCCACGGAATCCTGGTTCACGGGTCCAATGGAGAAGCAATGCATTTGTCGCGCGAGGAGCGCCACCAACTGATCTCCTTTACGAGAGAAGCACTGGACGGCCACGGCTTTCACCACGTGGCCGTCATGGCCGGCACAGGCACAGATTCGCTGCAAGAGACACGGACGCTGTGTATTGAGGCGGCAAATGCCGGTGCTCAATGGGCCATGGTTCTTCCGCCTTCATACTGGGTCATAGCTATGACAAAACAAGCCCTCATTGATTACTACAACGAGGTCAGTCGTTGACACTGGCATAAGATCGGGAAATTCAATCCAGTCCTTTGCTGATAATGGATCTTCGGGTAGGTAGCCAGAACGTCGCCCATACCCATCCTGATCTACAACTTTCCCGCCGTGTCAGGTGGCATTGATCTTGACTCGGATATCATGACGACTCTAGCTTCCAATCCCAACATTTGCGGCACCAAACTCTCCGACGCAAACATTGGAAAGCTCAATCGACTGTGTGGAAGTGTGAATGGGTCAGATCAAAGCTTCGCCGTCTACGCCGGCAAATCCGATGTGTTTGTCAATGGCCTGCTGGGAGGATCAGCGGGACTGATCGCAGCATTGGTCAATTTCGCTCCGAAGACTCATGTGCGGGCATGGCAGCTGGCCAGCAGGGGAGACTGGGAAGCGGCACAAAAACTGCAGACTATTCTGGCACATGCTGACTGGGAAATTGCAAAGATTGGAGGCGTATCAGGCTTGAAGGTAGCGGTGACCACATACTTTGGGTATGGCAGTTCCATGCTTCATGACGGTAGGACAGTGACGGTCACCAGGAAACCTCTTGCCAGTCTCGGTCCAGAAGTGCTTGCAAAAGCACAGACCCGGGAGACACTTGATCTGCTGAAGAAGATTGAGGACGACACTCATATGGTGGCAAAGCTATAAGCAGGATTGACGAGGGATGAGGCCGAACATTCTCTCTTGTCTAAAAAGCACGCATAGAAGGTCATATATCTTATACCATGCTTCTGGGGCAATCAACTCTGCAATTAGCACTGAACTTGTCCAGGTGGGACAGAATGGAGTTGATCCAGGGTATACTTTGTTTGAGTGTGTCGTCATTTGCCCCTGCTTACGAATGTAGACTTGCACAGCGCTCTCTCGTGAAACAGACAGATTGGCCTCTTGTCTATTAAACTTTCATAGGTCTTTGATATGGACGAACTACTGTCAAGTCATCAAGAGATACTCCATCGGTCTCACGCATCCTCCAGCAGAAAGGGGTCATCGAGTGGCGTCTTCCTGGTCTCGGGTTTGCTCTCACATTGACGATTAAGGAACAATCTTTGCATATCTTTACACGCCTTCATACTCCCAGGTAAATGGACGATCAATAATCATCAGGTCAGCCTCTTAACTATACCTCGTTGCTAGGGTACAAGACACGATCTAGTACGATGCTGAATTCCTCTTTGATCACGCGGGGACTAGAGAACCGATTCAGCATGTTCAATGTCCCAACCTTATCATTCGTGCCGCTTCCCCTCCCACCGCCAAAGGGCTGCTGTCCGACCACAGACCCGGTGCTCTTTGTGTTAATGTACAGGTTCCCAGCTGCGTGTTTAAGCGCGTTTCGGGCAAAACGAATTGCCTCTTGATCTCGGGCAAAGATACCACCTGTCAAGGCGAACTGTGTTGCTGAATTGATCAGGTGTGGAACACTAGACCAATACTCCTCATCTGGGAAGACGTAGACAAGGAGGATGGGTCCAAACAGTTCTCGTTTAATCAAGTCGTGGTAAGGATCTTGGGTCTGATAGATTGTTGGATGGATAAAATATCCTTCTGCCTTGGAATAATGCCCGCCAGTCAAGAGGGTCAGTTCAGAGTCGCTCTGAGCGTTCTGGATGACGGTCGACAATCGATCAAATGCCCTTTCATGGATCACAGGAGTGATGAAATTCTCAAAGTATTGTGGAGCTCCAACTTTGAGTGCTTTTGTCTTCTCAAGAAGTGAATCTCGAAATGTGGGCCAGATGGATTCCGAGATATAAAGGCGAGAAGTCGAGGAGCATTTCTGTCCTTGGTACTCAAAGGCACCCCTGACTGTGTTGATCACCGCGCTCTCAATGTCCGCACTAGAGTGGACGAGATGAAAATTCTTGCCTCCGGTCTCTCCCACCAGCCGAGGATAGCTTGGATATTTTCTCTGGCTGTACCGTTCTGCAATGTGACCACTGAGCAGTCGGAAAACTTCGGTGGAACCGATGAAGTTGACGGCAGAGAAATCGGGGTGGTCAACTACGGCTTGAGTGACTTCCTCTGCATCTCCCGGAACGAACTGAATGACATCTTTTGGTATCCCGGCCTCGAGCAAGATCTCATGGATAAGATAACTGGCATACAAGGAATATTCGGAAGGCTTCCAGATGACGACGTTCCCGAGAATTAACGGCGCGGTGATGAGATTAGCGCCCAGCGCAGTGAAGTTGAACGGGGACACCGCATAGACGAAGCCCTCCAAGGGACGGTATTCCACGGTATTCCACGACCCCGGAACTTGCACTTGTGATTGATGTCGGCCTAGTTCGATTGCGGCGTCGACGTAGAATCTCGACAGTGTTAGCTAAAGAGGCCGCGGGAGGGAGCCTTGCTCTAAACTGACCTGAATAGATCACACGTCTCAGCAGCAGCATCGATCTCGGCCTGCCATGCGTTCTTCCCTTGACCGAGCATTGTCGCGGCAACGATGTCTGCGCGATATTTTCCGGCCACGAGGTTGGCTGCTCTGAGAAAGATGGACGCTCGATCACCAAGAGGCATGCTTTCCCAGTCTGATTTTGCTCTCATGGCGAGGTTAATAGACCGTGCCACATCCTGGCCTTTGGCTGGTCTCCACCTGGCCACTATTTGTTCATGCCTGGAGGGATATGGCTGGGTTCGCACTTCACTGGATGAACTATCTTCAGCCTTCCCTAGGTGTCAGTACGGACGATGATGTAGCCAAAAAGACGAGTCTTCACCCACATATTTCTCTAAGTAGTGCGGTCTAATGCTTATTGGAAACTGCTTTTCAAGCCGTGAAATCGCATCCTCCAGGTTCCGCCGCTCTAGTGACCCCTTTGCGTAGATTTTCTGTCTCGGTTAACCTCCATGCTTATGGTCCATCATCGGCGCGCCTTTCTTACAGGAGCCTCATTCTCCACAAAAGGCTTGACCAAGGTCGAGATCACAGCGCGATTGGTGATCATCTGCATGACTTTGAAGCGGTGTCTGCGACTCCATGCTGATGTTCTTGGTCGAATAATACAATTGAGATGATGCATGGCAAGGGCGATTCAGTCGCAGGTCTCGCGAGATCTAGTGATAACCAATTTTAGGAACTTCTCACGGGAACAAGCGAAAAGGCTTTCATATTTGCGCTTGGGTAATCGGGTTCCATCCCAATCTTTGCCATAACCTGATGCCACCGTCGTTCTCGGATAAACGTTGCGGCTTCGTTGTCCGCCCCCTTAATTAAACTTTCGTATCTCGAATCCGCAAGGCTCGGCCCTCGGAGCCGAATTCTCACAACCTATTTCTCTTGTCCGCTGTTTAGCGGAAAGCTTCATGTTATCTAATAGTAGAGTATCATGGGATGATAAGCTGATATGCTTCTAGTAGCGGTGCGACCCTCGTTAGGCTATCTCAAGTAGCGATCTACAGCCACCATCCCCAACCTATATAGCTGATGAATTAAACCACCAAATATTCTATCCCCACAAGCTGCACATTTTTCTGGGAAAACTGTTTGTGTTATTCCGACCGCGTGCTATTCCAAAGAACACTCTCTCAGAATTCTGGACCAGCACGTTATGAATGTCAATATGGACTCTGCTTTAGGGAAAGAAGCTCTCACAAAGGATCAAATGCAGCCAACGGTTTCGGGTCACAGCGAAGAAGATGGCATTGGAACCATTGATGAGAAGACGCCTCGAACGCTGTCGCGGTCATTGCAAGGTCGACACATGCAAATGATTGCTATCGGTGCGGCACTGGGTGTGAGATAACAAGGACTCTATTAATGATGGTGAAGGTGGTTCCATAGGAGCCGGTCTTTTCGTCGGTTCTGGTGGTGCGCTCCATACAGGTGGACCTGCGTCTTTAGTATGAATATCTTACCCTCTTCTGCACCACCGCTAATCAACCAAGCTCATCGGTTTTATTGTCATCGGCGTGATGATGATGTGCACGGTCCAGTCACTGGGAGAACTTGCTATCATGTATCCGGTTAACGGTGCGTTCTATGAATACGCTGTTCGCTTCATCGACCCTGCTTGGTACGTGCAGTTCAGCTGTTTCTAGGTCCAGACGGGGGACTAACAATCAACTTTAGGGGCTTCGCCATGGGATGGGAGTACTCCATTGGCTGGATGGTCACTCTTCCTTTTGAGATCACTGCTGCGGGCATCACCATCTCATTTTGGAGAGACGACATCAATGTGGGCGTGTGGGTGACGGTATTCCTTGTTTGCTTGATCATAATTCAAATCTTCGGAGTGCGAGGATATGGCGAAGGTCAGTTGGTGATGGCGTGAGAGTCTTCCAGGAGCACTTTCCAATGCTAACGTCCCTAACAGTCGAATTTGTGCTGGCGATTGTCAAAATCTTGGCCTGCGTGGGTTTCATCATCTTGGGCGTGATCATCGATTGCGGGGGTGTTCCCACCGATCACCGCGGGTATATCGGAGCTCACTATTGGCATGATCCTGGGGCATTTCGGAACAAGTTCAAGGGATTCTGCTCCGTCTTCGTCACGGCCGGTAAGCCGGTCTGTTCCGTGCAAAGATCGGGCCTCGCTTTTCCCCGTTCCCATCGTTCTCGCCGCGGACTCTAACTTCTGGGACAAAATGCAGCATTCGCCTTTGGAGGCACCGAAATGGTTGGTCTCGCCGCCGCCGAAGCCGTCAATCCGAGGAAATCCCTGCCCAAGGCGACAAAGCAGGTATTCTGGCGCATTTTTGGCTTCTATATTCTCAATGTCTTCATCGTGGGCTTGATTGTTCCCAGCGACAGCAACGTGCTTCTTGGTTCGAGTGGTGCCAACACAAAGGCCTCTCCCTTTGTTCTGGCCGTCGAGCTCGCAGGAATCAAAGTTCTCCCGCACATCATCAACGCAGGTATGTTGCCGTGAGGTTCACGTCCTCCGAACGAGTCCGGCAAGGGGATGCCCTGACTTGATACCCAGTGATTACCGTGTCTGTGCTCTCGGTGGCCAACAGCTGCACCTATGGTTCGACCCGGGTTCTGCAAGCTCTCGCCCATAGCGGACGAGCACCGAAGATCCTCGCCAAGATCGACAGCAAAGGCCGGCCAGTGTGGTGCATTGCCCTTCAAATTGCGGTCGGCCTCTTGGCTTATATCAACTGTGCAGCAAGTGGGAGCACCGTCTTCACCTGGCTCTTGGCCATCACCGGTTTGTCCGGACAATTTGCGTACGCCAGCATCTGCCTGGCCCACATCCGCTTCCGAAAGGCGTGGAAACTCCAAGGTCGCAGTCTTGACGACATCCCCTGGCGTTCGGCCCTGGGTGTCACAGGCAGCTATGTCGGGCTGACTTTGGTCTGTCTGTCTTTGACGGCCACATTTTACTCGAGTCTCTTTGTAAGTCTTCCTGCTCCTGCTAGGGATATTCTTTCCGGGTTGGTGGCTTGAGAATCACAGCTGATCGAAGACCGGCAGCCTATTGGCTCTTCTCCCAACGCCAAGTCCTTTTTCGAAAACTATCTGGCGGCCCCGATCACTTTAAGCCTGTTCATCTTCTGGAAGGTCTATACCAGGGATTGGGGCTTTGGAGTCAAGCTGAGCGAGGTTGACCTCGATAAGGGAAGAGTGCCTGCTGAGGCTCTAGGACCTGAGGAATTGCACAAAGAACGACTGCCGACGTGGAAGCGACTCTGGTATATGATCTTCTGATCCGATCTCCGTCAAAGTCGGAGAACACCGCTTTATTCAGATGACTCGTCAGGGGATGGTGGAGTTAGGTTCACTCTTTCAAACTCTCATTTTTGGAGTCTGGATTAGAGAGCTTATGTTTAGTGGTGGTATCATAAGTCATTTGAGAGTACCGTGTGTAATGTTGGAGACAAAGCAATGACGAGTCTTGGGAGGAGTGACCGATAAAGTCCATAAGCACCCAATCCTTGGCAGGACACTTCACGTCCCAATTGTGATTGCTGCACAGCGCCATTCACGCTCATTGGGATAATGCAGGCATCAAGAGTTGTGCAGTCGGTCTTCATCTGTCCATCTGTGCTTCCCGTACCATCACAAAAAGCGTTGAGCGGCCGGGCAGGGATTCTATGATCCACCCAGTGCGGACACGGAATCCGTGACTCGGCTCCGCTGTCCGCTCTGTGGTCTGCCGCTGGTCTGATAGGACCTGTCCTCTGGCAACTGAAGGTCGCCTTCCGGTTCCTCTCGCAGTCAAAGACTAGGCGCGTTTAACCTTCCAAGATAGCATGACTCAATGTTCTTATCATTCGAAGAAAACTCCTGCCAAGTATTCACCAATTACGCAACCGAAGCTCGACCTGGGTGGCCCCCTACAAAAATCAGGCCAAGCAGCAATTCGGAGGCTGGTTCAACTTACGCCACGACGAAGACCATTCCAAGACAAGATGGGTGAAGAACTGTCTTCTCCTCCGTCACTTGTGCCGTTCAAATATGGATCCTTTCCTCTCGGTACTATCAAGCCAAATGGATGGATGAGAGACCAACTCTGTCTATGCGCCCGCGGACTGGGCGGCCATCTGTTTCATTTTTATCGTTTTGTCAAGGACAGCACTTGGCTTGGAGGCACGTCGGAGTATACCCCGTTGAACGAGGCGGCGCCGTACTGGTACAACTACATCGTTCCACTGGCCTATAGCCTGGATGAAGATTGCGGTCCCGAGATTTGTCTTGAACTTAGGAACCAGGCAAATTACTTCCTCCAGTACACCTTGACGCATCAAGCTGAAGATGGATGGCTGGGCCCTGAAAAGACGAGTCAAACGAGAGGGTTGTGGGCAAGATGCCTCCTACTTCAGGGGATGATGAATCACGCGGTCGCGGATCCGTCCAAAAGGCAGGATATCCTTGCCGCGATGCTTCGGTTCTCAAGATTGGCCCACAGCATGCTCTCCGATGATTACAGAGGCTATTTGCCCAGAGAAGGCGACGTTTTCGACCTCCAATGGTTTGGCGTGGCGAGAGCGCATGAGCTGTCAACCACGCTTCAGTGGCTTTACGACGAAGTTGACGATTTGGACGATCAGAAAATGATTTGGGAAGTCATGGAGATGATGTGGTCTGGGGCGCAAAAGGCCGGGCGAGATTGGACCGTTTTCTTTAGCGACGCTCAATTTCCACGAACGCCAGGCATAAGAGGAAAATCTCCGAACTTTGAACATGGCGTTAATGTCGCTCAAGGTAATGAGCCTACTCTCTTTCCCGTCTAATGTTATGGTGGTCTTGAGCCGGTTCAGAAATCGACTCGTTGCCTTTGAGTCTCAGCCACCACCTCAGACTCTGCACAGTCCTGATCGCTGACATGTTAGACTAGGTCTGACGTATACTGCACAGTTCTACCGCACGCATCCGTCGCCATCGCTGGCGGATTTGTTTCGACAAGCCGTTTCTCGCGCTTTCACCTATCACGGCACACCTGCTGGCTCTCTCAGTAGCGATGAGTATCTCGGCGGACGTTCTCCACAGCGAGGTTCAGAGCTGTGCTGCTCAGTTGAACTGATCTTCTCCTTGACCTACCTTCACCATCTGTTCGAGGACAACGAACTTGCCGACCGTGCTGAACTGACGGCTTATAATGCCATACCCGCGGGTGTGTCATCGGACTGGTGGAGTCATCAGTACGTTACTTAGACCAACCAACCCTGGTCATGCGAATTGGAACCGGAGAAAGGAGAGAAGTCACCCTTCTTTGATGTCTGTCGCTACGCCAACGTCTTTGGTTTAGAGCCGGAGTTTGTAAGTCTCACACTCGTCCATTCGTCTCGGAAACCCTGACTCAAGCTAATAATATTTCTAGCCGTGCTGCACCGTTAATCATCCAACTGCATATCCCAAACTTCTCATGACTGCGTTTGCCCAGTTGTTGTTGCCCAAAGATTCGGAGGCAACCTCGCATATATTGCACAATTACCTCATTCCATCCAGACTGGCAACGAAAGGAACGGTCATCGACTGCAAGGGGAACTATCCGTTTCCTCCCGCCACCTTGCTCTACACAATTGAGACCGACAAGCCGTTTGACTTTAACATTCGCGTTCCTTCGTGGGCGAACGAATCATCCACCATTCACGTTGGAAAATCTGACTCTGATCTCTCTGAGGGATCGCAACCTTTTGTTCCTAATGCCTTGAATGAGACGCACCTACGACGCTTTCACCGGGTGCCGATTAGGTCAGCAGGTGATTACCGGATTTTAGTCACTCTGAGCACCGAAATTAGAGTTGAGAGGCGTGAGAACAACACGATTAGCATATACCACGGACCACTCCTGTACGCGTACGATATTGAGTTTGAAGCCATCACGAGATTGCCACGGAACTACAAGGATGGAACCAATTGTCGTGAGGTTGCCGACATCCTCGGCCAAGGAGACAAGAACTGGATGGAGAAGGTGCGCGACCACGACTTTGTGCCCACTGCGAAGTGGAACGTGGCCATTGACCCCAGCCAAAATATGACGCTCGTCGTTGGTGAACATGCACTCCTCCCGGAGGGAAAGATCCGCGAGTTACCCAACCCAATCTGGAGTTCGGGGGCACCACCAGTCTATATTGAGGTCACGGCGGTAGAAATCGAATGGCGGTGAAGAACGGCACCGCCGCAGACCCTAAGGACATTGACGTGGAAACGATGCGAAGAGGCAAACCTTTCAGAACGAAGTTAGTTCCCTATGGGAGTGCCAAATTACACCTGGCGCAATTTCCCACGGCCAAGCTGGAAGATGAAGCAGAAGGAAGACGTACCACACTCGACGCCTGGTCGGCGCACTTGGTTTAAACTGGTGAGCTGATGTCGGACACGTCATGGCCGCAGCGGCGGTGGGATCTGTCAGGTGAGCTCGGAGGGGCAGGTATCCGAAAATAGATTCTGACTTGCGCAAAAGTTTCAACAGAGGCGATTATTCTAAACGGCCACTTGGGACTGAGATGCGGAGCCTGCTCCACACATCTTAGGCGGAGGTTGAGGAAGCGACCCCGACTGAACAATCGGCTAATGTACAAGAGGGGTTTATCAAGGAGTGATTCCGGTGTAGATCACGTGATCATACAGTAGATCATCCTTGATTCCCCTCCTGTTTCACCACCGTCTGAGGTTGAGGGTTGTGTATTTTTAGCTCACTTATCTTTGTATAAAGTTAGACAGACGCCCTCTTGGAAGCAGCCAGATCAGTCACGTGTCATTCCTCCAAAGTGCAAACGGCCAGGATGGTTGAATCAACTTTCACAGTGTATGACGTTCGTTTCGAGCATTACCACCCTCAGCACACTTTGGGTGTGCAAGACTCAAGACCGCGCATCTCTTGGAAGTTTTCAGGCGTGTCTGAGGATTTCCAGCAGGCTGCATACGACATCGAGGTGTATGAAGCACCGTGCACGTCCAAGAAAATTCTACGTTCAGCAAGGGTCAAATCGAGGGAATCAAGACTTGTTCCTTGGCCATGTGAACCGCTCCGGTCGCGGCAAAAGGTGTTTGTTCGTGTCAGAGCATGGGGAACGGAGGGAAGCGTCTCGCTTTGGAGTGAGCCTGCTTCCATCGAGATGGGACTTTTACTCCAAGACGATTGGCGCGGCAAGAGGATCAAGGCCTCTGAGGAGCGTGATAGCCAGGTCCCACAACCGGAAGAGCTTTTTCGCAAAGAGTTCTCAACCAGGCCATCGATCACTCGTGCAAGACTATACATCACTGCGCAAGGGGTGTATGAATCGGAGATCAACGGTCAAAGAGTCGGGGACCACTTCCTGGCACCGGGCTGGACGGTTTATGATCGAAGAATTCAATACCAGACATATGATGTGACTCGCCTGTTATCGAGCTCAGGGGCGAACTGCATCGGCGTCCGCATTGCCGAAGGCTGGTTTTGTGGTCGACTCGTGCCTGGCGGAGGCAGACGCAATATTTGGGGCACTCACCCGGCTCTCATGGCTCAACTTGAGATAACCTATGACGACGGGACCAGCGAGATGATTGGTACGGACGAGTCCTGGTGGTCAACCGCTGGTCCGACGAGACTGGCGGAAATTTATGACGGGGAAAAGTACGATGCCAACTTCGAGGTTTTGGATTGGTCGCAACCGTTCCGAAAACCCTCTTTTGACCATCGCTGGCGGATCGCCGCTGTGATGGATCCCTTACCTGGCACCGTCGAACTCGTCAGTGGTTGGGGGGAGCCGGTCAGGCGTGTGGCAACAATCAAGCCGATCAAGACAATCATCACCCCTTCCGGAAAGACGGTCCTTGACTTTGGGCAGAACCTGGTCGGTTATATACGAATGAAAGGAGTGGTCGGTACCAAAGGCGACAAACTTTCTCTGTATCACGCCGAGGTTCTCGAAAATGGGGAGCTTGCGCGGCGGCCGCTGCGCAACTGTCAAGCCCTCGATGAATATACCTTCCGAGGCTCAGCAGACGGCGAGAGCTGGGAGCCACGGTTCACTTTCCACGGTTACAGATACTGTCAAGTCGACGGGTGGCCCTCAGATTCGCCCCGCCTTGCAGCATCGTTTGAAGCGGTCGTTTGTCACACAGACATGGAGCCAACAGCAGAGTTTTGGTCTTCAAACGAGATGTTGAACCAACTTCACAGCAATACAGTCTGGAGCATGCGCGGCAACTTCCTCTCCATACCAACAGACTGCCCCCAGCGAGACGAAAGGCTGGGATGGAGCGGCGATCTCGCATTATTCGTGCCCACGGCGACCAAATTGTACAACTGTTCCGGTATGCTCAAGAACTGGCTTGTCGACGTTACCCATGACCAAGAGGCACGTGGCGGCGTCCCCGCCCTTGTGACGCCTAACGTGTATCAAACCACTCCCTTTTGGGGCGAGAAGTGGCCTTGTGCCATTTGGCACGACGTGACCGTTTTGGCTCCATGGGCCTTGTACCAGGAGTTTGGAGATTCCGATCTACTCGCCCGGCAGTACTGGAGCATGACCACATGGATTGAAAGGATACCACGAGACAAGGCGCGGAAGAAGATTTTATGGGACCCGACTCTCTTTCAACTGGGGGTTTGTATCCCCACGCCGTTTTAAAAAAACCACACGACTGACATTGGACAGGATTGGCTTGACCCGTCGGCACCACCGAATGAACCGATGAACGGCAAAACGGACCGAGTCCTTGTGGCAGATGCGTTCTTGGTCCACTCGCTTGACTTGGTTACCCAAATTGCGGCCATCTTGAGCAAAGATGCCGACGTAGAAAAGTACAAAAAGGAGACAGAGACAGCGCGCCGACAATTTGCAGACGAGTATATAACCGCGAACGGCCGCATGGTTTGTGACTCGCAGACTGCCTACGCTCTCGCAATTTGCTTCGACTTGTTCCCCACCAGCGCGCAGAAAATGTATGCCGGCGAGCGGCTGGCCACCGTTGTCCGACAAAACGCGTTCAAGATTGGCACCGGTTTCGCAGGCACTCCGTTCATCTGCGAAGCACTTGCGCTGACACACCAAGCACCCGTGGCCTACTCGATGCTGCTAAACCGTGAATGCCCGTCGTGGCTCTATCCGGTGACCATGGGAGCAACAACGATCTGGGAGAGATGGGACAGCATGATGCCAGACGGGTCAATCAATCCCAGCGACATGACCTCCTTTAACCACTACTGTTTTGGCGCCGTGACATCCTTCCTTCACGAACGACTTGCCGGACTACAGCGTGTTGAGCCGGGATGGAAGAAAGCCAGGGCAGTACCGACTCCAGGAGGCGAGATCAGCAGCGCTCATGCGGCACATTTGACGCCCTATGGGCGCATAGCATGCTCGTGGAAGATCCAAGGCGACCAGATTAATGTGACCGTTGTGGTGCCTCCAACAACGACCATGGAAGTCGTCCTCCCCTTTGCCGACGGCTCCAAAACGAAAACTGTCGGCGCAGGAGAATGGATGTTCTCAGGGCCTTACAAGAGGGATTACGAATGGCCTGTCTAGTCGACACCCGAGGCGGATTAACAGCTATCTCTCTCTACTATTTTCGCACCAGAACGAGAGTTCATTGAAAACTCTCTAGTTTTCTGCCAGAGACGAGTGGTATGTGGTCATGGCCTCATCCGTGTCAACGAGGCGATTGCAGTCATGTTCCCTGCTTCAAAGCCGACCGCTAACTCCTGCTTCTCGACTAGAACGCGGAAGTGCGACTCGGCTGCTACAAGGGCTCCGTATCTGTTCTCGGCAGGAGCTCCGAGACCGAGAAGCTCTACTCCTCGGAGGAGGCCTCCATGGACTCGCTGGTTGATTTCAGCCCGATGGATACATGTTCTCAAAACCCACATTGCTCACCCCTCTCGACTTCCCCACCGCTGTCGATTGTCCCCAGTCCTACACCTTGATTTGAGACGGCTTTGCTGACTGGTGATCTGCAACGCAGCGGGCTTCATCAACATCAATTCCATCCGGCTCAAGAAGTACGGGATGCAGAAGGCCTGGGAAGGGCAGAGCCTGAGCAAGGCATGAAGTACACCCACGCGCACAGTCCTGTGTGTTCATCTTGGGTGCGGGTTGCTGACCGAGATGGCGTTATGATTAATCTAGAGCGGTCACTTTTGGCGAGAGAGACGTTAAGTCAAGCTTTCAAGAGAGAGGCCATCGGTTGCCTATGTTGTTGCCTGAGCCGGAAACCCCTTCCTGCACATCCTCTGCCTCACTTCAGGCTCTTCACCCTCATCTCAGGTTAAAGCGGCCGCTGCTCAGGTTGGCGACCGTAACTGGAACTGGGCAAAAAAAGTTCTTGTTTCCGACTATGCAGGTAGCGTAGACATTTGCTGTACATGGGATAGAAATGTAATAGTCTTTTGTTCTAATCTCTATCCTATATGTTTGTGCTATGTTACAAACAGGCTGGCGGGCAGAGAACACCTTAACCCACCATTAAGGGGCCAATGAGGGCTAATTCACAGCCCAAACCAAGATTCTCACATCGATCCCTCGCTCGAGGCGCCAACTCCCCATTTGCCAACTTCAAGCATCGCAGCTTCACCACCTTCGGCGAGCACACCTTTCCCTTCGCCCATCAGGCCCTCCAAGCATTGCCACGGGTCCCGTCCTCCGCCCCACTTAAGTACTTCCTCTTTGAATCTCTCACCAGCCTGCCTGTCAATGGCTCCAGCATTCTCCCCCTCTCGGAACACAACCCTCCAGACCTGTCGCGCAATAGCTCTATCGAAGAGGTAGGAGTAGTATGTTGCCCCATACCCGTACAAGTGGCCGAAGAAGCCTTGCCAAGCGGTCTGAGGAGGCTCTTGCATGCTACCATACTGATCCCACACTTGATGGTAGGCCGCTGTCGAGTCGTACTGGCCGCGATGTAGAGCCTCGACAGGATCATGAGAGTGGTAGACCTGGTCCAGCATAGCCATCAGGATCTGGTTCTCATTGTCCCAGCCTCCGGTCTTCTCTGCTCGATCCCTTCGTTCTCGATTCAGGGCCAGGATCAACTCGTCGGGAATCAGCTCGTCGGTCTTCCAATGGCGGGCAAACAATTTGAGCACGTCGGCATTCGTCGCAAAGTACTCCATCAGCACAGAAGGAAGTTCGGCAAAGTCTGTGGCGCAGCGAGTGCCAGATATGCCTTGCATGGTCGTACGACCCAGGATGCTGTGGATGGCGTGTCCCATCTCGTGGAACAGGGTGGTGACGCTGTGCATCGACAATAGCGAAGGCTCGAGAGACGTGCTAGAGTCTGGGAAGTCGCACACTAGCGCTATCACGGGGATCTGATGATGCACGGTAGCACCAGACGACGGATCTGTTGACGTGAATGTGGGCATGCCGTTATTGAGCGGCTCGTTCTGAGATCGGCATTCCTGGACCTCTTCCTCGGAGATCTCTCGAGAACACACCAGTGTGAAGTGGGCGGGATTCGGCAGCTTGCCCGGACGAGAGAAGAGATCACAATACATGGTGGCGATGTGCTCTTGAGTGTCCGTGTAGACATCCAGCCGCCGCACTTCAGGATCCCACACTTCGCCCAGCGGCGTTTCTTTTGGCACCAGACGCACGCCGTACAAGGACTCAAAGAGAGCTGAGAGACCTTGGATCACGTGACCTAGAGCAAAATATGATTTGGAATTCTCGTATAAACGAGACTTGGAAGTGCGAAGAGTCGAGTGGGGCTGTTGAGACCACTGGGTGAGGAGGTAGGCATGATCCCAAGGGTGCACCGTCTCTGCACTGGGATTCGTTCTGCGCTTGATTTCGAGGAGCTTGGAAAGCTCCGTGTGCACCTGTGTCCGGTTGCTCAGACTCAAAGACTGCAGGAAATGGAAAACGGCCTCTGGTGTCTTGGACATTTTGTCGGCCAGAGTCATTTGAGCGTAATTGGCGTAGCCCGTCAGCTTCGCCAATCTGGCCCGGCGAAGCAGCAACTGTTCCAGGCGGGCGACGGTCTGCTTCGACGCTGTCCGCTCGGCGATATACAGCTCACGTCTCGTCGCCGGATCGTGGGCAGCATTCATGATCATCTTGGCTGCCGGACTGTAAACCGGAATCTGGGCCTTTCTCCAGGAGGAGAGACGACGGAGCAAGGTTGGGTCGACCCCGTCCATTTGCTTGCTGGACAGAGTCACATAGTCCCTGCTGTGATCCATTCGATTGACGAAATCCGTGCCTACCTGAGCAATCTCATTGGACAAGGACACGAATTCCTCTCGCTGCTTGTCAGGGAGATCGATCCCAGATTTTGAAAAATCCTTCATCAGGATCTGGCCCACCATTTGTTCTTCTCGGGTCCATTGGGACCGGACGTCGGGCATGGACCATGCTTTCTTCAGTTGCCGATTCAAACCCGTCGTCGTGTTGAGCTCATTCATGTACTGAAACATCAACGAGTACGACGCGGTCGCCGCCGCCGCTACCGCCCCGTCTGGGTGTATGCTTCTCATGAAATCCGACAAGTCAATGACCCGACATAACAGATCACTCAGCCGGTCCAGATCTCTCGGGATCGCCTTGTACTCTTCGGCCGTGGACGCCGCAAGAGTTCGGTCGACGAGCTTTTTGCATTGCGCCAGCGATGTTTCGGCAAACTTTTGAAAGCCTCGTGCTGTCGTCAAGTGCTTGTTGCCAATCAAACCGGAGCTCGACTTTGCACTTTGGGAGAAGTCTCGCCAAAATGCCTGACTGTTGAAGACATTTCGCAGGGTCGTGTCATCTGTGCCTCGTCTCGACGAACTATGGACGTATGCGTCTTCGAAGGTGGTCTCCTGTGTCGCCGCGGTGGCTGCCCCAGTTGAATGGTTTCGTATCTGCTTTCGCAGATATCTGGTACAGCTGGCGCAGGTCCATTGCTGCTGGCGCCGGAATGCTTTCTGCATGTCCAACCGCTTGGGAGACCCTGCCTCACCAAACGCTTCCGCTCGGGTACCGTGCTCGGGTTTCTCTTCTCAACGAGTTTTTCTCATGTGATTCTGTTTTATCACGCAACCAGCGGCAATGACGGAGTCCCGCATTTGAACGCCAAGCCTGAAATCCGCTCCAGGCCGAGTGCTCTAATGGCTTCAATGCAACTCACGTCGACACAACCCATTCTGTGAAACATGGCTCGGATACGAGCGCTGCGAGTTGTGCGTGTATTGATTCCTCAAGTTGGAGCTTGCTGACAAAAGAACCAGTCGCGACAAGCGGCCCTTTTGGTGTTGGGAGGAGGAGCTGCAGCAACCCAAGTTCCTCTGCGAAGAGCGTTCGCCGAAGCTCCCACCTCGACAGACGATGTAAGAACTTCTGCTTCGGGTGACCGATGATTCCACGCGCTCATGCCTCAGTAGTTGGCCGAGAAGAAACCGATATATTCTGACTATCCTCCCCTACCGGCGACCACCATCCCTTCTCCAGACTCGCCGGTCTCTAAAGCCAAGGTGAGCTCGCCAACACCAACAGATCGTCTGGCCGAGCAGGTGAAGCGTGCCCGACTATTTCTCTACGACAAATCCCTCACGGCCGAAAATGGCGTCAATTCCTTGATGTCATGGGCCTTTAAAAAGGAGGAGAACTTCACCAACACAATCGCTTCCCTAGCACCGGCCCCAGAGACGGGCGAGCAGCTCTTACCAGGGGCAATATATGTCCTGGTTGCGACCTTGGCTGGATCTATCGTCTCGCGGAACCGAGGCATTTTCCTTCGTGTGACCGTACCCGTGGCGGTGGGCATTACTGCTGGCTGGATCCTCATCCCCGTCACCATGAGGAATACAGCGGATTTGATCTGGGAGTATGAAAAGAAGGTCCCTGCGATCAGTGACACGCACTTGACCATCAGCAATTTCACCAAGGACGCGTGGTCGCAGACCAAGATCCATGCTCAAGCGGTGTCAAAGTGGGCAGACCAAACCGCCAGCGAGTCGCGGAAGAAGATCGAGGAATTGGTGTCGAAAGGTAAATAGACCGTTGCCATGCGCGGCAACACAATGTGAGCCGACAAGACCGAGAGGTTCTTTCCATGTACAGAAATGAAGCTGTTTTACAAGGCAGGAGTTTTTAATTTCAGGCTCGATGTGATTCGGAAAGCTCCAGCACAATGTTCGATCTGCAGTCTTGACAGTTGGTCGCCTCCTCACACCAGCACGTCCCCAGCATGTCCCCAGCACGTCATCCTTCCCAACGTAACATGCTCACTCGTTGTCTCTCACCACCTTATTCTACTGAGGATTCATTCTGGTCCTCTTGGTTGTCGACGGTGGTGACAACTCTGGCACGGCCGTTCGCTTGGAAGGTGTCCGAGGCGACGCTTTCGACCCGGCTCTCTCTTGTCCTGATTCACCGTTGTCCCTTGGCTGGTCGTTTCCACTGAGAGCGCTCTGGATGCATTTTCTACCCTCAACGAGTCTCTCCAACTCGGTTTTGAGCTCCTGGCGTTGGCGTCTAACCATGGGGTCTTCGGCCATCCATTGCGCGATCTCAGGCCGTTGCGCGTCGTCCAATAGATAGCGCTCCAGGTCGCGTCCAAGGTTCTCACCGCAATTGGAAAATAAAAGGGCGAGTAGGCTCTGGCAAACGCCATCAGTGAATCTCGTGCTCGCAATGTGATAGTACGCCGTGACACACTGTCACATATGTCAGTTATGAATGATGATCGGGTCAGGGGTCGGTACACACCGCCGACATCTCCACCTCGGTCTTGAATTCATCAGGTGGAAGACTCGACTCCGAGGGGCGATTCTTGGCCGACGACTTGGAGGATACATGGGCAGCCTCTGCCTCAACCTGCATGACCTTCATCCGAAACGCTCTGCGCCTCGCCTGTCTCTCATCCAAGTATCTCTGAGCCTCGGAAGTGATGGTGGCTTCGTCAAGAGTGAATGGTTTCGTCTGCTCAATGGCACAGACGGCGTTGACTTTGATCCACGCATCATGGATCTCTGCTTGGAGGTATTGGTTGACCCAATTGCCAACCACAGCGTGCAATTCAAAGTTTTTGAACTTGTTGAACACAAGCTCGAAAAGTTCATTCACATGCCCAGTGATGAGTTTGCTTGTGCGATGCATGAAGTCTTGTGTAGGAAGGTCCCATTTCTTCACAGACAGTTTCATCATCTCCTGCAGCGCCTCAGGATACGCTTGACCGGGTACGCCACTAATATCAAAGTTTCGATTTAGCTGCTGAAGATCTTCCAGCTTGAATCGGTAAGTTAAGTCTTCACATTCTTTCGATGTGTGATGGTCTGTTGATTGACCACTTTCTGGCTTGGGGCATGATGGTGGCGGTGAATCGTCGTCAGAAATCTCCAAAGGTTCTGTTTTTGAAGCAGCGTTCAAGTTTCCCATTTGAGACGCCTTCTTTATCTTGTTCCGCGCCACAGCTAAGCGCTGGCGTTCGTTGGAGGTCTGGAAGTACAGCGTGGGTCGAGACCTAGTGATGCGTCGCCGAAACTCCTGGACGACCTCGTTCCATTCGACGCGAAGAGTGTACCTGTCACTCTGGCCGAGGCCAAGGAAAGCCTTCTGCATTCGGCTGGAGAACTCGGTGGTAAGTCGGACCAATTCAATCGGTAGATTGCACAAGTCCGGGGGAGGAGGGATGTCCTTCAGCTTCTGCTCGACGCTGTTCATTTCGTTTTGGATGCTTTGCAGGTTTTCGGGGAGACTATCCTGAGTTTTGGTGAAGAGCACCTGCCGGATATATTCCCGTAATGCCTCAACCCCCAGGCGCCCCCGGAACTTGTGGTCCACGGAGATCCAGGGTTCCTGCTGAAAGAAGTCTGTTTCCTTGAGCCTCGCCTCCTCGAAGCTTGACGCAGCGTCTGGGTTCATCATCACGACGTGGTAGCCGTGCTTGAAGGCCAAGTCCTCCTTTTCGAGGAACTTGTCGAGGAATTGCGCCAGGGCATCCTCGTCCTGAACGCGGTCGGGCTTGGTCAGAACGGCGAGAGTTCGTGGTTCGGCGGCAATCTTTTGGATTAGACGGCGCGCTTTCGAATTCGCAACATCATTGGTCATGGGCAGAGTCAACAAATTGATGCTGTTCTCATCCTGAGCATATTGTTGGACCAGGTTATCGACCAAGGACACGAGGAAATACTCATCCCTATGGTCGGTATTGGTGAAAACACCGGGTAAATCCACAAACGAGAGGTTCGGCCAGTTGCCTTCGGTGATATCAAGTCTCACCACGTTGGGAGAGAATTTCACATCTTGAACCACGGATACACGGCACCCTTTCCCCGGAACGAAGGAGGCCGGGTCCGTCCCAGGGCTCAGAATGGCCTGTTGTGCCGCTTGAATGAGGCCACAGACCTCAGTCTTGTCATCCGTCGTCTGGAACTCTGTTGTCGTCATCTGTCGGGGCACCCAAGGTCCCATGGGGTTGGCCTTTGTCGGCTGCTTATTTTTCATGCCGAAGTCATACTCATACCTCTCTTCGATGATGACTTTGCACTTCCAAGGAGAGTCAGGCTTCTCCCCTGCCGAAATGCTCACGGCCAGCGGCGTCCGCGTGCAGCAACCGGCGGCCCGAGGAATTCGGATCATTGAGAGCGCCTCGATGAGCGAGGATTTGCCAGCACTTTGGTCCCCAATAACACAGATCGTGGGCAGTCTCACGGTTTTGTTGATGCCGAGGTTGTGCAACCGCTGGTTGCACTCGATGAGTCTTTCCATCTCCGGCCCACGAAAGGGCATGGAAGTGACTGGCTCCAGCACCTCCTCGGACATGACGGTGAACAACTGATGAATGTAGCCTACCGCCCATTAGCCGCGCCCTCTCTGATTGTCCGTCAGATTTACTGTTCAGGCGATTTCCCTCCCGGAGGTTTCGATTCTAGTATTTGCTCGGTTCACAATTTGGGAACTGGTTGGCTGCAAAGATTCGAGTGAGATGTGAGAATAAATAGATGAAATGGGGGAAGAAATGGCGATATAAATGAACGGGGAAAGGGTTGAGAACACAGAATCAGACACGGCTGCCTTCACCTAAAGACGGCAGCATGGCGTGTTTTCAGTATCAGTATTCACTCTCACCAGGAGCCTCGCTGTGATCCTTCTGTTCATAATAGCCAACGCACAATTTCCGTCGAGACCAGAAATGAGGACCGGTTCTGTTCACACATTCGTTTGGATGTCGCAAACCTCTCAGGTTCGTCTTGATTTGCACCACAATGCAGGCAGCAATCAGGAAACAGTTCAACCGCAAAGTTGGTCAGAGATGATCGTTGTGGTGCTTGCCAGGCTCGACATGGGCCAGGCTTTCGAAATCTTGGACACATGGTAGAACATTCACTGAGCCGTGGATGGACGTCTCTTCCACACCGTCCGAAGCACACTGGTACGCTTTACAAATGCCTCTGGCATTGTGCATATCATGGCCAGACACCATGGCCGAGCTTTGAAGAAGTATCCTCTCCGGAAAGACATGGTCCGCCCAGGCGGTACTCAACGCTCACGAGCCATTCGTTCCACTTATCGTTTAAACATAACAGACAGGGCGGAACGGGTGTATTCGGATCGATCTGGCTGTGTTGAATCGTGCCGAAGCAGCGGCTCCATCGCAATTGTGCCATCCGTCCGCTGTTGAGGTCGTCTCCCTGAAGGCGCTTCACAGCTTCAAGTGCCACAGGATCGGAAGAAGATCCGACCGCGCCAAGCCTCGGCCGAGTGTCACGTGAAAGGACACTAAACAGACTCAATCACAGAGGATCGACACAAAACCTCTCTGTCTTTCTGGATTCCCTCCGCTGCGAGCACGGAACCATCTGCGATGAGTTGCACCATCACGGCACCACGGCGACATGCGCATTCGTCCGACGAGGACCATGTCCAGTCGTCATCCTGTCAATGACCGCGGACAGATCGACACTCCATGCATGCCTTGGCGTCAAGTTCACAGGTCCGGAATCGAAGATCTCTGCCAGTTACGCTTAGAGCTGCCGAAACCGTGCCGGAGATGGACACGGAGATGAATACATCAGAGTGCCCTGGTGAGATTGGAGGAGCGGGCGGCGACAGCCTTCGTGTCCTGTCGCTGAACTGCTGGGGTCTGAAATATCTGTCTACTTACAGATCGGAACGCCTTTCCGAAATAGGAAATCGACTCGCAACCTATTCACCACCACTTGACATTGTTGGCCTCCAGGAGTGCTGGACTCACAGTGACTATCTTTCCATTCGCCACTCGGTCCATCACATTCTGCCGTACGGCAAGTTTTATCATTCCGGCATTTTCGGCGGAGGGTTGGCCATCTTGAGCCGGTGGCCGATCGTGGAGTCGTCCATGTATCGCTATCCTTTGAATGGCCGCCCGACCGCTTTCTTCAGAGGAGACTGGTTTGTCGGAAAGGGAGTCGCCTGTGCGCGGATCGCTGTGCCCGATGATGGGCCAGATATCGAGATCTTCAACACTCATTTGCACGCGCCGTACGAAAAAGAACCGAACGACAGCTATATCTGTCACCGAACCGCACAAGCTTGGGAAATTGCGAAGCTCATGCGGGGAGCATTGGACCGAGGCCACATCGTGGTGGGACTGGGCGACTTCAACATGATTCCAATGAGTTTCGCCCACCTGCTGGTTGAGGGAAGAGGCGGGGTGAAAGATGTCTGGCGGGTTCTTAAACCGAACAGCAGCGTCGGCGCCAGTGTCGATCCCCCCGAAATGGACCGGCGAAGGCGAGCGGGTGAGCAAGAGTACCCCGACGTGAACGAGAGCCTTCTTGAACATGGCCACACTTGCGACTCCGTCCTCAACACGTGGAGATGGGAGAAAGCACACCGGAAGCGCCTGGAAAAAGGACACGACAGGACCATTGCGGGCGAAGACCGGGACCCGAAAGCTAAACGTCTCGATTATATCTTTTTCGGTGGATTTGAAAAGGGATGGAGAGTGGAGGAAGCCACCGTGGCCATGACCGAGAGACACTCCACTCTACGATGCTCGCTCAGTGACCACTTTGCCGTACAAGCCACTCTCATGAGGACTCCACCGAAGCCCACACGGCCGACACAAATTGAGGCTCATGGCGCCTTGCAAGACGGGGATAGCGATGATCCACGCACTGAAATAGCAGATATTGCTGACACGGGTTTTGAAAAAGTGGCAGCGACTCCGCCTCCACAACTCCACCTGGGACATGATTTCTATGAGGACATCTTGGCGATGATTAGGAAGTATACCCTACGAGAGCGAAAGCAACGACGGTGGAGGTTGTCGCATTTCCTCGTCTCCGTCCTCATATCGATCGGCTGTTTCATTGCGATTTGGTGGTCCCCGACACACTATGTCTCCTTCATCCTGGTGATCATCAGCACCTTGGGCATTATGGCTGGCACTCTCGATGGTTTGATCGGAGGTCTCTTCGTCGGGTCCGAACTCCGTGCACTGGCAGAATTTGAGTGGGAAGTCCGCAACGCTCTGTACCTGGCCGGAGGCCCCTCCCAGTCAGACATAGCACTCAGAGACTGGTACGATTGAAAGAGATGATGTGGGAAGCCCGACTCCAAGTGGCGTCTTGTGGTTGCCATGACCACGTTGGCAAACGTCGTGACGGAATGGTGCACCCAGCGATTCACGGGCGCCTCACATTCACCACCCATTGGACTTGATCGAATAAATATCTCAAAGGCGACAGACAACGGACATATAAGCATGATACCAGACGCATCGCGATGACCTAGAGAGTGGATGAAGGTGGCTGGTGTGGCTTACGAAGGTTTGATGTGGTCTCGCAATCAGGCCAACGCGGTGATCTCACTCAACCACAGATTCTGCCCAAGATCTCAGGCTCGACCACCCCGTCATTTCCTCCCACCATTATCCATCCACCCTGCGCGCGGCTGGCAATCTATCACGATTTGGTCGCCTGTTTGACACATTTCAGTCCCATTAATTTGAAGCCGGTGCGACCAGTTGACAACCAGGTATGTGCACTCGTCCTCGTCTTATCTTGCCCTCCCTCGACCTCTTGCCACGCTGGATGACCCATCCGTCGTCGCGACAACATCCCCGATCATTCAGATGACTCGTGATGTCGCAGCACATTGCATGTGGCATTTGGTCTCCCCCTGTCACTTGTGTCCTTTGTCCTTGAGCTGCGCAGTTTCGGTCAGTCAGCCATCCGGCCAGCCAGCCGCGCCATGATACAACCGCTTTCACAGAGGAACAGCAGAACTAACAACGCGTTCTCTTAGACTCATTACGCCTTTCCCTCCCTGACAGCGTATATACAGACTTTGTTGTCCCCGTTGAATCTACCTGAAATGGCGCAGACACGCGGCACAACCGGCAACTCAAAGCCACGAATCTTCACCGCCGTCTCGACTGAACCGGCGCGCAAGCGCAGCACGACTACGAAGAAGAAAGCTGCGCCCAAGCCCAAGACTGGAGCAGGTGTTACAAAGAAGTCGGCGACGGCCACAACCCCCAAGAAGCCCACTTTGAAGGAAAAGGTCGAGGGTGCGGTTAAGAAGGTCGTGGCCAAGGTTGAAGGCAAACCCGGCAAGAAAGCAGCAGGCACAAAGAAGACGAGTGGTGCAAATGGCCATGGTGGCCGAGCGACCAAAAACACGGCCGTCAAGGCCTAACTTTCTTCTTTGCACCGTCGTGATGGACGTCTGGTCGGTCTCAATTCTGGGTTTGGGTTTTGGTGGGCTTCTTGGAGGTACGACGGCCCGGTATGTCTGGATTATCTGATGCAGGAAACACATTGAACTATGAATGTGACGGTGCCATTTCTCCCTCTGACCACTCACTGTCTGGATCTATTCCTTGACCAGCCCTTTCACTCTTGCTTCAATTCTATGGTCCGGAGTGCAGGCTATCATATGGACTTTGCTGACTATTCGACTGGACCCGATTGTGCGATGTCCGGGTATATGCTGACCGATCTGACATATGGGCAAGTAAGCGCTACCTTCGCAAGCTGCGGGCCAACAGTGTCAAAGCGACCGTGGGAAGTAAGAGGGAGACTGTGGGACCAAGGAAACGGAAAGATGGACTAATCGGTCTGCCATGGGAGCGAGCAAATGGCGGTAGGGGTTGATGCAGTTCTCAACGTTTGATCTATCTATACAATCACTAATTCGAACCGGTTCCTCCATGCCCATGCCATAAAACCTATCTGGTTGTCATTCGCAGGTGTAACCCCTTAAACCCATTCCGTCGCTAACCCTCCTCATTTCATGTCTCCATGAGTGACCAGCTTCTTGTCCACAGTGTACTCAAACTCCAACCTTATTCACAGCCAAACGAGTCTAATCATCCAAGCTGTCCCTTCGGTCCCTTCTATATCCACCCGTCGGCTTTCCCTGCCCGCTCAGACCTGGAATCGGGTGATGATAACTCTTCGTGTTCTGGCTCTGCAAGTCGCTGAAATCCATCGGTTCCGTGTAACTCCCTGGAACGCTCCTGCTGGATCTTTGAGGCGGCGGTGGGTTCTTGCCAGGGGAGTGATATCGAGTTGGTTTCGGCGCTTGCTGTGGCTGCGGTGGAGCCTGCGGCTGTTGTGATCTGAACCCGTCCTCCGTCCCGTACGAGAAATCTCTTCGACTCTGCCTTTTGTCTTGACCAGCCTGCCAGGACGATTGTCGATGGCCATGGTGACTGGGTCTGCTGCTGTTGAGATCGCTCACGTCGGTCTCCGTGTAGTCGGTGCCATAGAACTGTGCATCCGAGTCTTTATTCAGACCACCAACTCGGGCTGGCTTCTCGTGTCGATATGCACGCACGTCGTCGTCATGCCCGCCTTCCCATCCGGCCTGCTTGGCCTCTCGAATCTTCCTCTCCTTGGCAGTTTCTCCTCTGCTACCCTTCTCGGGCGAGCGTTTTTCTTTGATGATGGGCGCTTCAGACGAGAGTTCAGTCATGGTCTCGGTCACCGTTCCATCTGCATCACTGTACCCTTGTCCAACCACACTGCCGCCTCCCAGCCGCGTACTTTTGGTGGCATTGCTGAGTGTGGTACCATTGGGGCCCTTTCGCCTCAGGACTGTCGACTTGTACTCTTCCCAGTCGCCTTTGCGCCATTTAAACCCACCGTTCTTGGCCCAGAAAAAGAACCAGATCGCTCCCAGAACGAAAGCAGCTCCAATCAAAGCAATCGCAGCTTGCACGCCTTTCATGTTGATGTCACTGGGATTAATTGATCCCGCACCAGGGTTGGAGGATTGTGTCGTCTTAACATCTCGCCCGGTGAGCGTTTTGAAAGTGTCGGCGGGGGATAGAATCGGTAACGATCCATCATTCCGTTTGGGTAAATGTTGATACTCCGGTACCCTCGTCAGGGCCTCTCGTTCTTTCAGGGATAAGCCGGAGAGATATGATGGAAGGTCAAGGGGGGTCGAAGATCGAGAGTCCAGTTCGAGGGAGGAATATACAAGGTCAGGGATATCGAGAGAGGGAGGCACAGGCGCCATGATGACGGTGTGGAGTGCACGCTTCTGGTCCAAGTGGTGGTCAGAAGTGAACCACTCAATCTTTACCGTGCGTCGACCAGTGCGGTAGAGTTGGGCAATGGTGAGAAAGCGCTCAGACGTTTGCCAGCACGATCCTGTCAGAAAGATTGTAATGATTCTTGGTCAGAAGATGCAATTGTTGGGAGCAGAAACTTACTTCACAACATAGTCATATTATTGATGGGTGGCAATGCAAATGCACAAGTGGTGGCTGGATGAATGGCTGGTGTTTTAGGTGCTGCCAGCCACCGCGCCCACGACGTCATTGTTTACATCGATAGTTACCACAGCAGCAATTCAGAGGGCATCCTTCACACCACCATGTGTAATGCGAAGCATTGATGACGATCTATTCAATCACCTTCTTGAGCTTCCATTATGTTTAATGGCTTCTACAATCGTCCGAAATTTGAGATTGTGCTGTCGTATGTCGCCCCCAATCGATCATTGTTACCCAAGAGGCGGGAACACCACTCGACTTGGGACCCTCACTAAGATCATGCCACAAGGTTGACAGCCAGTAAGTTGTTAATTCATGTCGCCATCCTTTCTCCATGATAGAACCTAGGCCAACGCCTCATACAGCGCAGTGCTACCAAATTGTCCCAACCGGCGACGCTGACTAGGTAATAAAAGCCTTGTGCTGTTGTTGTGCAGGGTCTGGTGAGTCTCACTCCTCTTTCCAGTATGACCCAATGTCTGGCGAATATTACACCTCCGTTCACATCAATCAGTGGCCTGTGAACCGTCACCATCCCATGAATGAATGTTTGCTCAAGGTGGTAAAGGGGTCAAATGTTTCTCAAGCGGCCAGGCTCTTTGGAAGGCCGAGCACATTTGAACCGGTACAAGAATATAAAAATGATCCGTTCGTCAAAATCTATACAATGGTAGGTCCATGCAGGAATTGTCTTCTTGGCCTTATGGTCGAAACAATTGACTGATATTCTATAAAGGCTACACCGAAGTTCACGACTGCCTTGATGGCCTCTGTCTCTCGAAGATGGAGGGAAACAACGGTTTGTATATGCTCGTAAGACACCCTTTGCCTCTTCTCCTTCTGTTGCTGTACTTCATGATGACGTTGCCAGAGTTCTCATGGAATGAACAAAGTCTTGTCGTGTACATGTGGCCGTCAGCCACCACCTTGAGACATGAATCGGTCTTCACCTTGATAGCCGGTCTTTTCAATTAGACACTCTTCTACGGCAATCCCGCACCCTCACCGGAATGCCTTGCTGACGGCGTCAATTCTTTGACTCGGTGACACGCGTATAATCAAGCCTTGCAAACTTGCTTGACCTAGGGAGACCGCTGACAAGTAACTTACTGTTGACATGGACTGAAAACGCCCATGAGCTGAGCAGAGATTGTAGAAGTTACCAACATAATTCAACTCGTTGGGAGCAAGGGTTCAAGAGAAGCAGTTTCGACAGCCGCGGCTGAGCTTTCTCCTTATGGCCAATTCGATCAAGGATACCCAGTTCATCCTGGGCCAGCCAGAGGCGACAGAGATGATATTCACTTGAAAGACACCAGGTAAATGTGTCGATGTATGGCGACCTGGTATCAGCAACTTGCCTTGAGCTCGTCATCATCTGCAGCGTCGTTGCAGCGTGGCTCAATGTTAGCTTCACTGCAGATATACTCAGAGCACAACCAGCCTTTAATTTCCATGGTAGAGTAATCTGTGTAGAGTAATATGTTTTCAGTTTTGAAGCTCAATCGGTGAAGTGGTTCGTATGCCTAGCCTCAAACCCAGGTCGACAGGTGCAGGTATAATTCCTCCAGTCTGTCAACGCGCAACGCCAGTGCTATGAATGAACAGGCACATCAGCCTCACAGAGGGTCCCTAACCAGTTTCTGGTTCCTCTTCCTTGGCCAATCCATGTTCCTTCAATAAGGACATGATCTCGTCCCCTGACCACAAATGGTGATAAATGGTGCCATCTTTGGTCTTGCCCACGGTGGCAAATTCGACTAGGATATGGATCAGTACAAGTATGGTCGCAGATGGGATCTCAACTTACTTTTCTCACTGCTCAGCCTCGTCGAGTCCATCGTCTTGCTCAAGACCTTCACAGCGATTCCGCAGGCCTCCTTCAGATCGCAATCCTCCTTGTAATCCTGCTTCAATAGACTCTGTGCACTGGCATTGTTGGCCCCAACACTGGTGGCCTTCCATCCTCCGTAGTTGCCGCTGGGATTGCTCTGGTACAGCTGGAACTGTCTCTGAGGATCCCATCCGGCATAGATGAACGAAACGCCGAATGGCCTTAGGCCGCCGTGTTGTGTGTACCCTTGCTTCAAATCACATAATCTCCGGACGAGCTGTTCGCATGGAATGTCTTCATTGTAAGTAAGCAGGTACCGTTGGGCCGCTTGTCGGGCGTAGTTGATGAGAATGTTGGCGTCTGCGGTCATCCCTGCCACGGCACAGATCATGTTGCTGGAGATATTAGCTTCAGGCAGATATCGGAGGCCATTCGCGTACTCATTCAAAATGTAGAGCTTCTCTGCCGATGTGTCCTGTTCGAGCAGTTTGCTGGTAACTTTTCTCTCGGCGGCGAGGACGATTCCATCTTGCGCTAAGATCCCAAGCGCGGTGCCTGCGTGAGAGATAGCCTCGAGCGCGTATTCTACTTGGTATAATCGTCCCTCGGGAGAGAAGATTGTGGTCTGTGGAGTAGTACATGGTTAGCATGTGCCATTCTGATCGCGATCTCCTCGTACTCTAGAGTCATATCTGCGAGACATTGTGTGTCTTGAAGTTTGGGACCGTCAGCAAACTGTCGAGGTGTGAGCACTTGTGGAAGTTGAACAGCATTTAAGAGGCGGAAGGGATACTGCACTGGCTCTGACAGCAGGCACTCTTTTCCGCGTCGCCCTGTTCGCGCCAGCCAATCAGAGCGGGTCAAACATTTCTCCAAGGCCGGAGAACCACTTCAAGATGCCCACATTCCTCGCGGCCTGCAACTGGAACACCGGGTGTTGGGTACCGCCGTTCTCGCCAGCAGGATGTTGAAAACTACATACCGGCCTGAACAGCCAAAGTCGGCAGAATCGCCTTTGCCTCCAGGCTGGACAGAACATACAGCACCGTCGGGCCACAGCTACTACTACCATGCTGAAACGAAGCAGTCCACCTACACTCGTCCTGTTGTCACCGTTGAAGAACCGCTCCAGATCGATTATAATGCCACTCAACCAGATGATGTCGTGCGCGCGTCGATGCAAGCGTTGGACGAGTTCCACCGGAGAAACGACTCCCAAAGACTGGGCCATTTTACAGGGGGCCGCAGTTACCAGGATCGTCCGCGGCGGCGAGATCAGGGAGATCGGCCAAAGTCCAAAGCTCCGATTCCGAATTGTGCCCCGTGGGTCCTGGTGAAGACGAAGATGGGCAGGAGGTTTGTGCACAATACAGAGACGAAGCAAAGCCTTTGGAAGTTTCCCAGCGATGTGATGATGGCCGTCATTGAAATGGACCGTCTGGAATGGGAGAGCAAAAGGAAACCTGAGTCCCAGACGCCGGGAAAGGAAGCAGCGAGTACACCTGTGGTTTCGAGCCATCAACAAGCAGAAGGTCATGGCTACGATAGCGACTCGTATGAGGAGGTTGAAGTGACGGATGAAGAGGAGGAAGAAGACAATATACCCTCCTCATCAAAACGGCCACGACTGTCTGATGACCAAGCTTCCCCCCAACCAGGCCCAATTGAGTTCAACGAGGACGACATTGTCTGGCAGCTGTCGCAGATGGAAGAAGACTATGGTGAGGAATTTGCCCAAGGCGAAGGCCAACGCGAGCTAGAGGAAGAAGAGGAACAAGAAGAAGGTCTACCGATAACAGAAGAGGATTCTATCGCGCTTTTCCGCTCCCTCCTTGACGAATCCGGCATCAGCCCGTACAGTACCTTCGAAAAAGTGATGGAAGATACCGGCCTTGTTGAAGATGCACGGTACGTGGCGTTGCCAAACATGGCATCCCGGCGGGAAGCATTCACGAATTGGTCGCGCGACCGCATCGCCGAGCTGCAATCGCGAAAAGCAACTGAAGTAACAAAGAAGGACCAACGGGTCGAGTATCTGAAGTTTCTTCACCAGCATGCCACCCCAAAACTGTACTGGCCCGAGTTTAAGCGCAAGTTCAAGAGAGAGCCGGAAATGAAAGACGTCCAGTTTTCGGACAAGGAACGCGAGAAGCTGTACCGCGAGTACATCTCGAAGCTGAAACTAAGCGAGTCCGACCGGAAACGAGAGCTAGTCTCGTTGTTGAAGAGCGTCGGGCCACGCGAGCTCAATCGGCAGACCACGTTGGACAGCTTGCCGGAGGTGCTCCTGAAGGATTTGAGATTCATTCTACTTCCTGAGAAAAAGCGAGATGAGCTGATGACGGCTCATATCGCGACCCTACCAGATGTGTAGAGGCCTTCTGATCTACCCCTGCAAGATAAAAACTTACTACCCTTTTTGGATCAGATTCTTCTGCATCTGACTCAGAGACCCTACAGCTGGCACCACTCTTGCAGCAGCAGCGCGGCGGCCACCAGCATTGAGCTCTACGCCATGCAGATGTCTTCAAGCACGATCCCAGTTTCCAATGCTCAATGAAAGCTCTTCGGTTCATTCGTTCCATCCATTCATTCCCCAAGAGGTCCAGTCTCGCTCCGGTCCATGAAGGTACTAACTACCCCACCGTGATGATCCATCGTGGCGTCTTTCCATGGTCGGTCGGTACCTGACGTCAAATTCCACCACCACCTCCACCACTCATCTGTCCATCTCCATCTACATACAAGCTGGCATCTTCCACCTACTCCCCCCGACGCCTACCCCTGAGGTTGACTCCATTTTGCCTGCAACATGTTGGTCAGCACGTCGAGGTCTTGCGCCGCCTGGGCATTTTCGTTGATGCATTCCTTCACCACGCCCATCTCCAGCTCGCCCACGTTGGGCGCCTGGGCGATGAGCTGGACAACCGCAGGCGCGGTAGCGAGGTGGCCGAGGATCCGCTGAGCCGCTTCTGATGCTTTGGACGGTGCCGGAATACCTGGGTAAGGAGGGTTCGGCGTCGAATACAGCGGCGCAGATGGCAGCAGGTTGTGGTTTGGAGCTGGTTGAGGCGTTCCATTGATCCCTTGCTGTGACAGGGCTGCTTGGGCATAGGGGACGTTGTTGGGGAGGGCATAAAGGTTTCCTTCATGTGGCGTAATCGGCGTCTGGACCGCTGGTTGACCCATTGGTGGACTCGCCACGGCGGTTGGATCTTGTGCCAAAGCGTTCATGTTATGTGGCAGCTCACTGTTTTTGACGACAATGGGTACCAGCAACATCCGCTCTCGTGTCGGATCTGGAAAATTGGTTTCCAGCTTTTTCACAAAGGCCGGCAGCTCTTGCTCTGCGTCCAGGGGAATCAAGTAGATATCTTTGATGGCCGGGTTCTGATGCTGAATGCCTACGCCGAACCTGTCCTTGGATTTGAAGTACCGAAAGAGCTTGTCAAACTGGTCCAGGTCGAGAGAGTTCTGTGGTTCGGGCATGTAGACAACGACGAGATCCGAGGTGTTGCTGTATTCCAACCCACAAAGATACTCATCCGCTCGAGCCGGTTGAATGCGACCCCCAATGACGATTTCCGGTGGGATGAGTTGGTTATAGGTCATCCGCAGCGTATCGCTATCGGGCGTGGCACCGGCGGCATACTTTGCAGCAGCATGGAATCGACCCAAATTGCCGCCGTTGACCACGCCACGCCAGACGGTGCCGTCGCCCTCGGGGATATCCTTTGGTGAGTAAGGGGGGGACTCGGCCTCTTCATCTTTCAGTAACTCGTCAATGTCTGCGTCGGCGCGCGTGCCGGGTCCAGCCGGTTCCCTCACAGGCAAGCCCGGTGATTGCGAGGGCAGGTCCCCGAAGCGCTGGCCGTCGACGTCTGGCGATCCTTGAACATTGGACCAGACCTTGTCAATGTCAAAGTTGGCCGAGGATTGCCGCTGGACATCGACAGAAGGCCGGGGCTTTGACTGCTTGCTGACCGGTCCCGACCTGGCATCTGTTGCCGCTGACTCTGCTGGGGTCGTGGCGGGAGGACTCTTGCTCTCACCATCCTGCTCGACCACACTTGGTTTGCGCACAGGGGCGTTGGACGTGGCCGACTCTGCCGCCACCTGGCGCGACTCGTCGACATACTCCTCACCTTTGTGTGTGCGTCGGATCCGAGGTCCTTGCTCTTCGACGATGGTGTGTTGCTTCTCCAATTGCTTCTCTATGGCAGCCTCTTTTCTTTTTTGCTCCTCCGTCGCCATGTCCTTGGGATCCATCAAAGCCAGACCGTGGGGGGTCAGATCGCCTTGGAGCAAACGGGTGGCCAGAGCGTGGTTCTTCTTTACGTTGAAGGTAATCGACCGTAAATGGTTCTTATATGCCTCGTTTGGCTCACCCGAACCGCCGGACTGGATGTGGTACAGAGCATGTTCGACGCGCAGGCCAATCTGAGTCGCGACATCGTGGACGGTCGACCCCGTGGGCACCGTATATACACCTTGTTTCACGGCATCTTTGGTTTGTTCTATGAATAACTTGATCAGAGTTGACGCGGCTTGCTTTCTCGACGCATTGGCAAGTTCTTTCACATCCTGCACAATCGCCTGGCCTGGCTCCGACTTGGACCCTTGCCTGGGCGCTGGACTCATTTGGCTGGACTTTCGACTTTGAGATGCCGCTCTCGCTCCGTTGGTGTCGGCCACCGGTGTGCCTCGGGCCTTCTTGGTCTGCCGAGGAGTCAGTTTTCGACCATCATGTGTCATCAGCGGTGGTCGACCTGCCTTCAATTCCGGTGTACTCGGAGACTCCTCGAGTTTGCGTTTCTGTCCGGTGGCGCCAGCGGCGACGTTGCCCGTCGCCGTCTCTTCGACTTCTTGACTGGCACGCGAGCCCACTTCACTGGTCCGAACGCCAGCAGACTTTCGCCCTTTCTTGCCGCCTTTCTTTTTGGTCGCCTTGTCCGCCGCTTCTCTCCTCCGAGCGGCCTCTTCCCATGGCTTGTCTCCCCGTGCGATGGCGTCGAGGAGGTCTCTGTGGTCGTCGGGCCGGCATTGCTCGCAGAAGTACTTGTCTGGGGCGTAATCCTCGGGAAGCCCCATGCAGTCGTTGTGCTGCCAGGCGGAACAACGATCACAACATATCATGGCCCTCGGCACGTCTTCCTCCTCTTCATATGTCCCGCAAATGCAGCGAATGATCTCATCTCCCTCTTCTTCTGCCCCTCCACCGCCGTCCCCTTCTTCGACGGACTTGGCCTTGGTGCCTTTGCCCTTGCCCTTCTTTTTGGCAGGCATGTCTTCGCTGATATCTTTGTCTTTGGTATGTTGTCCCTTGGTCGCGCGACCAGACCGTCGTGGTTCGTCTGCAAATGGGAAATTAGTCTGAGATCGCATAGATATAACACCGCCATCAGGTGACCGAATCAACCAACACTTACCAGCCATAATATAGGCTCAGCCAGGCCGCAAAGATCTACAGCGGGCCGTCAAAGGCAAGAAACTTGTCCGAAATCACGGATACTGCGCGATCTACGACAAGAATCCCCGAGATGTCCTCCACCAGGTGCGGGGCGTTGCAATCCGGTAGATCAGGCCCCCGTCGTTCCAACCTTTTGCCAGTTTGTTCGGGTATGCGTCGTCTCGTGACGGGCAGTATGTTCTTGCACAATCAGCGATGCGAACGTGAATCCAGTCGCAGGTGGAGTAATGGGAAGAAGGAAGCTGCGAGACCGCCAAGCGCAAAGGCGGAGATCAAGCGGTCATAGCGCGCTGCGACTTTGATCCAGGGTACAATCACGTGACCGATCAGACATGCCTCGCGGGTGGGCATCCGGCCGAGGAACACAGCAAGTACTCGGCATCAAGCTGCTTGCTTTAGCCTTGCACAGTCCAGTCGGGTCTGAAAAGCGTCAAGAGTATGGCGGACATCCGGGCTTTGCTCGCGGCAGAGCGCCAGGCTCGGCGTATCTCCCATCCTCAATTGTCCTACACGAAGTCTGGCATGCTTCTCTGTACCATCTGCCATCTCAATGTCAAATCGGAGGCGCTCTGGGATGGGCACCTTCGAAGTGCCAACCATAAGAAGAATGCACTGGCTGCACAGGAGAATGGATCGAGAAGGCTGAAGAGAAAGATTGAGGATGTCGAAGCGTCCCCGGAAGAAAGCGAAATCTACACCACAGAGGCCGAGACGAGGAAGAAGGCCAGGCCGCAGCCCGAACGCGTTGTGGATGAATCCGATGAGGACGTGGACGAGAACAGTTCTGCACCGGCAGACGAGGTGGTGTCTGAAGGAGTAACGGCCCCGCCGGGCGAAGGACAGGAAGGAAAGGGAGAAAGGCAGCGGCGCGCGGACGCCGATTCTGCACATCCCTCTTCCGCCATGGCACCGTCTCACGGACCTGTCACGCACCCGACGGTGGACGAGGACGAATGGGCGGCGTTCGAGCGTGAAGTGGCGCCGCTGGCGGCGCAGCCTGACTATTCTGCAGCGACCATTAGTGCCGCCCCTCTGTCGGCCCAGGAACTTGCTGCACAGGCGGAGGAGGACCGGAGACGGAGACCAGAGACCGAAGCAGAGGACGAAAAGGAGGACGAGGAACGCCGGCTGGAGGAGGAATTCGAGGTCATGGAAGAAATGGAGGAGCGTGTCAGGAAACTACGACAGCAGCGAGAGGCGTTACGGCATGCTGGGAGAGGGTCGGACACCGGGCAGAGCGACATCAGCGCCGGTGAGGTCGCCCAGGACCGCTCGGCGCGAGGACACCACATCCCGGACGAAGACGGGGAGGAGGATGAAGAGGAAGAGGTTGACGGTTGGTACCAGTGACAGCAATCGTCGCTCATCCAGAATCGGAGCCTCACGAACGCCGTATTCCATTCACTGGCCGGTGAAGCACCGTGATGTTGTCATCCACGGTGAGCGAGCTTTTCGAACCGTACATCAGACAAAATCCTCCCCCAGCAATTCCTCTATTTCGACAATTCCGGTCACCTCATTATTATCAACGATCCCCAGCAGTGTGCCTCTCCGCAAGAATTCTTTCCCTCTCCCGCTGCCCTCTTCTCGCATCTGATGGATCCATTGCCGACACTCGTCCGTCGAAGTGGTCCCCAGGACGGAGATCCAGTCCGTCTTCTCAATGACGACTTTGCCAAACTCGTCTTTCAAATCCACCATGGGAAGGTCCGGGTCGTGCAGTTGTTGAATGCGCCGCGGGCCGATGATGTGGTTGGGTGATATGCGCACAAAACCGCGGGGAGAGCGGACCGCGCTGATCAGCACGTCAATACACCGAACGGGTTGGCCCTCACGGGGAGCAACCATGGGGACCTCGGTGACTTTGGTGGCGAGATCCGACATCACCGGGGTCGTCTTGGGGGCGGTGGAGAACGAGGCGCCAATGGCACCGCCAGGGTGGTTGGCCGCGAACACTTGGGGTGTCTCGAGGCCCGAGGCCGAGTGCAGCTCGTCCGCGACCGTCAGCGCCAGGCTGTCGCCGAGCGCGAGGGTGATGGTCGTCGACGTGGTGGGCGCCGACACGCCAAAGGACGAGACCTCCGACTCCGGGATGATGGTGGGTAAGAGAAAATTATTCGAGCCGGTCCGTGCTGGGTGTGACAACAGCGGACAGGTGTGGTGGTTCAAATGGGAAGTCATGACGATTAGGGGGATGCTGGACGAGATGTGAGGAATGAGGCATAACAGCTCCGGCGTCCGGCCGGAGAAAGTGATCATGATGATCGTGTCGACCGGCCGAATGGAGCCCAAGTCGCCGTGGAGAGCCTCGACGGGATGGAGGAACATGGCGTGGATGCCCAACGAGACAAACGTGGCCACCAGCTTCTTCGCGATGTGGCCCGACTTGCCCACGCCCGTGAAGATAGTCTTGCCATTGCGTGTTTCGGACTGGATGACCTGAGCCACCGCTCCGGACAGGGCCGCCTGGGCCAGCGGTGAGGTGGCATAGAGTTCTTCGAGATGAGCCAACGCCACTCTCTCGGTCGCGAGAACATGGAGAGCCTTCTTGATCGTGTTGCTGTCAGGCTTAAACGTCTTGGCGCCAAAGCTCTCCGGGATGTCTGGCGGCGTGATGGGCAACGCTTCGATCTGCTCCGAAATGGGCGGGCATATTGGCATTGACGGCGTGAGCGGCGTGAGGACGAAAGAAGGGCGCGCACATGCCATGGATCCCGAGAATGGTGGAGAACGCGACCCGACGTCTAGGTCGGGCGCATGCTCCTCTGTCTGCATCGCAATCTGCTGCAGCAGCCTGTTGACAAGTCCGGGCGGTCGACTCAATAATGCGATAACAGCGATATCGGGGTCGATGTCGACACCCACGGAAAAACGGATCTGGAAAAAGAGAACAGCCACCCAAATTCCTAAATCATGAAAGAAGCCGATGCCAAAGCGTGCCGAAATTCGTCTGATCTAGGTCGTCTCTCGCACGCAATCGATCACCGCCTCTGAGGGGGGTAAGCCGACAGGGGCCGAAGGGGGACACAGGGTCAACAGGAGCAACAGCATCGCGCCATATCTCTGCGTCACAAAAGTCGATCGTCGAGGAGACCAAGAACTCCAAGTCAACGATCAAGCCGACCAAAGCGAGGTGGTTGGTGGGCGAGAAAAGGGATGGATGGAGGCAGCAAACCATAGTGCCGGGGTTACCAGCCTACATAGAGCGGCAGGCAACGGCAGGGACTTTGGCCCGATTGCGTAGGCCTAGAACGCGGAGGAAATGGAGACATCGGCATGAGTCAATGAGGATATCTTTCCACAGCCCTCAGCAGCCAATGATGAAGTGGCCTGTGGACAAAAGGTCGGTTCCAACGGGCTTGTCATCCCTAGCTGCGCCCGTAGTCAAAATGAGGTGAGATAAGGTTGTGGTGAGGCCATACAGAGGTAAAGGCCTGGTGCAACCGGTGCAGCGATCGTCAAAAATGATGGATGGTGAGGCATATGCTGCATGTATGCACACCCATACTTTACTGAAGGGCCCGCATTGGGCCGCCAGGTCACTCCCTGCAGGACCTACCCTTGGGAGAGATCTCCACTTCAGTCTCAGCCATTCCTTACGCACGTGCCGCCAGATCGGACTGGGACATTCTTCAGAACTGGGACTGAGGCCGTGATCTTTGTCCATCTTCAGTATCACTTGCCTTCTCTCCCCCACCGACCAACCCACACTCCATCGATCTCACCACCGCGCGTGTCCAGCCGGGGCATCACAATTTTGGTTACCCTATCGGCATGCTGACGACCCGAACAGAACTTCTGATGACTAATTCGATCTCGCGTTCGTCAGAGCGTATAGTGTAGTCCATCAACACCGCCGTCGGTCTGAAAAATACCTCCCGTCACCGCGTTCGCACGATTGCCGTGGTTGCGTAGCGCAGAACGACGTCTGCATCTCGGCCAATGGATAACCTTGCATCCTGACACGCCCGAGATCAGAGGAAGGGGAGAGGTTTTAGCTTTATCGCCCTGCTGATGCTCTCTCCACAGGCTGGTGTTGCGGCAGGAGGTCGTCCCGAGCCTGGCCCCCCTCCTTTCTCAACCTCGGCGGATATGGTATGCCAACCTTCACAAGGTATGATGTATCAATCTCGTAGGTTGGATATCTGGGATGGGAAGAGAACGAAGTGAGCGTGGTCAGATTTTGTTGAATTTGAACCAACTTCCAGAGAGGGGTTTGGTTAGGTCGTGATGAGATTGAAATTCTGAAATTCAATCAATTGGCCAAATCGTTTGGCATATCGTTTGGCCTGTCATTTGCCATATCGTTTACCATCCGTTTACCATATCGTTTGGCCATATCGTTACCCATCTGGAATGAAGGCCGAATTGCACCCATCTCTGATAGCATGCCGCTCAATGAGCGAGGCGAGGCCTGTACAGGCTGATACTGGGAACGTGCCCAGGCTTCCGTGTGGTTGTCGGTTGTTGAACCTTTCCTCGGAATCACTAGCTGGGACCGACCGCTGGAATTGATGCTAGAACTCAACAGTCAGGACTGAACAGCTCAGGATCAGACCCGAGTAGAAACAATCGTGCAGGACAGATCCTGCACGGTAATAGATCTCTCCACAAAATCATCACTTCCGGGGTGAGAATTAGCTCGTGACGCAGATGGCTAACTGCTATTCTTCCCTCATCAGGTTATGCTCCGGATGTCAGGGGAACGTAACCTGGGGATAGACTAGATGGAGTGGCTTGTGCTCCATGATGTTGGCGGAACAGAATCCCGGAGCCCGCAAGCCAGAACCTGCTTCACTTCACGTGCGCCAGCTTCAGCACTCCGCAACATACCCACCACCCAATACACCGCGGCCCCTCTCAGCAGGAGATGCAGACTTGACGCCCAACTTTCTTGACTCATTCAAATGATGGCGAAATAACCACCCGTTCGTCGGCCGCCTGCTCCATTCCCATTTCCGGGCAACCGAACATGCCTTCCGCTTCACCCTCTCCGATCAAGCGGACATCGCTCAGCGAGCGCGCTCCTTCGGCACAGTCATTGTCGTCTTCGGGCAAGCAGAATACGCAGAATACGGCCCATAAAGTCCATCGGGCTCACGTGGTCAGCCGGCACTCCAGAAACGTTTCCCATGGAAAAGGTTTAAGCAAACTGGGAAAGATCAATTCGGGGGCCAACATCGGAGCCGAAGGCCAGCGGAGGAAATCTGCAACCGCAACACCCTCACAGAGTCCCAAGACGGTTGCGGCCTCCCTGGAGAAGCGGAACAGCTCTCATATCATTCTCCCCAAAAACACTTCTCATGGGAATCTGCGCAAGAATCACTCGACCACCACGATCAATCTGGGCCGAAATACCTCTCACCCGGCACTGAAAAAGATAGGACTGCCGCCGGCGCCCAAGGCCAAGGATAAAAGTAAAAAGCATGGCTTTTTCGAGCTGGGGGACAGATCGTCAGATGAGGAGGAGGAAGAGGGTGAATGGGAAGACTCGACGACCACACAGTCACCCGAACTGACTCGCAGCAATTCTAAAACGTCCACCCCGGGCCGGATGGTGACGCCCAACGGAGAACAAGTCCACCAGCGGAAGCCTCCCGATCCTGTCGGCCTGCACCGGGACAAGACTTCTTCACCTCCACAGCCGTCTATCAAGAACCACAATCATTCGGCGCCGAATCTCAGGAACGACGCGGATGTGTCACCAACATATCCTCCTGCCGATCCCGCCCTCCTCCAGCATAAACAGCGTTCTTCTCGGGCGCCGCCCGCCATGTCCACGGTGTCGGCCCACGTTGCGCCCAGTCCACTCACACGGACCGACTCGACCAAGTCGTTCACTTATATCTCCCATGCCGACGCTTCCTCCGCGAACGCGACTTCGGCGGCCGCCTCGGGACCGGGCGGCGGCACGTCGTCGTCCATCGACGGCGGCGTGTCACACTTCCTTTCCAGCAGTACGCCCAGTGCGCGGCCCAACGTGGCAGATGAGGAGTCTGACGGTGAGTCGTCTTCTCATTTCTTCTCCAACTACAAACCACAACCTTCCGAGTCTCCTGAAAAGCCCCGAACACTGAACAGGGCGCGAGCGCCGCCACATCTACCGTCCAGGACACAACAAAAACTCGAGCTGCAGAGACGAGAGGCCATGCGGGCCGGCGCGGCCACGCCCACCACACCACCGGCATCGGGCATCGGTCTCAGCTTTGGCTCTTCTGTGTCATTACAGAGTCGATCAGGGTCAAGAGGACGAGGCCGATCCTTGGCCGGAGAAGTCAAGGCCATCAAGCAGGATTACGATACGGCCGTGAAACAATTGACCGTGGTCAAAAGGTTTCGAAACCCGCTCCTCGAGAGTGTGAACAGACTCAAGGACAGCGGCGTGCTTCCGGCTGACATGGGTGTCGCCGCGCCCACTGGAGCCTTGTCCAAAAGCCGGCCACCCAGTCGGCGCGGGCCCGGGGAGACGGCCATCAACGGCAATGGGTTGGTGAAGCCGACGGCGAGCAGAAGCTTCGAAGAGAAGAAGTCTTTACCGCTCGCCTCCAGGTCAAGCAGTCGAGCACAAAGTGGAAGAGTCCATTTTCAACGGCAGAGTAGTCACGATGACATTGAGGTGACGCCGTCGCAAGGCGGTCCTGATGAGCCCGAGGACGATGAGCAGGATGGCATCTCGCCCGAGCAAGCGCTCATCAGGCGTATATGGGACAGTCGTGAGGTCTATGACCCGACTGCGTGATGACTCGGCGGCCATGGGACCGCCCGACCCATCAGATCCGTTCATGTTTTCTGAGTTTATCCGACAAACTTGCTTTGTATCTGCCTGCGTTTGGAGCGACCTAAGCAATGTTGGTCCCCTAGCGTGAACCGGACGAGTATGATGGTAGTGTGGTACTTGACGAGGGATGCTTTGACATAATTAAGAGACCGCTAGAGAAGTCCTGTATAATGACATAATCTGTAAAAGTCCGAAGCACCACCCGAGGCATGGCTTCTGCTTGGAGGGGTGGAAACTTTACAGGGGGCCGATTTGCTGTGGCGCTCTTGTGTGTGCAAATTCCCTTTGCCCTCGAATGACCGGCCCACCACTGCCGCCAGAGACAAACCAACTGGCCTCCTTATCTCAGGGATGTGCAGGAGAGGACTGTACACATCTGCGAGGTAATGGGTCACGCGCGGTCTTCCACAGCTTGATTGATTGATCTAAAACAGCGGTGACCTCAGCCCGCCACCACTAACGTGCGAGTTGCATTGTACTTTTGTTCGAGATCCACTTGCTGGGGGCTGCTCCGCCGGCATGTCATGTCCTCCTTTGAGCATTGGGCCCCTCCTTGATCCTTTTATCTTGTCAGCATTCTCTCCTGGTTCAGCGTGGTTCTGGAGTCATTCTTGAAGGAGGCGTTCGGATTCGCAATCAGCCATATCATTTAATCTGGCCCAGTTCGGCTTCGTGACCAGCACAGGATTGTATCACTCCTCTCGGCCATTTGTGGAAGTCTTTTTCTGGTCCAGGCCTCGGGACGGCCAATCATGTCTTGCAAAGAGAGTCTGTCATTGCATGGGCCGTCGTCTCGTTCATCCACTCCCGCCACTCAGCCACGGTCAACGCGGCGATCACCATTCAGCTTCTCCCAGATCATCGACGACGACCACATGGCGATCAACACGTACGCCGGACGTCTCAAAAATGCCACGACCGTCGCCCGCCGACGGGAGCTGTTGTTTCAAGTCCTATGGCGGCTGGTCCGTCACGACGTCTCGGAGGACATCGTCATGCGGCCCGCGTTCATGACACACCTGGGCGACCTCGGCCGGACCATGGCCGAAACAGATCGCTCTGACCACGACAGAGCCAAGGCGGAGCTGCTGGCATTACTTCAGGTGCCGATCGACTCGGACCAGTTCATGAGAGAGATCGACCGACTCTTCAACGAGCTGCTCGAGCATATGCGCGTTGAGAGCGGGCAGGAGATCCCCCAGTTGGAGAGCGTGCTGAGCAAGGAAGAGAGTCATCGGCTCGGCAGACTGTACCTCCAAACGCAGGTCATCACGCCCGATCTCGTGGTGAGAGGTCCGGATGGGGTGCCGAGAAGGCTGTTCGAGGACGTCGAAGATTACGCGAGGACCGATCTGAGCACATTCAAGGCAATCTGGGACCGTTTGCCCCCTGAGACCTGGTCGGACAATGGGGCCACAGAGACGACGTCAGTGAAAAAGAGAGACAAGGGCAGTCGGTTATGACGGCTTGACTGCGTATCTGGATTTGACCAGGAGGGCGAACTGAAGAGGCAGGCAGGGAGGGAAGGAGGGAAGGTGTGCTGTCGGTGCGCGTGGTCCGAGGAGCTTAGCATGTGTAAACGATTGACGACAGATTGCGGAAACGTGAGACAATGAATTAATATCTCAGAATGCCGACTGCATACCGGTTAAAGCTGTCTTTGCTCTCAGTTGCTGTCGAAGCAAGGTAGCCAGACTCAATGACTCTTGAATTAATTCGCGTCGTGACTGATCGAACATGGCTGACTTCAAATGAAGGACACCCCTATCGCATTCATCATCCGCTGTCCAGACACATCGGCAGAAGCACCGATCGGCAAGCACACATCACCAGTCGGGGAGCAGTTGATTGCTCTTGACGCTATCCTCATCCACCACTTTCTGCGCCGCTTCTCGGCCAAAGACAGGTAATCGCTGTACCTCTTCCTCTCTGCCCTCTTCCGCCGTCTTGAACGTCTTGGGGATCAGCCGAGGGTCGATCAGGCCGACCTGCACCAGGACGGTCGCTTGGTCCCAATGGATGTGTTCGTGGTATAGGAATCCTCCTCGGATACACACGACCGAAACCAGGACGACTTCGACCTTTTTGTCGGTCGGTGGTATCCCGGGCAGCATCCATGGGACCTCTGTGGTGTGGGTGAAGGTGCACAGCATTTCGTCGACGACCCGGTCGGTGCCCACGGTCCTGGACAATAACTTGATCTTGAAGTCTGGCGGGTTGCCAGGGATGAAGAAATCGGCATAGAAGCGGCGCAGCTCTTGGTGTCCAATGCCGCCTGTGATGGTCGGGATGTGATTGACGTATGGCTCGGGGACCATCGTAGCCATCGTCTTGTCGGCGTCCTTCTCGGCGAACTCCAGCATGGTGTGATGGTCCCAGATGGTTTCCAGATCGACCTCCATGCCGAACGCCTTTCGCAGATGACCGAGGGTCCGTGACCACGCGAGTGTGGCACCGACTTTGTCAAACTCTTCGAGGTCATACTCGGCAAAGCCAGCTTTTGTGTCGAGATAGCGAAAACTGGGCAACCGAGTGCCGAATCTCTGAGCGCTGGCCAGATGGATCAAGACGTCAAGAGATGTAGGGAATCCTGTGCCGGTTTTGGGCATGTACGGAGGGTAATAGGCCACCACCGCCGCCAGCTTGGGCATGGGCTTGGTGCACGCCTCAAGGACCAGGGCCGCTGCATCGCCGTAAGCTGTAGTAAAGTCAGAAAGAGGATGGAGCAGTGGGGCACTACTATGCATTGAGATTACATGACTGATATACCTCACATACCCACAATGGCATATTTGTCTCCGAGTTCGAGTGGGTCCTGCAAATGCTGCAGTTTGTTGTGATAGTCCTTGTGGTCCCCGTCATACGGTAGATACGAAAGCTGGAAACCCTCCGCTTGAAAATGAGACAGTGTTGTACGGTCGAAGTCGGTGGTATCGCTCGTAATCACAAGTCGCGGTAGGACGGCGTTCCAGGTCAAATGTATTCTCCCTGAGCCTCGCATCCGCCTCCGGATTTGCTCCTTGGCCTCGCCTATATCGACTTTCCCGCCATCAACGTCAATGATGGGCTTGCCCCCGGCGTCGACGCGGGCCATGTTGGATGATGTATGCAACTCTTGGAAATGAACGAGCAATCTACCAGGAGAGTATAAAAGGATGCAAAACTGGGGGAGTTAAGTAGATATGGCATGTAGGAGGGCCAGATGTGACGTAACTTGTTGTTGACCTGACCCATAGGTGCAGCCGCGGGGATCTCCGAGACCCTAAATATTTGAGAGCGGCACATAATGAACAACAGCTTGACCCTGAACTCAGTGCGCCAGAGACACGACATGGCCACGCTCTTGAAGGTGTTCAAGCGAAGGCAGTCGATCCCGTGGAAATATCCCAGGACATGTCGACGAAGCATCTCCGGTCGAGACCGGCTCTTTCGTGTCTCGGAGGAGGTCCAAGATGCTCTGGCCACGGGGAAGCCAGTGGTGGCCCTGGAGACCACAATTTACACACATGGTGCGGCTCGCATGAAGTCTCTGCCGGGTCGCTGAAGACTCATGCTGGCCAGGTTTCCCCTACCCTGAGAACGTCGCCCTCTCCTCCCACCTTGAGTCTCTCGTCCGCGTCAACGGTGGGGTCCCCGCTAGTATTGGCATTCTCAATGGAACGGCGCTGGTGGGCATGAGCCCCGAACAACTCATTGAGCTGGTTTCGACAGCCGGAAGCAAGGATACCTGGAAAATCTCCCGTCGAGATCTGGGATTCATTGGCGGACTTGTATGCCGGCCTTCTTCGTCCACCCACGGTGTCATGTCTGACGGGGTCTAGGGGCTGCGAGGCCGCCACTTACACGGCGGCACCACAATCGCGGGCACAATGCTCCTCGCTTACCTGGCCGGCATCCGGATATTCGCGACTGGAGGCCTTGGAGGAGTACACCGTGGCGGCGAGAATTCGCTCGACATTTCGGCCGACCTGACTGAACTTGGACGAACGCCGGTCACCGTGATCAGCTCGGGTTGCAAGAGTTTTCTTGACATTCCGCGGACTCTGGAGTATCTGGAGACACAAGGCGTCGGAGTGGGCACGTTTGCCGATGGTCGAAGTGGAGACATTGACTTTCCCGCTTTCTTCACTCGCGATAGCGGCGTTAAGAGCCCCAAGGTTCTCTTGGATGAAGTGGACGCGGCGAGCATCGTCTATGCTCAATCCCAGTTCCCTATCCATTCCGGCCTCCTGTTTGCCAATCCGGTACCAGAACATGCGGCCATGGCAAAGGATGAGATCGACCGAATTATCGCGGAGGCAGTGGCGGAAGCCGAGGAAAAGGGCATCGGGGGCTCTAGCAACACGCCATATATCCTGAAGCGCATACGCGAATTAAGCAACGGCGCGAGTGTGGCGGCAAACGAGGCGTTGATTGAAGCTAATGTGATCCGGGGCACCAAAGTCGCGGTGGAGCTGGCGAAGCTTGAGCGACGAGATGGAGTTGCTCCAGCGCGGTGAGATGTGTTGGATCCTCAGCGAAGCGCTGAAGCGTGTATTGACAGGTCTGCAGAGACCGGACGCCGGCCGGGGTGGCCACAACAAAAACCATCAGCGTCGGGATGAAACCTCGGACAGCGTCCCAGGGAGACCGTTCTGGTCCAGCGCCGTCGGCAAAGCCGGTGGAGATTCTTGTGGCCGGAGCTCTAGCAAGCGACACAATATGTGACCAGATCCCTCTAGACGATACCTTTGATCCCATATCCCCTTCGCTGTACACCTCCAATCCCTCGACGATATCACAATCTGCCGGCGGTGTCGGCCGAAATGTCGCCGTGGCAGCTCACCTCGCCGGGGCAGAAGTCGCTCTGGCGAGTGTCGTGGCGGACGACCTCGCTGGAGAATCTCTGCTCGAACACATCGAGACCGTCGGTCTCTCCACGAAGCACATCCGGCGTCTCAGCAAAGCCAGTGGTGCCAGAACGGCACAGTATGTGGCAGTCAACGATACCAAAAAGGACCTGGTCCTGGCCATGGCTGACATGTCCATTCTGGCGAGACCTGACCTGGGATCTCCGGACTACTGGATCGCCACGATGCGAGAGAACAAGCCGAAGTGGGTGGTCGTGGATGGAAACTGGTCTCCCGGCATCATATCCTCTATCATTGACGCCGCGAGATCTTGCAAAGCCCCCATTGCCTTTGAGCCGGTCTCTGCCGTCAAAGCGGCGCGCTTGTTTCATAAAGCGAATTTATCAGTCTCCACCTCGAGTGTGGTCCCTGACCATGCCGTCCATCTGGCGGCTCCGAATGCGATTGAATTGACGGCCATGTGGGATGCCGCCAGCAATGCCTCCCTGTTCGAATCTGACCGGTGGTGGGATGTCATTGACAACTTTGGTATGGCCAGCACTGGATCGCGGGAAAGATTGATATCCATCACCAGTCGTGAACTGGTTGACCAGGGCTTGCCACAGCAGTGCCTACAACTCTTACCATTCATTCCGAACATGGTGACGAAGCTGGGCCGTCAAGGCTGTCTACTGGCCACTTTGCTCCGTCGCGGAGACGAGCGATTGACCAGGCCAGACTGCGCTCCCTACATCATTGCCAGGAACATGAGCAGCAGCACCGATATCAGTGGTGTCTACATGCGACTCTTTCCGCCATCGAGGGAAATTCTTCAGGACGAAGTCATCAGTGTGAATGGTGTCGGCGACACCCTGCTGGGAGTCATCCTTGCGGGACTCGTCAAGGGCAAGAGTCTCGAGCAGGTGATACCAATTGCGCAAGATGCCGCCGTGCTGACGTTGAAGTCTGCCGAAGCAGTATCATCCGAAGTCCAAAGCCTGAGACCAAGGCTAACGAGAATGCTCTGAATAGCAAATGATGTCGCTCTTCAAACTGTCCCTTATGTCTGGCGAGACTTGGACATGACCAATGATATCTGTGGTGATTGGTGATTGATTGCCGGAAGCGGTACATTTCCATGTCAGTTTTTGCAACTCCTGTAAATAAGAGCCTATCCTTGAAGTACTGCATATCAATACTCCATGTTCTCGGATTGTGCAGGCTTGGCCACTGTCTCTGCTGGATTTGAGCTACGAGGCAGCTTCGCGGAGAAGTTCTTCCCCTCCTATTCTCACCAACCCATCGAACCTAGATCCAACCCCCGGGCTTCCCCATGAGAAACCCGGTCTCTAAACGCCGTGACTCCCGCTCCTAGTCACAGTGGCATGATCCTGTTGATGAACCAACCCGGAGTGACGGAGCTGACAAAGATCATTGGCCGAAATTCAGCCCACAGATCATTCGCCGACCTCGGGCTTTGCTTACAGTTGTGAATCAAGTCTAATTACCGCATCTCTACTTATAGCTGGAACATTCCACCAGCCAACGTCCGTCTTGACCATCAAGGTGCTTGACAGCTGCGATTAATCTCAGGGACTACTCTAGAATCCACTCATCATAACCAACGATTCTAATCAACTCAACTCTGCTCCCATTTTGGACACAGATAAGATAATATCCACTAGCAACCAGCAACATGTGCATGAAGAGAACATGTCCCAATTGCGGTAAGTCGCTGGATGATCCATTCATTCCCTGCAACGATCAAAATGACGATCGAATATCCTGCTAGTTACAGGCTCATTTTGCCATTACCTTTTCATCCTTGCTTACTAGTCTCTTTTGTCTACATTTGGCCTTTCTCCACAAAGCAACATCACTGACTGATCCGCTCGGAACTACAGAGAAAACCACGTGGTGGGGTTGCGGCAACCATATCCCGTCGGTGATGGATTCGGTGCCACAGGAGCAGCGCTGCACTTGTAAGCCGACGAAGACTGTGGATGGGAAGGAGTACCCACCAAAGCAGGGTGAGGGGCACCCGGCGTAATGGAGAGATGCGAGGATGATAGCATGCTAGGAAGCTAAGAATCATCACTCCTGCGCTGTACCGGAGAGGTCAGGTCGAGAAGCATGAAATGAGGAGCGTTATCATGAAGGACGATATTCACCAGTGCACCAGTGAAATCCTATCAAATCAAGTAAAGACAATCCCACCGTCGACGACGATGGTCTGCCCGGTTACAAATTCTGCGTCGGGCCCGGCCAAAAAGCCGCCCACAACTTTGCCCACATCGTCTGGCACACTGACCCTCCCCATTGCCGTCAAGCTCGAGCTGTACGCCTTGACGCTCTCACCCTTCTTCCGTCCCTCGATCTCACCAAGCTTTTCATCGACGAGGTCCCACATCGCGGTGCCCACGATGCCAGGCGCGTAGGCGTTGACGTTGATCTTATGCTTGGCCAACTCCATGGCTAAGACTTGCGTCAGCCCTCTGACCGCCCATTTTGAAGCACTGTAGTGTGACAGCAGCGGGAAAGGCTTGAAGGCCACGATCGACGCTGCTCCAATGATCTTGTATCCTGTGCTTCCTGCTGGGACCGGGCCTTGCGCAATCATCTGTCTCGCAGCATGTGTATAGCAATTCCACACGCCGATGAAATTGACGTTGAACATTTTGACCACATCTTCGTCTGAGATTTCGAGGGCAGGGGCAACTTGGGCGATGCCGGCGTTCGCAACCATGACCGTCAGTGGTCCGAGCTTCTCAACAGATGCTTTTATCATGCTCTGCACTTCGGAAGATGAGCTCACGTCAGCCACGATTCCAATGGCTGTGCCGTCTCCGTGCGTCTTGTTTAATTCGGCGACAAGCTTGTCGATGCCAGCCTTGTTGGCAGAGACATCGTTGACGGTGACAGCGTAGCCTTCGGCTGCCAGACGACGGACGATGGCTTCACCACTAGGAGCAGATTAGAAGGGCGGGCCCGAAGTCCTGCAGAGAGACGAGTCACATACATTCCTCGGCTCGAACCGGTCACAATTGCTGTTCGTTTGCCCATTGAGTCTTATTGCTTAACGGCGTTGGTGTGAATGTCTGTCCTGAAGGATGAGGTGCGCGAGACACGGGACAGATGCAGACCCGCCTTCCCAAAGACTCATATCCATGTATACATTTGCCCGCAGAGACATTGTCCCCTCTCCGGGCTCCCGGAGAACGCATCCTGGCCCAGTAAGAGGTACCATAATATCTGGGCCTGCAATTGCGGGGAGGAGCCATAGAACTGATGCATGCGGGGGAATAACCACTGAGACGGAAAGCTTCCGTCCATCTCCAGACATGACATGGTCCGGTAAATGAGACATGGTTGAGGTTATTAGGCAGGTGGAAAGGAAACAGGCTCTGATTGGTATCAATGCGCCCTTTTCGCTTGCAGTCAAGGAGACGGAACGTGTGGAGAGATGGGGAAATCCAGGACCTGCCGAACATGGCCAGTATGAACGTTCGTGGAAGAGGACCGCAAAGAGGAATCTCCTGGAAATGAAACGGAATACGACCTCGCTGCCGGCTTCACTGGCCAGAGGTCATCTCGCCATGCATAACTGATCCTGAATCACATCGAGATTGCTCTTGTCGCGTCGACTAGTCATGATATCCTGGGCCACCATTCAACAGTCGAGGTGGTATTCTGCAACGACTTCGGCATCCGAACCCAATGATTGCTGGAATGTCTGCACGGAGCCAATGTTGCATATAGTATGCCCTTTCACCATTTCAGCGGTGATTGGTGGAGGTTCGAGACTTTCGGGTCTCGATGCTGCAAAGGGAGTTGGTGTCGACTGCGTGTGAAGACTGCAATGAATATGCGAGTTTTCCAACTCTCTTGCCAGGCTTCAGGAAGACGTTCCACTTCGTCTTTGCAGTGGAAATGGCGCAGAATATGACCAGGCCAGATCAATGCCTTTCGCTTTCACAGGTGTCCAGACCGTCAGGCTCTCATTTATTCGGGAGAGGCTGAAAAGGTCTGTTGACGTTGCCAGGACTCGTCCAGAGGCGTGGTCTTGGATGACAACTGGATCGTCCAAGTTGCGACTCCCGGGTTGACGTTGCCGTTGTATCGCAGTGGTGTCAATCCTGGTACAAGCATAGGCCCTCCAGAGGCAGACAGCCCTCCAGACCAAAGACGAACTCGATCAGTTCATGAATTTGCAAACTGGAAGTCGGTAGTGGTCCACGTTCCAGTACTTTCTGCGAACGCCCTCCCATTGTTTGTCCAGTTTTGGCAATTCCAAATCCGTCCATTCCACGTCGAAGCCAGACTCGAACAAATCCAGCTCGACTACCTTTTGATAGACATCATAGCTAATCTGCCTGTCGGCTCCCATGCCGTTGAAGTAGGACCAGCGGCCGTTCTGGCTTAACAGCCCGATGACGTGCTCTGAGAAGAAGTCCCGAAATTGTGAATATGTCTCTGCAAATGTGTCAAAGTAGATGGCGTCGAACAATTCTCCCTGGGCAACAAGATCGGGGAGAACGTCTTGCCACTTGCCAGCATGGATCACCACGCCAGGTCTCTTGTCCCATTCCTTGGTTTTCATATCCGCAAGGACATCAGGGTGAGCTTCGACAATGTGGTGGCTGGCCGGCTGGTTGGCATGCGCCTGGATATGCGAGTCTATGATCCCCATCCCAAAGCCGATGTTCAGCACCCGCAGGCCTGACTGCCACAGAATCGCGTCTGCAGAACGCAGCATGATATCACTTTCCCAAGACATCATAACGCCGTTATTTTCGTCATCCAGAAGTCTCATATCATTCATCGACAAGGTCGAAGAGAGATATCTCGAACTGCTGATGTCAGACTCCGTGGCGGACCGCACGCCAGCGTCCTCCTCCAAGTGGTCTCCTGGTCGGTCGCCCTCGGATGTGCCGTCATTTTCGTCATCTTTCAGTTCTTCATACCCGTCCAGTCGATTGAGTAACAGCTCGGCGCGCACCCCGGCATCCACCATGAGCTGATATGCCTTTTGGAGCCCAAGGCGGTATGCAATGCAGCCGGGAGTTTCGTCATGCTTGTCGAGCTGATTCCAAATGGCTCCATTCTCGAGCAAGCATCGTACTGTATCACAGGCGGCCTCTTCCGGATCCCCAGCCACCGTGCCGACATGGCAGGCTTCAGGTCCGTGTTCACTCGGTGGCCTTCCTGAGATGGTCGCTGATTGACAGGATTGGATGGCAGCATGCAAAGGTGAAAAGCCTGTCGAAGGATCTTGTACATCCACAGGTTCACATTCTGTAAAAGTGTACTTGTCAATGCACTTCCGTAAGCCGTCGATGTCATGTTGTGATGCTCTCTGAATGATCTCCCGGATGTGGTCCAGTTCGACCGCGAGCGGGCCATCGTCAGTGCTGCCTTCCATCCTCAAGAACAAAACACAGCAACTTGCGTAGGCCAAACTCGGGCTGCTGATGCAAGGTCTGAAGATAACAGTCTCACATGTGAAAGGTGGTGCTGGCAAGGGGGGTCCGTTCACCAAATTCAAGCATCCGAGATCGGATCGGAAAAATTATTTCTCGTATGCTAAGGAATTGTTCTCCCGGTAGTGCCAACTTCTCAGCTAACAGCTTTCTTTCTAGCCTTCAATCCATCACATGTCCATTATGGACACTGCAACGTTGGTCCTCCAACCGTATGTGTAAGGAAGGCCTGGTGTCTATCTTGTCGCCATCTTGTCAAAGTTTGAATCAGTGTTAAGACGGTGCGACCCATTTCCGGCTCAACATTGACGTCGACCCCAATCTTTGCCAGAGCCGGCAAGAGAGGCTGCATTGTGCTTTCCTAAGGAAAACATGCAGTCTTTGCCCCCAAAAGAGAGTCCCTTCATTTCGCCAGCGCGTGATATAGAGCGTTTCCGCGAGGTAGGGGTTGATTCTGAACGCTTCCGCCGACATGGCTGGTGGCCTCACTTTCGCAACACGAATCTTAGTCCAGCCGTCAATTTGGATATCACTTTTTAAGGGCCACGATTTGGTGCGCTGTGGTCAGGAATAGCTCCTGGTCGCATCGTTCCCAGGAGGGAGCACACAGGTTTGGCACGGACAGACTTTTCGCCTCTCCATCGCTTGGCTTGGACGCTTGCACGAGGGAACAGCAGTCGCCCCGCTTCACCGCCGCCAGCGGTCGAAGCCATGGGGAAAAGTAAAGCCAAAAACGTCAAATCAGGGATTCGTGCCAATACCAGCGAACCCATCGCTGACGTGTTTGCCGCGAGCACTCCTGCCCTCCCGCTCACGGCTGCGGACGGCCACAGCGTTGAGGGCTGGGCGGAAGAGGATATTCGAACGTACAACGAGCTGCTTCATGAACGAGCAAAACTCGAGAAAGAGAAGAATGAGCTGGAGCAGAAATCTTCGCGACATCAAACACAGCGTGCCTTACTCAACGAAAACGCCACTACCCTTGACAGTCTCTTCAAGCCGCAGTTGGGAGGCGAATACAAGTTTACGGGCTCCGGCGCCTGCTGTCTCGATATCGGTCTCGAAGGAAGGGGTCCGGCTGACCTGGTGTGCACGCATGAAATTTGCTCTCGAGCAAAAACCAAAGGCCTCTCATGGATGGAGATGGACACGATCAAATACTACCACGAGAGGATTCAGTCAGAAAAGTCTGTGAGAATGCAAAAGGCCCTCCGCAAGCAACGAGACGTTGAGCTGGTCCGGGTCAAGAAAGATGATGACGAGGAGGCGGCATCGAGAGCGCGGAAATCTGCTCAAGTCGACAGGATCTCGCGCCAGGGGGGTCCGAGTTCGCAGACGTCGAGAAACGAGCGGGGCGGTCTTTTCGATTCGTCGACATTGGATCTGCTGGCCTCCAAGGACTTTCTTTTGGATCCGAAGAACAGCGCCATCCTGGAAGCTGCCAAAGAGAATGAGCACATCGTTCGAAGAATTCGCAGCCGACTGGACAAAATTCGGCACGACGTCAATGCTGGTCGAGTGTCACCGACGGATGCACGTGCGAAACTGGATCAGGCCAACACCGAGATGGCAGAGGCGGAACGAAAGAACAATGCCTTCAGACAGATGATCCTGGACACAGAGCCGGCGTTATCAGGTCTGCACCCGTCCAACCCGGCGAATCTATCCAATATGCTGTCGAAGACCTTGGCATCTTCGAATGCCGACGCCTTTTCACAAGCACTCAATGTCATGAAAGGCTTCTTCAGCGCCTCAGACCCCCACGACGTGCAAACGGCGATCACCGATCTTCGCAGCGTCCTGGAGCTCAACGGACCCATGTCCCCGGTGCTGCAAAAGTCCTTTCAGGCCCTGGAAGAAATGCTGGCCAAACCGAACGCCAAGGGCTTTACCGTCGACGTTACGACCAGTGATGGTAAAACTCGCACCTGCAATAATGTTGTGGAAGTGATGATGAACTTGAGACTCAAGATGCAAGGCACCGGCACCAGCACCGGCCCCGGCACCACTCCTCCCACGATGGTGGACCCCGACTTGAATCTCGATGAAGACACCATCAAAGCCAACTACGAATGTATGAAGATCGAAGAATCGGCCAAGAGAGAGATGGAAAAGGAGGCGGAGCGTTTATCGAAGGAAGGAAAGGAAGCTATTACGACAACTTTGAAGAAGATAAAAGCGAAAGCGGTGTTGCAGTCTCCCATCCCGCCGTTGTCCGACATTGTCCTTGACGATGTGATCGGCGACACGCTACTGACCCATGCCGTCAAAGATCTGGTCGCCGAGTCGGTGGGCGGTGGCACCTCTCCACAGGTCCTGTCGGGGAAGGTGACTTCGCTTGTCATCTCGACTGCTCGTAACAGGCCGGAAAAGTACATGGAAACCTTGGCGAAGATTAGGGCCGCCATTGACCGTTCGCCGACTCCAGGTTCTCAGGACCTTGCCGAAGCAGTATCTAAAGTCAAGGACTCTATGGAAAAGTTTGTCGCGAACCATGAAGAGAAGAGAAGGAGTGTTTTGGAAAAGGGAAAGGCGACCAAAACAGGCAGCTCCACTGAACCGGTCGCATCCAAGGCTTCGGAAGGAGCGGCAACACCATCGACGAGACCGACCGACCCAGAAAAAGACTTGCTGGACGAGCTCAAGGAGCGTTTCGCGAGTGGCGAGAGACAATCGACCCAGACGCGGTCCAAAGTGGTGTCATACTATCGCCGACACCTGGGAGAGGGCCTCTGGAAAATTTTAACCTTGTTCACCGACACCTACACCCGTGAGCGTTTCTCTTTCGACACTTGGCTCCACACCCATGGCGGCGATCATGACAACATGAGGCAGCTTTTAGCAAAACCAGCAGATATGCTGGAATTGATCAGTTATATTCAAGAACGTGGCTTCTGCCCCGGTCTCGCGGCAGTGATAATCGCACAGCGATTGACTTGGCAGATCCGAGAAGACTTGGAGACCACCAAGTCGAATACATTGATCCTTGGTGACCTGCTCTCATACTTCAAATCAAAGAAAAAGACAGACTGGTTCCGGACGTTCAACTACATCGCCGAGACCATGACCGATCTTCTGGCAACCATGCTCTTCGAACTTTCTTCCGCCTACAAAGAGGACGTCGCACCCATGGCAGCCGACATTGTGGGCATGGTTTCAACCTTTACGCTTCTCGTCGAAGACTCGAGTCAAGCGTCGGTCAATCTGAGGGTCATTCAGGCTTTTCTCGCCAGCTCCTTTATCGACTATGACAAGACACCGAATGCCGGGAAGCTGCAGGAAGTCTTCAGCCGGTTTCAGATCATGTGCCATGACTCCCGTTATAGATGCTCGTCCAGTCATCCGTGCAAGGAATTGGTGAAGAATCTCGACCTGGGCAAGTCGAGATCTCTGGTGCCTGCACCGTTGCGGGTGGACAAGAGCAAGAAGGCGCTGCCGGAAGGTGTCCCCTACGAGGAGGTCCTCCGAATACAATCACCATCTGCGGTCAGCGATCTCGCTCCGTTGGCGTCAAAAGAGACCGACCGTCAGAATCGCCCCTCTAACGTTGACCTTCCGCACGTGGAAGAAGATCGTGGAGAGAGTCTGACGGCGTCGCAGTTACGTGTAGCCAGACTCACGCTGGAAGTCGACGAGGACCGTTTGCACGCATATCGAGCGGCCCACCTCGTCCCTCCCCAATTCCTGTTGGAGAGAGTGGAGCAGTATCGCCAGAAGGTTGAAGGCCTCGAATCTGCTCAGACGCCTCTGGATACCACACCGATGCTGCAACGACACCAAGATCCAGCTTCTCAGTCCACCGCACTGTTCGGTGAAGAACAGAAGAGAGCCAAAGGTTTCAGAAGGCGACGCATCAACGTTCATCACGTTTCCGCCAACATCACGCAGATCCATTCGCAAGCGGCCACCCGCGCTGCCACACAGACGGGAGAGACGAAAAGAAAAGATGAACGGGAAACATCTCGGACTCGGGACGGGACTGATGGCGCCATTCTAACCCAAACTGTTACCGACTCCCCACGGAGCGACGTCTCTGCCCCTGAGGCACAGGCCTCTGAACCACCACAGCGGAGTCTTGACGCACAATCAGCACTTCTGCGGATGACCGAACGCGAAAAAGAGATTCAGCAGAAATTGTTGTCCTTCGTGGACAGGGTGATGGAAGTTGACGAGGCGGCAGAACACACCCCGGACCCGGAGCACAAGCACGCATTCATCGGCGTTGCGAAGCAGCTTGAAACTATGGCGCTGGGACATATTGAAATGGCTTGGATTATTGCTAATGTTAATGGGATGAACGGGCTCAAGAAATGGCTCGAGGGCGAATATGCAAGGGAAGGAAATGGCGATGCACATCCCAAAAAGGCGACCCAGAAAACAGCGGAAGAAGCCACGATGGGCAACGAATCTGCTGCAGCTGAGGAAAACGCTGCGCCCAATATCGGCCATGCAACCTCGGACGGAGAAAAAAGGGGGGAAGGCGAATTCATTGCACAAACCAAGTCGGATCTAGCGATTGCGGGGGATATTTTCATTCGACGATTGGAAGGCCTTGCGAAGAAACAAGAGCTGACGCCGCAAGAGACATGAGACCCACTTGCATTGGCTTTGAGCATGGCAAGGTGCACGGCGTACAGGGCCTGGCGGCCATGTTCTCATGGAGGTCCAGTCATGTCAGTTTCGGCGTTTGGTGTAGAGAAAACGATGCAACACGGAAAGGAATGGAATCACGAAGACCGTCATATTTGACGTCCTGGTTCCAAAGGGTGCCGTCTTCAATAGTGCCAGAAGGAGCAACAGAGTTGATATTCCAACTGATGGCCTTCCATATCTCGGCGTTCTATTCTCCCAGTGTGGAAGACAGACCATGTGGAAGGAACCGAGAAGCACGGCAGAGAGGGCAATCTTGAAGAGATCCACATCACGTCCTTGCGTTTTAATCTGTAGCATATTGAGCGAGCAATTCTCACGTTAGACCGTGTCCCTCGCTTTAGTCTTGGTCCAAACGCCAGCACGCCCAAAGCCAACCTCTTCCACACCGCCGGTTAATAGCTGTCTCCAGACGAACCTCGTATCATTGATGTCCGTGCTTTGAGAGAGAAGGAGAGGATGAAGAGCAATTATACTCCAGAAGCACCAGGGGCGCTGCTATCGGCTTTCAGACTCAACAGCAGCTCCCTCATTCTCTTCTTGGAGCTCCCATCCCCTCCGCCGCGCTGGCCTTTGCCGCTCAGATCGACCAGCTTGGCGATACGTTCCCAACTGGTGCCTCCTGCCGTGGTGTCTTCTCGCTTGGCCAGAAACTCCTCGGCCTCTTCAGCCGTCTGGGCTTTTTGCTTGTCGACCTTTCGGTTGTAGCTCTCGTAGAACGAGTCAATGTCCTTCTGGGCCGTTTGAACCGTCTCCTCCTTCTTGCGTTGGGATACTTCGTCGCGGTGGGTGATCTCGGCGTCACGCTTCTCGCGCCAGGCGCGGATCGGCTCCGTCTCTTCCTCGTGGACAGGTGCGGTGTAGTTCGTGTACCCAGAGCCTTGGAACGGCGCGGCCGTGTTGGTTATTGTTCCGCCAGGTCCGACGTTCTGCGAATGTGACCAGTTAGTGGCACGGTGATGTGCGGTAGAGGAGAGAAGGAAAATGGTGCTGCTGACGACCCACCTCATTCTGAAGGTCAATGACCGGAAAAGAGCTTTGAAACTCGTCGATGTCATCATCTTGCACCGCTGGTGCAGGGGCAGATACGAATTCACCACCACCGAGCAGGTCATTGTCGCCGTCTTCCACGATTGTGGCTGGTTTGTCGTTGGCCGCGAACAAGTCTGCATCTTCTCCTAACAGGGCGCGTTCCCGTTCGAGGAAACTTCCTCCCGCAGGGCCGTCCGTTCGAACGTCTGTCTCGCCTGGACAATAATCAGTCGCTGGTCGTAATTACATGTTGTACGGCAACCCGCCTGCATCAATGTCCTCAATAGATGGGAATCGGTCCGCCATATTGCGCTATGGGCGGACGAGGGAGATGGAGATAATGGCTGAACGACCTCCTCGTGATCGTGTCACTTTACATGCAACACGTACCGAATCCAAATTCAATGCCGTTCGAGAATGGTGAACAGGGAAGACAACTGGACTCTTCGACTGTTCCGCCAGAAATGCTGCATCTCTCGGTTCAGGGCGCCCCAGGCCCAGGCTGCGGAGGGCAGCCTTGGCATTTGCCAAACAACGTCTTGTGGCTTCCACGTCTCTGCAACAGTTCAGAGTCATGAAGATCTCACATCGCCGGTCGGACTGTTCATATGCCTTGGAGGCCCAAAAGACAACTCGCGAGCTGTAGTTGTGCATATTCCACCGTCTGTCATAGCTCGTAGCCGAACTTTCTGCTGTGGACTTCTTGAGCTTGGGTCTCGTGGCACCCAAATCTTTGGAATTCCAACTCCTGGCACGCGTTGGTCCACCAAAAAGGCCATACCGGTCGAGCGGAAAGCATGGCGTATACCGACGACGCTCTCAAGGCGAAGCTGTCGACTTTAAACGAGACCCAAGACAGCATAGTGTCAGTGTCGCAATGGATCATGTTTCACAAGTATGTTTACCCATGGGCACCAGAAGAAGACCTTGGACGACAAAATACCGGCTATGGATAGGTAGCTAACGCCCTCTTAGAAGGCACGCTGACCGCATAGCGTCCTACTGGCTTACTCGCCTTCGCGACTCGCCGCCTCCGAAACGTCTCAATTTCATCTATCTGGTCAACGACATCGTTCAGAACGCCCGCGCCCGGAGACGCACCGAGTTCCCAGATGCCTTCTCACCGCTCATGCCAGAAGCCATGCAGACCGCGTACCGGTCGTCGACGCCGGAAATCCAGCAAAAACTTCGCCGGGTCTTCGAAGTCTGGCGGACCCGAAACGTCTTCGAGACTCCTATTCTGGAAGCGATCGAGGGGCGAATTGAGGAAGTCGACAGGTCAAAGGGATCCAGCGGCAAGAAGACGTTGATGGGAAACTCTCTCTTCAACTCGTCATCATCGACGGGAATGCCTAAAGAACTCGAAACGTTGGCGCCATTGCAAATTGCCGTGACCAAGGCGACTCTGGCAGCCCGGCCACCCACCGACACCGCTGAAACAGAGTATAAGAAATTGCACGATGCGTCAGCCCCTCTCCCAAGTCCGCCTGTCCACGCCGCGAGGCTGTCCAGCCTCATCAAGGTTCTCGCGGCCGCCGAGTCGTCGTTGTCCGCAAGCATCAAAGCGCGTCAAGCTCTCATCGCCGATCTCGAGCGCATAGTGGAAATCAACAAGGCCGCACTCGCAAAGGACGAGGAGGCCTTCCGCGAGATCGAGAGCCGGAAAATCAGCAGTGAGGCCAAGAAGCGAGAAGTGGAGGACGGCATCATGCGCGGACTGACGTCTGTCGGAGACTCGCCGACCAACGTGCACGGCGGCACGCCCGAATTGGACGTTGGCGACGTCGGCCGGACAGGAAATGCCACTGGATTTGAACGGCCCGAGGTCGAGGAGTTGACTCCAGAGCCAGAAGGCACGCCCACCGACGTGATGGGCGGCGGAGGAGTCTTTGGCTCAGACAGGCCCAGTAATCCCGCCGTGGCCGCCGTGTTGGCGGGCTTTGGAGACACCAGAATTTCGGTGACCGGTGGTCGGGTCAGGCCCGCCAGCGGCGGCCAGGGGACGAACGGACTAAGTGCGAAACGGAGGAAGATGAGTCACGACGACGGTGACTTGGTGCCAGACTTGGGCGAGATGGGCATGGAACATCTCGGCAACGGCGGAAACGACACGGCCCTGCACGATCTGGATGAGGATGTGGATGAGTTGCTCAGGCAGGAGAGCGCCAAAGTATAGTCGAGGGCGCCATGGCAAACATTGAGGAACGGTCTCGTCCCAGTCGGCAGCAAAGCGGAAACAAACCGGGTTGTCTTTGTCCTGTCACCGCTGAGACAAGGCAAAGATGCCCTCTCCATGTACCGATATTCCTCGCCAGCCTGCTGCAGAGATTGGAAACGCGGACACAACCCCAATACAAGAGAGCAATATGCAGAAAGAGCCGCCAAACAGGGCCACAAAGCAAATGGTCTCCGCAGATTTTCAAAAGGCGAACCAATTTCAGACCTTCGATCCCACAACCAGTGCGACCCGAATGTTGTCTACTCTCCAACAAATGCTGGTCCCAGCTCCTCATCCTCTGTTGCTGTTGTCGAAGGTGGCAGGACCACGATGCCCGCGAAGCACAGCGGACTGCGGGGTGGGCGACGACTGCTTTATGGCAACGAGTTGAGGTGATCTCGCTGTAGCCTCCAGCCTCTAGCGTCCAAGATGTTTCGGATTCAGATACAGAAGGAAAGTCGGGAGGATGTCCGCAGAGAGTGGCCAATCCAAGAAAGCGCTCACTGAGAGTTTGTCCGGGCTCGGACTCGAATCGTCATGGCTGTGATGAAACAGACACTTCCTGTTGCAATGGTTGTGACGCGCGTGCCAGCACAATATAAGGTCTTTAAGATGTGAGCTTTGCAGGAGGTGAAAAACTGGATAATCATATTTATGCTCAAGACGACGCTGGTATCAGCTTAACGGTCTCTTCAATGGGTGTGCTTCGGTGTTGAGGACCCATTCGTCCAAGTTCACCAGGGTCGGTTCGCTAAAGATGAGGTAAAAATACTTCAGCGTCTCTGCGAGCCAAAAGCTCTCCATCCGGTCACTCTGTTGAGGTGTCGAACTCCTGACATCGTACAGTGCGGCATGAGCAATGCCGGTCTTGGTGGCTTTGTCAATTGATTGAAACATCCCCCATGCGACGTCCTGGAGCTGCGGATCTCCGGTGATGCGGTACAAGATAAACAGCGATTCAATAGCCTCTGGCCGCAGGATGTAGCGGTTGTCGCCATGAGCGGTAAAGCCGGGAAAGATTGAGTTCACTCTCGCCAAATACTTGCCCCGTTCAATCGCGGACATCTTTTCTGTACCGGGCGTGAGGGGGTGTCTGCTGGCAATGGCCTCGTACCATCTGTCATCGTCCCATTCGCACCGGCCAGGTTCTATCTCAACGGTGCCCACATGGCACGGCACCAGGTGAAAGGTCTCTGGCATGAGCCCAGACGGCATGGCATTGTAGGCCCAGACGCATCCGTCAGTCAGGCGGCGTGCAATGGCCAAATCATCCCCCCGATTGAAGATCTTCGCGCCGATGCCGAGCATGCCGCCGATGAAGCAAGCCAAATGCTGGCCTTGCGGCTCCAGAACAGCCGAGTTTGTGTCTCCGAGTGCCGTGTTGCCACTGAACAGGATATCTTCCCCCTTGGGGACCATCGGCTTGAAGAAGAGATACTTTTTCGCCGCATCGACGGCGGTCTCGTACATGATCCGATACTCCTCGCGTCGACCTCCAAGCATGAGATATTCCTTGGCGAGATATTCATAGGTTGAGTCCGCCATCGCGCTGAGTGTGAAGTGGTTGTAGCCAAACTTGACGTCCTTCGCGTCCACAATCGTTGGCCACAGGCCGGCAATATATGTGTGGTTCTGTGCCTGGTACATCACATTGGAGATGCGCTGGATGGCGTCGAAGTATTTGACTTCACCAGTCAGCTGGGCTAGACGCGTGAATTCGAGACTCAGGCTTCCCAACTCGGCCAGCAGAGTGGATGGGCCGGGTTCAACCTCTGCTCCGAGAGCGGACTTCCTCCACTGCCATCGTGTCACTGGCATGCGGGTGGGAGTATCGAAAGCAGTGTAGAGGATCTCTCCCAACTCCTTTGCCTTATCGAGGAGTACCCCATACTGTCCGGCGGACAGATCATATGCGGCCAGAAGTCCTCCCAAGTAGCGTATGGTCGTCTCGAACACGTTCAGCGTCTCCTCGTTGTTGGTGGTAAAGTCAATCTTCTCAACAGCGGCGACACAACTCTCGAATTCATCCTTCAAACCCATGATCCATAGAGTATCCATCGCGTCCACCAGTGTCGCACCCCAACCGCCAAAGCTGGAGCGCGATGCTCCGCTCACCGGGGCAACCTCATCCTTCCCCCAGGCATATTTCTTATACCCATTCCATGCATGTAAAAACGCATTTTCAACAGCATCTCGCCTCGACTCGCGCAACTTCCTCGACTCTGGAGACTCGGGATGCGACTCGAAATTATATTGGATAGATGGAATGGGCTCGACAGGACCGGCTGGAGGGACTAGATATTTGGGCGGAGCATACTTTTCTGGCCGTTTCGTCCAATGTAGAAGACCGTCGGGTCCATTTGCAGGGTACTGATATGGTCCAGCATCCTCTCTGGTGTAAATGAAGAGATAATAGAAGAGCGCCGTCAACAGGAAGGCTGGCACCAGCCAGAGCCGCCGAATCAGAAGCATGTTGCGACCAGCATCAACCGATCAACCACACTCGACGAGATTGGTGGTTTTGGAATGCATCAATAGATGTGATGATTGAACTCCTGACCGGTTCGCGACGCGGTGCGAGTTAGAGGAGGCCAGGGGTGCAGCTGAGGATCAATACCAGCATTCCGGCACTCGGCAACCCCCACAGATCCACAGCGGGCGCCAATTCATGCTTAACAGGTGAATCACCAGCAAATAACCACCAACCCCTGCACATGTCGCTGATGATTCTGGCTTCGATGGCCTGAATACTCTGGCCGAGCCAGACGGCATTGCTTTACCACTCCCCAAGATGGCGGTGACAGCGTTGGCCTCCCCTTCCATCCCGCTCAACACGCTCGCTGACGCGCAGCAACAGCCTCCTTTGGCTACCGATTCTGCCAAACCAGTCCTCCCCTTCATCCTCTGTGATCTCTCACATTTCTCGATCGTTTCCGGCCGACCCTCTTCCATCCTTCCATGTCGAACAGCGCCTATTCGTCGACACATCTTCCCTGCTTCCTAATGCCGACACCTCGCTCCGCAGATATACCCATCTCTTGAACCTCTCCCACAGCACCCACAAGACGTACATTGGCACGTCTGTGCCCCGGGACCGCTCACGACCTGCTCAGTTGGACGCTTTAGAGCTCAGCATCATCACCGTTCCTGAAGCGTCCTTGGAATCCTTTACCGAACTCCTCGTCCACAAGCTGCAGCCGCAGTGGTCTCATCGCCAATCGCTCACACTGAAGAATGGCACCTCTCTCGCGCTTCAGAATGGAGACTGGACAATTCGCATAGGGGACCTCCGAATGTCGAACCGTTCGACCCAAGGCGCGGGCAGTTTACGTGGGATGCTGGTTGAGGCGTCTTATCTTGCAGGCTCCAGCAGTGACAACGATGCAGACGGAAAAGCCGACGAAATCATGCTTCGCTCGTTTCTTGATACTCTGCTCCGCGGCACAGGCGCCCAGATCGAGGGTGCTAGAGTCATGTTTCGCAGAACGAGACCCGCATGGCGAGGTCAAGACGGCAACGAGTCCGACTCGACGCCAGATTGGGCTCTGGCAAGTCTCTACATGGATGTTCTGCGTGGGTCGAGAGGCTGAAGGAGAGAGTCGGACTTGCATGCTGGGACCAGAGCTGATGAAAGCAGATGAGCTGGATTGACGCAGTATCATTCCGCTCCCCAGGTCGTCTGAGCCTTGAGATGGTTCACAATTGACATCCAGATCTGTCTCGATTCCTGGCGGCGATGTATGACTCCTCAGGGCATCATCTCCCTCCTCTCCCCAGTCGCCGAGAATATGTCTCTACAACCAGGGAAGATGGTCCTGGAGTGGAGGCAATGTAGCGCGATGGCTGACGATGGTCATGGTGTGATCATGTCGGCCACAAAAAACTAGAGAGAAATACAGGAGAAGATGTGCAAGGGAAAAAGTCGAATCCAAAAAACGGCACATTCAATATCACCAGTCGAGAAGTGATTGAACTCTTCTCCGACTGCGCATGGACTGTATACCCATCTCACGCCATCAACGATCACCGGTCTTATACATTTCACACTTTAAATTTCTGCAACATTCAACTTTCAATCATAACCCGTCTATATGCACAACATACAACTCCTGGTATCGAAACGCTGCTGCGCATTTCCTTTTGCTTTTTGGTAGAGGCCATATGGCGGCCCCGTTCTGCCAATCCGTTGGTTCAATTCTGGTGAAACGCCATGGCTGTGCCCCCGGTCATACAGATGTCCATGTCCCGCTAATGCCCCATGAAAGCCAAATCTCATAATCTCATGCTTCGCAAGCAAAATCCAACGTCACAGCTGTGCTGCGAGGATCGTTGGGTCAAGTCCCATGCTTTTTGACTGTGGCGGTCGTTGCGTCGTTAACAAGAAACGGATGCTTTTACCAGGTCTCAGCAATATACTGGCCTGCTTTCTTCTTTTCCTCCCAGAAAGCTTTTGCTTCGTCCAGGTTCAAGGCGGCCTTGGCCATGGCCACGTCGACCAGGGCCGCCTCGACACCTTCTCCCATCCCCTTTGAGCTGCCACAGACGAAGATGCGGCCGTCGAGAGCGTTGATGATAGACCAGACCAGATCGGCCTGCGCTCGCACTTCTTCCTGCACATACTTGCCTTCTCCTCTTCGGCTCTGGACCACTTTCTTCACTTGGTCCTCGTGCATGCCCCAGTCTCCCGAGTACAACTCATCGACGAGCGAGTCCCGGACACCCTGCAGGACCCAGACTTTGTTCGCGCAGTTGGCCGATTTCAGCCGTCTGTGCACAAAGCCGCGGAAAGGCGCGATGCCCACGCCCGCTCCGATGAGCAGCATCGGACCATCCGAGACAAATTCCCGGGCCAGAGGGTTGGCCATCAGGCCTCTGAACATGGGGACCCTCAGGTCGAGGTCTCGGGCGTTCTTCCCTTGCTTTTCGGCGGCAATGATTTGCCGCGCCACCCGCTCAAAGAATCCCGAACTCGTCCCGGTCCGGTTGCCTCCACTCCAGTCGGCCGATTCGTGGACGGTGACGGCGATTTCGATCAGACGCCGGTAGGAGGTGCCGTCTCTCTCGGATGACACCATCGGGTCTTGGGACAGGGAGTAAAATCGTGGCATCAAGGCATTGAGCACCGACAGGAGGTGATCGAGGGGCGGTCGGGACGAGGGAAATGCGGACAGCAGTTGGACCAGCGTGATGTAAGGTCCGGTGCGCAAGTCGCAGAAGGTCCCCTGGCCTTGGGCCGACGACAAGTACATGAGAATTTTCTTTTCATGCTCATCTTCGGCGTGCTCGGCCAACAGCCGAAAGAGCCGCTTCGTGGGCGGATAGCTCTGGATGTCGGAGCACCAGGTCAAGAGCTCTCGGCGTGTCGTGACCAGTTCTCGCGCCTCCTCTTCACCCCAGATGGTGGGCCAACGTCCCGTCGTCGTCTTCAACACAATCGGTTTGTCTCTCACAAAGTTGGGCACGCCGAGCAAATCAAAGACGTGATCGACCATCTCGGAGTTATTGGGAGCACAAACGCCAATCGCTCCACCCACCACGAAGTCGACGTCTCCTCCCTCCCTGGGGTAATCGGTCACGTCGATATCGAAATGGTACGTGCGCTTCTCCGCCCCAGGCTTCGTCAGCTCGCGAGCATGGAAGACAGGAGCCGCATAGACGTCGTAGGGCGGATGAGGCGTCACGAAGTTGGGCGGGTGTTTCTGGACGGCCGAAACCGACGGTCTTGAGGCATCGGCCGACATGGGGCCTGGAGCGGCCGAGGTCAACGGCTCAAACGAAACGGTCTTGGTGGGTAGGTCCACGATTCCCGACAGCTCACTCTCCAGACTGAGGTATCCCAATCGGATCTGCAAACTCTGGTACGCCCGGTTCTGCGGCGGTTGAACCAGGCTATGACTTTTGGGCGGTTCCTGTGGTTTCAATTCTTGGAGCATGCAACATCCTCCGCCACAACATGTCTTCTGGATCCTTTCCGTGGCCGCCCCTCGCTCCCCCAGGAACCGTCTCGCCTCTTGGCTGTCTTGCGAAACGAGGATGGTCGAGGCTCGACGTTTCTTTGGCGACGACCGCTCCGTCAGTCCGTCTTGTAGCTCATCCAGAGAGTCGTCTGATGGCGACTCGGTATTGGGGGTCGACGGAGACGTCTCCATGCCGGAGCCATCGTCCGAGTACGTCGTGGTCGTGGTCATGACCGAGGACCGCGGTGACCCGCTCAAGTGTGATATGCTAACCGACAGCTTCCTGTTTGGATGCGAAACTTCCGGTATGGCCTTGCTAGGATCAGACGCGGATGTGAGAGGTAGGGTGGGGTGCGTCGCGGGGAAGGTATGAGAAGTCGTCATTCTGGTGAGTACTGTGTACGCCGGCTCCGAGTGCTAGAACAGGCAGCTATCAATACCCGCACAGAATGGTGGGAATACATTGAGGGAAAGATATACGGGTCTGGGGAGAGTGGGCGCTGACTGAATTTCACCAGCAGCGTGGAAATGAGCGTGGAAATCAAATGGAAAAACTTACAAAGGAATGGTGTGATGATGATGTAAGGGGCGGAACGATGGCAGGGACAGGCGAGCCTGGCGAAAATGCGGGAAGACTCCTTGACCCCGCGCCCGATGGTTCGACGACTTGATTCAGTAGACTGTCAGCGGCCGCCACGCATCCTCGAGGGAGAAACAGATATATGTCTGGTCGAAGGAGAAGAGTAGTGTAGATGCAAAAGAGTGGCGAGTTGCGGGTGCGGGCCATCAGAAAGGTAATTTGATTGAGTCTTTAAAGGAAGCGAAAAAGAGCCGCGCCCGGAAGCCGGTAGCCAGACCTGTACGAGGACTAGAACATGCCACGGGGTCTGCCACCCGCCACGGCTGTCTGCCAGTTGTCCTGCCCCTGCCTCTACACCTGCACGACCTATAGTTTGCATCACCTCTACCTGCGCTTGTTCTTACACCTCTTCCCATTCTTCCGTTTTCGCGCTTACACTGTGGTCCAGTAGTCGACGACTGGAGAGACACATTGTCCGACGGCAGAGATGGTGGGCCCTCGTTATCGACGTGTGGTATGACAGCGTGTATGTGTGCATCTCCGCTGTAGATCCACCTGTTGGAACCCGCCGAGGAAGCCTGCAAGGGACACACTAGGCTGGCTGGGTCTTATCATCTTTGGATCGCCACCTGTTCCCATTGGGGGTCAAACCCGTCCTCCTCCGACGAAGTTTGTAGCCCCTCGTACGACGAGACGAAGGTTTGTTTTTCCAATTTCCTTTCTCCACGGTCTTTTCGTTTGAGTGGCAATGCACGTTTCTGAGTCGTACGATCCGGCACTTGATTCTGGCTGTGAGCAATTTTTCTCGCTCCGATCACGGGTCTGTTTTGGTGGGGTTGCCAAGGGCGGGGAATCAGATAGCCACTAAGCACGGCCCAACCGGAGTCGACATCTAATCTAATCTCATATACCATCTAATCAGATACATCAGATGCAGTGTCCGGCCCCACTAGCAATCTTTCGCTTCCGGCCTCGGGTCTCAGAAATCGGCCACCCGGCTCAGCTGACTCGTGACTCCTGCGCTCTGAACTCGCATCCTCCTGAGCGAGGGCGAAACCGGTTGATTTGGGTGTTCTTGGGAATTACGAATCATCCCCGGAAGCACGGCGCTCACCCCTGGTATTTGTAACGGGTCCGCTCGGAGAACAAGTCACTGTACAGGAGAATGTTCCACCAAAGCTGTCGGGCTGAAATGCTTCGCTTAGTGGACGAAAACTGCGTGATACTGCGTGGTGATGCATGAACCTATTACTCGCAACAATTGCCCGCTACGTGGCATCTGCAGCTCGTAATGCAGCATTGCCCATCGTTTCCATCTATGGCGTCTTTTTCGTTCCAGGCCATAGGTCGTCATTATCTTCTCCAATACACTCTCCTCAATCCAGGAGGGGTCCGGCACAGGTATCCGTAAATCCTGACGCAGACATCCAAGGGATGGCCCAAGCTCCTGCTGGCTCTCCAACAGGCTTGCTGGCTCCTTCAGGCAGCAATTCTGATCATTCTACCAGCAACGGTCTCTGGCTCCGCACGGAATGCCGGCTCCTTGTCCGGCGGGGAAACCTGACTGCCAAATGTACCGCGCAGGATGTCCCAACCAGTTGGCATGCGGGGAACGAAAAGGGAGAACCCGTAATTGGACTTGAAGTATCAGGCAAATCCGCCTCTCCCGACGGCTAAACGCTCAAGACCGGTCCAACCCGTTCCTTGTCCCGTTAGCTTTTCAGCATCTGGCCGTCCACCACGCTGAAAACAACAAATCAGGGTGAGATAAAATGGGTGAGCTCAAAGAAGAGTTTCGTGGACGTCGTTGGCGAAATCTGGCTTCAGTCCGATCTGGCTGTATGTGTTCGACGAATCAAGGAACCTGACAAACGCAGCAACATTAGCAGTCGCAGCATGGGCATCACGAGACTTGACTCGATACACGGCTGGCGTGGCTCTCCTTTTCCATTTCAATTTTGTTTCTCTCCCTTGCTGGCCCTGCAGTCACTGCGGTATAAACTCAGCGACCCCTCCCGTCGCCGGTGCTGCCGCCATCATTCTCTTGTTCCGGTAGCCTGAATTTCCGTATGGGACTCGCCATGATCAGACTCTCCAAAAAGTAAGTGATAAATATATGAATTGCTTGACTTCCTGTCCTCCTCCAGAAACTCTATCCCGAGGCCCAACTGCCGCAGGTATCTGTGGAGTTGTCGCTTGTCTGTGCTAGGTATTGTTGTCGTGGCAATGGCTGTCTAACCAAGACGCCCCTCTTTCCACAGGAGTGGTGTTGCCGTTTCATCAACGCAGATTCTCACTGAACTGAACCTTGGATTCTACCCGAAACTTTCGCTTGGACAATATCATCATCGGCCAGCACAATGTACCAAGCGGAGACGGCCTTTTACACCGTGCTATCCAGAAAATAGCTTTGCTGCGCATACGTCATGGTGCAAGATGCAATCACCCTCGCTTATACATTTAATATCTTATCCCTGGAGGTCGGACAATGGCTACCCAACATTGAGCGTCAGAGATGCATAATTGATGACAATCACTGCGACTAGGGACAGCATTAGAGGAGTCAAGCAGAGAGTCCTGTATGCGACTAGTTATGTCAGACTGCTAACTGAGGCAAGCAGTGTGCGATCTGGCAAGGTGAGGTCTCTCTGTGTTTAGCTAACACTCTGGCGTCTAGCATACAAGACTCTAAGCTTGCCTTCTCCAGCACCCAGGGGCGCGGGCGATGAGTCTATGAAAGGGTTTGGCCCCGTGCCCCTCCTCCTGAAACACAATACTCCTGTCGCGGATTGTCGTCATGACAAGCTAGATGGCTCGCTGAACAAAGTGTCGCCCGACCTATTTTTCATTGCTTCCCTCGGGCTCACCATCTGAAGTCATAGTTGTTCGAGCAGGGACCGTGACCATGTTGACTAGTTGTGCTTAATATCCCACCGTGCGTTGGCAGGACTGACGGTATCCACGTCAACTAGAACCGAGATACTCACATATCCAAGCATTTATTATCGTCCATTTCAGATAACGTAAATCACCCATAAGCGAGACACCCAAGTAAGCGAGACACCCCAATCCACACCAAAATCACCAAAATTCAGCATGCAACTGTGCTCCGCCAGAGCACTCAACTCGCTCCAAAATTGATCATCCAAAGCAAAATTATACGTTCTTTCCCTCTATGAGCATTCCAGTTCATGTAATCAGCTCTAGGTCAGAAACCAGTAAATGGCCCCCAAATTGGGGGCCAAAACCGGGGTTTGCGAGCTGGAACCAACAATGGTGGCTCTAGAAGCCTGATAATACCTGGCTCTACTAAATAACAGTACTAGAAGCGATTGTCAGTCACTGCAATTGATGATAGGCCTGGGCTGTTGAGTTACTGCGGGTCGAATTTTGGTGTAGATTGGTGGTGTCTCGCTTATGGGGTTGTCTCGCTTACTGGTGATTTACGTTA
>Ga0255336_100260_pt1 | contig 105835 bp, 118 predicted proteins | sample MeOH1_35cm_T3_17_FD_189102 | JGI IMG/M metagenome (GOLD analysis project Ga0255336, IMG submission 189102) | Sandy soil microbial communities from University of British Columbia, Vancouver, Canada - MeOH1_35cm_T3_179 | ecosystem: Engineered > Artificial ecosystem > Sand microcosm > Unclassified...
TTTTTTCAAGGTCTGCGCCGCCCTGTGCCTGCTAAGGTATTACAATAGCTCTCAGTGACCTCGACTCCTTCGAGGTGAGGCTGAGACAATTTGATATATCGAACGTTAGTCTCGTAGAGACCAATAAGCTCGAGGGAGAATGGTCTCTTAATCATCGAACTAAAATCATCGGTTCCGATACTTCAAACGGTCAGAGATTGTGAGTTGTGTGCAGTGAGGCTGAGTGTGGAGGTGGATGGATGGAGGTAAGTGGGAGCGGCCAGGAGGGCTAATATAGTGGTGCCAAGCGCGACCGAGTACCACTGACTAGTGCCTTACACGTGTCCCATTATTACTATATGTGGCTGGGCAAGCCTAGCCAATATACTTCGCCACACTCAGTCTTCCCCGAGAATATTAGGTGCAAGGCTTTCGTTTGGAGGATTCCAATATGAACAAAAGGCTTCGTGAAAGTTAAACGCGAAAGAGACCTTTCAGTACATTATGATCAGATGCAGCATAGGTTGGGCAGGCACCATGTTCATCTAAACATGCCAGTGGCCTGGGCCGCCGATGCAACAATATGGCATCCCAGTTCAGTCAAAGAACTGCAACCGCAGCAATCAAGAAGCTGATTTGACCAAAGCATGATTCTATCCAGGATAATCGGAGATCCGCGTCAAGCCTTCCAGCTCACCGAGCACCCTCTCTCTCTCGTCCGGAGTTGGCTGATGGCAACTTCTGTGCGAACCCAAGCCACACCTAGAGTAGCACCTGCTAGCAGCACTCCAATGAGAATGCTTGTTTGAATATATGCCTTACTTTCACGGACACCCTCGGAACCTCCGCCATGTCCCCGGATGAGGACTCCAGCGACGGGAGTTCCGACCAGTGCCGCCAGACCCCTGGCCATATACAGGAAGCCATTGACACTGGCGAAATGCTGGACCCCGAAAATCTCGACCAGGGCGGTGGGGAACAGACTGATGTAGGCACCGGCAAAAATGCCAAAGAGAATGGCATAGGCAACGAAGAGACCCTTTCCGTCCTGGCCACCACCTGACAGCGTTGATGGAAGCCAGATGCCGAAAGAGATGACGGCACTGACGAATGTCGCAAAAAGAAGAACGTTGAGTCGACCAACGCGGTCCGCGACCCAACCGATGATGACCTTGCCGATGGCAGACGACCCATTGGAGAGCGCAATGAACGTGGCCCCCGCGGCAGCCGAATAGCCCAATGTGCGGGCGTACGTGGAGAAGAAGTAGATGGGAGCGTAATAAGCGGCGGCCTGGAGCCCAGCCGAGATGGATTGCGCAACAAATTTGCGCGACTGTGCCACTCGCCAATCAATGAGCGGGGGGAGCAGCCGAGACCGGGCAGAAAGCATCTCCATCTGATGGAGGCGTTCAATGTCAGGTTCCCATCTCAGGAACAACGAAGAACAACCCAGCAAGAGGAATGAGAGGGCTCCCGTCAGACGAAGCGCATCTCTGAAGCCAATGTTGGCATTGAGCGCGCGGAGAACAGGAGCCCAGGCAACGCCACCCACACCGGTGCCAGAAGAGAGAATACCAATAGCCAGACCTCTGTGGGTGGTGAACCAACCGGGTGTGACGGTGACGGCGGGGATGTATGTCAAACAGGTACCGATTCCAAGCAGAATTCCCTGGGTCAGCACAAAGTGCCAGAGCCTTTGGCCAAACGAGGCCAGAATGTTGGAGGCGGCGAAGATCAATCCGCCAACCAAGGTGATCGTTCGAGGAGAGTATGACTTGCACCAGGCCGAAGCAAACGGGGCTCCCAGGGACATGAGCGAAACACCCAAAGTCCCGATGAGATCGATCTGAGCGGGAGAGCTATTCGTGAAAGGATTCGGCTCGGCGGACGCCGACATCGACTCGTAGAGTTCTTGGTACACTCCAAACGCGAAATTGAGGCCGCAGCTGGTGAACATGGATATAAAGGCTGCAAGGACCACCAGGCACGAGGTGCTGTAACTTTAGTTAGGACCGAATTGACCCGGACGGTGACGAACATCTTTCTACTCTGCGGTGTGCTTGTGGTCAGCCAAACTCGCTGTCCATGCTCCTCACGAAGTCCCGGCGATGGAGCACAGTTCATGTTAGCCAGTACCGTTGCCTCTTGATTATCTGTCAGCCTTACATGGCTGGAGGTCGCCATCATCTGGTGCAGTGTATTCAGATGGGAATAGAATATGTGGATCTGCCAACACTGGAGAGCAGAGGTTATGGGAATATTCTATAAGTGAACCACGCATTTGGGTTCGATCAAGTAGTTGTGACCTCTGATGACCATCTCCAGGGAAGAGCATGGTTCAGCAGAGTCTCATTGCTGAGGATGACCGGGTCTGTTCTTGGCAAGTTTGATCCTCGCCGTAACTAAAGAAGCAAGGCAAGCCCACATACAGCTCCAGAGCACCATCAAACAGGCCAAGGATTGCATGGAGAAGGCTAATGAGACAATAGCAGTTGAAGAGGAGGAAGAATTGGTCTTGCATCTGCACTAGGAGTCGTAGAGGCACGTCCTACCGCATATCGCCCGAGGCGGCGAGTACGCCTCCCACAGCGCCATCGCAATGATATAGACTAGCTAGGAAGTTTCGCAAGGATGGAGAGACTTCTCCACCAAAAAATCTCACGATTATATCATTTATACGTGGCTGTAGAGCTCATTTAAGCACCTTGGTTTGGATAGAAAATCGTGCGTCAGGTGGGACCGTGCGTCAGGTGGGGAGGTACGGTAATTGGGCTGAACTCCAACCAGGCTCCCACTGGTGTCATCCATATCATCTCCAATACTCGGTTTTTGACTCCTGAACCTCCAGATGGAAGACATCTTCTATAGACTGCAACATCTTATTCCTGATCTGCTTCCTTGATGCCATTGGCAGACTTCGGGATGGAAGCTCTTGACGACGATCAGCCCTTTGATGTGGAACACTTTTTCATCGGGCCATCTAGCACCGTCTGCCACAGCTTGACGGATGAGAGCGCTGAAGATGGGTTGCACTCAGGGGGTAGCATTCAAGTATGTGGCGAATCCCTCCACAACATATATTGATGCGGCTGGAGAGATCCTGACAGTCTCCTTCAGACGCCATCCAGGCTAAACTATCAGAGTGATGATCCGCCATCCAAGTCCGAGCGTGGACCTTTGTCCGCGATGACGGAAGATTATATCGCCCTCGGATCTATCCGACTACGCAAGCCGGTGGATGCTGGAGAAGATGCTGAGTGGATCATGTTCGGCCCAGATCGAGACGAACCATACCCAATGCCGATAGTCTCCCTGGCTGAGAGACGCCAATGGATTCGAACTCAGTGGCAAGACCATGCTACCAGTCCAAGCCATGCCGCACTGAGAGTCTTTGTGCGACCAGAGGACGTCAATCGAAGTGTCCGAGGTCCGATCATCCAGATTCGGCGAGTGATCAAGTCTCTTCTCCCCCTGATCGACACATCGCTGGCCTCGTGGCAAGGGAGTTTTGACCTTGGTTCGCCGATAAGAACGTACAATGCACCGATCTCCGATCAAGAAGAATCGCTCTTCTACATCTTCAATACTCTGTCTTCGCCGGATCCAGATCAGATGAGCGTTCATGCTCCGCCTTATAGCCAGGAGTCCATGGCAGACATTCTACAAGATAATATCGCCGGCCTAAAGACGACGTTGTATCCTTACCAAAGGCGCTCCGTTGCGGCCATGCTCCAGAGAGAATCTGATCCAGCAAAAGTGCTGGATCCACGGAAGCCCAGGTATCACGACCTAAATCAGCAACCGTTTTATCTCGACGTCTTTGATGGCGTCCTTCTCCGTCATGCACAGCTGTACACCAAGCCCCGAGGCGGCATCCTAGCAGAGACGATGGGGTACGGCAAGACGTTGATTTGCATAGCCCTCATTTTGGCCACTCGAGGTCACTACCCCAAGGTGCCAGAGGGGCGACTGGACACATGTACCCCTCCCCCTCATCCACAAATGCCGAGTCTGCTTGAGATGGCAGCGAGGTCCTTGAAACAATCCGCGATGCCGTGGAAGGCAGAGTTTCACGCATTGCGCACGGCTGGCTACCACTACGACCGTTGCATTGAGGAGCTCGGCAAGTACGACAGGGAGTTTGCCGAACCCATTTTCCACCCCACAACGCCGGATCGAAAAGCCAGCAAGCGTGAGGCAGCGAGGATTTTACGACTGTGCTCGGCGACATTGGTCATTGTTCCTCCCAACCTCCTGGTGCAGTGGCAGCATGAGATTGAAAAGCACACCGAGGATGGCGCCATTGACCTGCTGGTCATCGACTCCTCGACCAAGCACGTTCCCCACTGGAAGACTCTGATGTCCTACGACATGGTCTTGATCACCAAAGCACGTTTTGAGCAAGAATACAGAGACGACGATTTAAATCAGGCCCGCCGTTTCAGAGGCGAAGACCGATTCCACTCACCCTTGACCGATGTCAGATGGCTTCGAGTGATCTGTGATGAAGGGCATGGCTTTGCCGGATCAGCGTCGCGAACCAACGCGATGGCCATGCTCGACAAGATATCGATAGAGCGACGATGGGTGGTATCTGGGACACCGTCCAACTCTCTGCATGGTGTCGAAGTGAACCTCGCAACCAGCGAGAGGCCACACGAGTCGCGACGTGATTCATTGGGAGCGGCGCTGGAACATAGGCGCCTGCCAGACACCGCAGAACAAGAAGTCAAGGACATGGAACGGTTGCGACTGATTGTGGTCAACTTCCTCAAATTACAGCCCTGGGCCAATCAGAAAGGAAGCGATCATGCCATTTGGAAGAAATACTTGGCTCCTTTTGATGCCTCTGGTCAACGCCGCTTTGCGCCGGGATTGCGGGCTCTGCTTCAAAGTCTCATTGTCCGCCACCGGATTGAGGATATCGATTCCGATTTGTGTCTGCCCCCGTTATACAATACAACCGTTTACCTGGAGCCTTCTTACTACGACAAACTGTCGATGAACATGTTTGTGCTCGTTCTCACCTCGAATGCTGTCACTTCGGAGAGGACCGACGAAGATTACATGCATCATGTCAAGAATCGCAAGCAGTTGGACCAGCTCATCAGTAACCTGCGGCAGTCAAGCTTCCACTGGGTCGGCTTTACACACTACGATATCACGGAGACCCTGCGGGTGAGCAACGCGTACTTTGATAAACACATCGACCAACTTTCTGACCAAGATGCTCTTTTGCTGACCGAAGCCATCTTGAACGGGGAGAAAGCACTGGCCGATCCGGGCTGGTGTGCCTTTTCATCCTTGCACGAAATAGGGGTGTATGTGGCACACTTCCCAGAGCATGCAGCGGAGGCGTGGGCTCTTCATGGACGGCCATCGGACCCTCTTTTGCTGGGCACCGTTCAGGCTCGTGAAGCACAGCAATATGTCGTCAAGCACGCGGCCGAAGAAGATCCTGCTAGCGGACTGACCGGCGCCGGTCTCAGAGCCATGCGCGCAGCACGAGAACGAGCGGCCGAGGAACAAAAGACAAAGGAGAAGGAGAGCAACACAAGAACAACGGCCGGAGTCACTGAAGAACCCAAGCTCAAAAGCCAGGCGTCGCCCTCGCGGTCCAGCATCGCGGTTCCATTGCCTGCATCTCCAAGGAGTCCTGCCAAAACCCGGCCGCGTTCCGACAGCAGCCACTCCCTCTCTTCCACATCCCCCCTCTTGCGCACGCAGATTGTGGGTTTCACCTCTGCCAAACTTACATATCTTATCGACGCCGTGCTCACGCACCAAGAGCAGGAAAAGATCATCATTTTCTACGACGCCAACAACATCGCGTTCTGGATCGCTGAGGCACTAGAGCTGCTGGCCGTCAAATTCCTCATCTACGCCAACACCCTTTCGGTCGCCCGGCGCGCCACATATCTCGCCACTTTCAACCAGAAGCCCGAGTTTCGCGTCCTGCTCATGGACCTGAAACAGGCCGCGCATGGCCTGCACGTCGCGTGCGCCAGCCGAGTGTACATCGTCAGCCCGATTTGGCAGCCCAACATCGAGTCGCAAGCGATCAAGCGTGCACACCGTATTGGGCAGACAAACCCTGTGTACGTTGAGACCTTGGTGCTGCGCGGTACGCTTGAGGACAAGATGCTCAAGCGGCGCAAGCAGATGAGTAATTTAGAGCTGCAACGAGCGGAGAAGAGCCTGCTGGACGACCGGACCATGGCCGAGATCATCAAGGACGAGAAGTTCCTGCCGTTCCAAGACGGTGAAGACGGGCCTGAGGCACAAGTCGCGAGGCTCGCGGTGCCGAGGCCGATGTTTATGAGGGGCACCGATGCTGCTGCTGCGGACGACTACGAGAAGGAAAAGGTGTTGATATGGGCAGCTGGAGACGTGCCCGTCGCGAAGAGGAGGAAAATGAAGGTCAAGATAGAAAATAGCAGCACACCTAACGACAACTTTGTGGCTGCCATACCCAACGCGTCCGCGGATCCCACACCACTATCCACGCCAAAGACCAAAAAGAGCGTCAGGATCTTGGTTGAGGTTTGACCAATGGTCAACTGACATGGTTGTATTGGTTGTACATGTACGTGTGTATATATGTGGCATTTTTGTCTCTCCTTGTAGGGAATATTGGAGAATGAGAATAGAATCACGGACAGGATGCCATCTATGTCAAAGTTATGTCGAAGTTGCTTGTCAAGTCAGATTTTCATTGCTTCCTCTGCCTACCCCAAAGATCTAAACTATTATGATAACGCTCCTTGTCTGTAACTTGTGATAGTTCTCCCTTCTGGGCGTCGACATCACCCGTCTTCTGTGTTTATCTCCCTGGAAGCGGTATGCCGCTAGCTTTCTTTGCCTTTGCTGTTTCTCGGGAAGGGAACCAGATTCCAAGTTGTAGCTTCCAGAGTAGTAAACAGGTAAGACGGGAACGGAGGCAGGGAAACCCGTCCTGGTCGAGAAAACTGACCCACGGCTTTTTTGGTTCCCATTTTAAATATTGTGGCAGAGACAATGTCTCGCCGTCCAACGAATGACACAAGCCTTACATACCAGCACCATCGAGTCCTGCATGCTCGTCCTCGATGGCACCAAGGCCAGGTGGTCGTTGGACCTTCTGCGCCGGCTCTCTTTCGTCCCTCGTTTGGTCCTCCCTCGGTCTGCCGCCTGTGGAGGAAGACAGAAGCAGCGATTCTTGGTGTCGACCGAAAAAGGCGAGAAAGGAGAAAGAGTCGACGTAGGATGTTGTCGAGCACGCCCTCTCTTCCCATAGCACCTCTGAAGGGCAGAGCCAGAGGCAGAGAAAGGCTGCTCGAGCTCCTCAACATCCAGCATCACATCCAGGCCGAATAAAAAGTCTTCCATGAAATGTCCCTGGAGAGCATAGCTCAACAATCGGTTGCAGTCGAGAGCCTACACAACGCACTCCAAACTGAGAGTGGAAGGGGCGGTCATTTGCAACACACAAGGCCTTCTTCGTCCTCGAGGATACTCTCCTCTTCTGAGAAGGGGAGGTACCATAGATCGATAGGACTTATAATTCCACTCCATCACGCGACTCCAGCTGCGATAATAAACGCGCAGCGCCGCAATCCGACACACCGAAAGCCTTGCTTAACACTGACGCTGCTGTTGCTTTGTCAAGCGCGACGGCCACTCGAGGGATGCGAGGGCCGTCGAAAGGTCGGCGGTGAAGGGGCAAAGCTATCTCTGAGGAAACAGCTGTCTGCGCACCGGAGAAGGGGCCGGGAAGGAACTTGAGTCCCTCAGTCGTGCAAACCAATGGATTGTTCGTCGGTGTGGACGTGTCGCGAGGAAATGGAATAGTCAGAGGTGAAATCGACGCCGTCCATGTTTTGAATGGTGTTTGAAGTCCGGTATTGCATCAGCGACCTGGACAGATTTGGGGTTGATTCGATTTGGCCCTCAATCAATTTCATCAGTCCTCGTTGATCCATTTCGCGGCGAGTCCACACCTGAACCCGTCACAAAGCATGTCAGCATACAACATGCACACCAAGTACACAGCGCCGTCCGGTCAGCTCGTCGATCCGTCCGAATGGTCCGATCGGAATGCCATCTAGGCAGTCCTCTGCAAAGGTCTTGCCGTCCATTCGCTCATCTTGTTTGTCTTCGATACCTTTCAACTTCTATCGCTTGTTTGAAACCTTGACTTGCGAGTGCAAACCTCTCCCCTTTGGATTCAACAGGTCAGGTCTTGCTATCCCCACTGAAATCCCATATACTCGCTCTCCGGCTGACCACTCTTCTTCCAACACCGGGACTCGTATCCAAGTCCCGCTGCCCGGCGAATCCCAACTTTTGATCCTGATACAGGTGCTCCTCATCTCGGGCCTCCTTACTCGGTTCATACTGCGGCGCAGGAGTAAACGGCCTGCTGACATGGCTGACGTTTTGCAGCGGGACATCTTGAAGCCCAGAGGTCTCTCTGTACCTATCCTGATTGTCTGTCCTGAAATCCGTGTTCGGCATAGTCGCTGTGGCCGATGGGAGAGGAAAAGTTCCGCCCTCTCCGCGTGTCTTGTCGCGGCTGAACCACAGCGTCAATGCCCTCACGACACCCATGAGCACGACCAGGACCCAGACAAGCAGAATCACGGCCGAGATGGTCGCCTCGGTCTGAATCGTGTCGCGGAGCGAATTGATGAACGTCGCAACAGCACTGGAGATTTGATCACTTGTGTCGTCTCCGGGGCTGGACAAGAACGAATCGGTGGGATTCGAGTTGTCTGCTGCAAGGCTTGCCGCCGCGCCCAAACTGAAGGTGTTATTTGGCAGGCTCGGGAAGTCCACGTGGGCGTTGTCATGCACCCAGGTCAACGCCTGCTCAATCCCTGTGACTTTCATCAATACCAGGCAGTTGAGGACCTCGAGGATGGGGTCATAGAGCGGCGTGTCGCCGAACGTGGTGTTGAGCACATCAATGGTCTTGTCAACGAACGTGGTGAGCGTGTCATTCAGCGCAGTTGTCGTCGTATTGACCCAACCTAACATTTGGGTGTTGATGTCTTGGTTGGTATTTGCAATGGCTGTATTTGTGTCCAGAGCCCATTGCTCAGATGCATTGTTCAGACGTGCGACGACCTTGTCTGCGAAGGCGCTGACTTGGTTCGTCAGATCTGGGACTTCCTTCTCGAGGGATCTGAGGAGGATCGCTTGGCATATACAGGAGAGCAGGCCTGCGACAGCCAATGCCAGGACGAACAGCGCTGCATCCGACGTGGCATATGCGATGACCCAACGAGTCAAAGTTTGCCGTCTCGCGGTGTCGAACCAATTTGCCGCTTTGATGCCCGCAGCAGCCGTGTACGGTCTGCTGACAATGTACACGACGTCCATAGGATCACGGTCTGCTGAACCGATGAGCTGACTCCGCTGCTGCATGATTCGCCATCGCTTGATCTCGCGCCAGGCCATGGGAATCATCGCCAAGATGGCGGCCGCCAGGAGCACGCCAATGAAGATCCTGCGCGCGATGGCGGCCAGATCGACCAGTCCGTCGAAGAAGTCATTGATACCGTCGTTGTCGCTGCAGAAGGTGAGCTCTTGTTTCTCAGGCACGGGGAACACCGAGCGGTTGAAGGTGTAGTTGCCCAGAGATTGGTTGATCAGCGTCTTGACTTCTTCAAAGGGAAGGCGAATGATATTGTCCGTGAAGTTCTTCACCTCAGCAAAGGTAGGGATTGACTGGTTGAGTTTTTGCAGATCCGAGTCCAGACCAGATGGCAGCTGAAGGTTCCTCAAAGCGGTCATTTGCGAAGTCAGGTTGAGGTCTGCTGGCTGACTGGCTTCCGCTCCGAACACGCCGGTGACGGTGCTGAGGCTGTTGATGAATGTGTTGTACGCGTCGGTAAATGTCCCGACAGCATCAGCAATCTCGTTGCCCAGGTCCGAGGTAAGATTCTTGAGGTCGTTGTTGGCAGACTCGAGCACTCCGATGACGGTGTGCAGGCTGCCACTGACGGCAAAGGTGATCAGACAGAGGTATGTGTTCGTCATCATGCCAATGACAAATAGCACAATTTCCTCCACGGCGGTCACGCTCATGGTGGTCATGTCCACCAGGCCGCTGACAGATTTTTCAATGCCAACGGCGGCCAGCTCATTCACGCCTTGAGACAAGTAGTGAGGCATCGATGCCATGGCGGAGCCCGTGGATTCGACGTTAGAGCAGGCCGAGAGTGCCTCGCGCCGTGCCGAAGCGAGGTCGTGGTTGATACCGGAGATGGCGATCAGGGTTCTCGCAAGGACGAGCAGAAGAAGGATGGTCCATCGATTGATCCATATCTGCGACAGGCGAGCCCGGAGGCCCAGGTAGGGTGTGATGGATGGTGCAGTGTGTGGTGACGACCGAGGTGGGTCTTGGTTGGAGTAGTAGTCTCGCATCTCATGGCTGCCGGCAGGCATGGATGGAGGAAGGTCGGCCACAAGGGTCGACGGGGCGGACATGGCGTCGAGATCGACAATGAATTATCTGAATTCGAGTGAGTCTATGCTTCCTTGCGCCACAGATAGAGAGGCGGGCAGATGGGTAAAATGATATAACGAGGAAGACAGGTAGACTGGCGGCGACGGACGACGGATTCAAGAGGTCGGTTGTCGAGACATTGTCTCCTCTAAACCGGCGAATATACAGGGCAATAGGAGACTCGTGACGAAATGGTGAAGGAAGACAAAGACGTGTAATCCATACACGGTGAGGTGAATGGTGAGAATAAAGACTATAAGACAATTGCGTCTGACATACCGCTTTCCATTGTAATCCCACCGCCAGCCGCGAGGCCACCTTTGAAGTGTCGGACAAAGCCATTTCCTGAGGATACTACCGAGAGTGGTGTTTCAGGAACGTCGTGCACATCGTGGTGGAAGCATCCTCTGGTGGTCGCAGGACGTTGTCAATATTCTTGGATGTCTGGACTTTGGCGCCCGCCAGCCATCCAAAAATAGCGCCACCAGGCTGAAGCGCGCCAGCCAACCATTCCATCGCCGTCCGCTCACGCCAGACACGCGCTCACGTGGGACATTGAAACTGAAGGACGGCGGTCGTGGCCGGCTCAGAACTTGGAACTCTTCAGGTCGATTCGCCTTCTTGATCCCTCTGCCGCCGGCTACGAGGTGACGCAGCGCACACCGAGGTTGGCGCCGTGCATGCCGTTGTGTATGGACAGGTGGTCGACGGCCGAAGGATCAAAGAACAGGCACAGCGAAGCGACAGGATGCTTTGACTGCGTGCCTGTAGGGAGGAGCAACAAAGAGATGGCGATCCTTTTATGAAGGCGGGGAGTGGCAACTGGGACAACGTCATTCCATTCCTGCCACAATCCTGGTCAACCTCTCCACCATCCCTGTCGCGGCCTGGCCAAGTTTCCTGCGGAAGGATGTGTCAATGGGCTGGGACCAAATAGACCTACCCACACAATTCTACCAGGCTCTCACACCATCCAGCCCTCATGGTACCGCGTCTAGCTTCTGGTATATAATATTAAAACCTCAAGTCCCATCCAATGATCGGGCCTAATCTTGGCAGCTCATCGGCCACGCTCTGCACGTCCTTGTCGCCCCGACCGCTCAGGGTGATGACAATATTCTCGTCCTTCTTCATCGTCTTCGCCAGCTGCATGGCCCCCCAGATGGCGTGGGCACTTTCGAGAGCGGGAATGATGCCCTCGGTCTCGGACAAGGTCCGGAATCCAATGAGTGCTTGACTGTCGGTCGCCGAGATGAACTGTGCTCGCTGCTGGTCTTTCCAGTTGCTGAGCTCCGGCCCGACGCCGGGGTAATCGAGTCCAGCCGAGATAGAATGAGTGTTGCTGATCTGGCCGTGCTCGTTTTGCAAAATATATGTCCTGACTCCGTGGAGGACACCGATGCTCCCTCCCGACAGCGTCGCCGAGTGTCTGTCCGTGTGGATGCCTTCTCCGCCTGCTTCCACACCGACCAGCTTGACAGTCTTGTCGTCGGAGAATGGGGAGAACATGCCCACGGCGTTGGACCCTCCACCCACGCAAGCCACGACGGCATCAGGGAGCCGGCCCGTGAGCTCTCGCATTTGCTCTTTGGTCTCCTGACCAATGACGCTCTGGAACGTGCGCACAATGGTCGGGAAGGGATGTGGTCCGATGGCGCTCCCAATGATGTAGTGTGTCGTGTCGAGGTCCACGACCCAGGCGCGGAGCGCTTCGTTGACCGCATCACGGAGAGTCCGGCTGCCAGCCTCGACGGCGACGACCTTGGCCCCGAGCAGCTTCATCCGAAAGACGTTGAGTGCCTGTCTTCGCACGTCTTCTGCGCCCATATACACCACGCAGTCCATGCCAAACTTGGCACACACCGTCGCCGTCGCGACACCGTGCTGTCCAGCCCCGGTTTCGGCGATGATCCGTTTCTTGCCGAGCCTTCTGGCGATCAAGATCTGTCCCAGGGCGTTGTTGATCTTGTGACTTCCGGTGTGATTGAGATCTTCTCGCTTGAGATATATTTGTGCGCCGCCAACCCTCTCGGTGAGACGATTGGCCAAATGCAGGGATGAGGGTCGGCCCATGTAGGGGTAGTATGATCTGAACTCCTTCCAGAACTCGGGATCATTTTTGGCCTTGGTGAATCCCTCCTCGAGCTCGGCCAGACAGTCCATGAGCGACTCCGGAACGAACTGACCACCGAACTGACCAAACTGCGCGGGGATGGCGGCCGGGTTGGGGATCGTGCCGTTGGTGGCCGAGTTCAGAGCGTCGAGTTGGTCGGCCAGACCGGGCTCTGAGGGAACGTCCGCGTTGGTGATGATCTGGTCAACTCGCACCGGGTGCCCGTGAAGACCGTTCGCGGCGTCCCCTGCTTCGACGACTCGAACCTCTCTCGGGACACCATTGGTCTCTTTATGTGATCCGACTTTCCTGCCCGTGATCTGTGAGCAGTATTCTTCCACCGCTTTGGCCCGTTCGCCTTGTTTCGCCGCTCCCAAGGTGGTGATGATCTGACTGCCAATGACGACCCCCTCGGCAATTTGCGACACACTCAGGAAATGCTCTCTCGTGCTCACACCAAATCCGACCGCGGTCGGCACGCCACCGGAATGCTGGTGGACCCTCGCCAGCAGCTCGGGCAGCTTGGAGTTCAACGTCCCCGTCGCGCCGGTGACACCCATCCTCGAGACGACGTAGATGAAAGAGTCGGCGATCTTGCACAGTAACTCCATCCGCTTCTCCGAGGTGGCGGGGGCAATCAACGGCACATACGACAACCCAACCTGGGTGCAATTGTTCCGGAACCGGACCGCCTCCTCGGGGGGCAAGTCCACCATAATGAAACCATTCACCCCGGCCTCCTTGCAATCTTTTAGCATGCGATCTTCGCCATATTGAAGGAGTGGGTTGTAGTAGCCCATGAGCAAGACTGGAACTCGCAGACCACGTTTCCGCGCGTCCTTGAGAGCCTGTAGCGTCGACGTGATCGTGACTCCATTCGCCAGGGCGACCGTGTTGGCCTTTTGGATCGTGGGACCGTCGGCGATCGGGTCTGTGAAAGGAATACCGAGTTCAATGATATCTAGACATCCAAGTTAGTCTTGCGGCCACCCATGGTGTCGAGAGGTCTTGCGCATACCGACGCCGCCCGCCTGCAAGCCTAGCATGATATCCGGAGTCTCCTCCGCGGTGGGATAGCCACTGGTAAAGTAGCCCACCAGCGCCGTTCTCTTCTCTTTCTTGCATTGCGCAAACGTTGCCTTGATTGCTTCCATGGCGTTCGCTCTGAGCCTGCAAGGCAAGAGGGGAAGGGGAAAAGGAAACCGAGGGTACAAGAATATATGCCAATCGACAGTTGTATGCCAACACCCGAGAAGCGATTTTGACTCACAAAATCTAGACCCGCTCGACTGGAGCGGCAGGGGGCGAATCCCACTCCCCAGCTGTAAAAATTAAAGCTACACTTTTGGCGCACCGACCAGTCCCTGCATAAGACCCGGAGTTTATCCCACTGATCTCCGACGAGGCTTCAACACCAAAACTCGACTACACAGATATGATGGCATGTTGGCCGCAGAGAGGACCTACCCTCCGGCTGAAAGGTTGAGTCTGCTATAGTGTGATATGGGTTGCCGATCCGCACTCAAAATCGGAGCCCAACACCAAAATTCGCTGAAGGTATCCTCACGAGTTAGAGTACGTGGAGGATGCTACTGCAAGATGAGAGAACTGTTCCACGAAAGCTCATTTCCTGGAGAAATTGGGGGTAACCCATTCTGGGATGCCTTCATGAATCTTCTAATCTGACCAGAAGATTAATCTCTGGACTAACTAGCGCCCATGCATGATCCCAGCATGTGAGTCATAACTGAATGTGCTGGTGCAAGCCACAGTGATCTCTCGTCTTTGGGCGTTCTGGGAAGAGACGCCTTGGACAGAATGTCTTATCAACCCGAGTCACAAATCTAGTGCGCCCGCCGGATTTCCTCGAAGCCAGACATATGCGTTAGGAGACCATGCCATGGTGTGGGAAGGATCATAGAAGTAACGGTATGCGGGATGATAGACATGACTTGTATTGTAGAACGGCGACGTGACACAAAGGCACGAAGTGGAGGGCAGGTGTGGTCAGATATAGCGTCTAATGCTCATAGTGCAGTGGATATCTTATGCCCTCCGCTCTGCCTGCTGTGCCATGATGAAATGCGCCTGAGAGTGAAGCCAGACCTGGTCTGCATTCGAGTTTGAAGTGCATGCATCTGCTGGCAGGATTAACAAGAGGAAACGACCTGTCTGAGACAAATAGAGAGAATGAATGCCCCCACGAAGGAACGGGAGTGGAATGCAAATGCCATTTCATCATCTAAGCGTCAGGCGAATCCGAACCGATGTTGAGCACAAACACCACTTAATATCATCATAGCTCATAACAGAAATACGTCGTAAAGGTGTTGGCCTTGACCCACCAGTCATCCAGGATCCAATCCACATCGAGTCATTATTCCCTAGACATAACATGCGTCGGACCATTTATAATAATATATCAACGGGAGATTCCGGTCCTGAGAAAATGACACAGGTGATCACAATTATGTGTAGCCTGTCAAGGATATTAGCATACCATACATGGAAAATGGACTGGACCAACGTACTTCTCATGGCGTCAGAATAGCCGGTGCCACCTTTGAGATCCATCTCGAAGGATTCTGCCACATCGATGACACGTTTGATGTGGACCATCGACAACGCCGTACCCTCGTGAATGGCCAAAGCCTGAGCGGCACGAACGAGGTTCTTGATTTGACGGCCGTTCACCTCGCGTCTGGACAGATCGTTGTAGTCTGATTCAGTGATCGGGGCGACCTCCATTCCTTCCACATGCCTCACTCGGTCAATGAACAGCTTCCAGACCGTCTTTTTCGCCTTGGTGGTCAGAGGAGCAAACCGTAATGACAGGTGGATGCGCGAGACAAAGGCCTGATCGAAGGTCTCGACACGATTGGTCGTGAGGAATAGAATGCCTTGGAAGTACTCGAGGAGGCGAAGGAATATGCTGACGAGGGCGTTGCGATGAATGTCGTGAACCGAGCGCTGCTCCAGGAAGACGTCAGCCTCGTCCAGGAGAAGCACGGCACCCCAGCTGTGCGCGATGTCCAAGATATTCTGCAGCTCCTTCTCCAGCTTGGTTGGGTCGGTCCCCAGGTCGCCGGCGCTGACCATGTAGAGCGGACAACGGAGGAGGTCAGCAATGCCTTCCGCCGTCAAGGTCTTTCCAGTCCCCGGGGGTCCGTGAAGGACGGCGACCAGGCCCCGACCCTTCCCGGAAATGATGTCGTCGATGCTCCGAGAAGCATGGAATGCATGGCTGGAGACGAGCGCTTTGATGATGGACTTTTGGTTCTCCGGCAGCACCAGTGAATTAAAGGCTTCATCGTTGAAGACGACATCAGAGATGCCGGACACGGTGAACTCGAGCCAGAGCTTCTCGCTGAAAGCAAACCCGAGCACGACCGGGCTGGCCAGCAGGAGCTCTTCTTCCGTGAAATCGGTCGTGGCCTGTTTGGGGTCGGAAAGCTGGCCTTGCTCTTCAGGAACCATGTCATCCTTGGAATCGACCTCAACCACGGCGCGCCGGCCGTCGGGGGTCCGGATGACTTTGAACTTCTTGCGTTCGTGCAACGATTCCTTGGACGACAGAGGCGTGTTCCTCTGCCCATCGCTGTCGGAGCTGCTGTCTCGGCCGCAATCACAGCTCTGTTCGTCGTCCTCGCTCATGTCTGCCTCCGGCTCCTCTTTTGGCTTCACGGTACTGACCGGATAATTCGGATTGATTCTTCGATGGATGGCCGGGTCAACCATGATGCGACCGTCAATGTTGATCTTGAGGATCTGTTTCTTGCGCTTGGTGTACGCCATGCCTTTGTGGGAGCGATAATTCATGCCCTGGAGAGCCACGAATTTCTTGCCCCGCTCGATCAGTGTGGTCCTCAGACCTTCCGGGTCCTTGTGGTACTGCAACGGATAGCATTCTAACGACGAGATCTTGCGGACGCCGTGAAACGAATGCACTTCGGTGTGCAATGTGCCCATGCCGAACGAGCGGCCATCATACTCAAAGTACCGGCCTTCGACAGAACTAGCAGGGACAAGTTAGTGTCGGTCCCAAGGGAAAAATCGGCTTCACTTACTACCAGGCACCGCGCATGAAATGCGATTCTTTGGTGGCAAAGTCGAGCTTGAACGCGCGAGGTTCCTCCTGATCGCCATAGGTGCCACAGTACCCGATCGAATTGGGCTTGAACAAGGCCCACAGCAAATCGAAGGTGATCATGTTGTTCTCCAGCATCGGATAGAGACTTGATTTCACATCGGCATAGTCCTTGTCTAGATACTTGACCATCACGCGGAGATGTTTGGCTTTCGTGTCGGCCGATTTTCTCTCCTTTCGCTTCGGAGCCGAGACGGCTTCGCCCTCCAGTTTCTGTGCGTAGGTGCGCATTTCCTCCAGGTAGAGAAAGAGCATGTTCGGGTCCAGGTGGGGGGTATCCTCCACCAAATTGACACCCTTCACACCGGCCATGACATGCTGCAGACACTGTTTGAGGGGGGTCGACTTGATGTCCACCATGGTCGCTTGATACTTTTGCTCCCAGTCGAATTTACGCCGGACAGTGAAGATATATTGATCCCACTCATCCTGGTCCGAACTTTTGATCGTTTCTGTGAGCTTGAAGTTGTGGATAGACTGGTCCCAAAGCTGATCCACTCGCTTGTACGCCACTTTTGAGGCACGCTTGGCCTTCTTCTGATTCTTCCTATCCAGACGACTATTCTTCTTTTTCTTCTTCTCTTCCTCTTCCTCCTCCCCCCTATCCTCCTCCTCGTCCACCTTCTTTTTCTTCTTTTGACGCTGTTTGGTATCTTGGATCAATTGTCGGTCGTCGAAGAGGTCTAGGGCGATAGGACGGCGGCTGAAGCCCGATGGGTCAAAGAAGCGAGGATGGCCGCCGCCAGCAGGGACCAGACCCTGCGGGTTGAAGTCGAAGCTTGCGAGTGGTGGGTTGAGAGGCTGAAATCTCGGATCTTCCTGCATCCCATCACTCTCATCTTCATCTCTGGTTTTCTTCATGGCTCTCTTCACCACCTTGGCCTTCCGTTGGAGGTGCGCCTTGGTGTCATCCTCCGAGCTGTCATCGCTCTCGGACGAGTCGTCCTCTCTGACGGCCTTTTTTATCTTGGCTTTCTTGCTCTTCTTGAGTTGTTTCTCCTTTAGCTTTTTGTCCTCAGCCTTGGCATGTTTGCCTTTCCCTTTCCCTTTCTTTTTCTTCTTGCTTGCAGTATCCGATGAATCACTGTCGGAGTCACTGGAGTCATCCGAGCTGGGAGACGTGCTTGAAATGTCTTGCTCAGATTCGCTGGAGTCTTCCTCGCTGTCCTCAGCCTTCTTGGCCAACTTGGAATGTCTCGGTCTTGTCTTGGATGAATGAGCGTGTTTTGGGCACACAGGCTTGTTCTTTGCACATTCCACTCCGGCGCTGGCGTTGCTGCCTTTTGTCCCCGTCGTGGGTGGCTCAGTGGAGGACGGCTCGCTTTTCTTCGCATTTATAGATCCTGTAGACTGCTCCATCTGGACAGACACTGGTGAGGCTGAAGGGAAAGTCGTCCTCTCCCACCAGAATTTGGCTGGAGAATTGTCTAGGTGGCAAATGGCCGTAAGGAACAGCAAGTAAAGTTGACTGCTGAAGTGGTAGATGGCGAGGTGAACATGTGGATCATGAGGATGGGATGCAGCGAAACGGGGAGAAAAGAACTTGTGATTGTGATGACTGTAGAGTCAGGCAGCCATGACGCCTGATATGGAGTACTGGATGGGTCATGAGTGTCCGCCTTTGTAGCTCAACGCCTTAATTCCTGCTTTGATGCCTGAGCGCAGCTTGGGGAAAGTGGAGCCGTTGATGGCCTCAGGCAGACAAAAGGCAGACCAAAAGCAAAGCTTTCCATCTCCAGGTCGCGCCAATAGCGAGTCGCATGAGTCGTTGCGGTGAAGCGTGGTCTTATGCAGGGACACGGTGAGCGGAGGAGCCTAACCGTCCGCATGGTGGGTTAGCAAAGTAAGCTGGTTAGTTCGCTGGTGGTGGGGGAAGCCTGAGAGCCCGACTGATGCCAACTTCCTCTTGGCACCAAATCCGCGGAGGAGGCCTGGAGTCAATTGCGGTCTTTATGCTGACCACTCGGCCCATGAATTACATTCAGTAGCTAGATTACGGGCTATCAACCTTTTTTCAAGAACAAAATCCAACTGAAACCCTTGTCCCACCACATATGAAGCAAATTCGGTCTCCCTCACCGTGTCCTCACCTGCCGCGTCACGTCGTGGCCGCTGGCACATATTTGGCCACCTCTAGATCTGTAATCCCATGCAACCCGTTCTTTTGAAAGGCACACTTGGGATTTGTACACGCAGAGTTCCCCCACGGGCACTGATGACCATAGTAACAGTCGAGTCGACGGCACTTCATGCCTGTCGAGCAGGGAATGCTTCGCGCCTTATACCGAAGCGTGTGTTTCATGTTGTCGTCAATAGGGTTGTGGTCGTACTTGCAATTATACTGGCAGCAGTTGTCTCGAAGGTGATGCTCATTACAGAGCTTGCGGCTTCGGATTCGAGCCTCGAAGCGTTCATGCTCGGCCGCTGAGGGTAGCCGCATGCGCAAATCAATGCGTTGACCAGCACGATTTACAGGGATAGCATTCTTCTGATCGCCCGTCGGCTTGGGGTGTGGTTGAGCGGCGGCTGGGGCCGATGGTACAGCAGGTTTCGCCACCTCGGCCTTGGCTGGCGGCGTCGTGGCCTTGGAGGCTGAAGCGGGTGCAGAAGTGACACTGGGGATGACAGCGACAGATGAGGAGCGGCTGGACCTGCTTCGTGATGGTGTTGTGTCAGAACCAGCTTGAGAGGGGGCCGTCCACTCGAGCACCGAACCGTCGTACGCATGCGGCGGTGCATGCAGCAGCTGTTGTTGTTGTTGCTGTTGTTGTTGTTGCTGCTGCTGCTGCTGCTGCTGTTGTTGTTGCAGCAGCTGTTGTTGTTGTTGTTGTTGTTGTTGTTGCTGCTGCTGCTGCTGCTGCTGCTGCTGTTGCTGATTTTGTCTTACTCTGATCTCAATCGGTACGTTCTCAAAGACCAATGGGAAACGGGCAACAGGGAAAGGGAGACTGGAAATCCAACTTTGGCTCGATTGTATTGGTTGCCACGCGTGGACCAGAATCACTTTGGCGGCGACGATGGGGTCGTGGCGATATTTATCCAGGTCTGCGATATAGCCGTTATCGGCACAGCAGGCCAGGAAAATATGTTTACATTGGGCATTGTAGGCGTAGAATCGAAACGTATCTGCACAACAAGACGTCAGTATCGGAATACAGAAGAATGGCACCCCCTTCGTCATACCTCGGAGCTTGGCGTCTACTCGTTCCCTCCCAGGACCACAGTCGATGAACTGAAACAGGCTGTAGCTTTGAGAAAATGAGCCAAAGAACTGGTCTAGCTGAGTCGGTGTCGTGAGGAGCCCGGCGTTGATGAGACTTCTCGCGAGACCGGCTTTATCGGCATAAATGTTGACGACCACGTCGACGTCGTCATCAATATTGTTAATCAGGTCGTTGGCCTGCAGATAACTCTGGACTTCGGCATAGAGATTGCTGGCCGCTTTGGGACCTCCAGATCCAGAAACGGCTTGGAGGAAGGCGCTTCGCCAGATGTACCCGTCGCCGTCCACGAGGACGAGAACGAATTTGCGTTGGGTGGCTGCCTCAGCCTCCTCGGCGCGTTTCTTCCAGCCTCGTTTGATGGCCTTTTCGTCCTCCAGGTCGCTTCGCAGTTCATGCACCTGCTCCTGCAGTCTCGCCCACTCGATCGCGAGAGCGTTGAGCTCCTGCAGTCTCACCTCGTCGAACTGACGGTATAAGTCGACGCGCTGCCGAAAATCGAACGGCCCCGTCCCGGGTTGCTGTTGGTGGTGGTGGTTGTGATCCATTTCTCCTCCTCGCGACCACAGAAGGGACTGACGGTTTTTGTGCCCGACGAGGACTTTGTCCAATCCCTGGCGAGCTGGTGTTTTGATGTGCTGGCTGAGTTGAGCGGATGAAGTCTTTTAGTGTACACCCTGTCAGCGCCAAGAAAATGGCAAGCTAAGAGAGCTGCCAGGAGACGGCGGTCAGGCAGCAGCTCTATCTAAGAGAAAGCAGACACGGACTTCTTTGAGGGAGGGAAAGTGGTGAGAGGAAGTCAGGATGCTGACCGACGTGCTGCCAACTCATTCACTCGATGGTTATGACGCACCACTGGGCAGACCAGGTGTTGGGGTGACGGCCGGCACGCCACTGATGGCTGGCGTCACTGTGCCTGGCAAAGGAAAAAATCTGGCACCTGCAGCCAGGCAAATACAAAGGGCACCAGAACAGCAAAATTCAGCTCGCCGAAACACGTCGCCTGCTGTGGATAGATACAACCACTACACGTCCCAGCACCTGATCTTATGGCTGTCAGAGGTGTGAGTGAAGGCAGGTTGATGGCGGGGCATCATTTGCGATGCCCGTGGCTCAGGCCTTGACGCAACCGGTGTATCAATCCTGGCTGTGGCAGTGCAGCATTCCCCTCTGCAGTGCCCCCTGGGCGCAAAATAGGGTTCAGAGGTCAACCTCTTACTGGCCAGGTTGTCTCTCGAAGAATGTAATCATGGATTTGATAATCAGAATTGACCACACCCCACTCGCCGAGGCATGTCTGCATTTTCTCCCATTGGGGTCGTCGCTGGCACTCTGGAATCTCTGGTGCATCCATGGTTCCCTGCCGCCGCGCGTTCATTAGCTTCACTGCTGACATATCAGGACTGAATAGAGGGGTATATCAACACCACAGGGACCAGCCCAGCCAGCCCTGAACCAAGGAAGTGATTTGACGCCAAGACGGACATTGTCACCATGGTCCAGAATAAAGCATTCATCTACAAGAAGATCCCCAATGGCTGGCCCGTGAAAGGTCAAGATCTCACGGTGGAAGACATCGGCTTTGACGAGAACGCGCCACCGCCCAAAAATGGGTTCACCACCAAGAATGTAAGGTGGCAGCGTTGGCAACGGCTGGGGCTGGAGATTGACCCGTCCGAGTCATGCACCCTCCCGCTCTTCATATCGTTATGATCGCAGGCATCAGCGCTGACACAGAAATCTTCAGTTATACGCTGCGTACGACCCCAGCCAGCGAGGCCGCATGCGCGATCCCAAGATCCCGTCGTACTCAGCGCCCATGGAGACGGGTCAGCCCGTCGTCTCCGTCAGCGTGATTGCAAAAGTGCTGAAGAGCGACAATCCGAAGATCAAAGAAGGCGCCATCGTGTTGCTCACGGGCTCAGGCACCGAGGAATATTCTTCCGTGCCTGAGTCGGCCGTGGGCCGGGCCCAAATCATCGAACCCCAGGATGGCGTCCCGCTCACGGCTTATCTCGGTGTGCTTGGAATGACAGGTGACTTGCCGCCGCTGCGACGCCTCTGCCCTGACATTCTGCTGATACCAGTTGAGGACTGACTGCCTATGGCTCACTGCACGAAATTGGAGAACCGAAGAAAGGCGACGTGATCCTGATCTCAGCCGCTGCTGGCGCCGTCGGCCAGATGGTCGGCCAGATCGCCGTGAGAGAAGGTTTACATGTAGGCTGTACACCAATTCCTGCACCCGCTCCAGCCGGTGGCGCTGTTCTCACCATTCTTATTCGTTGTGCATTATTTGTTGCCATCATTCATGGCTAATGGTTCGTTGCTGATGACTTTGTTGCCGACCAGGTCATTGGTTCCGTTGGCGACGACAAGAAACTCGATTTCATCATCAACGAGCTCGGTTTCACCTCGGGCTTCAACTACAAAAAGGAGAACCTGGCCGATGCGGTCAAGCGGTTGGCCCCAGATGGTCTCGACATCTTGTGCGTCCTCCCCCGCCGTTTTCCGGCTCGGTTCGAAGGATCCAGTGACTGACCTATCCTTCACTAGCTACGACAATGTCGGCGGCGAACTTCTCGACGTCGCTCTGGATAATATGAAAACATTCGGCCGCATCGGTGCGTCCCTCATTCTCTTCCATTCCCTTTGATCCCTTTCCCAATCCGGCCCCCATCAATTCTCCACACAACTCACCCCTCTCCCCCCTAGTCGCGTGTGGCAGCATCTCAACGTACAACGCGTCCCCGACCAACCCGGCCTACCGAATACAAAACTACTCGCAAGTCGTGCGCCGGCGGGTCAAGTGGCAAGGCTTCCTGGTTCTCGACCCCAACATCAGAAAGTGGGCCAAGGAGCGAGACGACAACGTGTCGCGCTGGATCCTTGACGGCAGTTTCAAGTCCGTCGATTACGTCACCTACGGCATCGACAACGCCGTCGATGGCTTTCTCGGCATGCTCAAAGGCGATAACTTGGGCAAGAGTATTTTGCAGATTGCGGATGCATGAATCGGCTGAGAGAAGGAAGGCGAGAATGGCACGGACGTACTCCTCCAAGTCATGAAATCAAATTTGCAAGAGCAACAAGACTCCTGGCGAGGGCTATCACAGCGGATCGCTGTCGTTCACTCAGCGATCTGACAGTGTCGGATTGTTCAACCTTGATTAGCTGAGGAAGCAGGGTTTCTCCAGGGACTTCTTCGATATCATCTCCAAGTCATCAGAGCTGCCGGCTGGGAGGGCTCGACTTGAGAATTCAGAGTTGACATTCGCGTTCATTGAGTTCATTAGCTGCTAAGGCTGGGACCTTTGGCCCCGCTGTGCAGCATTCCATTCCAGAACAACGCAGTCCAGTCTGGCCCACTTGTATCTCATCCTCCAGATGCTGAATGGAATACGTCTCACAATTTACAATCCATGGTGTCGTGGGGTGGAGAGACGCACTTCCTATTCCTCCTGTTCCTCCTCTTCCTCTTCATCCTCTGCATCGTCCTCACTCGGATCATGGACATCCTCCAAGCACTCTTCGCAGATCTCAACGCCACAGTCGACACAACTTTTCAGTTCATCCTTGACTCGCAAGCACCCGTGACAAAATCCCTGTACATCCTCCAGCTCGCGGGTGTTCCAGTGCATACACACGATTCCACCCAGCCGGTCCACCGCGGCTCGATGGTTCGGCCACTCGTGGTGCTGACGATGTTGCTGTGGTGGTCGTCGCTGTTGACCCTCCTCTTCGCTGTCCGTCTGGTGCTCTTCATCAGAGTCGTTCTCGTCTTCATCAGAGTCACAAGCGCAGAGGTCGTCCTCATTGAAGAGTTCACCACATCGATAGCAAAATTCGACACCACACACACACACCATGTGGTTGCAGCCGTCAATGCGCTCCACCATGACGCGGCAGCTGGGACATTGTTTCCACTTCTTGTCTGTGCCCAGCTCGAACAGCTTGACGGTGTTTTCGTCGGTCGGGGGACACACCCTGTTCTCCACCTCCCAGATGGTATGCTGTTCCATGAGGCGTTTGCAGAGGGCACAAGTGCTCGAGGAACACGCTGGGTTCGGACACACTCCGACCTGATGTTGAGGGAGAAGGTTGCTCTCGGGGATGAAGGTGGAGCATTTTGGCATCGCGCAGTACAGGGGTCTCTTTGCGCTAAATTCGGCCTCCACTTCTTTATAACGCTTGAGCACGTCAGGCTTCAAGATCCCTCCATACTGGGAGATTCGGATCGGTTTGCCACAACACTTGGGAGGAAAGGCCCCAATGCTGGTGCAACCCGCCCGAAAGACTTCGTTCAGGCACGTGACACAATATTTGCACGGGCAAGACATGTCAAGGAGCTTGTCGAGCTGAAATGTTTCCATACACGCGGTACACGATCCCTTTGGGATCAGCGGACGCGGCGGACGCGGCGGGCGCGTCGGGCGCCTCCGGTGTCGTGGTTGATGGTTGACTGGAGGAGCGAGAGTTTGTGAGGCCATATTCCTCCACGGAAAGTCTGCTCGGGATGGGATATGAGGAATCGTGTTCTCTCTCCGAGGGCTCCACCTGGACCTGTTCGCTTGGTGGTGGATTGATGGGTGGAAGTTGGGGAGAGCAGGGTGTGATAGGGACTGGTCCTCGCCTCGGGACCCCTTTTCCAGCAGATTATTGCTATATTTGGTGCCCGGGCCGAAGGGGAAAGGAGGCGTCAGTTCACCACGTCCTGTCCTGTCGTGGTGATGTTGTGTCGATGGAATCGGAGGAGGAAGGGAGTGCTTGTCTTCACCGGTAATGGCAGACGCGGGGATGACGCTGGACAGCCGTGGAAGCTGTGTCGACGGTCCGGGGCCGGTTCGATTCCTCTGATAGACCCAGTCAGACTGGTTCGGAAAGGTCAAGGGCACCTGGTGCACGTTGAGTGGATTTCGGGTCGGAGCAGGAACCTGGAGTCGGGGGAAATAGTTGGCGTCCAGAGAATGATAGTTCAGAGAACCGGGTGCATATCTTGTGGTGATCGGTGACGGCAAGTGACGGGGCTGGTGGAACAGACTGGTCGTGCCCGAGACAGTGAACGGACCCGTTGATGCCAGAGAGGTGCGGTGGCTCAACGGGTCGGACACCCTTGGAGAGGAAGGGATCGGAGCCTGAGAGGTGAGATAACTGGCTCGCGGCGGTTCAGGGCCGTTGTGATGGTATAATGGTCGAGACGGTGTCCCGAAAGGTTGCTGTTGGAAGATGCTCGAAGACTGGCCGTCCGTCATGATGGCGTCTCCGTCGTGATCGAACAAGGATTTGGAATCTGAGGTGGATCTCTGGAGCGATGACATGACGGGTGCCTGGCGAATGCAACGTTTGTCGTCGTGGGTGGGGTAGAGATCACCGGGCGTGGCCTCGGAAGATCGGTCACGATGTTTTAAGTATATTCACATGTTCACCCTGCACGGTCAACCGAGATGAATCGCGGGGCAAGCGATGAGGCTGTGGCCAGAGAAGGGCCAGAGGGAAGCGGGGCCGGGACTGTGTCAGGCAACGGCCGATCTAGAGCTCGGTCAGCCTGTTTTGGCGAGGGAACAGGTCTACAGAGGTGAACAGCCGTCAAGATAGTGTTGAGGTGTAGTCAAACTGAAGAGAAGTCGCAACGAGGAAGTTTGGAGTCGATCACATCATGGGGACACAGGAGCTGACAGAAGCACACCTGGTTCTGCCTGATTGGGTGCCGGCTGCACATGACCACGCCTATGGAGCCAGACACCCCGGACAACCCACTTCGACCTCTGTACGCCACAACACCCCATTCTCACCTAATTAATCTTGGTCCATTGCAACTATACAATTTCGATGTATGCCATGGTCCGCTTGGCTGGTTATCTTTTGGGTTACGACGGGATAGAGGAAAAGGAAAATGGCCGTGCCACGCGCCAAGCTCCTGGTCACGTGATCAAGATCACTTACAAACTGTGCCACTCTCCTGGCCCCCGTTGTAGTCAGCGACTCACCAGGGAGACAGATTCTCTCCGTCGCGGCGTCATGGCAAAGATTACGAGAGTTGTCCGAGAAATAGCCAAACTCTCACTTTACTCAATAATGAACTGGCCAGCGCGTGAAAGTTGGAACTCTAGGTATTTGGGTGGTAAAAAAAGACCGCAACTCAGGTTTCCCGACCTCGACACACTCTGCTTACTCTCATTGATCTCCTTCATTTCAAGGACCATAACTCCAGACCATTAATCGTATGCGCAATCAGTCGAGCGGGATTCACATTAACCCTCACACTTCCCGCACTTCTTCGGCCCCTGGCACCTTCTTCTCGTCTCCGATTGCGGCCTCATCCGGCACAACGTCGGTAGTCTGTTCAGAGGGCGTATGGGCAAACATGGCCTGGAGATCATATGCCTCCTCCCAACCAAGCTGACGTTCGCGCTTGGCAAAATCGCCAATCTGACACAGGGCCCAGTATAGGACGCTGCTGAAGGTGCAACCAAATACCCAGCCGATGCTATAGAGGTGCTTCCAGCCTGTGCCAACGTCGTGGCCGAATTGAGCGGCAAACCCGGGGACGAGGAGGACAACGGTGATGGTGAAGGTGACAACACAACGCCAGCTGACGCCCATGTGATACCAATACGCCGTGCCAGGACGCGGGTTGAAGAGATCGTCGGCCCAGATGTTGCCCTTGCGGACCACCCAGTAGTCTGTGATGAACATACCGCACAGCGGCGCGAGGAAGATGCTGTAGCCGCCGAGAAAGCGGAGGAAGGTCGTTGCAGACTTGAGGATCTTCCAGGGGAAGATCAAGAAGGCAAGGAAGTAGCAAAGGTACATTCCACGGCGGATGTTGAGGAAGCGCGGACAGAAGGCCGTTATATCCGCGCCGAAAGGAATCACATTGACGCCGACATTCGACGCGAATCCTGACAGTGTATAGCCCAAGCAGACCAGGGCAATCCAGGTGCGGGTTCCGGCATGCCAGTGCCGGTCGAGAATCTCGGTGCAGAGGTCCCATGGATTCCAGATCAGCATACCCCAGGCACGGTGCGTCGCCGACGTGGCGAAGATGCCGAGCGTGGCACAAAGAGTGTTGCCGATGGGTAAAGCGATAAGCTGGGACCACATGGGGCTATTAGGAGTGCGCGCATATCGTGCAAGATCCGTCTGGTTCACCGTTTGCGTCGAGGTCTTTCCCATGCACGAGTTGATCGCTGACAACATCGCCCACGCCAGCTTTGACCCGGTCATATACTTGGTCGTGGAAAACGACCCACTACTGCCGCCAGCATGCTTGCCCTGGACGATGCAGAAGGCAAAAACGCTAATGACGATGGGAGGGAGCACAACCGATTTGAGTGTGTAGATCGGGCGTATCTTCGTGACTGGAATCGAGAGCAGAGGCGACGTGATGAGTATGAACAGGACCATTCCTAATCGCCATCATTATTAGACATAGAGCGATGCGCCCGGGGGGTCACTAAATTTCCTTACCCACAAGTTCCTGCACGGTAATATCCGCGCTGAGAGGGATGGTGTTTCTCAGATTATTCCATTTGTGGCCAAAGATGCATCGAAGAAGGATCGACACGAAGTAACCGGCTTCGAGGGTGTTGACACCGTTCCAGATACATCCGACGAGCAGACGAACGAAGACTGGGAAGTAGCTGGCATACATACCCCAGCTCACTCGGCATTCGACCGGGAAGCCCATATGCCATTTCGCGCCGGTTCTGGAATGGACGGCAATACCGATTGCGCCCAGAGTATGGGATATGAAGATGCATATGATCGCTAACGAGTGTCAGTCAAGAGCATCGTCCTGCCAGGTCCAAATGAACAGCATCTTTGCAGACGAAAATTGGTCCGAGGAATCGGATGCCAGAATTCACAGATCCTCATCAGGGACATCTCTTGAACAGAAATGTCTCGCACGTGCCGAGCATCAGGGTGTATTGGAATTTTTGATCTGAAAGCGTACCTTGCCACCATGTGAGGCCAATTGAAACCATGGACGAGCCGACAGTCCAAACACCAACGGAGAAGCCTGTGTATACATGATTAGTGATGTAGTTCTTGCTACCCGATGCCAGATCTTCATACCATAAGACCACCAGAAGGCAGCGTAGTTATACCAAGCCCATGTCCAGCTTGGGGGTGGAGTCAAATCCAGATCTTCATTCTTCCAAATTGACCGTTCCTCCGTGTGGCCGTAAGCCGTCTCTTTCGTCTCGATGGCTTTGACGAAGTTTCTGCGGCTTTGGAATGCTACTGAGATAGATTCGACCTTGTGGTTACATCGCTCTTTGACGCTTGCGAGAGACACCATCTTGATTGGTGGAACTGACTCAGAAAAGACCTGTCGATATCTTTCCGATGGTGTGCTAGGAACCGTAGAGATGTTTTCTTTTTTGTAATCCTGAATATGTCCATCAACAATGACTGCTTAAACTATTCCAGCCTTATCTTTCTTTATCAGCCATTGGTCTCGGTGGGTCCTAATATGGGGACACTAGTGGTATATCGGACAGAGTCGTTCCTTCTGAGATAAGTATGTAGTGTGGTTATCTGTATACTGGGTCCACCAAGAAGGCTGTAGATTGGCTCTATCTGCCCGTATTGGGGTCGAGATAAGCATTGATAAAGGTAGAGCTTTCTTATCTCAACAGGACTACAGTTTCCTACGAGGACATAAATTCTTTTTTACACGCCATTTAGATCAAAACCGGTGTTCAACCTGCCCAAAGCTGTTACAGGCAACCCACATTTGTCCACCATGTCGTCGTCTGATAACTTATCATTCCTTGCCTGTTCAGTAAATCCCTCGGGACAGAATAATGCATCAACCACAATATTTGATTTCGATCCAATTCTCAGAATAAGATACCACCAGTGATGATAAGTGGTCTTTAGCTCTCTTGCCTAAAAGAGCCGGGATGCCTCAATTTATCACTCCTATGATAGCCTCGTCTTTTTGGATGGTCAGATGCGGACGCCGGTTGCCAGCATTGATACTGAGTCTTCTTGAAGAGATATAGCGAGATTGGTACGTATTGTGGTATAGGTCTCCTGACATTAGCATCATCATCTTCCCATCATCTTATGCCACAATGATACGCCTGTATTAAAACGATCCAGTGCATTTTTTGGTTTTCGTGAGCAGCGGAATGGCTGACCAACAACTTTCCCTGTCTGATTGGCGACAGTGTTTTTGGAGATTAGTGGCAAAGCAATTGCCATTCATTCGATTGAGATTAAGATTGGCGGGTTTCCCAACTAGGAGGATGTCGCTGTGGCCAAAGCATTTTGCTTCACGTCGTGTTGTATAAACATCTCGATTTTGGCCCATCAATTCTGAGTGACCTATCATGCTTGTACAGACGGTTTCGCCTTAGACCTGGCTGCCCTCCATTTGTAGTACTCGCCGCTCGTCACAATGGGATATTTCATCGGATTATCCTCAGACACGCAGCTGGGCACCGGCTCCAGCAGCTTAGACCGGTCAAATCCAAAGAAGAATGGACACGAGTATCTCTCGGCTCCGCTCTTGTTGACGACTCGGTGCACCGTGGAGACGAAGAAATCATTGGTCTGTCGCATGAAGCAGTCTGCGATGTTCACCACGAGACTACCAGGTATGGGCTTGGCTTTAACCCAATACCCTGACTTTGAAAGTACTTCAAGTCCGCCCTGCTCGTCTTGTGAGACGAAGGTGAAACACTCAAAGTCTGTATGAGCTCCGATACCGAGCTGATCATCCACAGAGTTCTATTTCGAGGTAGGATCAGCAGAGTTCACCAGGGTGGGCAGAAGAGAAGATCAGGAGGGGAAGAGGAGGAACGCACTTCTTGCACGGGGTAATGTACTATCCGTTGGGATGCTTCAGGACATCGCACGTAGTTGTCAAAATAATCTTCAGGCATGTTGAGGGCCAAGGCAAAAGTCCGTGTCATCCGGCGGGCCAATACCAGCATTTGGGAGTGGTACGCATGCATCGCCTCTTTGAAACCGGGCAGGTCCTTAGGCCAGAGATTCTTATTCGGTCTGTTCGGGTCGACAGCCAGTGGATCGTATTTTGCATCGTAGCCCCAGTTGAAGGCCTCCATGAGATCTGAAATGTGTCAGATGTGAACGCTGGATGGCTGTGCGGCTGATAGATAGGCAAATACACTACTTGCCTTGGTACTTGTTGTTGTTCCGATTGTTCGCGCTCATGGGGAAATAGCCCAAATACTCCTCCGGTTGGAGGTCGGTGCAGACTTGCATCTTCTCCTCCACCGGCTGTGCGAAGAAGCGTTTGGCTTCTTGGAAGGCAGTTTCTGAGACCTGAGGGTCAATGCCCTAGTTCACAGCCCGTCTGTCAGCATCGCTTCCGAAGCATCTTTATCATGCCTCCTTTTCAATCAGTTGGTGGATACTAACATGGTTGATGGCATAGAAAAACCCAATCCTCCGGCAGGCTTCTCTAATTTTGTCCGCAACGGCCTTTCGATCTTCAAAATTCTCGCTGTAGATACCACTGACGTCGATGACAGGAATTTCATCGGCCTCAATGGACGTGTTGGATTTGAAGTGGATTACTCGACCGGTTTTGAGAGTAGCGGTCAAAGTCTCGGGGCCAGACTCCACGACCTCTGTTGTCGACATGGTGCACACAAAACAATTCCACTCGCTTGGTTGATCTTCAATGTGCTCAGGCAGGCTCGATAAAATCTCTTAGATATTACCCGTCCACACTGGCTGGTTTATACCAAGGGGACTGACCCGACCCACTCCTGTGGGGCCGCTGGATGATAGCCTGATAGCGCCTGATTATCAAGATAGGAACCCAACTTACATCGTACCACCAGGACCACGACCTCAAGATGTGGGTTATAAGCCAATAGATCTTACATTGCAATACAGTGAATCAGTGTCTGAATGACGCGTCATCTGGTGGACTGAGCAATATGAATATGTAGGAGTGCCGAAGCCAAGCATCCACAGTGAACACACTGTCTGTGTTCCCAACATCATCCTCTTTATAACCAGTGCACGGTGGGTTAACCTGGTGCGCTCTCTGTTGACACACGATGGGTCGTGTTGGTTGGATTTACAATTTCAGCTTAGGTGTGATTAGCACCATGGAGATACTTGATTATCCCATCGCATTAGAGAACGTGTTCTCGCGAGAGTTTCCCAGAGAGTGGCATATGTTTTGCCCTGAGGTGAGGTGTAGGGATATTGCTGTATACCTGAGACGACATGACTCTGTGTTGGCGTGCCTCCATGACGCCTATGGTATGCTGCATGGTGGAGTTTGGCCATATGATATTCAAATCTCACCCTCTGGCGTGGAAACTTTTCTTGGAATCGAGTTTGAAGATCTCTGTCTATAGCAACGCTATCTGATGGACCTTATAGTGGACGGGCTACAATACTCGCTGAGTCGGATAACGGAATAGCAGCAGTATTGCCATTGCCAATGCGCACAGATGGGTTGAGCCCGAGACGAAGGAGTCCGTCTCTATGGAATGTTGCTGATCAAGGAGAGACAACAGAATGACAAGGCGGTTCTGCCCTGCAGTCGTCACGTCCAGCGCAAGCTTCTCTTCGACAAGGCGTCAACCTCTGCCAAAGTTCATATGACTCAATGCTGTCCACGGAGCAGTCTTGAGGCATTTTATTCCGGAACCTCCGAAGAGCGTCTGATAACTCTGACATGCAGTCATCAGTGTGTTACATCCTCCCACCCTTGCCACCCTCGTCCCTGCACCCCCTTCAACTCATCCTCCGTATATTGCTTGCCAGTTGTGAAGTAACCGGCGTTAATCTTGGCGTCAATCTCGACTCGCGAATCGGCAGGGATCATATCTATGGGCTCCTTAGTTGAAAACTCGAATAAACAGACGAAGCATCTTTCAAGATGAAGAAAATCAGAATCATGTCACTTACGGTCGGGAATCGGTATCCGTTCGTAAATGGGAATCCCTTGTTCGACGATGGCGTCGTGTTTCATGTTTGACATGGACAGCATCCGGTCGATTTTGGTGATACCGAGCCAATGCAGGATATCAGGCATGAGCGCTTGGAATCGCATCTTCAACATCTACGTCAGCAACGTACCATGGGACCAAGCGTTCACACTGACATCTCTGACGCCCGCGACATTCTCTGTCCGGGTGAAGTATTTGTCTGCGGTGTCGCCACCACGTTTGCGAGAGTTGTAAACCAAGTATTTGACCACTTCACCAAGGGCGCGGCCCTCTTTTCGGAAGTAGATGACGACGCCAGAGCCACCATTCTGCGCTTCCTTGATGGCTTCTTCGATCCCAAAAGCAAGATAGGGTCGGCAGGTGCAGATGTCGGACTGGAATACATCTGATCCATTGCACTCATCGTGAACACGAAGCGCCAGTTTCAGATCAGGGTTGGAAACACGGTCAGGGGGGCCAAAAATATAGACCGTTAATCCGCCGATGGGGGGGAGAAACACCTTCATATCAGGTCTGGTCACAAGCTCCGGGTAACTGCCACCAGTGTGCTCAAACAGAGCGCGACGAAGGACGCCTTCATCAATACCAAACCGGGCCGCAACACCAGGTAGGTACCACACAGGCTCCACGGCCACTTTCGTGACTCGGACATCTCCAGACTCGTCGACCAGAATGCTACCGTCCACTTGAAGCCGACCCTCTTTGATGGACTGTGTGACCTCGGCCACCCGCATGTGCGCTCTGGTGATGGCGATCGTTGGTCTGATGTCCAACCCGGCATCAAGGTAGTGTTGGTAGTGCTTGACGACGTCATGGCCGAACGGATCCATGGAGACGATCTTGGTTCGGTCACCCCAAGCTGGTTGGGGGGGCGGGTCAAACGTTGGCTGGGTGTTTTGGAAGTTAGGCCTGAAATCGACCGGGAGGTCTCCCGCAGCAATGGCGAGAGCGTTGTATACCGAGTAACTTCCGCCGTGGGCACCGATAGCATTGCGCTTTTTCAGCGTCTCGCCACTTCGAGAGACGAGAACCGGCCCCCTTTCCTGAGGATCAGCTGCTCCCCAATTCAAGTTGACTGGGTCCACAACGCTTTGGCCAGGGTAAGTCGTCAGCTATGCCAGCGGGTTAGAGCTTCTTCTTGGCTTCCTTGACTTCACGGCCAGGGACGCCGACATACAATAATGCGACTCTTGTATTGCTGATTGACTGGATTGGACCACGGTTGATGACCGTGCTCCGAATCGCCATTCGTTGTCATCGTCGACATTTTGTTGGTCTTGACGCGCTTGGCTGGAGGGGCTTCGGTCTCGACTAAATCTATAGAGTAGGTGGTATTCATCCTCTCACCGGCTTGGAAACTTGTTATAAGGACCCAAGACCCCAGGCGGAAGAGACATGGGCATGTTCATCCACCCGTAGGTGACAATATTTTTAATTTTGATGGTCACAGATACAGCCGGGGCAATCCGCAGCCCCACGTCACATCCTAGAAGTCCGGAAACCCTTAAACAGATGATAGCCATGCTGCGGAAATCAGATGCACGTAGCGATAGGCCTCAGAGGGGCGAAAATTACAAAGCACAAATCTTGCGGAGATAGAGAGAAGCGGGGGACAAACTCAAGGCACAGAAGATAAGAGCCAATATAAGATAAGAGATACAGCTGATGCCCCGCACGTGACCTATTGCATTCATTAGCCTTGACCTTCCCTCTTTGGCACAATAGATGGCAGAATGGGAGGGAGCATCAAGACCATTGTTGCTTCGGAATCTTTGCAACTTGTCCTGGAGCGGAGCCTAAAATTGTATACTATAGTGTCAAGTGTCATTAACGAAGCCGAGCATCCATATTACCCTGCCCAGCGCTCCTCTGTCTTTCCTTCTTGTACTCAGAGAATAAGGATATTGGCCTGGGATTCGCTAGAGATTCAAATCGGCTTGACGATTCGAGATTTGTTCGTTCCCAACGTTGTCTGTCGTCAGAGTGGACACCGAGATAGTCTAATGCCAGCGACATTTCAGAACAATGTGCCATCCCCATCTATGAGAATAGGACTTGATTTTGTGTCGGGCCGATATCTTGCAGCCAATTCACGTCCAGACTTCCACGTCCCCGCCTCAAGCATCTGCGCCATGCTCAGCTTGACTCCCTGTGCTAAAAGTCGTGATGATATCGTCGCATAGAGCTCGTCCAAGAGGGCCACTGTCATGGCTCGCCATTCCACAATGACATCGCTGGTGGCACTGAACTTGGGCACATTCTCTCCTGAAACCTCGAGTCCCTCCTTGAGAACATGCTTCTTCAAGCTCAAAGCCTGCAAGTCGACAAATAGGCCGCCATTACGATATTCAGGCAGTCCAGTGGCCATCTCCTCATGAATCCATCTGAAGCCAAGTATACGGACAAAGGGCACCATAAGTGAATATGCAAGCCATTGGGTCAATTTGTGGAACGGCTGGATTTTGCTCGTGATGCGTACATCGCCTTGCTTCTCAGCTTGCTGAGCAAGCACTTGCAGGGGCCAAGCGTCTCCAATAGGGATATCTCCGATCTGAGTTCGGCCCTTGGGCCAACAAGGGATCAGGAGGCGCTGCAATGTTGACCAGAGCAGTTCGAAGTCGAGGGCCTGCGAACCTTGGGCGGACTTGACTAGAAAATCTGGCAGGAATGAAAGGATCAATAACAGGCATTTCCCTCCTTGACCATAATTCCACACTTACCAACAACATGACCAGGGCGACCAGTTGGCCCGAAGTGGTCAGGCCATTTCAGTAAAGCTGCTCCCACGTCATTCAGGAGGCGCACGCGCGAAGAAACTCCCACCATCGGATTTTCGGGAGAGATTTGAAAATGGTGCATAAATGTGGCTTCACCCAGGAGGGAAAGTCCTTTCCCTGACACACATATGAGCAAAGCAGGAACAACGTTTACTCTTGCAAGAGGTGTCAATACCATCCACGCCTGCATTATTTGGTCCATCTGAGGCAAACGCTCCGGCCGTGTACATGTACAGGGATGCCACTGCAATGCCTTCGCTTCTCGCATAATCGTTTTCTGACCCCGGCTCTCTGAACCGCCACTTGTCTCCGGCACCAGCATCCAGGAGGACGGAGACAAAGAAAAGGTCGACCAGGCGGCGAGTGAGTTCGAAGTTGTCGCAACAATCTTTCTCCTTCCAATGTGCGAGCAGCGGTGCGATTCGAGGAACATTTCCAACATCGAAATGTTGCCACCGGCCATGAGGTGGTATTTCACTGAATCTCTCCGGGCCAAAGTCGCGCTGAGAGAGGTGGTTTTAGTTTCTGTACAAGTGCAGGAAGGAGCACACTCAGGTCCCACATACAGTGATGACACCGATGACATAGTCAGCAACATTGGACATCTTATCTGCATCATATTCAAAATTGACCAGATTTCCTTCTTTAGCCGCGGCGAAGACTTTCCCAGCATTGTCTCGAACTGCTTGAAGGGAGAGGAGGTATTGCACGTCTGAGTCCATAGCTATAGAAGTGATAAGAGACGAAATCACAGGCCATATAGGTGCACTTCATGAACACAACAGAGACACAAAAGGTGGCCAAAGTTGAAAGGCTGGTAGCAGGCCAAATCTACCAGCTGCTGGGGACGAGGAGCAGATTCTAGCGAGCCAAACTCTGCCATGTCCGACATACCCAACGACGGAGATATTCTGGCGCTCCCCATGTCGTCTGGAAACCATGAGCATTCCATGTTGATGTGAAAGATATTGTGAGGAAGATAGTTGATAATTATCTGGACTTATCGGGTGGATATGGAATCCCGCGATTGTGCACGGGACCTTATCGCCATTGGAAGCACTCCAGAACTCACCAATCTGAGCTTATCGTGACCAGAAACAAGACCGCTACATGCCATAGTGAATTTCTACAGTGTAGATCAAAATCAGTCCTCCAAACCCACCTCTATGCCACTGAATAAAGCCGACAAGCGACCAAGGTCTACTTCACTCGAGGGACATCATGATCCGTCCTCCGTCCTCCACATTATCAGTTTAAATTGATCTGTCGTCTTCTGTCGTAGACTGAAGCTGACGATATTCTCTGGAAGAGAGCACCTCCGAAGTATATTGTTAACAGATATGAAATTATCTACAATCCCTCCCAATGCCAGAATTGTTTGGGATCCAGCGTTGTCTCCCACGCTGAGTCGGCTTCGGGACCAATCCCTGCACCCATCAGACGTTCGCGCTCTTATTGCCCAGATTACTGCGATCCTCGCGAAAGATGCAGTCATACCTCCTTCACCAGATGAGCAGGTGGCCATAATCGTCATTCTCCGCTCCGGATTAGCAATGATGGAGTCCTTCGTTTCTCAGCTGCCGAAGAATGCGGATATGATTATCTGTCACCTCGGATTGTTTCGTGAGAAGGAGTCTCTTCAGCCAGTCGAATATTACAACAAACTCGCGCCGAAGAGTCCCAAGATCAAACACGGGTATATTCTCGATCCGATAATTGCCACTGGAGGCACGGCATCGGCAGCCATCAATATCCTCAAGTAAGCAGTCCACCTCCGGGAATTGCTCTTTATTGATGCCATGGGACGTGTCCCCATGCCGCTCCGTTACTTCAAGGCACCGACATTTCACTGACAATTTCCCAGAGATTGGGGTCTTGAAAAGATAACGTTTCTTTCGATCCTGGCCAGTGACTCTGGTCTGGACCGGGCGGCACGCGTCTCGCCGGAATCTGTTCAATTTGTCGTGGGTGCCGTTGATCCGGGACTAGACAGTCGTGGATATGTCCAGCCTGGATTGGGGGATATCGGTGATCGACTTTTTGGCACCGCCACTTAAGACGTTGTGGCAAATGCACATGGTGGGGGTTCTTCAAACATAACAACTCAACGTGTTTTGGGCGGAGCAGAAGTGGAAATGTGAATTGGGTAGTTTTGAAATCCGAGACCCGGGCCCATTACCACGGCTTTTGTGTCGGAGGGCTCCTAGATTCTAAAAGCCATTCCTCCGAAGATCGGACTCTTTGAGCGGTTGCAAATTTTGAAGGGACTCAGCAGACTGGCCTCGAAGCGGAAATGTCGTCGTCCAATGATTGACGGTATAGACCGAGTCGCGGAGTACGGTGCCATTTTTGTTCCACGACGAGCATATAGTGGCAGCAGTGGGCGGGCGCGTGCGAACGAGACTTAAGAGATGGCCCTCGTGTAACCCTCTCTGCTCGACAGTGAGAGCACCATTAGGACGAGCAGGTCTTTTGGCTGATAGCTGATAGCCCCCGGACCAAGCGAGGATCAAGCAAAATCGGCTCTCGAATGCGAATTTTTATCGCCAAAGCGACGTCACAGTTTTCGTCATGGTGAAAAATTGCCAGTGGCTCCGGCCCTGAAGGCCGAGATCTACGAGTAATCAGTACTCGGAACCCAACAGGGAGGGAGACCAATGGCAGACCTCCCAGAAATGAATCTTTGTTGGCAGTTCTCAGCACAGGACCTGAAGGAGCTATCAAATATCAGGCTCATTTCTTTGGTATGACGGTGGCTGGACTGACCTAACACTGGAACATTGATTCCAATTTGACCAATGTTTACACCGCGTTGGAATATTTGTGCGCTGACAGGGCTGGCGGTGAAGAGGGTACAGCCATTCCCATCTGTAACCCAATTAGCAGAGCCGACAAGGAACAGAAGAACACCCACATCTGTTCTCGTTAATGAGTTCAATGGCAGCATCCAAGGTGTCCACCTCGATGCAGACCAGAACAGGTCCAAATATCTCTTCTTGATAACATTGCATGTATGTTTTGACGTTGGACAAGATGGTTGGACCGACGAAATTCCCATTGGGGTATCCCATGACTGAATAATTTCTTCCATCGAGCAGCACCTTGGCGCCTTCTGCCTCAGCGGTGTTGATGACATCTTCCACTCGCTCCTTGGCCGCTGGTGTAATCAATGGTCCCACCTCAACGCCTTGTTCAAGGCCACAACCAACCACGAGTGATTGGGCGATGTCGACAAGTTCGCGAATCCATTCTCGAGTCGAGCCGACAAATACCACGACACTGAGCGCCATGCATCTCTGACCGGCCGCTCCAAATGCGCTACCGGCTATAGCGTAGAGTGTTTTTGTCTTGCCGGCGTCCTCAAGAACAACACCATGATTCTTACCCCCACATTCGACTTGAATTCTTTTCCTCGTAGCCTTTGCGTGGTCATAGACTCGTTCACCGGCCATGTCTGACCCAACGAAATTGATGGCCTTGACGGACGGCTGAGAGAGCAGTAAATTAACAACGCTGGGGCCACCATGGACGACATTGAGGATGCCAGGCGGGAATCCGGCTTGGACGAAAAACTCTGCCAGAAGCATCGCCGCTGTGGGTGTCTTTTCGGAGGGCTTCAATATAACGGTGTTTCCGGTCAGTACAGCATATGGAATTGACCACAATGGTATCAGGAATGGAAAATTGAAGGGTGTGATCGACACGCAGACGCCCTTTGGCCGTATTAGCATATCGCAAAAGACGCTTGTGGCATCACACCTACTAGCGGCTCGTGGAAAGTGTGTATTTCAGTTGATTGATTCGACGTGTGGCAGCCGAACATCTCGTTGCCAATCGCACACGCGGTTTCGATTGCGTCAAGGCCACGCTCGATTTCTGTGTCAGCATCTGGGAGAGTTTTTCCCGACTCTAAGGAGATACAATGTCTCTAAATGTTCGCCATGTAGTCAGTTTCAGCCCTTCTTTCTCCGGGGCTCGAATTCATACAAGCCTTGATGTATTCTGGCGTAAACAATCGAGCAGATTGATCATTTTCACTCTCCGCTTTGAAAATGGAAGCATCGCCCATGCGGTCTGTGCCGCTTCGGCGGCGGCCACCGCGTGCTGGACGTCAAAAATCGTCGACTCCGGCACTCTCGTTATAAACTTTTGTGAGGCCTGGGAATTCTTAGTTTGAAAAAGTCCATGCATGGGTGATCCTGGTCAGGTCTACCGGATCATGAACCTTGGTCCAAATCCGTGATTTCGAAATACTAAGCTCATTGTTGATAAAATTACACGACACACCTGGGGTCAAGTCGCTGTCTTTGACGGCGTCAGTTGGAGGGGTATTTGGCGTCGTGCTGGCCGAGTTCTATTGGCAAGAGAGGTATTGTGGTCAGTAATGAGGAAGAGTCAACGGAATTTAGTCTCTCAGGCGGTCCCACCTCATGTCGCCTCCGCTTTGGAGCCGGCCCTGAATTGGCAGGTCAGCACCGCCATGATTCACAATGCAGCGAGACGCTGATTACCTGCTTCCGGGGATGAGGCGGTCCCACCGTTCTTCTCCCGGGCTGCTTTAGGTGGTGAAGAGCCCTTCTTGGGCGACCGCACAGCCATGGATATCCGCCAAATATGGAGAGATTGGGGGACGGATAATGTCGGACCACGGTGACCTCCGAGCTAAGCGGAGACGTACGAGATGTTTGATCTTGCAATTCTAACAGGTTGATGCTGTAGGATGATGAAAGATTGGACCACAGGCTGATCTCTTCCGCTTGTCCGACTTTTTTTATTCTAAGGAAGGCTCTGATCGAGACGTGTCTATCTTTCGTGGCAGACAGTCCAAAGGCGAGAGAGGTAATGGACACAGCCAGTCGTCAGGAAGAGCGGTCTTGAATGTTGGCACTAATACCGGAGTTCGTCGCCCCGGTCATCGGAAACTCCACAAGAAAATCCCCGGCTGCCGGACCAAGCTCATGGTAGCAGCCAAGACCTTGATGAGACTTTGGACCAGGCCCCCGGGTGAAACGGTCGATCGGCAGATTTCCTCTCTGTGGAAGCAATTAGCGTGCTATGATCGCTCCGTAACACCCCAGTTGCATTCTTATGCCACAAATCAAATCTTGTAACGCCCCTGGTCGTTGCAAAGAGCCAAGGACGGCAGTGATTTAGCATGAATAAGGATAACCTGATAACCATATCTTCGGCCCCCTTGGCACTCTTCCGGTTATCTTTTGTCTTATCTAATGCGGTGAACTCCGTCACGTGATTTTTACCACCGGGAGACACCCGACTTCGGCCCTGTAATATTTCGACCCATGCTTTTCAACCCCTTCCTTTCCCGTGACAATGTTGGTGAATGGAAATATCCGTGTTCGAATGCTGTTGGCTTTGGCAAACGCTGAATTGTGAACTGGCACCTCATCAATTCAACTCAAGCGCTCCCCTGCTGTCTGCTCGGAGCCTCAGCATGACTGATACTCCTGTATGTTGGACAAAGGCATGTGCTATGCGAACAGAAGAGAAATCCTATTTCAGACCAGACCGTCAGCAAGTACGTTTCGGGCTTGGAGATCCTCGTAGCAAGACTTACGACTCTCCATTGTGGGTTCTGCGAATCGCCTCAGCAATGGTATAGCTCACGTCAATCGTGTGGATTTTGGAACATTTTTTGGCCTTTTCTCGCAACGGCAAAGTGTTTGCCACCACCAAACGCTCGAGGGGACTGTCCTCAATCACCTCAATGGCCGGACCGCTGAGAAAGCCATGGGTGACAATTGCTATACAACGCTGGGCGCCGTTCTCGGTCAGCACTTTGGCAGCGAGCGCCAGGGTGCCACACGTGTCAGCAATATCATCAACAATTACGGCCGTTTTGCCCATGACGCTTCCCACCAGGATCATTCGACTGACTTGATTCGCTACCTTGCGTTCTTTATGAATGAGGGCGAGATCAAGGCGAAGTCTGTCTGCAATGGTGGCCGCACTCGAGATGTCTGTCAGTAACCGCGAGATTCGAATTGCCGGCAACGGCTTGAGTATCAGAGGCAGAAATACCGTTTTGCTCCACCAGCATCCGGGGATACAATAACCACATCTCCCGCAGGAAATTCACGCTTGATATAGTCTATCATCGTCGTCTCTGCATAGAGCTGGGGACATCTGGTTATGGGAAAATCTCTTTGGAATTGGGACTTCCGTACTCACGCTGGAGGAAACTGCGTTAGCTGACAGTTACAAGATCGGCATCCTCGATTGTTTACTTATCGACTGGTATGTTGAAGAACCCTTGAATCTGAGACGCATGAAGGTCCATGGTCTGGTGGAACATCGTCAGCCTGACCTCTGTGAGGGACTTCAACGAGTTGGGGACTTGGTCCTGACAATCACGTGGCTGCATCCTGCCGTTTCCAACATGTTGGCCACGAGTTTCGCGCTGATGGGGGCGCGACTTCGATCCTTCTTGTCTTGACGGGCGTAAGGAAAGCAAGGAAGCACAGCTGTGATTCGCTTGGCAGAAGCTATCTTGCAAGCATTGATTGTGATCAGAAGCTCCATCAACATGTCGTTAACAGGCTCAGCCGCCGTTTGCAGGATATAAACATCAGCATCGCGCACTGAGTTTTGTATCACCACGAGTGTCTCGCCATTGGAAAATCGTGAACTGGAGAGCGCCTTGGGGCTGACTGTATAGCCAATTCTGCGGAAATATCATTGTCAGCCAGGGTTTCCGTTTCATCTGTTGTGGAACTGCACCTGCTCCCCACCACTTTCGCAAATTCCAGGTGACTGGATCCTGTCCACAATATGGTCAACCCTTCCGCAGCCAGGACAGAGATATCATCTCACTCACCGGCCAGGATTTGCAAGGTCATAACCCCCACTGGAGATGTGACTGAAGGTTATGATAAACCAGACCAGATGAGATGGTTGATTGATACTGTCTAAGATGGTGTCTACGGTGGTGTTGTAGGTGTGCCGGAGGCCAACCGCTCATGAAGTGAAGAACACTGCCTGTGTTCCCAGGCTCTTCTGGACAAACAGTCCGAGTTAAGAATCTGGGCCATGTAGTGCTTTCCACAGTATAGGACCATGATCATTGGTCATACCCGCTCGAGGTTGTGAGCGGTAGCTTTCTGAACGCAAAACCAAAGAGCTAGCAAATATCATGACGCCCGTATCCTTGACCATGCGGTAAACTGACCCCTTGGTTTAGGGAGGATTGTCAAGATAAGCTTATCTGATAGTCCAAGTGCATATCGCTTTGAAGGTCTGCCACGCTATCAAAGTGTGGATGCCAGACATCTCCGCCATCGATTGAGAGCTTTGATCTACAAATCCACCACTTCTGATACCAGGTAATTTTGAGCTACAATTTCTCTCCTTATCGCGCGTCCACGAAACGGCGTGACAGGACAAGATATCAAGAGTGCAATCGAGCCGAGCAAGCGTTGATGGGTCTGTGTCGAAATTTGACCCAAATTAAGAGATGAGACCTGTTCACAAAATCAGCATATTGATCTGGATCAGTCACTATTGATGAGATGGAGAGAAGGGACTAGGAGAAGATCTCAATTGTCAGGAGATTGCGGTCAACTTGGACAACGAGAAATGGGATCTCAGGGAGGGATGAATGGATCCACCCTCCACAAAAGCCGGATCACGGTTCTGGCAGCAAACAATCAACTCCTCAGCTCAATGACCGTTCTACGGAGCCAAGAGACAGAAACGCCCGCGTTTGTCTCTGCATTCAACAAGATAGCATTCCAGCTCATGGTGGCAGGTCAGAGCCCAGAAACAAATGAGCTGGGACAATGGTTAACCGCTTCCAACCAGCGCTAGATTATGTTCCCACCGAGAAATTCGACGTTGCAACTCCAACAGGCAGTATTTTTCGTGGTGTACAGCAGACCAGAAGTGTATGCGGAGTGAGCATTTTGCGGGCTGGTGCCAGCATGGAAGAGGCGCTCCGAAGATCGTACAAGTACGATGGTTATATCCACACGGGACGCAGCATGCTAACCTCGGAACAGCGGACCGTTGAACTTTGGGAAGATATTGATCCAGCGGGATGAACTAACCAGCCTTCCCACTCATATATACTCCAAGTTTCCCAGGGATATCGCCAACAGGAGTGAGTCATGGGATATTCAAGACATGCTCATGACTGACTATGTTGCAGTGGTTCTTGTTTTGGAGCCCATGCTTGCAACCGGTGGGTCTGCAGGGAAAGCAATCGACCTTATAATCGAGGCAGGGGTTCCAGAAGAAAATATTGTTTTTGTCAACGTTCTAGCATCCCAAAAGGGGCTGGACATTCTCACAGAAAGATTCCCTAAATTGAGGATTGCCACCGCTGCCGTGGATCCAGGTCTTACCGCATCAAAGTAAGTCTAACTCATGATCAATGGGATATGCAATTTAACGTGAATTTGTAGTCACGTAGATCCTGGTCTGGGAGATTTTGGAGATCGCTACTACGGTACGACGGATTAGTGCCACAAGTACAGTCATGAAATCACAACCCTCGTCCTGCGGGATTTATTTTGTATTTCATGCTTTGGATCGCTGTCGTTCTCAAAGACAACTTCAGGACAACTTCAGGACAATATGTGTTACTAACCTTGTGACTTCTTTGCAAAATATGGACTATTGGCTCTCCAACTACTTGAGATCCAAGCAAGGTCTGTTGGAGACTAGTGCCCGTTTGGTGAACATGGGAAAGATGAATGCTATTCTTCCCCTATGGTCTTCGAGTTTGTCAATTCGAGGCTCGAGCAGCAGAGACAGCCTTGCACTGGCATTGAATGGCGGGCGGCGACTCAACACCTGAGGCGCAATAAGTAGATGCGCAAAAATTCGGTCCATTGTCCAGTATGGCTTTCCAGATCTTATCCCGTGATTTATTGTGCACAAGGCCGCGCGCTGAGGACAAATTCGCAGTCTGGGGTTCAGAAGACTCAAGAGCGAACATAACAATAAGAGAGAAACTCTCATGACGACAATAGACCACATGGGCCCACATTAGACCGCCAGTGCAAGAGCATTGTTTCAGAAAGGGGGAAGACATCAAACTCATCCATATACTCTCCGCTCGTGCTTCTGATGTTTGAGACAACCGTGAAGTCTTGTATGTAGTTCACCAAATTGTTAATCCCAGATAGACAGGTCTCGCCGTGCCTGATTGTTTACCTTGCCTCCAACTAACCGCCAGCCAACCGCCGGACGAGAACCACTTGCAGGTCAAAGAAGCCGATATTCTTCTCAAACCGTCAGAAGGACTGGGTGCCGCGTGAGTGTCGTCAATTTTCAATCAGGCCTATCCCTGCAACTTCTCCGAACCGTGGTTCAGAAAGGTGCTCCCACGGCACCACTGGTGTAAGCGTCGATAGTGAACTTTATGGATACATATGTGCCTAAAACAGTCAGCTAACAGACTTTGTTGAAGACGGTCTCGCTCGTACCGACAATGCAAATGAAGGCCCCCGCAAGGAAGGTCAAGACATTGATGACGGTCTTGATCGGGGACCTGATCCAGGCTTGCAGCCCTCGAGTATCGCCCGCGAGCCCATGGAACGAGTCATGTAACCAGAATGCTCCAGCAATGCCATAGGTGTACCATGATGCCAACAGACCAGGTAGGAAAATATGGGGACTCCCACGGTGAGCACAAAGGCGGCCCCGTTCATGAGGACGATTAGGATGATCTAGGTGCCCTAGCTAAGAACGGTGTGCTCATGGAGATGTCGTGTTCTCCGAAAGAGCCTGATAAAGAAAAGCTTGGCCGCCGTGTGCCAGGAGAGACTTCCACCAATGAGAAAGTTTGGAAGCGCGATGCCATATGTCGCTTTGGCTCAATGGGTGTGCAAAGATGAGAAGACTGGCGAGGCGACTTGGGTCCCAGGTAGACGTACATGACAATCTCAAAGACGACATACAATCTGGACCGGCGTCGGTCAGCGTGGGACCGAAGTGAAGGTTATTTATCCATACATACAATGTCACCAATGTTTCTAGTACCCATGCGGCCTTTTTGGCCTCGGCGGGTTGCTTCATCTCCGAGATCAAGATGAAGAAGATGAAATGTCCCGCGTAGGCAAACATAAAATTCGTGATCGAGACAAAAGCATGGTAGAAGTTCGTCGACACGGTCGCCTCAACGTGACAATCCGGCGCCGGATTTGCTCCCGACGCGGCTATGCCGACAATGCCTGCAATGAGGATGCAAACGCAGGACGGAATGCATAGCCATGAAAGCTGATCGAGTGTGCGCGGGAATGAGAGCAAGAGCGCGGGGATGGCGAATATGCCTGCCAAAGTCGGTCAGTCTCAAATCACGGCTTTGGGGAGACGTCAATCTGACCGATGTACTATATCAAGTAGAGCCTGTTGTCGGAGAGGACGCTTAACGTGATTTGACCTGCTAAGAGTTGCGATCCGGTCGCAAAGACGGCAAAGATGACGGTACCCGCAGCCAGGATCTCGTGGAGGACGGGACCTCCCAGAATGCGGCCAGCGTCGCCCATGTTGTGGACGTCGAGATGGTTCAGCTTGAAGTCGATCAAGACAAGAGAAGTGTACAAGGCAAAGATGCCCAAGAACGCGGTCAGAATGACGCCAGGGGCAATCCCCACCTGTGCGGCCGCGGCTGGGAAGAGAGCATGCCATTGCTGGCGATTTCAGCAATCATCAGGATGGCCACGAGCGGCCAAGAGAGCGTCTTGTAGCGAATGGCAGCACCCTCCTCGTTCCCAAACGCATCGTTGTCTGCAGGCCAGGATCAATGAAGGAGGCGATATCGAGCAGCACCAGCTGCCCGTGATAGCTTCCTCGGACCCCAACTCTCGAGAGCCCAGGTTCGAGTCGAGATCGTCTCGGCCGGTATAGCGATATTTCTCATAGCTTGCCATAGTTCTCAACGGCGACCACGGCGCAGGCGGTGGCGAGGCCGTCGCGGACGGCCATGCTTTTGAAGTGATATCGTGGGCAGCCGCATATCACCGTCAAGTGCAACGACCCATCCGAATAAGACAGGTCGTTAGGCGTGAGATATGGGACAACACCACATGCAACTGGTAGGGCTGCGCCACATCTCCACATCGATGACGCCACTCCTCCACTTTGCGCCATTCAAGGCAGGGCACGGATCACATGCAATAGCAGAAGCGTCATAGCTTGCCAACCTCTTCTGCTCGAGCATCTAATCGCTCTTCCATCAATCTCCCAAATAAGTAGCAAATCACCTCGCCGTCCTTCTGACTAGCCGTCCTTTGTCTACTCGATCTTGGTCCATCCTTGAGGCTGCCTCAACATGAGTTACGCCGAGGTCGCTGCGAGTGGCCCCCAGCAGTCTCCGGAAGAGGTGTGTCCCCTTCCCGTGTGTGGATATGGTCGCCGAGCTAACTTTCACAGGCGTATGTATATCGACCGTTTAGCGAGCATCCCTTGTCGTCTCTAACCGTGTTCCTCTAGACAGCCGAAGCCCGTCCCATCGGTAAGCGTTGACGGGTCTGAAGCTGCAAGCCTCATCGATATCGACTCCCCGCACGTCAACTCGGTCAAGTCCGACTTCCAGGAGCAAGTCACCAAGGCCGAAACTCAAGCTGAGCAGCTCGTACACGAGGGGGAGGACAAGGCCAAAGCGGAAGCCCACAAGGTCGCCGACGCCGTCGAGAGCGGGGAGAAGAAGGTGGCGTCCAAGGTCCAGCAAGCAAAGAAGGCTCTGAAAGAAGACGGCAAGAAGCTGAGCAAAAATAAAGACAACCCAGTCCTTATTGGTAATGCCGTTATCTGGGGTATTGCAACCGTGGCCATCGGCTATGGCGCCTATCGAAAACACAGCGAAGGAAAGCTTGACTGGAAGCTGGCCGGGGCGGTGACAGGCATTATTGGTGGATTTAGTGTCGTCGACTATTTTGGCAGCAAGTATGTTGCAAAACCTCTCCCGTTGATGAATCCGGCGGCGCTAATTCGTGTAGATGGCTGTTTGAGAACAAGTTCCCTCTCAAGTAGGCAGGCAACAGGAGGGAACGACCGTGCCTTTACCGTTGAGGTGTGATGGGATGGTTATTCGCGGCTCTCTACTCGTCGATCGGCCGGCTTTCAGGCGCATGGCTAGTTTGTCCTTCCTGACTTGAATCATACACGAAGTTAAAATGACCTGACCACGGCTTGCCATGTAGACTGTTCAGGCACCCTTCCTCCCGTATACTGTCCACAAAGTTGCCGTCGTTGAGACCATGTCTGCAATGGTATCCGGAGCCTGGAACCGTGTTGAATGAGGCTGTCCCTGTTTGCCCAGCGCCAGGCCTGTTTCTCCCGATGGCGTTGACTAAAGCCGGTCAGATAACCGCCGATAAGCTGACCATAGTCAAAATCATCAGGAGAGCGGAGCTGATGCTGGAGTCGTCGGCGTGGACACCCAGGTAAGGGTGAACATAAATGTTGAACAGTCTGCTGCCTGTTACTCGCGGTGGTGATGCGTGAAGAGCGACGATGGTGTACCTGAGGAAGTAGGCATTGGCGTTACGATCGACATAGCCTATGATGAGGAAGAGGGGAGTCGTCGCTTGGCTGTGGCGGAGACAACCAGTACGTTGGCCATAAGAATAACAGTAATACCAGGCTTTTCTTCTGAGTAGCAAGTCCCGCCATGGTAGGTGTTGCTAACCTGGTCCAGTGTGTGGAGAGAATGGCGCCATGGGAGGACCATTGCAATCTTGGCCAAGTCCGGATTCAGCGCCGATCACCGTGCCTAGACCACTGGAGGACAGTTGTACCTTTGAGGATCGCAGAACAAGTCCAGAATGCTCGTGCAACTTTGATCAGAAGTGTTTCGAGCATCCGAATGAATTACAGCGCCCACGACTCTCAATCGCTCGCGACAGGCTAGTACAATGGTATGAGGAATTTTTCCTCTGTTGTCGACCTCTGCCGCTAATCGTGGTCAGAATGTCCTCTTCAATTCGGCCCTCAAGCAGTCAACGGCGGTTCGACGAGACCTTGAGACCTTTGCAGAAGCGCCTGCGACCGCTTCCCCGGCGCTTCAAGGACAAATATCGACGACGCTGACCAGCCTTTCCCGCACACTCGAAGACTATCAGAATCTATCACGCAATGAACTGAATTCGGAGAAGAAAGAGAAGGCGATCGAGAGACTGAAGAACTTTCGCGCCGACCTCACCTCTTATCGCGCTCAGTTCGACCAGCTGAAGAAGGAGCGAGACGCGGCGGTGACGGCGAGCAACAGGAATGAATTATTAGGGAGGCGGCCGCACCACGCGGCCACGCCTGAAAACCCATATGCCCAAGTGTCGAACCCAAGTGCATTTGCACCTGCTTCCAGAAATACGCAAGATGGACTCTCGTTCGGCGCAGGCCCCGGGACGTATGAGCGCGAGGAGCATGCTCTCCGGGAACAGAATTTCTTCAACACGGCCAATACCCAACTCGACGAATTCCTGGACCGTGGCCGCGCCGTCCTGGGCGATCTCGGCCAGCAACGCGACATCTTGAAGGGCACGCAGCGCAAGCTGTACAGCGTCGCAAATACACTCGGGGTGAGCGGCGACACAATACGCATGGTGGAGCGGCGAGCGAAGCAAGACAAATGGATCTTCTGGGCCGGAGTGGTTATTTTCTTCCTGTTCTGCTTCCTCGTCATCCATTTTCTGAGGTGAAGACGGACGCCCACCTTCAGGTGAAACGGTTTAGAATTACGCCACCACATACCAGCGACAGAACGTTCGAAGCCCGGTCCAGAAGAGGGGTGTGTGAGCGGTGTGTCCGAGCAAGAGGGGAAGTTTGAGGTGTCACCACTTCTCGAGACAACAGCCTTGTATGGAACAGGATTTCCCATTAGACCGGCAAGAAGAGACCGGCAAGAAGAGACCGGCAAGAGGTGACCGGCATATCGCTGACCGGATCCAGCCAGGAATGACAGGCCTGCGCCGAGCGAGAGGGTGGAGTGACCCAAGCAGAGCCGCGGGACACTTATCACATCATCCATGCCTGAATGGAGCGACGGAGACAGACAGATACAGCGCTGAGCCCTCCAAAGTTAAGATCCGCCTGCCTCCCTGGGTATGAATATGATGATCGAATGGATGAATGTACCGTATCACACCCGGTCATGAAAACGCCATATTCAACGTTCCTGTTCGCTGTCGTCCGGATCAGGTGCGGAATCGTATGATGGTCCCGCTGCATGGCCGAGGCAAGCTCTCCTGTTCTGTGTGGACAGTTGGCTTGGGGATGCGAGGTGGGAAGGATGGCCCGGCCGACCAACGACTGACTGACTCGGTCAAGTACGTGGTCTCCGCCGTCAGCGCCCTGAGTCAGAGTAACCTAAGTCAGAACCTGGTGTCCCGGAAGGCCACACAATGCCCGCCACCCCCGCACTCCACAACCCCTTAGATCAGAGCACCGCTGATTGGTCTGTTTTGCATCCATTTGCGGTCCCGGACCAATCCCCTCCAGGCAATATACTCTTTCGCTTCCATGCCTGGACTCTACCTCGGACCAAGCTGCCAGGTTAGAGAGTCGATCAGAGGGCACCAAAATTGCCCAAATAATAATGGCTCCCATGTCTCCGGACTTTTGCATGCTCGCGTCCATCTCTCTTCAACGTGGCCAGCGGTGTCTCTCTGTCCACTTGCCACCCTCGGTAGCAGACAATCACCATGTCTGGAGACTCAGCATGGCCGCAAGTGCCCGTGGGCAACAAAGACCACACCGAAGCGGCCGTGGTCATCATCGGTGCCGGCATCTCGGGCCTGTGTACGGCCATCGACTTGATCAAGCGGAACAACTGCAAGAACTTTATCATCCTGGAAAAAAGCGGCGGTCTCGGAGGGACGTGGCGGGATAACAAGTATCCCGGATGCTGTTGCGACGTGTGGTCGCATCTCTATAGCTACTCGTTCGAGCAGAATCCCGACTGGACGAGGGAATATCCTGGCCAGGAGGAGATTCTCGACTACCTGACCAAGGTCGGCCAGAAGTATGAGCTGTACCGCTACATCCGGTTCAACACGGCCGTCGGCTCGGCCAAATGGGACGACGCGAGCAAGAAGTGGTATACCCAGGTCACCGTCCAGGGTGCCAAAGATGCCGAGTTTGGCGCCTCTTACACGATCAAGTCCGACTTTCTTGTCTCCGCGGTGGGCCAGCTGAACGTGCCCAAATACCCAGACATTCCGGGCGTCGATGACTTCAAAGGCAAGATCATGCACAGCGCACGCTGGGATTGGAGCTACGACATTCGCGGCAAAAAGGTGGCCATCATCGGGAATGGTGCGACGGCGATACAGATCATGCCGGCCATTGCTCCCGAGGTTGGCTCTCTCACAATCCACCAGAGGACACCAAACTGGGTCATCCCCCGGCTCGACTCGTTGATTCCCGCGTGGAAGCGTCGGGTGTACCGATACCTACCCTACGTTCGATGGCGCAAGCGGGCCGACATGATGGACTATCGAGAGAGCTTCTACGACGTCGTCTTTGACAACTCGTCGGCCGACGCACAGGCCATGGAGAAATTGAGCAAAGAGTTCATGCACGCTCAGCTGCCTAATCGGCCAGATCTCTGGGAGAAGCTCCAGCCCACGTATTCAATTGGCTGCAAGCGAGTCCTCATCAGCGACGACTACTTCCCCGTTTTCCTGCGGGACAACGTCAGGCTCGAGACCGGCAAGATCGACCGGATCACGGAAAAGGGCATCGTGATTGACGGCAAGGAGGAGCAGTATGATCTCATCGTGCTCGCCACAGGATTCAGGACTGTCGAATTCATGCACCCGATTGAGATCACCGGCACCGGGGGCCGGTCTCTGGCCAGCATCTGGAAAGACGGCGGACAGGCCCTGTACGGCACTTGTGTCGAGAGTTTGCCCAATTTCGGCATGCTGTACGGCCCCAACACGAATCTCGGTCACAACAGCATCATCCTCATGATTGAATCACAGAGTAGATACATCAATGTGCTGATCCAAGAGGTCCTCCATGCCAGACAACAGGGCGGCGCGCTGGTCATCAAACCGAAAGAGAAGAGAGTGAAAGCGTTCAACGATGAGATTCAGGCCGAGTTGGCCCAGAGCAGTTTTGCCGACCCGAATTGTGCCAGTTGGTACAAGACCGCGAGCGGCAAGATCACCAACAACTGGAGCCGGACTGTGATCGACTATCAGAAGGTGAGCTCTTCCATCATGTATCATGTCCTGACTCGAGACTGACTTTCTTCCTAGCTTCTCAGTAAGGTCGACTGGTCGGATTATGACGTCTCCGGCACGAATGCCGACCGGCTCACTGGGGGCGAGGTCACCAAAATAGGACGGGTGGTCGAAGAGTCCTTGGTCAGCTATCAAGCAATGGGACTCACCGCCCTGAGCGTGGCTGCTGTCGGCGTCGGCCTCGCTCTGCGGAATGCTGGCCGGCTCCGTCTGCGATGAGCGAGCAGAGGAGGGTTGATGCCTTATCTTATTTGTCTCGAGAATGTTGCATGGCAGACAAAAGGCTGACAGGGCGTTATCATGTTGATGTTGGGTCATTGAACACAAGAGTCTAATCCCGTCTCACAGAGCAATATTATAGCCTTGCTTCGAACAGAGCCACTGTGTAATGTGCCACTTGTCCCACAGCATGATCCCAACGCAAAGTGCGCAGGCCAGAAGAGAGTACCAGTCGAATTGTGCCCCTCCATCCTCTGGCCAAGTTCCCAGGCCCGAGGCTGGCTGCGGCGACACTATGGTATGAATTTTCTTACGATGTCATCAAGCGAGGTCAATTCACATACAAGATCAAGGAGATGCATCAGAAGCACGGTACGTAACCACTTGCCACGTTCTCAACCAGTCCCGCTCGAATGCCTGCACCTGGAGGCAACCCTGCTTTCTGTCAGGCAGAACTTAGGTTTGCCATCTTACTCCAGTGGCTGTAGGACCGATCGTTCGCATCAACCCGTACGAAATCCACGTATATGATCCTGCCTTTATGATGAACTATACACCAATCCGCCACGGAAGCGTGACAAATATCAATGGTGGGTGAATCTGGCTTCAGCCCATGGCTCAAGATTTAGCACTGCATCGTCTTCGCTGGGGCGTTCTGAATCCGTGCTTTTCCAAACGCAACATCGTCCAGCTCGAGCCCGTGATAACGGAAAGGATTGAAAAGCTCTCGCAGCACTTTTCCAATGCGGCCTCCAAGGACGAGGTCGTCCGGGTCGACGTGCCTTCATGGCGTTGACGAGTGACACCATATCTGAATATGGCTTCGGTCTAGACACGGGTTACCTCGACGAATTTCTGTCTCATGTGGAAAGAAGCCATCAAAGGTGGCTTCGAGACGGGTGCCTTGTGCCGCCACTTTCCCTGGATGCTCCTGGCAATGAAGTGTCTGCCACCCAAGCTGGTCGCCGCCATGAATCCACAGGTGGGGTTTCTGATGAAATGGCAAAGTCGGGCCAAAGCGAATGTCGAACGTATCCTCAGCGAGAAGTCTGGGAAGCCAAACGACGAAACCGCCAGCGGCGCAAACAAAAGGACCATGTTCCATGCCCTACGTGATAGAGATCTGCCTCCATCTGAGAAATCTCTTCAACGCTTCTGCGATGAAGGCGAAATCGTTCTGGAGGCTGGGAGTGAGACTACCGCGGCCACCCTGCCCCGCATTTGGTTCTATCTGCTCGATTCACCAGCAATCCTCAATTTCTTTCGGAACTGAACCGTCATTCCCTCCCCACGGTCTCTAGCTAATCCCTTACCTTACGGCTGTCGTAAGCGAAGGCTTGCGAATCAGCTACCGCGTCACCACCCGGACACCCCGGATCGCGCTTAATGAAAAGCTCAAATTCGAAAGCCATGTCATCCCGCCAGGAACACCGGTTTCCATGACCAATTGCCTCCCTAATGCATCCCGACATCTTTGCCGAGCCCGAGGCGTTCAATCCTCAGCGCTGGTTGGAAGGCGGTCGCAAACTGGAAAATATCAAGTTGCATTCTCCAAGGGTTCCCGTCTGTATTTGGGCGTGCCTATGCTGAGCTGTACTGCGTTGCCACGTTGAGTACGATGTTTGAGACGACGCTGGATGATGTGAATGAAGCATGATTTCTTCACCGCTTTCCCGGATGACAACAGCAAGGGTATCAGGGTCAAAATCAGGCGCAAGAAGTTGACCCAGGTGAGGAGCAGACAATATGAATATGGTCGGGAAAATAGGAGACAGGAAGCTCAGATTGCAATTTTCTGCTGAGCCGTGATGCCAAAGTACCAACCCAATCAGATATGCCCCCCACGGCAATTCTTGACTTGGTGGAAGCAGAATATAAAGGGAGATTGCATGGTTCTCAAGCAAGAAGAGACAAAAACAATCAACAGCCAGTATTCCCAGGTGGTCACCCACCCTAGTACTAACTGGCCGGTATGCGGGTTGAGTACGACTGAGCGAACGGGAAATCCTCCTTTACGCATCCTATGGTCGATTGCGAAAGAAAGACGATGGCATCCAATATATCAATCGCAAAAGGGGCCAACTTACAATTCTGAGGATAGATCCACTCGTCCTCGTGGGACTGTTCAACATCAGCCCCCTTCACTAGACCGGTCCTTTCGCAGCAGCTTGATCTGAACTTTGATCTCACGCCACAGCACGAAGTGATTCAAATCATCGTCCGCGTGGTCGTTGACTCCAACAGCAAATTTGCCGTCCGGAGCGAGGCCATCGAGCATGTCCCACGTTTAGGACGTGTTCTCCCGGTCAGCCTCGTCGATGTTATCGTCTTTGGGGAGCTCGCAATGGCCAACAACACAGAAAGGCCTCCTGCATGCAGGCTGAACTGAAGCCGTCGGTGATCTTCGCGACCGCGGGACATATCTGGTCCACAAAGTCGAGGCCCGTATCCCCGGCCAGGTCTGTGGCCAATACTGGCAGTACTGCACGCGCTGAGCGAAATTCGGGTCCGGAAATAAGTACTTTCGGTCAAAACGACTAGGTCTTGCGACTCCAGGGTCGAGCTCTTCCTAATGGTTAGTGGTACCCACCATGATTATTCCTTCATTTTCTGACAGCCCGTCAACGGCGTTGAAAAAGAAGCTCTGAACCGCCGGTATTACGAGGCTGTCGATATCTTCGAAGACAACGTAGCAGGGTGCTTCCTGGCGCGCTTTCGCAAAGATCTGCGAAATCGAGGATTCAGATCCGAAGGAGCTCTTGACGTACAAGGCGGGATGCGGTGACTGCTGGTACAATATGTATGTGATCGCTTTGATCAAGATGGTCTTGCCGTTCCTTGGTGGACCGTCAAAGATGACGCCGCGTTTCCAGGGCACGCGGAGCTTTGCATACTGCTCTCGTAAGTCGAAGAACTGCTACACCGTGCTAGTCAAATCCTCATTGGAGTCCTGGTCCAAAATGACGTCCTCCCATCGAGATTTTAGGATGCTATGGGACAGCCGGCATCTTTATGCCAGAATCCCTGGTCGACCTACCATTGTCGCCATCCAGCCGCTGCGCCAGAGCCGGAATACAGTCCACTGCAAGTTGGATGGCCATCCTTTTGGAGGACATTCGGTGATCTGACGAGTTGATGCGAGAAAATACTCTGAAATTCAATGTCATCCATCGTCTCAGACATTAGTGTACAGACCAGTTGAATCTAGGAGGGCTGTGCTCAGCATCTGCCTCACTCAAGCAGCAAGAAAGGCTACCGAAGCGGCAAGGATCATTACCCACTCCCAGCTCATCACTGTACTCGTCTGAAAATAGGTTTTGATTATAGATTCTCATGACCATGTTATCTGGCCGTACCGTTCGCCTGTCTCAGCCCAGCTTTTTCCTGGGCCAAATATTTCTCTTCGGCCATTTCAATGGTCCTGATGTTGGCGCCCAACTTGTTCATCGTCTCAAACCATTCATCCTCCTCAACAGAGTCAAAGACAATGCCGCCACCGGCTTGGAGATATGCGATGCCATCCTTGACCACCATGGTGCGCAATGCAATGCACGTATCCATGGCTCCTTCGTCCTCGATCCTGGACCCGTCCAGAGCGACGCGAGAGAAACCAAAATATCCCACAGCGCCCGCGTACACGCCACGCTTTTCTCCTTCTAGCTCGGCGATGAGCTCCATAGCACGCACCTTGGGCGCGCCAGAGACGGTGCCAGCAGGGAAGATGCTCCGAAATGCCGTGAATCGGGTTTCCCCTTCCCGTAAAACGCCTGAGACTTGACTGACAAGATGCTGAACGTGGCTGAACTTTTCCACCACCATGAGTCGGTCGACTCGGGTGGATAATGGATCGCAGACACGGTTGATGTCGTTTCGGGCAAGATCAACAAGCATGACGTGTTCGGCTCGATCTTTGATACTATTCCGCAGCTCCTCAGCCAAGGCCTCGTCTTGCTCGGCGTCTTGCCCGCGCTTCACGGTGCCTGCGATGGGATGTGTAATAATGCGACCGGCCTCTTCTTTCACCAGCAACTCGGGGGAGGCACCCACAATACTAAACTCTCCGCAGTCGATGTAGAAGAGATATGGTGAAGGGTTCACCGTCCGAAGTTGTCGGTAGATGTTGAACGGGTGGAGAGTGGTCGGTCGAGCGATTCGATGTGAAGGAACCGCCTGAATAATATCGCCCCGGCTGATGTGCTGCTTCAACTGCGTCACGTGTGCTTCATATCCGGGCTTGCCAATATTCGATTTCGAGGGCTGATTGAGAGCGATGGGGGCTTGGTCCGGAAGGGGAACATGTTCGTCCTGGAGGACAGAGACCATCTTTTCTAGTTTCTCACGCGCTTGGGCGTATGCGACGGCGAGATCGGAATTCGATCCCGAAGGAGGAACCCGTAAATAGGTAATGACCTTGCAGACATTGAAAAAGTGGTCAAAGGCCACGATGGTGTCGTATAGCATGAAGAAACTCTCGGGCAGTTTCAGGACATCTTTCATGGGCCGAGCGGTCTTGGGTTCAAAGTATCGCACACAATCGTAGCCCACGTAGCCGATCACGCCTCCCGTCAACGGGGGCAATTGGAGCCCCGGCACCGTCGCCACTCTGTATTGAGACAACTCTTGCTCCAGCCGAGGCAGAGGGTCTTCTACCGGTCCATAGCCAGGGCCAGACTGGATCACTTTCAGCGGGTTGGCACCAACAAAGCTGTACCGCCCAATCGTTCCTGTCGTGGCCGCGCTTTCGTAGAGGACGGAGAGTTTAGCGTGATTGGACACTTTGAGGTATGCTTGTGTCGGAGTGAAAAGATCGGCAGGGATTTGAGCACACAGGGGCACGACGTTTGGTCGGTACGCCGCACCCTTGGACTTGGAGAGGATGATGCCAACATCCTCAAAGGAAGGCTTGACCACTGCCTGCGTTGAATAAGCCATGAGAAGCATTGGAGAGAGACCGGACTTATTACCATGGGTGATGTGACTAGATTGCGAGCAGAGAACGATTGCAGTTCTATAAGATCTTTGTATCTGTGTACATCTCCACATACATAGTCTATGGATCCTGGTGTCAGCACAAGGTCCAGGCTCGTCTGTGGTTGACTCACTCATTAACGACCTCACCGCAGGAACATGAAAATGTCCCGCCAAGGAGCGGCGGACCAGGGTCACTTGATGATCGACTCTGAATCCTGGTCTCCACACCCAGCCACATGCGCCCGCGCAGGCAAGCTTCTTTAAATACCATCGCGGCGCATGACAACTTCGACGGGTTTCTTTGGGTCCCATGAATAATGTCTAATATTTAAATTGTCGTCTATGTCTTCCATCGACACCGACAACGATCACCTACACGATCGGCCAGCATGGCCCTACCAACACCACGCGAAGTCGACAAGCCCATGGAATCCTCCTCTCGACCAACTTCCGCCTGGACGGCAAGTTCGGTCTTTGCAGATTCAGCGATAAGCCTCGGATCGAACACGCCGACACCCACAGACGTGCGGAAAGCGTGGCCCAGTTCGGCCCCGTCATCTGGAGAGACCAGAATGGCGGATCGGTTGACACAACTTGCAGCCGCGGTGTGGGCGATCGAGGAAGACGGCGACATCGGATTGCCAAAGAGACGCCGGCTTGAGCGGGCCCTGAATGAGGTCGAAGCCTGCCTGGAGAATGGCGAGCCGAGTGGGGCGAGTAATCAAGATGACACTCTGTGCTCTGTAGAGGATCAAGTGCGGGACAGCGACTTGGAACGGATCCGTGAACACCTCGCGGCAACAGTCGCGTCGATGCGATTAAGACAGCAGGAACAACGCCATCTCCACCAATTGACGGTGCAGAAGCTGGAAGCAGTGGCGCAGAAATGTCTCGTCCAGGAGAGACAGGTCCAACATCTTCATGACGAGCTGTGTGGCGTGAAAGGGCAGAACAAAGTGCTCAGTCAAGAGAATGAGAAGCTCCGCGACCAAATCGCCGCCCTCGAATCGGAATCGGCCCGGAAGGAGGTGGCCGTCAGTGCCATGTCCAGCGCGGTATGCGGGCTTGAGGGCTGGATCATTCACAATTCGCCTGCCTTGGACCGGCGCGATGAGCGTCCCGCTCAGGCTCGAACTCCGCGCCGGGTCGTCGTCAGAGGTCGGGGTCGATTTCGCGGCAGATATTATGTGGATGATCCCAGTGCCAGTCCGATCGGTCCCGGGGTTGACGGAGCGTCGGATATGCGACTTCTGCATGAAGGTGTTACCGCCTGGCTGCGTGGTTTTCGAGATGTCGAGGAGGAACTCCGCATCGCCAGTGCCGCGGGCAATAAGCGGTCGCCCTCTCAGGAACAATTGGAGCATCAAGGCGCGGAGAGCGACGATTGGGGCGAGTTTGAGACCGCTCCTGGCACATGATGAAGAGTCGTATCGGTCGTTCCTCCCGAGCCAAGCATCATACATGGCCTTGCCTTATTCAGTGCCGCCGGTCGTCGTGTGGTGAATCCTGCTTGAGTTCAAGTCCGTGGTCCTCCACCAGTTGTGGCATAGGTCTCCTCGACCATGCATATGTGAAGTTGAGATGTCAAAGGCCGGGTGAGATTGCACATTTGGAGAACCGGATGTCCCCTTCGTCCTTGACATGATCATCATGCTGAGGCGGGAAAGTCAACGCTGAAAGTTGATGATGGCGACCTAGAGAGAGTGTTAGGGTGCGGTCAAGGTTGTGGGGTGAAGTGGGATAGAGTGGAGGGAGGGATGAGGTGGATGATGGAATGAAAGTTGGAACCTTACTTGAGATCCCAAGCCCAAGACAAGTTTCTTGCTGTCGCCATTCCACGTCAACGAATGGTCCGCACTTGTCTGTGGCGCATCTCCATTCATGCTGGATAGGCCGCCGGTGCTCACCAGGTCGTCGTCTCTCAACCGGGCGCCTTTCCAGTCATGGTCCGGTCCTTGCCAGCTGGCCATCAGATGGTGGCCATGCTCGGCGTTCCAGATGCGGATCGTGTCATAGCTCGCACCCGCCAGGCAGAATCCGTCCGGAGAGTAGGACAAGGCCATGAGAGGGGAGGCGTGTCCAATGATCACTTTGCAGATGAAATCGATTGAATTGCTCAGCTCGTCATATTGCCACACTTTGATGGTGCCGTCCAGGGATGAGGTCGCGAATTCCTGCTTCGTCGGCCCGTCGAAACTGTTCACTGCGCGTGGCCGAATCTCAAGGGCCGTGATAGTGGCGCTGTGCGCGGCATCCTTGACCAGGTTTTGGGCCGGCATCCACAGCCGGGCCGTTTCGGCGGACGCGGCGACCAACATGGCATCGTGACGGCCACGCCAGGCACATTTGACAAAGCTCCATTGATCCGCACTGGTGGCCGGCGACGTCCACTTTTGTTCGACCTCGAGCTCAGAAAATGCTCGACAGTAGTAGACGGCATGCTCTCCCGCGGTGCAGACAATGCCGTTGCCGGCATAGGAGGCGCAATCCATATCAACCAGCGTCTCGGGGACGGTGACCGACAACGGTCCGGCGGTTCGGGGGGAGCCTGACAAATCCCAAAGCAGGATGGAGGATGCACCAGAGTTCAGAGAGCTCTGGTCGTCGTACGGAGCAATACCCAGCAAGCGCAATCCGCGACTGTGCCATTGCAAACATGTAATGGCCCTTTGAGAGGCCGGCAACGTCTCGAGCAAGCCGAGCTCTTGGCCGTCGAAGAGATGCACTTGACCGGACTGATGGCTGAACGTGGCCACGGCCAGCATTTCCCCGTTCGGCTCCCACGCGACGGCACTGACCAAGCTGCCTTCGGTCGGATCCACCAGATCCTGAAAGACAGGCTCCTGGGGTGATGATGCAGCGACCGAATCTCCGAGCTTCCACAGCCCGCAGAATGTGTCTCCTTTGGCTGTCAACACGTCAACCGGGCCTGGCTGCCATGCCGTCCCGGTCACGTGCCTGTCCTCGGCCAAGCTGAGGATGGTGGTGGAGGGGCCAAGATTGGCCACCTTGGCCGGTGCCACCTGGACGCCCACGCTCTCTCCAATTTGCAAAGTTGGCATGATCGGGGGGGCAATGTGGACGTCTTGTCCTGGCCGTTCGGCCGCGGTGGTCAAGGCGTCGTCGTCCACGTCCATGCGGTCGTCCGGTCTGACCCCATTCAACACCGCGCCGTTTTCCTCACCTCCCGCTTCGGTCGTCGAGGGAGAACGTGCATCGGCCAAAGAGCCGGCATGGCCATTGCTCATGTCAACATCCATCACCGACAGATTGGCATTGGTGTTGCTGGTGGTCGTCGCCGACGTCTTTCGCGCGACACTGCTATTTCGATCGGAGCTGGACTCCTTGGCGCCCTTGCGGCTCCTCTTCGATCCAGGGTGAGAGAGGTCAGCGACGCCATTCGGACCACTCTCGCGACGGTGTTTCCGTGGTGCCGCGGTCGAACTGGCTGGAGACGGGGCACGCTGGCCATTGGGCTGTCGTGCAGGAGTGCTGTCCTCAACCTCTGCTGATTGCTTGACACTTTCCGGTCCGAAGAAGAACATGGACGGGTTGAGTTGTTTTGAGGGCCGTCCATTCTAGTTGGCATTAGCTATATGAGGGAGGGAAGGGAGGGGGGAGGAGGAGGAGGAGGAGGAGGAACGGAGGGAGGAACGGAGAAAGGGAGAAAGATAAAGATCAGTCACGTCGATTACCCACCTCGTCAATCGTCAACAATAAATGATGATACCTCAACCCTTTTTGCACGAGTGAGACGAGAGCCTGACCTTTGATGTATTTCGCAAATGGGAGGCTTTCAGCGTCAACTTTCCAGTCGCGTTGGAGCTTGACTGCCGCTTCCCCGTAGCCTAGACCGTTAGTGCGAGAAATCTGCGAGGGCGGAAAAACGTCGTACCAGATTCTTGCAGGTATCTACAAAAGCACATCAGCCACGTCAACAAGACCGACGTTGAGTCAGCGTCTTACCGCCAAATGAGATAATTAAGCTGATCTGAATTCAGCGGCGGCGGCTTTGCGCTGACGACTGGGCTACTGTCGGATTCCATACCGACATTCCGCTGAGTCGGCGGCCGCGCGAGGTCGAGATGAGAGTCTCGTTGAGCTGTGCTGATGATCGCGCCAACGCCAAACGCCCAGACAACTCCACGGACGGTAGCTGTTGAGTCTAAGCGGCAATGAGGGGCGATCGCGATCGGACCAAACCCAACAGGCAGATCGAGTCGGCACAGGCAGCACAGGAGTCGGGCGCGTGTAAAGGTTCCAGCAAGCAAATCTCGAAATGGAGAAAAAGGGAACTCGGCGGCGCGCCCGAGCCACGACACAAGAAGAGGATGGAGCGACGAAGGCTCTGGCCAATGTCTTCCAAAAAGAAAGACAAGAGATGGGTAGAAGATGGCTGCAGCTGATCGAGTCAAGGATTGAGAACAAACTCGCAAGCCAAGCAGACAGACTAAGTTGGGAGTGGGTTGCGGGTCACCGTGATGGAGTGGGTGCCATGGCTGCAGGCGTGAAGGATGAGACGGACGTGGCGGAGCACTAACAGGCGAGCTAATCAACCCGAGCTAGTGAACAGCACAAAAGCAAGCCCACAGCAAACGTTTCCAGAAGCAGGGTGCCTCGACCTCGTACCCTGTGCTTGGGGCTTGAGAAGGCGTGGTGTGAGCGGGACTGTCCCTGCCGGGACTTTCTCCATCCATCAATCGATCAGCATCGCCCTTCCTGCCGTTCAGCGCATTTCTGTGGCACTGCGATCTGGTCACCGTGGCGGTTGGGACCCGGGATGGAACTCGGAACCTGTCTGGTAATGAGCAGACTCGAGATTTGCTGCATATTGGCAGAAATTTCATTATTCTGCTCGCGTCTCTTGCCACTCAGATTGAACGGGAACCTCTTAATGATATACTTTGTAGTTGTAATAAAAGGCCCGCGCTATTCATTGCCAAATCATTGCCAAATAATTGCCAAATCATGGCTCTTTGCTTGGGTCTCGTGATTGAACCGGATTTCTATGCAAAACAGGAGGAGATTGGTGGCCGGCCAATCCGTGCTGGCATATCCACTAAGTCCGCAGCCGCAGGAGAAGATCAGGCAGCATGTTTGAACGCAGGTAATTTGCAGCCAGCCCTATTGTTCCTATTCCATCGCCGTCTTCGAGATCTTCGCACCGCGCCGAGAATCAATCTGGGTACTTTCACTCTGGAATGTGCACATGCTTGATCTAAGCCATGTCCTGGAGAGTCAGCGTCCCTCCGGTCACACGGATCCTCCTCGGTCTCATCCTGATTTTCTCCTTCCTCTATAATCTCGCGCGCTGGAGGTGGTCGCAAACGAATGGCACCACTCCCTCCCCCACCTCGGCGCCGCTGGCCCCTTATCTACGACTGGTGCCCGCGATGTCGCTGCTTTATCCCTGGACGGTGGTGACGGCGACTCTGGTGGAGCAAAACTTGGTCGCTCTCCTGGTGAACATGGCCACGGTGTTTTTTGGAGGCAAATACCTGGAAAGAGCATGGGGATCGAAAGGATTTTCACTCGTCCTTATCATCGCCACCGTCATCCCCAACCTTCTCGTGGTGCCGACCTATGTCATCTGGGCCGCCATCACCGGGAATCCCGACCGAGCACTCACGCCGATCAATGGCGGGATCACGACCCAGGCGGCCTTCCTGGTCGCCTTCAAACAGCTGGTGCCCGAGCACACGGTCAGCATCTACAAGGGGATGGTCAAAGTGCGAGTCAAGCACTTTCCGGCCATCTTTCTCGCCGTCAACACGCTCTCCGGCTTGATCTTCGGCACCGACACGGCGCTCATTCTCGCGTGGTATGGGCTGGTCACGACGTGGACGTATCTTCGATTCTATAAGCGACAGCCGGACCTGTCGGGCACGTCCACCGATGGCCGCGGCCTGAAAGGGGATGCCAGCGAGACCTTTGCGTTTGCCACCTTTTTCCCCGACGTCGTCCAGCCTCCGATTGCCACGGTGTGCAACCAGATTTTCCTTGTCTTGTGCAATCTCAAGCTATGTACGCCTTTTTCCGACGAGGACATTGCGACGAGCAACGAACAAGCCGCCGCCCGGGAGGAGGCCGGTCTGCCCACCTTCAACCGGCACGGACGGGTCAAGGGAATGGGCAAACGTGAAGAGGCGGAGCGGCGGCGGGCACTGGCTCTGAAAGCGCTGGACGACAGGCTCAATGCTGCCAGTAGTCGGTCGGCCAATCCGCCCACCACCATCACCCCCAGTCTTCCTCCGGAGCAACCCACTCTTGGCCAGACCGACTACAAGCCGGAGGAGTCATAGCGTAGCAGTGGTTGGGCATCTCTTTGAGGAGGATCCTCGGTTAATCTTCGATGGTTGCTGGGAAGGAGGCGTTATAAAGACGGCGACGGACATTGTTGTCCATCGACTCGAATTCACCGCTGTACATTGGCTGATGGAGTCGAGATGGCGCATCGTACCTGCGCTGGTCGAACCGTCTGGAGTCAAATTGAGCGGCCTTATTCTCGTTCTCCATGATCCATACAATCCGTCATTCCAAGAGACGGCCAAATGACGTAGCAGCGGCCAGCGCCACTGATTTGCCCACTCAACCACTCACAACTCGGAACGACACGCTGGTATCCATTCTAGGCATTTTCCATGCAACCTTGCCTCTTGACATCCGTTCCGACTTGAGATCTTCTGGGCAGGTGCATGTACCATGACATTCTACTGGTTGGCTGACTCTGTCTGAGCATCTCCCGACCATCTCGATGCAAGCGAGCTGCAACAGGGCCATCCCCTCCACGTAAGGTCGTACTATATAACAATCATCTCACTGCTGTCTATTCACGCGGCATGGTAACTGGTTTCATCCTCCGTCCAATGGTTGCCTTGGTCATGTCGTTGGCAAAGCTGACCACTCTAGCCCTCCTCTTGAGAGCGGCGCAAGGTTCATTATACGGCGAAAGCAACATAAACCACACCTGCATCCTGGGTGAGTATTCGAGCAGACACGGACCCATGGGAGACTCACAGATATAACTCTGCAGAACCATCATCCATCCTCTCGTGCTCAGCCGAGGCCGACGCTTCCAAGGTCGACACCTGCTGCACTGAGACCTTTGGTGGGCTGCTGTTAAGCACTCAATATTGGGACACGTACACCGGTTTGGAAAGCCAGGGACAAAAGCTCCCCCCCGATGCCTGGACGTTGCATGGCCTGTGGCCAGATTTTTGCAATGGGAGCTACACCCAATATTGCGACCTTTCGCGCCAGTACGATCCCGCGCCGTCGCCCAATACCACCAACGGGCTGGCCAATGGAACAGTGGTTCCTCCGTACACGGGTCCGAATGTGGGAACTTTCCTCGAGCCGTTTGGCAAGTATGACTTGCTCGCTTGGATGAATACCTACTGGATCAACCGAGGCGCCCCGAACCATGACTTCTGGGGCCACGAGTTTAGCAAGCACGCGACCTGTTACTCCACATTCGATGTGCCGTGCTACGGGCCCGAGTACGTCCTCCATCAGGACGTCCTCGACTTCTTTCAAACCGCGATCATGTATTATCTGCGAGTGCCGACGTGGCAGTGGCTGAAGGAGGCTGGGATCACCCCGAGCAATCAGACGACCTATTCACTGGCCGATGTGCAAGGCACGCTGGCCGCGAAATGGGGTGCCATTCCATACCTTGGTTGCACCGGGCCCCGATACAACGAGACGTCTGCCGGCAAAGGAAGCCGTGACAATGGCCGGACCGTGGTGGATGAGGTTTGGTATTACATGCACGTAAGACGCCACCAGCCGCGGACCTGGCAGCGAGAGCGCTAACCTTGATACAACAGGTTTATGGCAGGCCTCAAGCAGGCAATTCCATTCCTGTGAATGCCACAAGTCCCAATACTAGTTGTGCGAAGGCCCCAGGCGCGCTGTGGTATTATGAAAGGACGGCGACGTCGATACAGGGGAGCTGACATCACGCCAGTTGGGATCGTGTGGAAGACCATCTGGTCAAGTAAACAGAGTCATAGCCTAGTTGGAACGAAATACTGAAGAAACTCAATCTCGGCTTTCCACCTGCTATGCTTCCGCCTCACATCGCCAGAGTTTGTCTAATATCGCATTCGGCTCGGCCAAGAGGCCACATGACGGAGCCAGGCAGCATGATGACGAGGCTTCAGCCCTAACTACAGTCCAATGTCTATTTTGACGGTTGCGCATGCATTGAGTCGCGGTGAGGATTCGGCACAATTTCAGTCCACCGGTGTGAGATGAGTTTTAAACTAACTCCATCCCGGCAATACGCTGGCTATCGCCATGGTCGTCACCGAGCTTGCGCTGCTTCGCCTTCGTCCTGGAACCACGGCCCAGACGCCATCTCTGCTCGTCAACCTGCTCAAGGCCAAGAACGTCATGGAGCATGCCAGCAAATCGAAATTTCACTACTACCACTGCGTGGAGGACCCAGAGGTCATCTACATCATCGGTGCCTGGTCGTCTGTTCGCTTCCACATGGACGAGTTCATCCCCAGCCAAGCGAACCAGGAGTTGTTGGCTTTGCTGAAGGACCAAGTCTCAGTGGAATGGATGTTCCACGTTGACGTGGACCAAGACGTCAGACCGCTCCCGCTGGACGCAGCTGCTGTCCTGGCGATTGGGCGTCACATCGTCAAGGACAACGAGAAACAGATCGTTCAAGAAACGTTCAACGAAAACAAGCTTGAGCTCGATGCTTTCGCCGGTGGGACGGACAAAGTGGTCGGCGGTTGGAGAATCGACCAGGGATATGACCCAGGCTCCGAAGGCGTCAAGGACGAATTTGTCTTGTTCACGGGTTGGGAAAGCGTCGAGAGGCATCATGCTTTTGCGACGACGGAAGGGTTCCAGAAATATTCAAAGATACGGGATCGCATTGAAGTGGTGGACATTAAGCACGCCATCAAACTAGAGGTTTGAAATGGTGGTTGGCGATACTCCACCATGATCAACGACGGTCGATCGGAGTAAGCCATGTCGCCATCGCCAATTCAGATAGACTCGAGTCAGTCATTATCGTCATTATCGTCATTATGCTCGTTGTTTGGTCATAGTACTGCCATTTCTCAGGTGTGTGCGTTCACAACTTGTGTGCTGGTTCAAGTTGGACAGCCAAGCATTGTCCCGAAAAGTTTAGCGCGGCAAACACTTGGCACCCACCAAGTGGTTTCGAAAATCTCACAAATTAGCCCAAGCCTCCGTCTTCGTGTTGTCGGCCGTTGTCAACCACAGACAAGATGAAGTTGAACATCTCGTACCCGGCCAACGGGTCGCAGAAACTCTTCGAGATCGATGATGACAGAAAGCTGCGTGTCTTCATGGAGAAGCGAATGGGCAATGAAGTGCCTGCAGACAGCCTGGGTGACGAATGGAAGGGCTACGTACGAGATTGAGATGAGCTGCAGACTGGCAAGATTGCTGACCGTCCCCATAGATCTTCCGCATCACCGGTGGTAATGACAAGCAAGGCTTTCCCATGAAGCAGGGCGTGGTATGTTCCGGCTCGGCTTCTGCTTGAAAGCGCCAGCGCAGCCCGCTGAGACTTGAATCATCATGACAGATGCTCCCCACTCGTGTCAAGCTCCTTCTCTCTGACGGCCACTCCTGCTACCGACCTCGACGAACCGGCGAGCGCAAGCGAAAGTCGGTCCGCGGCTGCATCGTCGCTCAAGATCTGTCCGTGCTCGCCCTTTCGATCGTCAAGCAAGGCGACAACGACATCCCCGGCTTGACGGATGTCGTCAACCCGAAGAGACTGGGTCCCAAGCGTGCGACAAAGATCCGGAAATTCTTTGGCCTCAGCAAACAGGATGATGTTCGGTATGGGCCCGGACAATGCGACCGCCAATATGGCGCCTGGATGCTAACAGGGTGGCAGGAAATTTGTCATCCGTCGTGAGGTGGTGCCGAAGAAGGAGGGTGCGAAGCCATACACCAAGGCCCCCAAGATTCAGAGACTCGTTACTCCCCAGCGACTACAGCACAAGAGACACCGGATTGCCCTGAAGCGAAGACGCGCCGAGGCTGCCAAGGATGCTGCGAATGAGTATGCTCAGCTGCTGGCCAAACGGGTGCATGAGGAGCGTGAGAAGAGAACGGAGTTGAGGAAGAGACGTGCATCCTCCTTGAGGAAGTAGAGGGGAAGGGACCCGCAAACGCGATTGCCGGTAGTGAGGTGTCGAGGGTATGAGAACAAAAGACCGATGCCCGATGGCAACTCTGAAGTTTCAGAGACTGTGCCATGGGGCTTGCAGCATGCCGCTGTCCCTCCGAGTCGAAGCATCCATGAGTCCACAGAACTTCGTGCGGTGTCACGGCCTCATTGATGTAAACGACGCTCGTCTTGCGGACGCTTGATCTCGCGCAGATAGAGCCATCAAGCCCAAAGATTCAAACACTCCCATTTAATCCGCCTTTTGTATAGAGCAGCTCTTCCTGGCCAAGCCTTTGGTCCAGCCAATTATGAGCTCACCGGCTCCACTAAATTTTGATGGCGGGGCAAGGGTTTTCCTTGGACCCATGACAGTTTTATCATTAAATCTATCCGGAAGAAAAGATTCCCCTCAGAATGTACCTGCGGTAATTCCAGCTTCTGAGAACTACACAAGCATGGCCTCGAATTCCATCAAGTTGCTGACTGGCAACAGTCACCCACTGTTGGCCAAAGCTGTTGCTGCCAGGTTCGTGGAATTTGCGCAGAACGGATCGCAGACTGACTTTGTGCAGACTGGGCATCGAGCTCACCAAGATCATGGTCTTGCAGTACTCGAATCAAGAAACAAGTGTCACGATCGGAGAGTCTGTGAGAGATGAAGATGGTATATCCCGGTTTGACCTGCTGTCGGAATTTCTTCTCTGACCACACTTGGGGACAGTATTCATTCTGCAGTCGACCCGGCTCAACGATATCAACGACGGTCTCATGGAACTTCTCATCATTTGCAACGCCTGCAAGACCGCGTCGGCCCGCCGTATCACCGCCATCCTCCCGAATTTCCCCTACGCCCGTCAAGACAAGAAGGACAAGTCGCGAGCACCGATCACGGCCAAGCTGATGGCCAACATGCTGCAGACCGCGGGCTGTAATCATGTCATCACCATGGATCTTCACGCCTCCCAGATTCAGGGCTTCTTCAACGTGCCCGTGGACAATCTCTACGCCGAGCCGAGCTCGGTGAAATGGATCCGGGAAAATTTGCTGCACACCACCGAGCACAATTCAGAAGTCAACGGTCCCAAGCAAGATTGTATTATTGTGAGCCCCGACGCGGGCGGGGCGAAAAGAGCGACATCTATGGCCGACCGACTGGACCTGCCGTTCGCCCTGATCCACAAAGAGCGCTCGCGACCCAACGAGGTCAGCAGAATGACACTGGTAGGGAATGTTCAAGACAAGGTGGCTATCGTCGTCGACGATATCGCCGACACGTGCGGCACCTTGGTCAAGGCCGCAGACACACTCGTCAAGCACGGCGCCAAAGACGTCGTGGCCCTCGTCACCCATGGGATTTTGTCCGGCAACGCCGTCGAGGTTCTCAAGAACTCTGCGCTGTCGCGGTTGGTCATGACCAACACCGTGCCTGTGGCCGAGGAGAAACTCGAGGCACTAAGAGTCGCCGAAGGACAGAAAGGTTGTCGGCTCGAGTTCATTGACATTGCTCCTGTCTTAGCCGAGGCGATCAGAAGGACACACAATGGGGAAAGCGTGAGCTATCTCTTCAGTCATCCAGTCGTATGAAGAGTGCAGTCCGGGTTCGGAGCCGACTACTTTACGCTGGTTGCTTCTATGGTCTCCATCACCATGACGATTGGGACTTGTATGGCTTCCCTGGTTGGCTGATCCTGGGCGTTTATAGCGCAGTCTTTTGGTCGATCCGAGATCTTCACTCCGTCGATGGCGACATTGTTGTTTGTCCGCCCGCGACAAACTAACGTGACCATCACATTCTTGTGGCTACTACATCATTGGAACTGTCAAAGACAATCTCCGATCACTATCTCGGTGCAAGATACATTTTGAGGAGCGTCAGAATCCCGATGTCTGGGGCTGAGCCCTGCAGGCCCTTAGTCTGGGTGTTGGTATGGCTTGGATCGCGTCAGATTGGGACCGGATGCGAGGAGACGAGGCCGGAGAATTGTCTGCGGGCATCACGAGAGTTGACTACTAGGATCCTCTGTCATGGGTCTACATGCTACGCTTCCGAGCCAGTCTTCAAGCAAATCCTACAGGCAATGAATGGCTTGTGGAGCCCGTCGAGATCCGAGAGAATGAGAAGATGGTCAAGGTGGAGAGCCAGTGAGCGGCGGCCCACGTGGTACTTTCGCGGACCAAGATTTGTGGCAATAGCTTCAGTACTTCTGTTCAACAGACCACACAAGATCATCATGCTCGCCAATACATGGCCAAGCCATCACATGCTTGAAGGAAAGCCGATACTGTCGGCTGAGGATCTCAGACAAATGTACATATCCGTTTTAATAGTACATAATCCGCTTGGCCGTACCTTGTACAACCCTGGTCAATTTGTCTATCCATCTAAAAGAATCTCTTTACAAATGCTCGACTCCTCCAGCTCTTACGTTCCTCCTTTGCCTTTTGAGCGATCCTCCTGGCCTCTCTTGCCGCCTTCTTCTTCCTCAACGTGATCCCGTGCCGCATGATGAATATCAGCGTCGGCGCAAACACGGCGGCAATTAGCGCCAACGTGGTATATGCCCACCCGCGGCCCATGGCCTTGCTCATCGGCTCGATGGCCGCGCTCGCTGCCGCACCCAGCTCGCAGCGGATCAGATTATTCGCCGCCGACGCGGCCGCCGGCCGACCCGGATAGATATCGACCATCAGGACGTTGAATACCTGGAATGCGGCAATGAGAGCGTAACCAATGATGAACAGGAAGATGACGGGCGCGGCCAGGCTAACCTTGACCGACATGGTCCAACCGTAGGCGATGATGCAGACGAGGCCGAGGTAGAAGAGGGGCAGCGCAACCTCCATACGTGCCTGCTCGATGGGAAAGTTCGACAGGTCCTGCCTGACGTTTTTTCGTATCAACATCCCATGGCGGCGGGCGTGGCGGTGGAAGTTCCAGTCCACGAGCTTGCCGGTGGTGAAGGCCGATACGATGCCGCCGGCGCCGATGGGGATGAACACGAGAGCGATTTGGATGTCATTGAACCCGTAGACGTCGTGAAGAGCCGAGGATGCGCCCGTGGAAATGGCGTAGAAGCAGGCCAACGCGAGACCGGTGGCTCCGAGAATTAAGCCCGACTCGATGTCGAAGACAATGTTCAACGTCGCGAGCGGGTTGGGAACGCGGAACTTGTAATGCTTGCGGAATTCTGCGATCTTCTCCTTGTCCACGGCGATGCCTTTCTTCTGCCGCCGTCGATGCCGGATGACGTCGGTCAAGGACCAATTCAGTCGCGGTGGCGGTATCGAGCCGTCGCCGACGACTTTGCGGCAGGTCTCTGGGAGGAAAAGGAGGAGAGGGATAAAGAAGCTGACCGAGGCGATCAAGAGAACCCAGAAGATCCAGTGCCAGTCCAGATACTGGCCGATGAGGCCACCGGTGATGGGCGCGAGCGTGGGCCCCAGGATGGAACCCAACGAAGCGAATGCAATCTGGAGACATGGCGCAGTTAGTGCCGAGTCGGACATCCCCTCGCGGTTATAATGGGTGTATGACTTACATACGTGCCTCTCTCGGCAGAAGTGACAGTGTCGCCAACTAGACCATTGGCCAGAGCGATGGTGCCGCTGCTTCCTGCGCTCTGGAGCATGCGGAGGAGCAGCAGCGCGGCATAACTGTTCTGCAGAGCGAGCCCCAGATTTGCGGCTATGTATACAATAAAGCACAGCATGTAAGCTGGCCTCCTTCCCATGCCGTCCGAGAAGCCGGCGATCATCATGGGCGCAATCCCTTGAAAGATCTGTGGAAATGAGGTCAGCCAGTTCGTCCGGTAAGGGTGCTGACGGTCCAGCGAGGAGGAACGCGTACCAGGTACGTTGTCACAGTTAAATTAATCTGCGACGCACTCACATGCAGCGCGGCTGCGATAGTGTTGAGATCTGGGAAGTAGATGCTGGACGAGAGGGGGGAGAAGAACCCAGCTAAGGAGCCAGTGAGGATGATCGCTTTCTTCTCGTTGACCGTGAAGACAGAGAATTGTTCTGGTGGGACGACCTGTCGTTCTGATGGAGGCTCGGCCGCAGCTACATCGGATCGCTCTCTCTGCGGCTCTTGCTGATTTATGCTCGAACTGGTCCCTCTCCTGCTTCTTTGTTGTTCTTGTTGATCCTGCTGTGGCAAGTCGCCATCCGTTGTCTCTGACCCTGGACACCGCGAGCGTGCCTTGCTGTCGGGGGTGTTGGCAACCATGTCGCTGCTAGATTCGACACGCTCTGCCATGCTGGGCTTGTTGAGATGATGATTCTGACCCACTAAACGACTGCCAGGCGTAAAACAAGGACGCTTTGCCGAACAGGCCTGTGACGAGTCGGAGGATATCACACACAATGAGGTGATCCGGACAGTCTCGACATCCACCACAAGAAGTGCGCACCTCTATGGCCAGGACTGCAATCAGCCATGATGTATAACGAATTCTCACAGTCGAGAACGATCAGATCGACGCGGATAATGTGTTGCCGGTGACTGGAAAATTAACCAGCCAATTCCAAGTGGTCAATCCAACCCTACGAGGCCGGTTCCGGGTCTGAATACTGAGGATACAGACCCACTTAGCCCTTGGCGCTAGACAAGCACTTATCACCAAGCCTGTCAAAATGCCGGTTCCGGCCTCCCCCCTGCAATAACTCCGGAGATTCGTGGTCGGAATTAGCAGAGATCCGGTCTTCGTGCAGCATGCCATGATAAGTCGATGGCGATGATTCAAGTCCCGCCCGCCCATAGACGGAAAATCACTCATTAGACGAGCGGAAGCAGACGCTGGAAAGGTATTGTATGTCTCGTTCGACATTACTCAGCATCAACCACCTGATTCCCTGTCTCGCCCACAATCCAGCCCTCGCGCTTCTACGCCATCCATAATCTTTCGACCATGGCCATCCGCAAGGTCGTTGAGTACTCCCTCGGCTGGCTCTTGTCAAGCGTCAAAGGCCACGACGACAAATTATTCTTCAAGATCCCGGCCTTCGCCGATTATCCAGAACCGACCATCACTGTCGAATCTCCTAGTCTAGGTCCGTCTAACTCTCCAATGGGCATTGAATATGCCAGCGCGAGCACAGGAGGACAAGACAAGTTTCCCGACTTGACGTGGTCCCCTCCTGCTCCCATCGCATCAGAGGTAAAGGAGTACCTCGTCGTCGCCGAAGACCCCGACGCACCCATTCCGACTCCCCCTCTTCACGGCATGTACTATGCCATTCCGCCTGGTAAAACACAGATTGTGTCAGGTGATCTGGACCTAGACACGACCAAGACTGAGAATGGCGCAAAGTGGGTGAAAGGTGGGTTCAGAGCGGGCGCGAACCGCAGAGGCAACATCTACATGGGGGCCAGACCTCCTTGTGGACATGGCCCGCATAGATACTTCTTCCAAGTCGTTGCCTTGAAGGAGAAATTGGACCTGACCAAGTTGAGCAATGTGGCGACCAGAGAGGAGGTAGTTGAGAATGTCCGTGAAAAAGTACTTGGATGGGGTGTCTGGATCGGAGTATTCGAGAACAAATGGGGATGAAGTTTATACTGACTCTACTTCGGAAGCGGGTGGTCCATAGCGAAGATAAATGTGGAGAGCCTTTCAAACAAGAGATGGTCTTACGTCGTGGATGCTCCTGAATTCCAAGGGCGCCGTTTTACTCTGTAGTCCGGCTAGGAGACATCATCCCCAACCGAGATGGCCAGGCGCGAAAGAAATGAGCACCAGATGGAGTCGTGTATCTCGTGGCCATGTGAGCACAAGGAGGTTCGCCACCGAATCCAGCTTCTCTTTATTGACATTAGGAGGGTCACAGTCCAAAGCTGCCGAATTAATCGGTATTAGAAGTTCTGTCATGACGACAATCCGCGGCAGTCACGGAGCAGTGTGTTTTAGGAGGGGGCCAGGAGGGCAAACATATACTCATCGCCCACGCCCTAGGTGCTGGAGGAGGCAAGCGTAGAGTCTGTATGCTAGACGCCAGATTGTTAGCCGAACACAGAGAAGCCTCGCGCTGCCGGATCGCTCATTGCTTGCCTCAGCTAACCGTCTGACAAGTCCAGTTAATGTTTACAACGCTGCCTGCTGAAGCGGACACTCTCGGGGTGGCTGTATAGCCCCATATACATGACCTCTTGGCTGGGCCATTACTCCGTCATTACTCAAAGCGTTATCAAAAGCCGGGTTGTGCAATGCTGTTCCATGCAGATCTTGCCCCAAAGTATGATCTCGGAAGTGGCATGCTGAAAGTTGGAGAAGATTCCATCAGGAGTGGAACTGACGTTTTACCCTTCCCCGCCGGCATCATCCGGCCCTGAACCGGGTTATACTGTATCTTGCACCTGGATACGTCAGGCGGAAACTCCCCATGGATCAGAACGGACGTCAGGCCACGAGTCGACTGCCAGTTGCGCCCAAGAAGAATGAATATAAGAACAGAGTCGGTTTGACATGGGAGAAGCCCATTATGTCGAGTCAAGCGCCCACTCCACTATCTGATTCTCACAAAGCTTGAGTTGGATCATAATCGAGAAAAGGCTCCCTCTAGATCAACCATGTCGAGGCTCACGCTTAATGATGGAAATGCAATTCCGTTGGTAAGAACTTCTCTACAGTCGTCAGGGAAAGAAGGATCTCTTCTTGACTGGCATTCTCCATTCCAGCTTCCAGCTTCTTCGGTCTCACTACAAACATGCGGCCATTCAATGCCCAATACTAACCAACTCCCCGTTATACCAGATTGCATTCGGCACTGGCACCGTTATCCTCAAACTCAAACGCTCTTCCGCCAACGCCGCCGGCGGTTCACCAATGGCAGACCGCCCGACCGTCGAACGCATCAAATCTGCCATCCGGCTGGGATTCCGCCACCTCGACACGGCGGAGATGTACGAGACCGAACACGAGACTGGAGTTGCGATCAAAGAAAGTATCGCCGAGGGTATCGTGAAACGGGAAGAGCTCTTCGTGACGACGAAGATATCGAGCAACTTCATAGAGGTGCGGTCCGCTATTGACGTCAGTTTGGAGAAGCTGGGGCTGGACTATGTGGACTTGTAAGATGTCGATCAGGCCTCTTTATCTTTCTTTCTTCTTCTCTATTGACGCGATTCGCTAGCCATGGGAACGAGGACGGAGCTGACCCGCGGGACAACTCTAGGTATCTGCTTCATGCCCCGTACTGGGCAAAGTCCGATGCCGATCTCCAGACGGCGTGGGCTGGTATGGAAGCGGTCAAGGAAAGCGGCAAGGCACGATCTATCGGTGTGTCCAACTACGACAAATCGCATCTTCTGGCCACTCTAGCCACGGCCCGGATCCCGCCCAGCATTAATCAAGTCGAGTTCCACCCGTACATGAGCCATGGCGATCTCCTCGCCTTCTCACGCAGCCGTCGCAACATTGCCACTTCAGCTTATGGTGCTCTAACGCCAGTGACGAGGAATATTCCCGGACCGCTAGACGAGACACTGAAGTCGCTGGCCACAAGGTATGAGGTTAGCATCAGCCTCATTTGTCTGAGATGGTGCCTGGACCAGGATGTCGTGGTCATTACGACCAGCCAGAGGGAAGACCGGATGGCAGAGTATCTGCGCGTGTTTACTTTCAAGTTGACCAAAGAAGAAGTGCAAGAAATTGCGGAGAAGGGTGCGCAGTGTCTCAAGGGGGAAGAACTGGTTCCGAGGGTCATACGATATTATAATGGATTGAAGAGCGAGAGTGAGGGTAATTGAAGCATGAAGGAAACACGTCCCAGCGGGTACATGCCTGATGTCATGGCGTGGGAGGATAGTCTCAGCATGGTTGGAGATGAACCCTTCTATCCACCGCTCATGTAAAAGGAGGAGGCCCATCCATCATCGAGACCCAGCCCATCGAAGGTTCTGTTGGACCGGTTGTCCACATGGACGAAAATATGTCGTCATCCATCGGCCACCCGAACTCGGCCAAAAATGGGTCTGGCAGGTGCTGTGAGAAGTCTTGACTTTCGGTGGGAAGAGCTGAGCTGGACGGTTCAGGCAAGGCATCAGCGTTGGTCCCGACCGAAGCGTTGGCCGTCTCGTTCATAGGCGGCGGGTACACTCCCTGAAAACCTCCATATTCTTCCCTCCACCACACCACTCCATCTAGGACCGGGCTCATGGCCAATCGACTCCTGATGCGAAGCGCTCCCATCTCCGAACCGTCCGGTCTCTTGAACACTCTATTGCTGTTCCAAAGCTGTGTGAGGTAGACTGCGTTTCTGGAAAGAAGGTCGTTGTTGACCACCGACATGCGCTTGGAAAGATTAATTCCAGTGAAAAGGGCCGTCTTGGCTCTTTCGACATCGATATACCGCGAGAATGAAGTTTTGACGAGTCTAAGCAGGACTTGGCAGGACATCATGAGGCCATAGACATGATAAAGGGGTGCCGCCGCAATGACAATTTCTCCCTTTCGGTCCAGGTCGTCCATGCATTCGAGAAACTCAGTGGCAGGGGAGCAGAGGGCCATCAATGCCTCAGGATCCAAAGCAGATGGCGTCTTATACAAATAGCATGCTGCGATGGCCAAGCGAGAAAGCGAATGATATAGCTGATTGAGAACTGATTTGTTTGGTCAGCCGAGCAAGCAAACTTTGTCATGTGAGTAAAACAAAAACATAAAACATACCTGATGATGACTCCAGTCTGATATCTTGAACTTGCGTCAGAAAAGTCTGGATCAATATAGTGAGAGAACGCTCCTGGTCCGCGGAGAGAACTCTCAGGCCATGGCTGGAGACGGCTCGACAAAACTTTGCGACGATATCTTGAACCTTGACCTCAAACTTGAGACGAGGATCGATCTTCTGCAGGAGAACACGTCTTTGCTCGAGGTCGTGAGATACATCACGCAACAAGGTGGGAGGATTGCCTTTGCAAAGGCAGATCTCTTGGTACACCAGGACGCAATACGCCCAGGTTTCGGTGCGCTTCTTGACTTCAGCCTCACTCAGTCTCAGTCTCACTTTGCTGAACTCCTGGCTGGACAGAGGAAAATGCAGGCCAATCTGCATGGCCATGTGGAGGACGGCCCCGCTGAGAGGGAAGGTCAAATCCGTGTTAGCATGAGTCTTTGGAAACGGCCACTTGAGAAGAAGGAGCAAACCCTGAACATTGTGCAGGGTTGCGTGTTGGCCCAGAGACAGCAGGGCCAGATTATGGACTCTCCACGGCAACACTCCCAACAGAGTCGGATTTCTCGAACACGATCGTGATGCGACACCTGCTATCGTCCAGAACAGTAATGGCGAGAGTGTGTAATACTCGTTGGGTGTGAGAGTGGAGTCCAGAAGCGGCATAAACTTGGCATAGTCGCGAAAGTATCTAGGAGTAGAGGTTAGCTGTCGGGTGGTCGAATAGTCAAGTCAGATGTTTGAAGAGAGGAGGCTTTGTCAAATTCTCCAGTGAATATGCGAAGGAAGGCCGCATATCTATGTCAAGAGAGAAACGCCGGAGTTGGACTTACGTTCGAAATAACTCATCAATATCAGCCGAGTCGATCTTCAAACCTTCCAATGTTCGGGGCAAGGTGGGGCTACTAGAGTGGTCGCCTGGAAGACTCTCCGGTGTCTCCAGCACGTCAATCGATGTGGGCGGCGGCCTGGGTGATCTTAGTCTGATATGGAGTCCATCGCCGGCATTCACATACGCCAACGGGGGATTAGCCTCCTGCGTCGTAATCCGCCCAGGAACAACGGTCAACGTGGATATTGGAGAGGGAGAGGTGTTTAGCTGGCTTGACGATCTTAACTGCTGCCGAAGCTCAGCAGTTTCATGTTCCAGCTCAGAAAGTTTCCTGCAAAGCAAAAATGTTAGCAAGCATTGTCATTGATTTACCGCTCAAGGCCTCCGTTGCTCTCGCACCATCTGGCTTAGGAGGCCATCACTGCATTTCCAACTTGAGGCGTATGGTATTCTAGATTAAAATCATAAGACTATGCCTTGGATGTGGATGTGCACCCCGATGGCCGCCGTAGTTTGAAGCAAGGCCGGGCAGACCACAAATGACAAATCAAAAGGTACACTAAGGCCGAGCGTAGAGAGATGCTGAGTGGTTACTTACCGGCGCTTGTGTTCTCTCTTAAAAGGATCCGAAATGACGCATCGGATATCCATCCTCCGGCACCTCGAGCAAGGCTTCTCTGGATCAAGATAGGCATCACAACGAGCCTTTTGTTGTCGGCACTCTGTACAAGCCTTCTTGCCGCGCTTCGGCGTAATTCGACTGTCGGAGAGCTCCATAGACCGGAGACGAGCTGTGCGAACAATAGCGACCTAATGTATATATTCAAAGGCATACGACGGCTCCGTGCGACGCTGGTTCTGATGGATGCTGTATTAAGTGTGAGGAAATGTTGTCAATGAGACCCTGAACTTTGGCACCGGGATCGGCTAACCCGGTAGGGCATTGGATCACGTGATATTCTCCGGTCCAGTGAGACTCTTTAATTGTTGTGGCATCCCAAGGTGCAGTCTCGCAAGTCTGTTGACTTGGGCGGAAACAAGTCCAACTCCTGCCACTTGAGTATGACCGGTGTCATCCACAGAGGCTATCTTGCAACCATTTTGTGGCTATTTGATACGGCACTGTCCAGTTCTACTTGGGTATGGAAACAGGCACTGACAAATCTTCTCCAGTTTGGCCAGTGTTGGTGAGCGCAGAAGACGACGTGTTCCTCTTGTATGTAGAGGTTCAATGTGCCTGGCCAAGAAATAGAGTTTTCATGCTGCCCTGGTCGAATATATCGTTCTTGTCCTACAAGTAGCAACCCATTTGGACACCCATAGCCACGACACTCATGTGCACCATGCATCAGCTCAACAGAAGATTCGCACGACTCAGCGGGTTGACGGCTTTCTCGATGACGATGTCGCCGTAGTCCTGCCTCTTCAGTGGCGGTCACGCAATGGGCAGAACATTCCTCACTCTACCTTGGCTAGACCACGCAACCCAAAAGTACTCGCACGATCAACAGCGGCGGCGCAGTGCATATAATGTATGATCTTGGAAGCATTTCCGGTTGTCCCGCAAATCCGTGCCGTGAAGCACAACCGGTCAGTCATCAGCTCGCATACTTACCTCCGAAGGAACTCTTCAACCTCAAACCCAACCCTCCTCTTCGCTTTCTCCCAAGTTTCGACATCATCTGCAGTAGAAGAGCCGTCTCCCCCGATACCCAGATGTTGCACAGTCATCACCGTCGTCCTCACGACCACAGCCTGGTAGTCGAGAAGTCTAACTTCGACACCGTGCGGGCTTGTTCGGTCAATAGCGTGATCAGGTTCGGTCCCCTTGATGACTATGGTGACGTCAGGCCCGACGCAGCCGCGCCACAGCGTCGCGAGCCATTGCCAGTGCGCGAGAGGCGAGTAGGAGTCGGTGATTGGCAGGCTCACAGAGGATGCGTCGACCGTTGTTAGTTGATAGTGTGGGACGAGAGCGACTGGAATGGGCGGGGCCTGCGCCTTTGCCGTTGCCCTGGGCGTTGCTGCCGTCGGTATCGGTTCTGTACCCGGTTGCGTTTGACAGGGAGCTGACGGGTTGGGAGGATCTTGATATTCGGCAGGCAGAGTTTGTGGCTGTTGCAGCAGACGTGGTGGGGGTGGTGATGGCATCTGTGACTGCGCCTGAGATTCTCGCTGTGCGATAGCCGTCACTGGGATATGAGTGCAGTGCTTTGTGAGCGGAGCAAGTGGCGGGAGCTTGACGTTACTGCCGACATCATCGGTGCTCATCTTTCTGGGCGTGGGCGACTTGAGCGACAGGTCGGCGGTCCCGGTGACGGTCTTGGGACTGACAGCCGAAAACAGGGGATCTTCCACAGGAGGGTCTATTCGACCGATTTGTTCAGGGGTTGGGTGTATCTGTGCGAGGTGAAGTACTCCATTGAGCCCACCAACCGGTGTGTCTTTGTCGGCGTCGTCAATCGAGTCCCCGTCTTTCCTGGATTCGCTGCGAGGTCTGCCGGTAACATAGGTAACCATGTCTTTGCTTATTTTATGCCACTCGCTGATCGTTTCCAAGAAAGACGCCGTTGTCATACAGGTACTCGAAACACCACCTCCGCCCATCTGCAGAGAAGGGTATGGGTCGGGCCCGCTGAAGATCCTGACGGCAAATTTCCCATCCTTTTCGAGCTGTTCCGCCAGCGAGTGGGTCATGCTGTGCACGCTTGTCGGGTCCATACCTTCGACGGCCAAAATGGGTCCGTGGGTCTGGTTTGGCGGTGAAGAACCTGGAGGAACGGTGAGGTGAGGCGAGATCTGCGATAATATTTTGATCTTGTTCAAGACTGGAATCGACATGATCATGGCCTCGATGTCAGACTTCTGACTCTCACTTGTTGGTTGAGGAGGCGCCTGGGACATTGACGTCTTGAGAGGTGGCAACATGAGACTTCGGTCTCGCTTGCGCTGCTGGTGAGAACGAGGAACAGACTGAATCTGCAGAAGATGTTGTGGTTGCTGTAGACCGGTTTGAGTCGGTTGGGCGGTGAACATGACTCTCGCCGGGGGTGCCATCGTTTTTCTTGACTCTTGCACTTGTGGCATGACCTCTGGTCGCGTAAAGGGATTGATACGAGGGGAGGCTTCCGGGCCCACTTGACCAGTCGGTATGTAGATGCCATTCCCATTGAAGCGTCGTCGCTTAACATCTGACGCGTCAACTGGCTGTCTGAATCGAGGGTCATTTCTCGCCGGCTGCCCAAGCATTTCAACATATTGTAGCGATCCTGAAGAATGTGTTGGCGAGACAAGAGACTGGACATGTAGTTTTTGTGCCTGGATCTTGGTTAGAGATGTAGATAGCTAGGAAATACGGAAAACCCCACTGGATGCGGGAGACTCGGCGTCACCGGAGTGTACGCATAGTATCCAGGAGTATTGGGAGCGTTCATCGTTTTCCCACCACACTTGGGACAAATGCCGGGAGGTCCGACTGTAGGAGAGTTGAATGTTCCGGAGGACGATGACTGATTGCTGCACCGACCGTTCCTCTTCGGTTGATAGCGGTAGTCAGGGTATTGCTGTTGATGACGAGCCTTTTCTTCCTGATCAACAATGACGTTAAAGGAATATTCTTGATGGGCCACGACCTCTTTGACATACTTCGGCAAGCGCTTTCCATTCGTTTTTGGCCTCGTCTGGGAGGTGCCGCCATTGTTCGCCGATGATCTTTGAAATGTCCGGATTCGGCAAGCCTGGGTTTTGCGCTGCTATGGCGGCCTGGTGATGCTGTCGAAAAAGAATGAATGCTATGAGTTGTTAATGTCGCCCCGGCCGACTCCCTCGAATCTCTGGAAGGCTCACCATTTCTTGGTCTGGGAATTTTTGGATCTGGCTGGCAAAGGCAGAACCAGCCGGCCGGTTTTGGGGGGCTCGTTCCGTTTGGTGACGAAGACGGCGAAGAACCTTCTCCCGCCATCACCGAGACGGTGCGCTTTCTGCTAAGGGTTTCGATCTCAGGCGCATTGGATGCGTGCTCGCCCGAAGCGACCCCTTGAACTCGACAGGAATTCGGCCGGCCGCTCAAGAAACGATCCCGCTCTCTCGGAGGTTGTAGCAGTGACGATGGTCTCCCCCCAAAGGGATCAACAGGCCCGTTGGACTGTAGTGCCAATGGCTTGGGCAGAATGCGATCCCACGAAGGGGGAGGGTCCGGCATGGAGACACTCATCGCGGAGAGAGGGAATTCTTGGATGGCCAAATTCTTAAGAGCATTGACAAATAGCAAAGCGATGCCTGAGGACCCCTGTACCTAGAATGATGAAAGCGTCTTCAGGCGCTTCACCTTTTTCACTGTTCCTTTGTCTCGTGGGACTGGAGGCAATATACGCAAACGGCCATTGCAGGTGCAATAGCACGTTGACATCAGCTTGATTGCTCAGGATGAGACCTGGACTCGTTTTGTGTCCTTTGTTCACTGGTCGGCCGAATGCGGAAAAAGTGAAGCAGCGCCCGTGCATCCACAACAATAAACGAGGAATGTAGTAATCACGAAGAAATCTCACCGTCATGATTGGTTCGGCACCTTCAGCGTGAGGTGCCAGGGACTGAGTTGACGCCTTTGAAACACATCCGCCATCGCTGTCTCTGTTGTTTCCCGTTTTCTGGCGGAGACAGCTCAACGGCCTGTTTACAACGACAACCAAACCAAGGAGTAAGTACCATCTCGTCATGGCCTGGGAATCTCCAGCCCAAGGGGGTTAACCGGCGGGGACGGGAGTCGTGCGGCCCGAGAGCTGTTCTCGCAACAAGCAGGCTCTCTCGATCAGATCTGGTCGGGATTGCCGTCCGTGGTCCAGTGCACATCAAAAGCCGAACAGGTCCTCACCCCCGTCAGAGTAAGGGGACAGAGCCAATGAATAAACCGGAGGTACGACATCTGCTTGCCGACGACTCACACGAGACGGCTGCTTGCTCCAAGGTTCGGGAAGGCCGTCTAGCCACCCGAGAAGCGAACTTGCTGCCCAATTTCCCGCATGTCTCCAAAGTCAAACGCATCCACACCTTATGAGAGTTCACACAGCCACGAACCCAATCAACGCGCCGGCATAGATAACGATGAGATGGACGGATAGGCGAAGACATCGGTCAGTGGTTGCTGGTAAAACTTGCCTGTCCATTGCCAAGCCGGATCATAATTCCTTTACGCACCCCGAGCCCCGAACTGGTTGACTGAGATCGGGTTATCTTCTACAGCTGTTGCCGTCGGCAGGGTTGCTACAGGCACAAATTCTCGGACGGAGGAATTTGGGAAAGACGTCTGGCGGTGGACTATGTATCAGTCCACATACATGGGATCTGTTGGATCCACCACGACCAGCAGCAATATCTCTCCGACAGCTTTCAAGAGTTTCCAGCTCTCTTGGCATGTGAGTGATTCAGGGAACAAAAGATCTGCAAATATGGTAGGTAGATCCGCCTGCCTGCTATATGTCATTTGAAGAGACCACAGTGAGCTTGGTAGTTTTCCACGTCAAGCACGTCAGAACCAGATTGACAGCCAAGCGATACTTACATCACAATCACTGTCGTCCGACACAATTGACTGAACTGGCGGCTTGGTACGTTCATGAACTGAGGTGAGCGATGGTAGGAATACATGCTTTGAGCCCGTCTAGCTACACTTTGGTATTACAAGCCTCATGCTGTCGTCTCGCCTAACTGTTAGCCCATACTTTGTAGAGCTGTCTTGACACACTTGATTGCTCCTGAGTGTCCCGTGCCTGTGAATCTCGGATTAGTTGGTGGCAACAGCGCCCGACAAACCTTCCCACATTTTGGTCCTTTCATTGACCGTGGCAGAAGCCGAAGATGTCGACCACAAGGAAGAAGTTCGTGTTTTGCAGTCCCGACAGGCTTCGAAATTAAATTCGTCAAATCTCTCACATCTCTCACGTCCCCCAAGTTCTCTCAAGTCTCTTGTCAACTTTCTCAAGATCGAGTTCCCTCTCAGATTCCTCTTCCTCTGCGCTTGTCTCAGTCGCTCCTTTGCGCTTCTTCGGAGTCGTGCTTCCTGACGGACTTGGCTTTCCCAACTCCGCACACTTCGGGGCAGAAAAAGTTTGGGTCTTGTACGCTGTACCGTCGCGCACTCGAAGGGCCCGTGGTACCCCACCACCGAGGAAGGTGTTAGCATAGGGAATCACTGTCCAGGCAAACCGTGCAAACAAGAACTCAATGGCGAGACCCGTCAATGGTTGTAAGGGGACGTCGTGATAGAGTTGTACAATCTCAGAGGACACATCGCTGAGTACGACGTGCACCACAAAGGTAGGGTTCTCTTGATCTTGTGCGGTTTTAGGGACAATGGCGAATGTTCTGGCGTCGAAGATGGAATGAAGGTCTGCCCTCAAGAGCATCATATTACGGCTATTGTTCACCGTCCCCACCTCCGAGGTGTAGATGGTCATTCCGTTGTGAGTGAACCAGACGGCTTCTGAAGTAGGCACGAAATATGCAGTCTGGACGCCTTCGCAATGTGCTGTGATTCGACACGAGACATCCACAATTGGAGAACCTGCACGTGGAAGGCTTGGGCCACGAGGAATGACACAATTTTGCCAGTACGGTGGGAGGTTGTCGTGAGGGAATTCCCAGTCAGCGAATCTCGGAACAATCGGGTATTTGGGGTCTAGAGGCAGATTATCAGCCATCAATGAGCTAGTCTAGGTAGTTTGCTTACCAGTGAGGTTGGGTACATGGAAGTAATAATTCTTCCCCAAAAGAATCGTCTCTGGCCCACTTTCCACCTTCGTCTCCCCTGCCTTCTCGGTGGTGAAATAGCCGTCATATCGATTAGCAGCGATAATGCCGCACGCAATCTTTGCAGTCGCATGGTGGATGCCGCCCCCCCAGATCAAGCGCTGACATGGCCAGCAGAATATTGTCTGGGTCATCGTAACCTGGGTGTCTGAAGGAAATTTTGCGATCGTCAGATGGAATGGTTATGTCCGAATCTTCATGTGAGGGCTTCGTGTACGCTTTTCGGACAGTGCTCGACCTTGTAGCCATCTGCATCAATATTCCGCCCATGCGTTGATGAACAGATTGATGGGAGTAAGGTGAAGTGAAATGCGATTTACGATCCTCAGGCTGGCATCCCTCCAGGCAGACATAAATTTTGTCATCTGGCTGCCTGAGGGTCGCTCGTTGGGGCGTCCTGGCCTACCTTTTTGGAGATCGAATGATGATTGAGTTATATATGAGATGTCTTGGGTAGTGTGGTGGGTGTACCAGTGTCTGTGTTCCCAACGCGCCAAGAACTGCAGCAAGGCCACCCTCTTCAGACTCCAGGGTGGGAGGGCAATCCCTGCGTCCAATGCCGTGGCCCTGACTTGGGTGGAACGTGGATCCGAGCCTTTCACCAAAAAACACGTCGTTGCCCTAGAACAACTGGACTCGGCCGCGTCCAGAGGGCAGGATATAATGGACGTCCTGCCTCGCCGCTTTTCACTGCCTTCGACCCTTCAGAGTTCTCTCGACCAGTTCAGTTTCCTTCACGGCCGCCTTCTGTGAGTGGCACGGCGCATGTTGTGTCAAGAAGACGAACCAGGACCCGACCGGCAGTGACCATCTCGACCCCAGGTAGAATAGTCTCACGTGACGAGAGTGGAAACTGCCCTTTGAGCTCCGTCCATCGATCTCGCCGCCTTAGGACCCTATCACGGACATTCTGAGGTTGGTGAACCTCTGCTCAAAATCTGTTTGATGTCCTCTTCACATCCGAGAGCGTACTCACAAAGGCCCCACCGATGAATTTCGTTGATCCATTCAAGTAATCCCACAACTCCTCCTTGGGTCAGACAAGACCCAGTGGCAAGTGTTCGTATTGTGCAGCCGGCCCAAGCACCATCGACTATTTTTGGTTCAAAGAGCCATACTGCCCAAAGTTCTTTCTCCATCGTCAACCCGTAATGACGGACCACATTGAATTGCTCCAGAGCGGGCTGAAGATAGGCGTCGAGCTTCAACTGATATCGATTGAACAAGGAAATCAAGCCAGCTGCAGCTACCTGATTATCCACGATGCGCCTGTCCTCAGTTGTGGCTTTGAATTCAATCGAGAAATAGGGACAAAATGTACCCCAGGGCTTGCAATGGACGACTTGGCTGACAAACCTTGGATAATCGGTATTTAAGATCTTGCCGGAAAGCCAGAATTGACTGTCGGTGTAAATGTCGAAGCCAAAGGGTTTGGAAGGAGGCTGATTCGAGAGGAGTGGAGGTGCAAACCACAAACGTCGGTCGTCACTTTCCCCCGGCTTGAGCGACACTTCCACAAGCCGTACAGCGCAGAGCTGTCTTTTAGTGTCATCCATTAAGACGACGTGCTGCCCGATGAACAGGTTCTGCCAAGCAAATACCTTGAACTCGGATTTCGAGACGCGGGCATCTCCCATTCTGCGATACGCCCTTTGCAGAGCCTTGACAAAGTTCGGGTCCGTGGACAGGAATAGAGAATCGTCTATATCCCGTTCAGCTCTCCCTGCAAGGGCTTCTCGAACGATAGAGAGGTAGAATTCGCGTGATTGAGCTGGGTCCGAAGGTATGTCAGAGCCGAAATAGGCGTGAGCTCCTGCCGCAATGCCCACACGCAGATTCGTATGTTTGTGTATCTCAACCCCTCGCGGAATTAACTGAGTCTCTTCAAAGTCAACGTCGTAGACCGTGGCCATTTTGGCGCTCTGCGTTCTGCTAGTGGAGATGGGTGTCGAGAGCCTTTTCCGACTCTTATTTGTCGTGGGATCTTCTGACCGAACCTGACTCTTGAGTTGGTTGGCCACTGGGGTGTGTGTACCGAGGAGCGTTTTATTCGATACGGATCGGTCTCCTTGATTTTGTCTGCGGAGAATTGTGGAGTGCAGGCTAACGAGCGAGCTCGTCGAGATAGGTTTGTATTCTTTGGCTAGGCAGTGGTGTCTCGTTGGCCTGGCTGTATAGGACTGAGGGTAGCGCAAGATGAACCAAGCACGATGAGAGTTGATGGGGTTTATCTAAGATGCTGCCTACGGTGGTGTGGTAGGAGTGCCAGAGGCCAAGCGCTCACAGAGTGAACACATGAACACTCTGCCTGTGTTCCCCAGAGGGCAGGTATTTGACATCGTGAAAGGCTCTTGAGGAGGATGCCAAGCGGGCCTTGCAGGGAATGGATTTTTGCAGCGGGTGGAATCAATAGTTCCAGACATCTGACACCATTGACTGTATCAAGTGACGATCCAGAGGTCGAGGATAGAAAATCGAAGTCGACGCGGCAGGCCATTTTTGGATCCTGGTTCTAAATTGGGACGCGTCCCACAGGCTCAAAGTGCACCGTTCGCCAGAGGGTGAGTGGGGTGGTGAGTAGGGAGGGTAAACGGGTGAGTCGAAGGTGAGTGGTGGTTGAAAGCGGCGTCGTCTGGGGGAGTGTCGAGGCGAGTTGGGTGCAGATTTTCCCTCTCTTTTGCCGCAAGAAGCGCATTCTGAGGGGTCCAAGAGTGTCAAAATATGTGTGCCGACTGCGAGGGGCTGGCAGCAAGATCAAGAATCGATAGAGATGGTTGCTCATGCAGTGTGCAAGAAATGGCCCATGCAAATTTGCTCTTTCTACTTGGTAATCCCAAGCCAAAGACTGCTGTCGCACTCTTCCTGGATGAGAAAACTTCGGTGGCGAGTGAAGATCCAGGAGACTGCCCAAGGACATCTGACGAGGCGGTGGCAACCGACGGTAACAGCAGCACAGTTGTGGTGGGACTGCTCGACGTCCTACTCGTACATTCATTATTCATACAGTCATCTCCCATGGTGTCTGTCATGGGAAAAAGGAGCAAACGGTGAAAGCTCCAACCCCGCCGACGCCGTCAGCCTCACGGCTCCTTTCATCTGCTCCGTGGATCGAAAATGATTCTCAAACTCAGCCGGCAAACACGCGAACATTCAAATCGACACTGGCCGTCGCTAGAACGCAGCGAATCTTCCCTCCACCGCCGCCACTGTCTTCTTTCTTGGCGGTAGAACTGTGTCCGTTGGCCTCGCCGTTCAGGGCGGGCACGTCTGGTGCCCACCGAATGCTGCTGATGAAATGCTGATGTGCATCGTCGAGGACCTTGACACATTTACCTTCCTGGGACAGATCCCAACAGCGAATGGTCTTGTCATCGGAAATGGAAAGCAAATACCGTCCGGCGGGATGAAAAACAAGGCCTCGAATCCAGTTGTCGTGTCCGACCAGGGTTTTGTGGCAAGAACCCCGATTGTCCCAAATTTTGATAATCTTGTCCCGGCCGCCAGTGGCCAGGAATTCCCCGCTGCTGCTGGCCACCGGCGGTTTCTTGTAGCCGGCGAGAGTGGCCAGATGCACGTAAGCGGAGCTGGGAGCAAATGCTACGCATTCCACGACATGCTCATGGCCGAGGAAGGTAATCTTCACTTCTCCTGTGTTGGCGTCCCACAGACGCGGGATTTGATCGTTGCCGGCGCTGAGCAGCCATCTGCCATCCGTCGACGGAGTGACCGCTCGGACCCAGTCGGTGTGCCCTTTGAACGTCTTCAAGCAGTAGCCGGTGGTGACATCCCAGATGCGCAAGGTCTTGTCTCTCGACGCAGATACCAATGTGTTGCCAGAGAGCGGTGCTCCCGCGGCCCCTGATGGAATGAAGCGGATCGAAGATATCGAATGGTCATGGCCGGGCAGCGTTCGAATATTCTTGTAGTCATCACTAGGATCCCAGAGCCTGATGGTCAGATCGCTGCTGCAGCTCGCGAGGAGTGTTCCCCCTCTTGGTCCTCCAAAGTCGACATCGAGAACAGCCTTGGTGTGACCCTTCAAAGTTCTCTCGAGTTCGCCCAGTTCCCAATCCCATATCTTGATCGTGGTATCCTCCGACCCGGAAGCCAGGGACGAGAATACCGGGTGAAAGGCCACCGACGTCACGGGAAGACGGTGGCCCTGCAATGTGTGTCTGGCCGGTGCTCGCGGCAACCATGTGGCAGGGTCAGCTTTACGGTTCGACGATAACGGGGTGGCAGAGTCTATCTCTTGTTGAAGAGCGCCGTTCCTCGCTTCCAAGTCCATGATTTTCTTCTGCAGCCGGACGACAGACGTCCACTTCTTTTCTAGAAGCGTCTCGTACCGTTTGGCCATTGTATCGTCAAAGGAGTCTCCAAGATTGGATTCTTTCCGCAGAGCGGCGGCACTTTCGGTCATTCCCACAGAAAGAAGGTAGGCAATCATCGATTTATGCCTGGAAAGTCAGCACGGGGACGTCGTTCCATACAGGAGTGCTTACAACTCGTCCGCTTGACGAGAAGTCAGTAGTTGGCTCATGTTGGCCTTCAGGCCGCAACCCGGATTTTGCTCCCACCCTTTTCATCCACTTCGACGACCGAGCCGGTCATGCGCCGCTGAAGCGTGCTTCTGCTGCCGGCGACCAGAGCGGTTCCTGGCAGGAAAATAGGAGTGCAAATTGGACGACGCCAAAGGCAGTGAGTGCGTCAGTTCCGAATATGAGATTCTCGCCGGAAAGATGAATTGTGAATCAAGAAAAATAAGGATCAAGCAGCGGATACACAAAGGAACGCAGTCATGGCCGCTGCTCTCGTGCGTCCTTTAGTTTTGTTGGTGTGCCGGTAGACCGACCAAGATATGTGCCGCATGCAGGAGAGCCATTCTTGTCACCACAGCAATGTTTCCCCAAATCGTCATCTGTTGATCTGCCGCCAAACACCTGGCTGCATCGCTACCCACACTCGCCTCCAGGAACCTTCTCGCCTTCGGACACTCAATCGAACGCGTCCTGCCGCACGTTGAAACATCTGCAGAGTCTTGAGACCCAGAAGCGAGTATTCCGCACGCGCGACTGCATGCACGGTCGCAGCTCGGTCTCTGGAGTCGAATGTGCGCCATTCGTTAGAGCCGGTAAGCAGCGCGCTATTCTGCACGGCATTGACAATGTTCCCTTGAGATGATAAAAATGATGTGTAAAAGTCTCTGATGTTTACCGACAGTCCATTCAGACGCCGCACGTCTCGATCCAAACTAACACCCCGATCTCCTTTGTCGACGTCGAGTCTTGTCTGTCTCCACCATGGCAGACACGCAGGAGGAAGACTTCTCCCAGCTGCCTTTGCCGGACCGATTCGCGCATAAAAATTGGAAAGTGCGAAAGGAGGGTTATGAGGCAGCAGTGAAGGTGTTTGAATTGACCCCAGATGAATCAGACTCAGCTTTCAGACCATTCCTCCAAGACCCGGGTCTCTGGAAGGCGGCGGCGGCCGACTCAAACGTTGCCGCGCAGCAAGAAGGACTGGCAGCACTCTGCGCATTTTTGAAATATGGAGGTCACCAAGCCGCAAGCAGGTCCCGGAATTCTACGATCCAAGCGATATATGAAAAAGGGTTGACATCAACGAGGCCGGCGGCGAAGGCCCATGCATTGGAGGCACTCCTCCTCTACATTGAAGTGGATAAGTCGGAGCCCGTGATCGAAGAATTGTTGCCGGCGTTGTCGCATAAACAACCAAAGGTCATTGCCGCCACGTTGGCCGCGACCACGGCCATATTTCACAACTTTGGGATCAAGCTGGTCGAGCCGAAACCTGTGCTCAAGACCCTTCCGAAAGTCTTTGGCCATGCCGACAAGAACGTCCGAGCGGAGGCATCGAACCTCACCGTGGAACTTTATCGCTGGCTGAAGGAAGCCATGAAGGCCGTGTTTTGGAGTGAGTTGAAGCCAGTTCAACAGCAGGACTTGGAGAAGTTGTTCGACAAAGTAAAGGAAGAACCTCCACCGAAACAAGAACGTTTCACCCGGTCACAGCAAGCTGCCATGGCGACGGCGTCATCCACGGGTGGGGATGGAGGTGATGATGGTGGCATGGCCTCCGCAGGAGGAGCAGAAGAAGAAGAAGTCGTTGAGGTCGATGTCTTCGATCTGGCCGAGCCGGTCGACGCATACTCCAAGATTCCGTCCAACTTTTACGAATTGGTCGGTTCGACGAAATGGAAGGAGAGAAAAGAGGTTTTGGACGCCCTCCTCACCGTGCTCAATACTCCTCGAATCAAGGAAGGTCCGTTCGATGAATTGATCCGGTCTTTAGCCAAGTGCATGAAGGATGCCAACATCACCGTGGTGACGGTTGCGGCCAACTGTGTTGAAAAGCTGGCCCAAGGACTTCGAAAGGGATTCACCCGGTACAGATCGACAATCATGTCACCCATGATGGAAAGGTTCAAGGAGAAGAAGCAGTCCGTGGCCGACGCACTCGGCGCAGCCTTGGACGCCGTCTTCGCGTCGACATCACTCTCGGAATGTTTGGAGGAGACGCTGGGCTTTTTGACCAACAAAAATCCAAACGTCAAGCTGGAGACGATCAAGTTCCTGGTGAGATGCCTCCGGACGACGCGAGATGTCCCGTCCAAGGCCGAACAAAAGCTCATTGCCGATGCGGCGACGAAGCTCCTAACCGAGTCCACCGAAGCCATGAGATCGGGAGGAGCAGAAATTTTAGGAACACTGATGAAAATCATCGGCGAACGAGCAATGGGTCCCTACCTGGATGGATTAGATGACATCCGAAAGACCAAGATCAAGGAGTACTTTGACACGGCGGAAGTCAAGGCCAAGGAGAAGCCCAAAGCAGCTCCTCCTCCAGCCAAGGTGGCCGGGACCTCTGCGCTGGGGAAGAAAGTCGTGGCCGGTCCGAAAAAGCCAGCGGGAAAGCCACTGGGCGCCGCCAGCTCGAGGCCTGCCGAGGATGTGGCACCGCTTCAACCCAAGCCGACCGCGAAGTCTTTACCCAAACCTGGAGGTGTGCCGAAACATGGCCTGGCGCAACCCTCTGGCGTCAAGTTAGGTGCACTCAAGAAGCCTTCGGCATTCGCGGCGTCCGGCGTCGCCAGCCCCCAGAGACGCGTTATTTCTCCACCGATCAGCGCGGACGGCGATGAGGAGACAGTGGCGCCGTCCCCATCGTCGAAATTTGGCATCGGTCGTGGTTTGGCCGGACGACCACTGTCTCGACCCGCCGCTGCCGCTCCCTTGTCTCCTCCTGCCGCCCCGGCTTTGAGCGGTCTGAGCTCGATTGAGCGAGTCGAGCTGGAGGAATTGCGAGCGGAAAAGGAGCGCCTGGTCGCGCTGACCGACAGCCTCAGGAGCAGCAATGCAAAGTTGACGGCCGAGATCACCGAATTACAGAATCAAAATGCGCAATTAATCGAAGACCATACCCGAGACGTTTTGCAAATCAAAGCCAAGGAAACGCAGCTTGTGCGAGCGAGGGGCGAATGCGATGTCTTGAAAGCCGAAGTCGAGAGCGTCCGCAAAGAGAGCGAACGGTATAAACGAGAAGTTTCTCGCCTCGGCCGCGAAAGTATCGGTCGTGAACGAGAAGAACTGATGCGCGGACGACAAGTCAATGAGCTGTCAAACTACGGCGGCGCCGACAGTGCCATATACGAAGATTCCGCCCTCGGCCGCTACCCTCATCACCAATCCAATGGTTCAATGCAGTCGAGACCGCCAAGCAGTAATTTGCAGAGGACGGGGAGCACCACCAGCACCCAGAGCGGTCGACCTGCGAGCGCCAAACCCCGGCCGCAGAGTGGGTACCCGACCGGCACTCTCAATCTCAGTCCAAGTGAAGAGAAAGAGAACAGTGGCGCGGACGTCTTCACCCAGGCCGCCCGAAGGAAGATGAATACGCCCGTGGTCAACGGGAACGGGAGAAGTAGTCCCCAGCGGCCGGTCGTGGGAGGTCGGGAGGCCAGTGGAATCAGCGAAAGCGGAAACAGAGAGTCACCAACTGAAAACTGGAAGAGGGCGGCGGAAGTCACGAGTCAGTTGAAAGCTAGGATCGAGGCCATGAAGGTATGTCTTGCGTAGATGGTGCCCTGTGGATACAGATACTGACCGTTTTGATAGGCCAGGCAAGGGTTGAGTCGACAATGACGGGTTGTGACGGATCGTGCGTAGAATGCTCGGTCGATGAGGCTGCTGCTGAACTGTGTTGACACCATGGCAATGCTGAGATCCTCAGGTTTAGAGGTCATCCTCTGAAGCGCCTGCATGGTCAAAGCGCGGACGGAGGACCATTTTCCGTGTGGTGTGTTTTTCCCTATGATACCATTCTGTTCCACTCTATCTTTTGCATGACATTCCGGCGAGGGAGGTCAGGATCTTGCTTCAGTGCCTTAATGAGGACGGTTGAGGTGAATATCACGGCCTATCATAGTGGGGGTTAGGAGTAATGTATAAATTATTTCTGTTTCTGATTGAAACGAATCACGAGAATGCACCAACAGATTCAATCAACTGGAACTGGACGAATGGAATTGGTATCATTCTTTGGTTCATTGACCTCTGATAATGCTGGGTCGCGAGACGTTCGTTGAAGCGTGAGTAACTGACAGACTGCTTTTCGCTTCTGATGAGCAAGTCGGCGTGGCGTGAAGATGCCTCGACAGACGTCCTCTTTTCCCTCCCTGGAGCGCCAACTCGGAGAGAAATTGCGGTCATGTGGGTGACGACGAGGAAGACAGCAAAATCAAAGATGACTCAGATCTTGATGGCGTTCTCCAGGGCCTTTCTCTTCTTCTCCTGTCGCGCGACGGCCTTGTTGCCCATGATCCCACCACCCCAATGCCTCTTCTGCTCCTCGTACTTGCTGGTGTATCCCTCGTTGATGGCGCTGACGAGCTTGCTCAGCTCCGTCTTGTCCTCCTGCTTCACCTCGGTCAGGGCGACGACGGCGGCCGTCTTCTTGTGGACCACGGTGCCGAGGCGGGCTTTGCCCTTGATAATGGCGTACGGCACGCCCATTTTTCGGCAGAGTGCGGGCAGAAACACGACGAGTTCGATGGGATCGACGTCGTTGGGGATCAGGACGAGCGCAGCTTTCTTGTTCTCAATGAGGCCGACAACATGGTTGAGGCCGTATTTGACGGTGTAGGGTTTCTACGGGCGGTGTTAGATTTGAACAAGGGAAGTGATTGAAATTCCCTCTTCTTTGTCAAGGAGGGAAGAGAGAACTGACCTTGGACACGTCTTCCTTCTTCTGACCCTCCTTAATGGCGGTCGCTTCCTTCAGCAGGCGCTCTTTCTTCTGAGCCTTGGTCTCTGGCCGATACTTGTTCAGCAGCTTGAAGGCCTGGGCCGCCGTGTTTCGGTCAAGCGTGTTTTGGAACTGGGCGATCGCCGGGGGAACTTTGAGACGCAGGTTCAGAATCTTCTTCTGGCGTTGGAGGCGGATGTACTCTGGCCATCTGCAGGTGGTCAGTCGCGCGTGGGTGACTATCGGATCGGATTTGTCCATACTTGACCATGCGCGACAGGTTGCGCTTCGGTTGGATATCTTGACCAATGCCAAAGTTTCGTGGTCTCTTTTCAAAAAGCGGGTTCTGTCACCGTCATTCGTCTGAACACGCCATGTCGGCAAGCTTTGAAAACTCACCTTTGCGGCCTTCTTGCTGGCACCGGCCTTCCCTTGGGGGAAAGGCGCAGGCGCAGGCTTCTTTCCTTTCGGAGGCTGTCATTGAGAAAAGATGATCATCAGCAAATCACGTTCCGATCATTCTTTTAACTCTAAGAGATGGCTCGCCAGACGATGTTACTCGCCCGGCGAAGGCCTCTCCAGCCGTCTTCACCAAGTATTGAGTGCTCCATCAAGAGTTCAACACTGTGGCGGTGCTGCCCTTGCCGCGTCCAGATGGATGGCTGGGCTTGACAAGCCATGATGGGCAGACTGCATGGGAATAGTGCTAGCTTACCATCGTCGAGGGTGGAAGAAGAGGTGTTGATTAGCCCTGGTGCCACGACTGCTTGGAGAGAGTTGTTTGCCAGGTTGTGGAAAAAGCTGCAGGAAGATTTTGGTCTTGGCATTGTGCGCGCCAACCTCGAGTCATGTTTGGGAGTTGAAGTAGCCGAGCCGAGTCATAGTGCCAGGATTTGGAACTTGGGATCATTAGAGAATCACTATGCTGTGTCGGAGGCTTTCACTCCGGGGAGCTGGAAGATGGCGCTTTGAGACGTAAACAAGAGAGATGTTCGGGACGGTCGAACTGGAAGTTTGGGGTTAGAACTCCATGAAATTTTGTGGCCTTTCCAAGAGGCAGAGTCTCATGCTCCCGAGACTACCAACATGTCGGGGCCGCGTAGACTTCCCGTGACCGATACACCTTGCCTTCAATGAAGTGCTTGTTTTACGACATCTGCCTCTCAACGCCAAACGATATGCTTTCGGGTCATAGATGTTGTGTCAGCCCATGATTACACCTTGTCCGCCTCGGCGGCGCCCCGAACGATTGCTGGAGCGCTCGGCGAGGCCTCTTCTGCTTCCACGGGTGGACTGGTGACGAGATTACTGGGCATAGGAGGAGTGTTGGCCGGCGCCGTGCTCATCTCAGCAATCTGCTTCTCCAGCTCACGAATTCTCATCCGGAGCATCTGGTTCTCTCGGGTGAGATTCGCCGTCTCGGCGAGATAGAAGACACTCTCGTCTCGAAAGCTATTCCGCCGAACGCTCTCGTGAGGCGAAGGGGGCCAGTCTCCTCCACTGGATCCGATATTGCTTTCGTGTGTCGGCATTGGCCGAAGTGTCGGTGATCGACTTTCTCGGGAAGGACCACGAGATATGCGCCGGCTGGGTTGCGGAACCGGCGGAACAGCAGGATGGATCGAGGGGAAAGAGATTGAGCGTTCCGAGGCCGGTGTCCAGTCGTCGACCACGGCGGTGCTGTTTGCTGCCAGGGGGGGGACCGACGGTGCCGTGGTGGCCGAGTTGGCTCGTGATGAACGTCGGGACAGCTGTTCTTGCTGGGCTCGCTGAAGCGCTTCCAGTTGTAATTGCTGCTCTCTGATCAGCTGTAACATCCTGTTCACTTGTGCCTCCTGCTCTTGTTCCAGCTCGTTGTGGATCTCGCCGAGGCTGGGATGCCGCTGATGATGGGGATCGCCCGTGGCTATGGTTCCTCTTCCCCCGATCGTGGGCGGGCTGGCCGCCGAGAAGCTGGATCCGAGAATGTTTCGTGGGTCGCTGCTGGACAACTCGCCCGGACTCGGGAGGGCAGGATCGTTCAGATTGAGATTGATCGCCACCTGTGACCGTCTTCGCTCAGACGAGATCCGGCCGAGACGAGGCGAGCTTCGGTTGCTGATGGACGGCCGCCTCGACAGGTCGGCCGCGTTGATGCTGGCCGCCGCCGCGAGGGACACAGAAGATGCTCGCGGTGACGGCGTGTGTTGTCTGTTTGGAGGGGACGCCGCCGCCTGCATGGCTCTGGGCTGCATCGGTGACGAAGACATCGACCGGGACGGTGGGAGAGAGTTCAGATCTGGGGGGGCCATGATCCTCGGGGTGGGGGCAGAGGTAAGAAGTAAATATCACGGCCGATGACGCATCCGAGGATCGATCAGGCTACACACAATGAGCAGGAAGAGGACTGGCGGCGGCGAGGCCACTGCACCGCCTGCGGCAGATGACCTGAGGGATAATGCTTGGCAGCCCGCCTTTGTCAGAAGAGGCGAGAACTGACGCGTTGGAACGGAGGCGAACGATCAATGGTGCGCGTCTTTTCGTTGACGGACAAGAGAAGTAGGGTCTCTATCATCCACAGGCTCGATCGGGCCGGTAAACGTCAAAAACGCGGAATGTGTGGAGAGTGTGGAAGAAGTACGAGGGTGTTGTGGGATGTGAGTAAAGCGTCCACCGAGGGGGGGTGCGTCACAGGGTCCATGCAGCTTGTGTCATCAGCCTTTTTAACATACCGCTCAACGTCCTCGCGGGGAGCAGGCAGGCGCATTTTCTGGGCTCAGATCCGTTTCTAGCCTTGTCGGTACCGGTTCGACAAGCTCTTATTTTTTTTCTCTCAGTCATCAACTCGGATTGTCCACGGCGACGTTTGAGCTCAGGCAGCCCGAGCCAGATCGCCTCTCTGACGTCAGAAAGTCGTCCTGGCTTCGTGATCTGAGCGTGGAGAGTGCAAACAGCCCCTCCTTCTGCAGACCCGTCGTCTTCCGCGACGTGAGAACTCCAGGCCTCCAGCGGGTGCATCATCAACCACGTCCCAGTTGGCTGGCCAGCTGCGCGACCCGGAAAGGACCGAGCAGTCCAGCAGTCGAGCAGTCGAGCAGATCAGTCGGTCGATCAGGCTGGCTGGAGAATAACTAAACCACTTTTGGGTTGTTTACCTGGTAGGTCGACGGGGGCGCGCAGATCAACCCGCTTTCCGCCTGCAAGCTCACCAGCCCCCTCGCCAGCCTCCTCGGCGCCCTCTCCACGGCCATACATTCTTCGTCCGCAGAATCGATACCATCTAACAGTATCTCCACCACCGCTATCACTGCTCACAGCTGTTGAGAGATATCGGCAGCGTCCTCGGATCCATCATGTCGGCCGGCCTCCCTTACCTGCAGAAACTGCGCAAGAGCGATCTCACCGAGTTCGCCGAGACATCGAAACTGCCACAGTAAGTCGACGTTATTGCACCGCCAACGCGTGTAATTTTGGGCGCAAACACTTGGTGGCCATGGCTGACAAGTATGCGACCGCAGTTATGCAAGTCTCAAGAAAGCGGAGCTGGAAGTCGCCCTTGACGAGCATTTGCGCGCCAACTCTTCGACCTACTCGAGTGAGCCGTCTCTGAGCGAGTACTACAAGCGGCTTGGATCCGCGTCGCGGTCGCCAGCCAAAAAGCTGGCCGAGAGAGTATCGGTCGTGGTCAAGACAGACGATGACGCGCCTGCGCCGGTGAAAAAGCCCCGGCGCAAGACCGCCGTACCCACGGAGGAGCCGACGTAGGTGCAAAGTTGCTTACGGCCTCAAGGGCGCGCCTGACTGAAGACATTAGGGCCGAGACGGATGCTCCGACGGGCGCTCTCGTCAAAACGCCTGCGAAAGAGGTTGTGCGCCGTTCTTCTGTCCTGTCGTCGTCAATCCCGCTGCCCCCGTCGCCCGCGGTGGTCACCGATGCCATTGACCAACAAACGCGTCGAATTCGGTCCTCCATCTCGCACGCGTACGAGCGAACGCAGATTCACGAGTACGCGGACGCGACACGCGACCTGCTCTCCTCGCCGGTGGCCGTGGTTGCGCTGGCTTTGTTGATCGAAGTATGGGGCCTCCGCGCCCAGATCTTGCCCAGCAAGCTGATCGCCGAGATTCCGGCGATCCCATATGTCAAGTCGACCAAGACGGCGATCAACGTTCCCGACCTCTTTTTGCTGCTACAATCGTCCTTCTGGGCGCCCTTCTCACTCTGGCTGCTCACCTCTCTAATCTTACCGGCGATTGTCTCCTACTTCATTAACCTTCCACTCAAGGCGCAGCCGAGTCCCATCTACGGGACGCGGAAAGCCAGCACTTCAGTGAACGCCAAGGTGCAGTTTGATCCCTTCGTCTTCAATCTGGCCAAAGGTCTGCTCGCATACTTGGTCTATGCGCAGCATTTCAAGCTCGGCGGATTGTACCAGTCCGCCACAGTCGACACGGTCAACGAGAGTATCCTCGGCGGATACGCCGGTGTGCTGACGAGCACGGGACTTGGTGCCGCGGTGAGCCTGTACGAGGCTGTGCTGAAGAAATAGCGTCGGCATCAGTTCTGGGGAGCGGTAGCGGCAGCGGGTAATGAGACTCCAGGGCCCATTCGGCAGGGACGAGATGGCAGTACCCAAGGCAGTGACCGGGAGATGGGCGTCATGAGGATGTGTACATTGCCGGGATACGAGGGATCCCATGGGATCTGCCTCAGCAGATGGGATGAAATGAGTTACGAAGACTGGATCAGGGCCGGGCGTTGATTTGTTTTTTGCTTTTGGACTTGACTGGAGGATTGGATCCCTCGGTATGGATGGAGTGAGGCCAGCAGGGCGTCATCATTTGGTGCATGCTTGATGCATGGACTGGCGAGGTCAGGCATTGCAAATACATTCAATTTGACCATTACGTGCACAGCCTTGGCGAGATCCAGTGAACAACCATTGATCTTCTTCGCCGGAGGGATCCCATTCAAGATCTCCAGTTCCATCCGAGATTCCATTTGGCAGCATTGCGCTAGTTGAACCCATTGGTCGACGCCCTGATAACATGCCCGCACCGGACGACATCTACGAGCATGATGTGGACTTTACCACTTTGGCATTGCAATATCCTGATTTCGCAAAGAGGTACTTTTCCTCACCTTCCTTCACACCGACAAACTGGGAGCCTAATCGGCCACTAGGTTGAAGCCAAACAAGCAGCTTGACTTCTCAGACCCGGAGAGCGTCAGGTAACGGACCCGGAGTGACCTTGCTTGTTTGACTCACACGGCGTTAGACAGCTCACCAAAGCATTGCTCCATCGAGACTTTGATATTACTATCGACTTGCCCGAGGACAGACTCTGTCCACCGGTACGTGCTCATTGTGGCCTTGATCTGTCCCGGTGGACGCTTGCTCAAGATTGACCACCAAGAGCTAGGTGCCCAATCGGTATGACCTCGTCTGTCCCATTCCTCTAGAATTTCTGACCGGCCAGGTTCAATTACATTCTGTTCGTGCAGCGCCTGCTTGACACCACATCGCCCAGCTTCCGCGATGGCTACGATCAAAATCGCCAAGTCATTGGTCTAGACATGTAAGCCCCTGCTTTCTGAAGGTATGACAAAATTCCATTCTGAGCTCTCTACTTTCAGAGGAACGGGCGCGTCAGCCATATATCCGCTCTTAGCATGCCGTCAGCGGCCGAGATGGCTCTTCCTTGCCACCGAAATTGACGAAAAATCTCGCTCTTATGCGCTTCGCAACATCTCGTCCAACGACCTGGAGGGACGAATCAAGATCATAGACACAGACCCGTCCGCAAAGACTCTGATCCCGTCTTCTGAACTCGAGCGATTTGAACGGTACAGCCCCTAACCCGATCCACTGTACACAGGAACTAAACGACGCATGGCCATCCATCATTTTAGAATCGATATCCTCCTCACAAACCCACCCTTTTACTCCTCACAAGCTTCGATGCTGGAATCTGCCAGCCTCAAATCTCGGCCTCCAAACTCGTCGTGCACCGGCGCCCCCATCGAAATGATCACGCCTGGCGGTGAAGTAGCCTTTGTCCGCCAACTCATCGCCGAATCCACGCGACCGGCCAATCGGGCCAAGATTCAATGGTTCAGCAGCATGTTCGGCAAACTGTCGTCTGTGTCTGCGGTCGTCGAGCACCTTCGTGCACACAACTGTATGAACTATGCCGTCACTGAATTTGTCCAGGGCCAGAAGACGCGCCGGTGGTGCGTGGCCTGGAGCTGGATGGGGTTTCGTCCACCAACCAGCGTGGCCCGTGGCATCCCGGGCCTCGAAAAGAAAATCCTGCCATTTCCGAGTGACTTTGACTTTGCTGCGGTAGCGGGATCAGCGATTTCGACTTCCACGCCTCACCAGGCGGCGCTGCCGCTCGACCGTGTCGCCGCCAAAATCAACAACGCTCTGGACGCGCTGGATCTGCTGTGGCAATACAAGCCAGCCGTGCACGCGGGGCTGGGCATGAGTCGGTTGGGCGATGTGTGGAGCCGCAAGGCAAGGAGAAAAAGGCAGACGGAGACAAAGAGGAAGCGGGACCGTCAGGATCAAGGTGGAGAGGACGAAGAGATGCGCAGCGGTAGCAGTAGCGACAGCGACGCCTCCAGCAGCGGTGAGAAAGACCACCCCGAACCTGCACTCGTATTCAAAATCACTCTCCTGGCCGGCGTCCCTGTGGTTCTCCCTCAACCGAGGGCAGACGTCCCGACAGCAAGCCCAAATGGACGACGACGAGAAACAGCAACAAATCCATCCGTCAGCCCTGTCCACGACTCTGTCCGCGTACACATCCGCTGGCTCCAAGGACACGACTCGGTCCTGTTTGAGAGTTTCTGTGGCTGGTTGAGGCGGAAAGTTGAGTCTTCGGTGGCGTAGCATGGCATAACAGCACCCACGAGGAATCACTGCATATTCAGCGTCGGCGTATCGAGAACCTGGGAGACGGATCTGCAATAATATCATGTCAGAGAAGCAGGCTCTTCATTATGTTGTCGGTAATAAGAACTGCCTCAGTCCAGAATGCGTCCGTACCGTGGTCGTGTGATCACTCATTCGCTACAACTTCAACTCGTCCAAAATCTCTGTCAACCTCTCGTAGCCTTGCGTGCCCTCCCAGTTCTCCTTGCCCCGACCCAGCACGCTGCGCACGGCGCTGCGGGCTTTGAACCTCCACTGTGCCTCTACCGGCCCGCCGGTGCGCTCCCGCTGTAATGGCCCCAGCTCTCTGTACGCGGACACCAGCCGTTCCGTGGCGACGACGACACGGTCCCAGCCCGGTGTGGTGTCATAGATACTGGGACTGATCGCCGTGACGGTGACGGCGCGCCAGGATTTTTCCATCAGCGAGAGTGCGTCGGCCGGACGGTGGCGCCATTGGGCGACGTGGGAGAGGAGTCCGTAGAGAGTCGCGGAGGAGGTGGCCAGCGGGGTGAGCTGGGTGTCAATGAGGGAGAGTAAGGCGCGGGCGGGATAGGGGAGTCGTGGTTGATGGTCATTCCCGTTCTCAGCTGGTCCAGAGGAATCGGCCAACACAGGCCCTCTTTCTTCGGCAGCTCCTTTCTCGGTCTCCTGGGTTGAGCTGGCCGATGTCTCGGTGACGGACGTCTCGGCTGGATAGTCAAACTCGCTCGTCACATAGTCGACCAGCACCTCCAGAATCTTCAGATCAATGCATTTCTCACCTTCCCTCTTTGCTCGCAGCTCCACGACCCGACCCATGGCTTGGATGATGTCGTTCCAGGGCGTCGGTGGGTTCGCACTGGGCGGAATGCTGGCCGCGACGGTGAGGTAATTGTCCCAGATACGTGCGTCGTCGCGTTGGAGGGTCGCGGCACGACGAAGGGCGCGCAGAGCTTCCCACGTGTGTGTGTGTGGATTTGGAGGCTGTGTGTGGAGAGCATGAGTCGATTCTTCATCGATCGCCAAAGTGGTCAGGGACTCGGAACTCGGCTCTTGTCCCGTTGCCTGTCCTGCATGGGGCGGAAGTCTGAGGAGCGCGACGGCGAGATTCGACCACGACTGGGCGTCTTTGTCCTCGAGCTGGACGCAGCGGGTAAACGATTCGACTGCCGACGGCCAATCTTCCCGCTCGAGCTGGACACAACCCAGGGCAAACCACGTGGCGTGGTCCAGTCGAGAGGTGTTGAGTGCGAGTTTAAATGCTTCGGCCGCAGCGGCGAAGTTACGGGTTTTCACATAGTACTTGCCCAAGGAACGTTGGGCGCGGCCGTAGCGGGCCGACGAGATGGTCCAGGCCAGTGTGTAGTAGGCCGGGGTCGTCGTAATGTCCCCCAAGATGCAGAGGAGTCGAGGCGCGGATGGAGGAGGTGGAGTGTGGAGCTTGAGTGTGGGTGGGAGTGGCGGCGGTTCTGCGGTCGAAACGGGGACGATGGCTTTGGCAATTTCCTGTCGGACAGTGGTCGTCGCGTCTTCATCAAAAAGTCGGCTGCGGAGCAGTTTAATGGCATCTGCTTCTCGGTCTGTCGCTGCCAGGCACAGGGCTGCTTCGGCATGCATCTCGAGTCTTTCATAGATCTCCAGGGCCGTTTTGAGACCACCCATCTGAGTCCATCGTGAGGCCAGTTCGGCTTCAAGTTCCCATCTCAGCGGGGGCGAGAGCTGGTAGACATATTTGAGTCTTTCTGCCGCCGATGCCGATTCCGCCGCGTTGGGCTTGGGCAGGAAAGTCGTCGGAGCGGGTGGTGCATCGCCATCGGCCGTCGTCTTGCTGTCCGGCTGGTTTGAGCTTGTCTCGGTGATGACCTGGTCCACGAGTGCTTGAAGCTGGAGCAGGCCACGCTCAGCCGTCCTCGCTCGATACCCTTCTATCCTGCTTCGGACAAGTAGTGCTTGCGTGTAGATCTGCCAGTTGGAAGGCCCCGCCTGGAGCACTCTCGTGGCATATGGCAGGGTCTCTTCCCTCGTGAGGCCGTCAGAGGGCGACATATTGGATATACTCGACGCCGTGGCGAGCAGGATGATCGAGTCCATTGGGAATAGCAATGGTTGTTTGGCCGGGTCGAGAGTCGCGAGTTGTGGTGGGAGCGTCGACGGCTCTGCAACTTTCGTCATGTCCGACTCATGTACGGGGATTTGCGTGAATTGAATATGCTCATGCAGTGTGTCATCGTTTAGTGGTAGGTTTTCTGGCTTCCTTGGCTCCGACACAGCCGACAGGCTGGAGTTGTGACCAAAATGAGGGCTGTGGTCTCGGCTCTTCGCCAGCACCACCAACTGACTAACATCTCTGTCTTGGAACTTTGTCCGCTTTCCCAGGGCCCCTGACAGAGCAAATTGAAAATGCCGTGTTGTTGCCGCTCGGGCAAGATCGGCCCTGGCTTGTTCGCCATCCCCGTAGTACGTGTAGACGTTTGCACGCTCCACCAGGAACTCGACAACCTCCTCTTCTGCTGCTGCACTATCATGTGCGAGTCGAGACGCCAGTTGATGTTCGAGGATAACGGCGTCGGAATATATCACCTCTTGAAGGGAATCTGAGTGTTCGTCCAAAAGTTTCTGATGCCAGAAGTTGACTCTAAACCTTGCTCGGATGCCGTTGTACCAAGCTTCAGCGAAGGTCGGATGTGAGAGGATGACTTTGGCCAGCCAAAACAACTCCACATGTCGTGTCAATGGATACACGGGCTTCCCGTCCACTGATAAGCTTCGCAGAATTTCTTGCCTGAGGGCCTTGACGTTGTCCTGTCGGTACGCATCCGGAAAGATGACTTGTTCAGAATTGAAGTCCAGGGGCGGCCCCGTACAGTTCGCTTGTAGGAATGCTTCGAGCGCGGAATAACCAGCTTTCAGGAAGAAGGGATGTTTGGTGGCATCGTGTAGTAAGAAGGCCAATCTGGAAGTGACGCCACTAATGAACGGCGTCTTTTCCGCATAAACAGCGTTGAACCCGAGCAACTTTTGCGTCAGTGGGTCCTGCAAGATCTCCAGGAACGATGTCCCGGACTGAGGAAACCGAGGTTCCATCCTCGTTATTGAACCAGCAGACGAGTGTTTCCGCCGCGGCGGGTCGCAAGAGTTGTAGAGAGAAAAGCACCTTCTGTGTGGAGTCTGAGGGGCATGGCCTCAACCGGGACTTGTAAGCGCACCGCTCGCTACGACGAGAGAATGAGGTTGTTCTAGATGGTGATGTTTGGGATCACAAGACGAGTCGACAAAGACAGTATGATCAGCGTGGCGCCACTGTGCCGCTGACTGAATTGGACCTTGAGAAAAACTGACCGGCGCACGAATTGAACATATGTACATGGAAGGCTGAAAGTTCAGCAGACCAATATCACAAACCCGAGCTCCAGAAGCGCAAAAGCGAGAGGCATTTGGTGTGAATGCGAAAACCCTGCAGTCTGACAGGTCACGTGCTCGAGGCCAAAGAGCAGACAATTTCACCAGATTGGGGAAAGTGTCCGGAGCAACAACCAACAACGTAGGCGTCCGTCTTGATCTCTTCATATCTGCCTCGATCATTTCATATCCTCTGTCCCGTTCTGCCGCCGGTGACAGCCTTCCGTTTTCTATATACGTCTCTATGTCTAATACGCCCCATGGTGCCAACTCCGTAAGCCAGAACGAATAAAAAGGTCCAGGCACATGTGACGATCAAGCCGGTCGGGAAGATCCCCAAGGTGATGCCAGGGATCACGTAGGGAGACGCTGCGGTGATCGCGGCTGCTGCGAAAGCGGGAGTGACTGCCTCTGCCGCGATGGAAGATTGATTCTTGAAATCTCCCACGACGAACCAGACCCCGTCGGCAGCGGTGAGGTTCGTGCTGGCAGACGCCCCGGAGGACGCATTGGCGGTGTTGAGGGTGATGGTGGGCACCATGAGTGATATGAGTTCGGTGGTGTTGAGTTTAGAGAGGTCAAGAGACTTCTCAAAGCTGCCGTACAGCGAGTACTCTTGGACCTCGCTGGGCCCGGATTGTCGTCGCTCCACAACGTTTCTCAGGCTTCTCTTCATCAATGACTTGAATACGGTGCTCGACGGATACGTGAGACCGACGGTGATGTCCGTGACCGGCACGCCTGCAAATGATCCTGTGGCGGACGCTCCTTGATAGAGGCGCAGATCTGCCTGGAAGGCGCGCTGGCTGTCGTCGTACTGAAGAATGTTGTAGCAAGCCAGCATCCCTGCTTCGTTGCTGGCGGTGCTGATGTTGGCCAGCGCACTCAGGCACGCCGTCGCGATCGTTGCATTCATCTGGGTCGTCGGGGTGGTCAAGGTCATCGACGACGATGTCTGCGGCTCGCGACGCTCGATGGCTCCGGCCACCCTCGCCATTTCCTCCTGGTGATCTCTCCTCCGGAGATGGAAAGGGAGGTGCACGAGGGCTTTGGCCGAAGCCGTCTCCATCTCGACCAGCAGCAGCATGGCGGACAAGACGAGGTTTGCCAACCGCATTTTGAGGAAATCGTCGAGACCGTCTAATCCAAGGGGGGTTTTTTTGTTGGCTTCTGTAGAGACTGGTTGCAAAAGGTCGTCGAGACCGGTGTTGATCCCAAGCACAGCTGGTAAAGAATGTCAGAGGTTGAGGCACGGCCAGCGGCACAAAGAGAAGGAAAGGGGTCGGTCGGCGAAAGGCCTGGCCGCAGCAAGTACAAGAATGATTTCGAACTTGGGTCTGGTGCTGAAGCAAGAAGAACAGGAGCCCCGGACGTCAACTAGTATAAAACATTTCCTGTCGCGGAGGCATGGAGCTAAGAGACGTTTCCACTCTCGGCTGCGTGACCAAGTCACCGCTCCATCACGCAACTGGTATGAAAAAGGAGAGGGGAGCATCCAGCAAAGTGGAGCAGGAGACGATGGAGATGGTCCAGTACATATGAGACGAAACATGACAAGAAGCACGATCCGGGGGACGCGGCGCAGAGACCATACCACCTGGACTGGATGGTGGTTGAAAGCCTAGTGACAGGGTTTCTTCCAAGGAGGGGATGTCCACACGGTCTGAGGCTTGGCGAGGTTGGCGCGGCTTTCCCACTGCCACCAATAGCTGCACTGTCCAACGGCGAGTAGAAAAAAGCAGGTATGGACCGGCCCCAACATACCAGCATGGGGCGAGGGTTGAAGTTGGCTTTGAGACAGTCGACTGCCGCAACCGGGCCATTCTGTAACGTTGGCGCGCGCAGGGGTTCAGGGGCCAGTGGCCGGCGAGGCGCCGCTGGCCAACCACATGCGCCATTGGTGTCGGCAGTGGCTCCAATCTGATACTTGAACTGGCGCTGGATCTAGCAATGGCTTTGTATTGGTGCACGGCAAATATATTCGCTCTGCCTTGGCGCCTTCTGGTCTTTGATCAGTGGTCGTCTGAACTTCAGCTTCATGGAAACAACTGTCTCCCAAAATAACGCTGAGCAGAGTCAACCAACCAACCAGCCGGCAAGCCATATCCATATGCACGTAATCCTGGCCTCTTGGCCACAAATCGCGCGCGCTCCAATGTCATCCTGTAGCAATGATGGCTCAGGCCACTGACCTTCACGTCGATTGGCCACAGGGTCGAAATACAGTTGGAATATCAGCACACTACGAGGAACTGAGGGAGATGCACATAATAATATCGTCTCTTCACATGATCATGTCGCCCGGTTGCGTCGTGTACTGCAGGATGTCGCCCGCGTCGGGGAGGAGGTATCACGCTATGGCCTCTCAATTGGCCGACCCTTGGACCATCCGCAGGAACTCCCGAACCCTTCCTAGCTCCAGGTTGTTGCTCATCTCTTTTTGCTCGCTGATAACCGCCTGCACCAGACTGTCCAGCAGCTCGTCGACCTTCTCCACCTCGGCGCCTGTACACAGGCTCACAATCTTCTTGTACCGCTCTTCCAATTCGGCACTCCGGGCCTTGAGCCCTCTCGCTTGGTTCTCCAGTCCGCGGTTGTGCTGTTGGTACGCCTTGACCCGACCCGAGAGCACGTCGGCCCGCTCCAATGAGGCCAGGAAGTTGGCTTGCTCCGGCGTCCAGGACAGGGTCGTCGGGTCACCGCCGCCGCCAGGGAAGAGGCGGTCCACGTCGGCGAGTCGCCCTTCGAGATCGAGGCCTTTGTCGGCCTCTCCCACGGCCACGTCGTCCTGCACCGGTTCCTCCGGTTGACTTTCCTTCAATTCATCCCGGAGGCGACTGGCCGCTTGCCGTAGATTGTTAATCTTCTGCTCCAGTTCTTCCTTCTCGCGTGCCTTGGCTCGAAGTTCCTCCAGTCGCCGTCGTTCTTCCGCCAGCGAGCTCCCAGATTCTTTCAGCGCCGCGTTCGTTCTATCCAGGATCTCCTTCTTCTCCTTCATCTCGGCGGCGAAGTCGGCTCCCGATTGCGTCAGGATGTCTTTAATCGCTGTCACGTGTTAGCAACGCTGCCGCCGCGTTTTCTAGAGTGAGCCTTACATGACACGAGGCCTTCTTGGGCCTCCTCGAAGGACTTTTGCGAGGAATGGTTCGCCGCCGCCGGGCCGTCAAACACGCTCATCCCGGGTTCATGGACTTGGCCGCTCAAGTCGTTGCCCACTCCAAAGTCCACCGGGGCCAGGCCGCCGCGGTTCCCAATGTGCGGATCGGCGCCGACCTCGATCAGCTGGTCGATGATGGTGGTCGTGCTGGTGCGCGCGGCTAAATTGAGAGCCGTGTCGCCCGCTTTATCCTGTGCATTGACAATCTCGGACATGAATCTCGCCAGGGTCATCGGATTCGTCGGCGGGCGGCCCGCGCCATTGACGCCGTCAAAGGATGCACTTTGAGCCGTGCTGCCTTGACGAACCACGTACTCCAGCAGAGACTCGAGGTAGTACTTGCCCACGGCCGCCCGGCCTTTCATGGCCGATGACACGGCAATGTGATGCAGCAACGTGCGTCCGCGGCCATCTCGGACCTCGATGCTGGGTCCCAAGAGCTCCAACAGAGCTGGGAAGCTGCTCTGATCGAGGTTGTTTCGCGCTTGACATGCCGCGATCAGCGCCGTCTCGCCGCCACTGTTCGTCCGCCGCATGTTGAAGCCCTTCTCC